>Ga0173480_10000283_pt1 | contig 15821 bp, 9 predicted proteins | sample NitcycUS209509C1_FD_122622 | JGI IMG/M metagenome (GOLD analysis project Ga0173480, IMG submission 122622) | Soil microbial communities from Arlington Agricultural Research Station in Wisconsin, USA - Nitrogen cycling UWRJ-S209-509C-1 (version... | ecosystem: Environmental > Terrestrial > Soil >... | reverse complement strand
TCGTGGTTCCGCCGCTCGTCGATATTCTTCCTGCCGCATCGTTTCGATCGCTCGCCGCATGTCCTGACGGAAGCCATGTCCGCTGGTCTGCCACTGGTCGCTTCGCACCAGGGTGGCGCGGTGGAAGTCCTCGACGGCACCGGTGTCGGAACTTCGGTGGAGCCTGGCAACGTCCGCGGATATGCTGACGCCATCATGCGCCTGCTGCGTGATCGTACGGAATGGAAGGACTGCAGCGTTCGAGCCAAACAGCTGCAGTCGAGCTACTACAACTGGCGCGGAGTCGCCGATCGCATGCTTCAGGAGATTTCGATGCGTACATCCCGGGTCGATAACCCCAAGCGGATGCGCGCCGGATAGATATGAGTGTTTTCACGCGCAGACTCTTCGGCATGGCCAAGACGCTGCGAGACAAGCTTCGCCGTCACCACAAACAGGCACACCTCGAAACCTTGAAGGCCCGCGGCCTCAGGATCGGCGAGCGTGTGAGTTTCGAGGACGGGTGTTTCCTCGACCCCAGTCATTGTTTCCTGATCTCCATCGGCGACCAGGTGGTGTTCGCTCCCAACGTGCGGCTCATCGCGCATGACGCGAGTACGCGATATGCCATCGGGCATACGCGCCTCGGACGCATCAACATTGGAAGCCGATGCTTCATCGGCGATTCGGTGATCGTGCTGCCGGGCGTCACCATCGGCGACGACTGCATCATCGGCGCGGGTTCCGTGGTGACGCACGACATCCCCGGCAACTCCGTGGCAGCGGGCAACCCTGCGCGCGTGCGTTGCACGATGGACGAATACCGCCTGAAGCATCGCGAGCGCGCCCAGCAGGGGACGACGTTCAACGCGGACTACGCGCGCGACAATCTCGATGACGTGAAGCGCCAGCAGATGCTGGACGCTGTCGACAAGGGCCCCACGTACATCATCTGAGGCGCGGCCGGTCGCCCGGCCGCGTTCCTGTTCCTTATTGCGCCTTCACATCGGTCGGCGGGTTCGGCACCGGGCCCGAGCCCTGACATCCGATGCGGCTGCGGCTCACGATGAAGTTGTCGAAGTAGCGCTGCTGGTTCTGCGGCGCGCCGGCATTGACGTAGTTCTCCAGCAGCAGCGCGTTGATGCCGTAGGTCGTATAGCTGCCGCGGAAGTTGAGATTCGACGACTGCGCCTCGAGCTTGTTGTCGATCCACAGCGACATTTCGCCGTCGGAACCGCCCGGGGTATTCAGTTTCATGCGCGCTTCGACGCACACCCACTTGTCGCGATACGACGTGCCGTACACGGGCGTCGTCGCGTTCTTCTTGCCTAACCAGGTGAGGTGATCGAAGTCGTTGTACTTGGTGGTGACCACCTGGCTGCCGGAGACGCCCGAAGCCGGATCGACGCCCAGCGACGATCCGTTCTCGCTGTCTTCCCAGACGTGGCCGATCGCAGCCTGGCTCCAGTTCGATGCGACGAAGATGGTGGCGCGGCTCATCTTGATCGGGTTGCCGATCCAGTTGGACGAGGTCTTCATATACACGCGCCAGTACACATCCTCGAAGTTCTCGCTGGTGTTGCGCTTGGGTGCCACGACCGTCTTGCCGAAACTCAAGCCGAGACTGCCGGCCTCGGAGACGCCTGTTTGATAGTTGCCGCGCAGGGAGGAGGTTCCTCCGAAGGCGGTCGTATTCACGACGCCGAAACGACCGCCCTGGCGGTCCACGTCGAAGTAATTGGTTTCGAGCGAGCTGTCGCTTTCGAAGTCATCGCACCAGATCCATTCGGGATGCGCCGATTGCCAGTTGGTGCATTCGGCGTTGCCTGCGGCGGCGAGGGCCGGAGCGGCGAGGGCGAGTAAACAAAACATTCCATGGATACGGCGCATGTCGACAATTCCTTTGGGTCAAATCTGCAGGGATGGCGCGACCTTATCGGAACCCCTTCGCCAGAGCACACTGGCTCCATATGGCAACGCCCTGCTCAAGACCCTAGGAATTCAGCGTGGCGTTGCGATTATGTAGAATTTGCGCCACTCGACTTTATGCAGACGTGCGTCTCGGTTTTTACGCATGGACTGGAAGAGGCGGGGGCCCGCTGGCGGAACCGGAGGCTAAGATCACAGGGGCGTTACAGATGAGTCCAGATCCCGAGCACATAACAAGAAGGCAAGGGTTGATGTCCGCAAAGCTCGTCAAATCTGCGGTGGGCAGGCTTCTGACCTCCACCGGCGCGTTCCGTCGCAAGATCGGCAAACACGAAACCATCACCGCCTTTCATCGCGTGAACGATTTCATGCCGTCGGACGATTCCCTTACTTGTCCGCCCGACGTGTTCCGGACCTTCTGTAGTTTTTTCAAGGAACACTACGACGTCGTGCGATTGTCCGATCAGGTTCGCGCGCGACGTGAGGGCAGGCCTACGACCGGGACACTGTCGATCACCTTCGACGACGGCTATCTCGACAATTACGCGGTCGCCGCGCCCATCCTGAAAGAGCTGGGCCTCACGGCGACATTCTTCGTGACCACGGGTTTCGTGCAGTCGAATTCGATTCCGTTCTGGGACCGGGAACTGCCCAAACAACCTGGCTGGATGAACTGGGACCAGGTTCGCGAACTCGCGGACAACGGCTTCGACATCGGCTGCCACACCGTCACTCATCTCGACATGGGCAAGTGTTCGCCCGAGCAGATCCGCGCCGAATTGCGCGAATCGCGCGCAGAATTGGAAAGGCGCCTCGGCCGTCCCATAACGTTGTTCGCCTATCCGTTCGGCGCGCGCAACAACATCACTGAAACTTCGCGCGAAATCGTGCGCGAGGAAGGCTTCGACTGCTGCGTGTCCTGCTGTGGTGGCGTGAACTCGGATGCCACCGACCCGTTCGAGCTCAATCGCGTGGCGATTTCGAACTGGTTCGACACGCCTTACCAGCTGGCGACCGAAGTCGTGCTCGACAAAGTCTGACCCAGGATTCCCGATAAAAGATGTGTGGAATCGCGGGAGCCTTGAGCCTGAACGACGACGTCCAGGCACCGCCGGATGTTGCAGCGGCCTGTCGACGACTTCGTCATCGCGGCCCAGACGGCTGGGGTGTGCGCGAGCTCGGGCCGGTCGTGCTCGGGCATACGCGACTCAGCATCATCGATCTCGCCACCGGCGATCAGCCGATGTCGAACGAGAACGACACCGTCTGGGTCGTGTTCAACGGCGAGATCTTCAACTACGTGGAATTGCGCCGCGAGCTCGAAGGCTTCGGTCATCGCTTCCGCACGCGCTCGGACACCGAGACACTGGTGCATGCCTACGAGCAGTGGGGCGATGAGTTCGTCTCGCGACTCAACGGACAGTTCGCGATCGCGCTCTGGGATGCCACGCGTCGACGCCTGCTGCTGGTACGCGATCGCGTCGGAATTCGTCCGCTGTTCATTCGAAGCACCCCGAGCACGCTGTGCTTCGCATCGGAGATCAAGGCGCTGGCGGTGTTGTCCCCGGAGCCGCTGCGCCTGGACCCGCGCGGCTTGTCCGAAGTCTTCACGTTCTGGTCCGCGGTGGAGTCGCGCACGGTATTCGAGGGCGTGAAGTCCGTGCCGGCCGGCCACATGCTGATCTGCGAGAACGGCAAGCAGCAGCTGCGCCGTTACTGGGACTGGGAATTCCCGCGCGCGGGTGAGACTCGATCGATTTCGCTCGAAGATGCCGCGTCAGAACTGCGCGAACTCCTCGCGGACGCGGTGCGTCTGCAATTGCGAGCCGACGTGCCCGTGGGCGCGTACCTCAGCGGAGGTCTCGATTCGTCGGGACTTGTCGCGCTGGTGAAGCGCAACGCGGATATCCGCTTGAAGACTTTCTCGGTGGCTTTCGAAGACCGCGAATTCGACGAGAGCGAACACCAGCAGGCGATGGCGAAATTCCTGGGAACGGAACATCACACCGTGCGTTGCAGTCGCGCAGCCATCGGCGAAATGTTTCCGCGCCTGTTGTGGCAGCTCGAGACGCCGGTGCTGCGCACGGCGCCAGCGCCACTGATGATGCTTTCGGGTCTCGTGCGCGAACACGGCCTCAAGGTCGTGCTGACGGGCGAGGGCGCCGACGAGGTGTTCGCCGGATACGATCTTTTCAAGGAATCGCAGATACGTCGCTTCTGGGCGCGTCAACCCGATTCGAAAGCCCGGCCCGCGTTGTTCGGCCGACTGTATCCCTATCTGCAGAACTCGCCGGTGGCGAACCGTTCCTTTGCGCAATCGTTCTTTGGGCAGGACCTCGAGTCGGTCAGGAGTCCGGTCTACGGTCATGTGACGCGCTGGAGTACGACGCGTCGCGCAGCCGCCTTCTTCTCGGAAGACCTGCGCGCGCAGCTCGGTGACTGGCGTCCCGAAGCGGAATTCCAGGCGGGACTTCCGGCAACGCTCGACGGCCGCGAAGGACTGTCCTGCGACCAGTACGTCGAGGCGCATACGTTACTCAGCGGCTATCTGCTCTCGTCACAGGGAGACCGGGTGGCCATGGCGAATTCAGTCGAGGGTCGGGTTCCCTACCTGGATCACCGAGTCATCGAGTTCGCGAACCGTCTACCCGCGCGGTTGAAGTTGCGCACGCTTCGTGAGAAGGCGGTCCTGCGTGAAGCGCTTCGGCCGATGCTTCCGCCGGACATCCTGGCCCGGACCAAACAACCTTATCGCGCGCCGGACAGCTCCAGTTTCTTCACTGGGAAGCAGCCCGCTGAATATGTAAGGTATCAACTGTCGCCCGAACGATTGAAGCAGGCCGGCCTGTTCTCGCCCGTGGCGGTCCAGAAACTGGTTGAGAAGTGTTCCGCAGGTCAGGCAATCGGTTTCGCCGACAATATGGCTTTTGTCGGCATCCTCTCTACGATGATCGTCGAAGACCAGTTCGTCAGGAACCACACCCCGGAGTAACCGTTCGATGCCCGTGTCCGAAATCAAGCAATTCATCGCCAAGAACTTCCTGTTTTCGGACGATGCTTCCGTCGTCAAGAACGACCAGTCGTTGATGAGCAGCGGGACGCTCGACTCCACGGGCATCCTCGAATTGATCATGTTCGTCGAGACCCAGTTCAAGGTGAAAGTGGCGGACGACGAAATGCTGCCCGAGAACTTCGACTCGGTGAATGCCATCGCCGACTACGTCGCGCGAAAACAGCGCGCCGCCTAGAGCGCCGGCGACCCGCCATGAATCACGCAAGTCTTCCCGCCGACTGGATCGGTGGCTGGAATGATTTTGCGCATCGGGTCGCCATCGTCGATGGAGCCCGCACGCTCACTTACGCGGAACTGGCGGGCTTCGTAGTCGCCGCCGCGCGCGAGCTGCAATCACAAGGCCTGCAGCCTGGTGATCGCGTTGCCCTGGTCCTCGAGAGTTCCTGGCAGTACGTCGTTTGTTACTTCGCCGTGCTGCTTGCCGGTGGTGTAGTCGTGCCGCTCAATCCGGCGGCGCGCGATCGGGACCTTGGCTCCTGGATACTCCGTGCGGAAGCCACCTGCGTGATCGCCGATCACTCTTATGCGGGCCTCGCGGCCCTGCGCGCCGTGCTGCCCGCGGGTTGCCGGATGCGAGTGTGCGGCGGGGAAGGTGACCCCCTGGTCGCTGGTCGGGATGTGGTGAGTGACCGCAGCGGATTTCCGGTGGCGAGCGCACACGCGCTTGCTGCCATCCTGTTCACCTCCGGGACCACGGGCGCTCCGAAGGGAGTGATGCTGACCCAGGGGAACCTCGGCGCCAACGCCGCGGCCATCGTCGACTCACTGGCACTCAGCGCAGACGACAGTGTCATGGCAGTGCTGCCCTTCACCTACGCGTACGGAAATTCGGTTCTGCTCTCGCATCTTTCCTGCGGCGCTCGCGTGGTCATCCAGCGTGGCTTCGGATTTCCGCAGGCTGTCGTCGAATCGATGGTTCGCGAACGCGTCACGGGTTTTGCCGGTGTGCCTTCCACGTTCGCGCTCTTGTTGTCGCGCGTTCGACTGGATGGCTTCGATCTCGGCGGCCTGCGATACGTCAGCCAGGCGGGTGGAGCGATGCCGGGTGCGTTGCTCCAGAAGCTCATATCCGCCTTGCCCGGGAAGCAGATATTCGTGATGTATGGCCAGACAGAAGCCACGGCACGACTGACCTGCATGCCATCCACGCAACTTTCGCTCAAGCCGGGTTCGGTGGGGTTGCCTCTGCGCGGCGTGCAGATTCGAATTCGCGATGCTGCCGGCGAGGATCTGCCCGCCGGCAGCGTCGGAGACATCTGGGCTTCGGGGCCTAACATCATGGCCGGCTACTGGCGCGATCCCGCGGTCACGTCGGAAGTTCTTCGCGAGGGCTGGCTCAAGACCGGCGACGTGGGCCGACTCGACGACGAAGGTTTCCTGTACATCGTCGGCAGGCGCAGCGACATCATCAAGGTGGGGGCGCATCGCGTGCACCCCCAGGACATCGAGGATGTGCTTGCGGAATTGCCCGGCGTATCCGAATGTGCCGTGGTGGGCGTCGGCGACGAGATCCTCGGCGAGGTGGTGAAGGCATTCATCGTCCGCCGTCCGGAAGCGACGCTCCAGGAGCAACACGTCAAACGTCACTGCCTCGAAAATCTGGCGGCGTACAAGGTTCCGAAGTTCGTGCAATTCGTGGCACAGCTGCCGCGCACTTCGTCAGGCAAGGTGCAGCGTTCGCTGCTACAAAATCCGCAGGAGATGAGTTAGGTGGAAGCAAATTCGAAAGCATTGTCGGCCCAGGTCCTCGAACTGGACTACGAAGCCGAAGCAAACAACATCTGCACCCGCATTCGCGAAACCGTCTCGAAGGTGCTGCATCGTCGCGGCCTCGTGGTGGCCGTTTCGGGTGGCATCGACAGTTCCACCTGCCTCGGCCTGGCCGTTCGCGCGCTGGGTCCGGAACGCGTGTTCGCGCTCATCATGCCGGAGCGCGATTCGGCCGATGACAGCGCCGTTCGCGCGAAGGAATTGATCGCGCACCTCGGCGTGAAATACCTCGAGCAGGACATCGCGCCCACGCTCGAAGCCATCGGTTGTTATCGCTGGCGCGACGAGGCCGTGCGCCGCGCGCTGCCCGAGTTCGGGCCCGGCTGGAAGTTCAAGATCGTGATTTCCGGAGGCATCGAAGGCCGCGTGAATGCGTTCCACATCGTGGCGACGTCGCCCGACGGCCGGCAGTTCGACCAGCGTCTTGCGCTGCCCGAATATCTGCAGATCGTCGCCGCGACCAACTTCAAGCAGCGCATCCGAAAGACGCTCGAGTATTTTCACGCGGACCGGCTCAACTACGCAGTCGTTGGTACGCCGAATCGACTCGAATACGACCAGGGATTCTTCGTGAAGAACGGCGACGGGTCCGCGGACGTCAAGCCCATTGCGCACCTGTACAAGACGCAGGTTTACGCGATGGCGAAACACCTCGGGTTGCCGGCTCGCGTGGTGGCGGCCGTGCCCACCACGGACACGTACAGCCTGCCGCAGGGACAGGACGAGTTCTATTTCGCGCTCCCGTATCGCGAAATGGATCTCGCGCTCTGGGCGTTGAACCATTCGCGCCCCGCGGCCGAGCTTGCGACGGCACTCGGCGTCTCCGAGCAGCGCGCCACCGCGATTTATGCGGACATCGACAACAAGCGGCGCACCACCAAGTACCTGCATCAGCCGCCGGTGCTGATGGATCACTGAGAGCGCGTCGTGGACAACAAATATCGCGTGACGCGCGGCGACCCCGTTGCAGATCGCGAGCGCATCCTCGATTTATGGGCGCGCTGCGAGTTCGGGTCCGGTGAGCAGGCGAGCGAGCGTTACGACTGGTTCTATCTACGCAATCCGCGCGGGCAGGGACGCGTCTATCTGCTGTGGCAGGCCGACGAACTGGTAGGCGCGCTCGGCGCCGGGTCCCGGCAGTTCACCTGCGCCGCCGGTGAGCCGCCGCTCAACGCGGCCATTCTCGTGGACTTCGTGGTTCACCCGGCGCATCGATCCATGTTTCCCGCGCTGCAGTTGCAGCGTTATGCGCGAGAGCAGGAGTTCCAGGCAGTCGAGATGATTTACGGCCTGCCCGACGTCAAGGCGGCGCCCGTGTTTCGCCGCCTCGGCGCTGCCATCGAGTTCACCAGCGGCAACTACGCGCGCGTGCTGCGCTCCGGCAGTTACACGATCAAGCTGTTTCCGAAAGTGCCAGCGGCGCTCGTGCGACTCGCCTGCTGGTTCGTGGACCGTGCGCGAATTGCGCTGGTCTTCGCGTTGTGCGCGGTGTACGGCGTGAGTACCGAATGGCGCCGCGAGTTTCCCGAATCTCTCGATTCGCTCTGGACGCGCACGGCTTTTCAGCCCGATCTCGCGACCGGCGAGCGCGACCGCGAGTTCCTGCAGTGGCGTTTCAACTCGAGCCGCGACGAATGCCAGGTGCTGACCGTTACGCAGCGAAAGACTCCGGTGGCTTACTTCGTGTGCCGTCGCGAAGGCAACGAGTTGCAGGTGCTGGATCTGCTGGTGGCGCAACGCGAAGCCGCGGCCTTGCCGTTGTTGGCACTCTCCCGGGCCGCATGGTCACTCGAGGTGAAGACCGCGCGCATCGTGTTCGGCGGATTCCGGGGCATCCAGGGCGCCTTGGCGCGAGCGGGTTTCAAACTGCGAGATGAACGCCCGTGTTTCCTCATGCAACAGGCCGCGGTGGGCGCGAGGCGCCTTCCTGCCGGTTGGTGGTTGACGAGGGCGGATGAAGACGTTTGACCGACGCTGGCTCCTGGGCGGCGGTCTCGCAGCAGCAGCCGCAGCCGCGGTGGGGTTGTCGCAGATGAATCGAAAATCGAAAATCGAAGTGGGCACGCCCCGGGTAGTGAGGCGAGTCGGTGACATGCCATATCGCGAGTTCGGCAAGACGGGTCTTGCCGTGTCCGAACTCAGTTTCGGTGCCTGGGCCATCGGCGGTGAATCCTATGGCGCGGTCGAGCGGAGCGATTCGCTGTCGGCATTGGCGCGCGCGGAAGAGCTCGGCTGCAATTTCGTCGACACCGCAAGTGTCTACGGCGATTCCGAATCGGTGCTCGGCGAGTTCCTGGAAGGTCGTCGCGACCGCTGGCTCCTGTCCACCAAGTACTCGCGACAGGAAGTCAGCATGACCGAGACGCTCGAGGCGCAGCTGCGTCGGCTGCGCACCGACTACGTCGACTTCTACATGATCCACTGGGTGCCTTCGCCCAAGGACGCGGCGTTGTTTGTTGAACTGTCCGCACTCAAGCGCGCGGGCAAGGCGCGGTTCGTCGGCGTTTCGGCGTACAGCGCCAACGACGTCGCACGGGTGCTCGACCGGCCGGACATCGACGGCCTCATGATTCCGTTCAGCCTGCTCGATCCGGATCCTTTCCTCGCCACCCGGGAGCGTCTCGCCGCGAGCGGCAAGGCCGTCCTGATCCGCTCGGTGCTCAAGGAAGGGTTTCTCACGGGCAAGTACAAGCGCGACGCGCGCTTCACCGACCCCAACGACCAGCGCAGTCGCATGAGTGCCTCGGACATCGCGACCACGGTCGATCGCGTCGAGCGGCTTCGTTTCCTCGAAGCCGGACAGGGGACCTTGCTCCAGGCCGCCATTGCCTATCCGCTCTCTTACCCGGAGGTGTCGACCACCGTGCTCGGGGTGAAGACGGCGAAACAAGCCGACATGAATTTTGGCGGGTGTGCCGGCCGGCGGTTGTCGGCCTCGGACATCGATCGCGTCGAGGGACTTCAGGAGACGCTCGGACTCGGCGAACCCACGCTCTGGAGGCGCCTGCTGAATCGCTTCTCGTGAGCCATGCAGGTGCTTGATTGTGCAAGGGAAGGGGGCTATCGAAATGCCGCTTGCCGGATGTGCTTTCGAGCGGCAGGGAAAACCTGAACTACGTCAAGCTTTTCAGCCTTGGGGGCCCGTTCTGCGGCCCACGCGCCTTCCGGGTCAATAAAATCTGCCCCTGTCGCAAGCCCGCCCGCCAAGGGGCGTCTGCAACATAAGTCATTACGACGCCTCGTCACCCAGGGTCTGCCAGACGACCCCGTGTACCCAGCGCGTCGCTAAGGAACACGGCGAACCGCAGATGACGTCAGGAACTCAGGGAGTGAAGCAGGCGGCGTCGGATCAGCCGACCCTGCTGGATCTGTTGCCGTTGCCCACCAGCAGCGATGCCGCGTCGGCAACGCGTGGTCGTGCTTCGCGGGCGCTGTCGTCCCCGGTTTTCGATGCGGCCGCGGAACTCGCGCGCCAGGCATCAGGCCCCGCGGATCTCACGTTGCTCGCAAGCTGGGTGCTCACGGTCTCGCGCCTGCGGGCTGTCGATCGCGTGCTCATCACCCTCGCGGGCTCGTCGTACGAAATCGAAATCGCCGAAGACCTCACGGCCGCAAAGTGGCTGGCCGTGGTCGCGGCGCAATTGCGCGGCGCGCCGACGCAGCTCGCAAGCGAAGACGTGCCGCTCTTCTGGGGTAGTGAGGCCGACGCATCGCGAGTCGATTCCGGTGTGGTGGCGTTCCGCGACGCCGATTCCCTGGGCATCGAATACCCGGCGGGCAGCTCCGCCGAGGGATTCTCCATCCTGGTCTCGACGTGGGCGCACGTGCTCGGCGAGCTGGTGACGCACCCGCATACGGAGCTGGCTTCGCTGTCGACGATCGATGTCGCACAGCGTCGGCGGCTGCTGGTCGAATTCAACGACACGGGCTGGACCTACGACGGCCCGATGAGCGTGCCCGGTCGCTTCAGCGCCGTGGTGGCCACTCACGGTGGGCGTGTCGCGGTAGCGTGGGAAGAAGAATCCCTCACGTACGCCGAACTCGATCGTGCCGCGAATGCGTTGACCGCGGAACTCCGCGATGCGGGCGTGGTTGCCGGCGACATCGTGGCACTCGCGCTCGGCCGCTCCGCCGAATCCATCATCGCGATGCTGGCGGTGCTCAAGCTCGGCGCGGCCTATCTACCGGTGGACCTCAAGTATCCGGCCGATCGCCTCGCGTTCATGCTGCGCGATTCCGGCGTACACGTTCTCGTCTCCCGCGAGGCGCCCGCCGAACCGCCGGCCGGCATCATCACGATCGTCTTCTCGGGCATTCCCGTGCCGAAGCCGCAGCAGCTGCTGCCGCTGGTGGAGCCGGGCGCGCTGGCCTACGTCATGTACACGTCGGGCTCGACCGGCGAACCGAAGGGCGTGGAGATTCCGCATCGCGCGATCCTGCGGCTCACGATGCAGTGCCGTTTCATGACTCTCGACGATTCGGTGCGCATGCTCCATGCCGCGCCGCCGGGTTTCGACGCATCGACGCTGGAGATCTGGGGTCCGCTGCTCAATGGCGGCGTCTGCGTTCTTCACGACGAAGACGTGCCGACGGCCACCGGCCTCGCGCGCACCATTGGCTGGCATGGCGTCACGAGCGCCTGGCTCACGGCCGCGTTGTTCAATTCGATCGTCGATGAGGATGCCGAGTCGCTGCACGGGCTCAAGGAACTTCTCGCGGGCGGCGAAGCGCTGTCGCGGCCGCACGTGCGGCGCGCGCTCGATGCGCTGCCGGGACTGCGCCTCATCAATGGCTACGGGCCGACCGAGTGCACCACGTTCACGACCACGCATCCGATACGCGCGGCCGACCTCGACGCGGTGTCGATCCCGATCGGGCGCCCCATCACCGAAACCCAGGTCTTCATCTGCAATTCGCGCGGCGAGCTCACGCCCGAGGGGCTGGTCGGCGAGTTGCTGGTAGGCGGTCTCGGCGTGGGTCGCGGCTACCTCGGCCGGCCCGACCTCACTGCCCGGAAGTTCATCCCCGACACGCTCGGCGATGGAGCGGGGCGCCTGTACCGCACGGGTGATCTCGTTCGTTATCGCGACGATGGCGCCATCGAGTTCGTCGGCCGAGTCGACAACCAGGTGAAGATCCGTGGCTTCCGCATCGAGCCCGGTGAAATCGAAACCGTGCTCGCGTCGCACGACGGCGTGCGTTCCTGCGCCGTGGTGCCGCTCAAGGATCCGAATCTCGGCACGCAGCTCGTGGCTTACGTGGTCGCGCCGACCGCTGACTACTCGGTGCCGCACCTGCGTCACTTCCTCGCCGAGCGGCTGCCGGAGTTCATGGTGCCTGCGCACTTCGTGCGCCTGGACGCGCTGCCCGTCACGCAGAACGGCAAGCTCGATCGCCGTGCGCTGCCTGCGCCCGCGCGCGTGCGTCCCGAAGATTTCGAGCAGGCATTCGTGCCTGCCAGCAACGAACTCGAAGCGGCGGTGGCCGACGTGCTCGCGCACATCCTCGGCATCGATCGCGTCGGCCAGCTCGACAACTTCTTCGAACTCGGCGGCAATTCTCTCGCGGTCATCCGCGCACTGGCGGTCATGCGTGAGCGCGCGCTGCCGTCGCTCGCGCCCGCGACGTTCTTTGCGAATCCGACGGCGCGCGCGATTGCCGCACACCTCGGAGGCCAGTCGGCCGTGCCCGATGCGCGTCGTACGGCTGCGCCGAGACTTTCGAACGGTGGCGCGACCGGCCCCGAGCCCATCGCCATCATCGCGATGTCGGGTCGTTTCCCCGGCGCCGCCAGCGTCGAAGAACTCTGGCAGACGCTGTGCGAGGGTCGCGACAACATCCGCATGTTCCGCCCCGAGGAGCTCGACGCCTCGGTTCCGGCGGCCCTGCGCGCCGACCCTAACTACGTCGCCGCGCGCGGCGTCATCGACGGTTGCGACATGTTCGACGCAGGCTTCTTCGGCATCAGTCCGAAGGAAGCCGAGCTCATGGATCCGCAGCAGCGCCTGTTCCTCGAACTCTGCTGGGAGTCCCTGGAGCGCGGCGGTCACTATCCGGAAGGATATGGCGCGCCCATCGGCGTGTTCGGTGGCATGTACAACGCCACGTATTTCCAGAAGCATGTCCTGAACTATCCCGAGCGCATCGAGCGCCTCGGTGAGTTCCAGGTGATGCTCGCCAACGAGAAGGACTACGTGGCGACGCGTGCTGCGCATCGCCTGAATCTCACGGGCCCGGCCGTCAGCGTGCACACCGCGTGTTCGACGTCGCTGGTCGCGATCAGCATGGCGGTGGATAGCCTTCGCACCGGCCAGTGCGGCATGGCGCTCGCGGGCGGCGTGTCGATCGCCTGCCCGCCGAACAGCGGTTATCTCTACAACGAAGGCTCGATGCTTTCGCCCGACGGACACACTCGGACGTTCGACGTCGACGCGAAGGGCACGGTGTTCTCGGATGGCGGGGCGGTGGTGCTGCTCAAGCGCCTGTCCGATGCGATCGCCGACGGCAATCCCATCTTCGCGGTGATCCGTGGCAACTCCATCAATAACGATGGCGGCGACAAGGCCAGCTTCACGGCGCCGAGTGTAGACGGGCAGGCGGCGGTCATCGCGGCCGCGCTCGACAGCGCGGGCATCGATGCACGCACCATCTCGTACGTCGAGGCGCACGGCACGGCCACGCCGCTCGGCGATCCCGTCGAAATCGCTGGCCTCACGCAAGCCTTCCGGCGTCACACGAACGACCAGGGTTACTGCCTCATCGGCTCGCTCAAGAGCAATCTTGGCCACACGGTGATTGCCGCGGGCGCTGCCGGCGTCATCAAGACCGCGCTCTCGCTGGCTGCCGAGCAGCTGCCGCCGTCCACTAACTACCGCGCCCCGAACCCCAAGCTCGAAATCGAAACCAGCCCGTTTCGCGTCGCCGATCGCCTGCTGCCGTGGCCGCGCGGCGCCGAGCCGCGTCGCGCCGGCGTGAGTTCGTTCGGCGTGGGCGGCACCAACGCGCACGTCATCCTGGAAGAAGCACCGCGCCTCGAGGCCTCGGCGCCGGCCCGGGGAGCGCAACTGTTGAAAGTGTCGGCGCGTTCACGCGCGGCGCTGGAGAAGTCGCTGGTGCAGATGGCCGACTTCCTCGAGCGGCATCCTGACATCAATCTCGCCGACGTCGCGTTCACCCTCGACACCGGCCGCAAGCCGTTCGCGCATCGCGCGGCGGTGGCGTCCACCGACATCACGGGTGCCGTGCGCGCACTGCGCGATTCGCAGACGCTGCGCAATGCGCGCCAGGCGAGCGGCGCGGTCAACGACGCGGTCTTCCTGTTCCCGGGGCAGGGCGCGCAGTACTGCGGCATGGGTGAGCAGCTCTACGCCGAGTCCCCCGTGTTCCGCGACGCCTTCGACGCGTGCCTCGCGGAATTTGCGCCGGTGCTGCCGTTCGATCTCAAGGCCGCGATGTTCGGCGACGACGCCGCGGTGCTGGCGCAGACCTCGGTGCTGCAGGCCGCGTTGTTCTGCCTCGAATACTCGTTGGCCCAGCTCTGGATGCAGCGTGGTGTGAAACCGTCGCTGCTCATCGGCCACAGCATCGGCGAATTCGTCGCGGCCACGCTCGCCGGCGTGATGTCGCTGGGCGATGCCGCGCGCCTCGTCGCGCGTCGCGGCGCTCTCATGCAGGCGCAGCCTGCCGGTTCGATGCTGTCCGTGCGCACCGATGCCGCCACGCTGGAGCCGCTCATCCCCGTCGGTCTCGCGCTCTGCGTGGACAACGGTCCCACGGCCTGCGTGGTCGGTGGTCCGACCGCCGAGATCGAGATGTTCTCAGCCGAGCTCGCGAGCCGCGACATCGCGGTGCGACTGTTGCAGACCTCGCACGCGTTCCACACCAGCATGATGGACGAGGCGCTCGAGCCGTTCACCGAAGCCGTACGTGCCGTCCGCCTGTCGCCGCCCAACATTCCGATCGTCTCCACGCGTACGGGCAATCTGCTCACCGCGGAAGAGGCCACGTCGCCTGACTACTGGGCGCGCCAGCTGCGGGATCCCGTGCGCTTCTGCGGCGCTGTGCGTACCGCGCTCGAAGGCGCGGGCCGCTACTTCCTCGAGCTGGGTCCGCGTGCCTCTCTCGGCGCGCTGGTTCGCCAGCACGACAAGGTCACGCGCGATCGCGTGCCCGTGATCGCGAGTCTCGCGGATGCGCGCGAGGTGGAGCTCACGTCCATCGAACTCGCCGCGGGTCATCTCTGGGCCGCCGGCGTGAGCCTGCCGCGCCAGGATGCCGGTCGTCGCCGCCGCGTGCTGCTGCCTACCTACCCGTTCGAACGCCAGCGCCACTGGGTGGAAGCCGGCCAGCGTGCCGCGGCACCCGCCACAGCACAACGCGGTGGTGTCGAGACCATTGCCCAGCCGGTAGCCGCGCCCGTCATGGCCAGCGCTCCCGTGCAGATCCCCGCCACCGCCGCCGACATCCTGCAGATGCTCACGGCTCCCCAGAATTCCGTCACTTCCAATCCTGTGCCCAACACTATGAATGCAACTCCCGCTACCAGTACTGACCGCCGCCCGACACTGATTGCGCGCCTGCGCGAGGTGTTCGAAGAGGTCTCCGGAGTCGAAATGGCCGACGCCGATGCCGGCGCGGGTTTCGTGGAGCTCGGTCTCGATTCGCTGACGCTCACGCAGGTGGCTTTGCAATTGAAGAAGAACTTCAAGGTCAACATCACGTTCCGGAACCTGATGGAAAATTTCCCGAGCTTCGACTCGCTCGCCGAACATCTCGACCAACAATTACCGGCTGAAGTGGCCGCTGCACCGGTCGCGCCCATGGCGCAGACGAGTGCGGCTCCCGCTGCCGCGGAGGTTGCCGTCATGACCGCTCCGATCGTTCCGACGATGGCCATGCCAATGCAGATGGCGGCCGGGGGCTCGCCGCTGCTGCAAGCGGTGATCCAGCAGCAGATGGCGCTGATGGCCTCGCAGCTCGCGCTGTTGAGCGGCATGGCCCCGGCGCTCGCCGCGGCGCCGGCCGCTCCGGTCGCGCCCGCGGCTCCACCGGCTCCCGCGCCGGCCGCTGC
>Ga0173480_10000282_pt1 | contig 15828 bp, 16 predicted proteins | sample NitcycUS209509C1_FD_122622 | JGI IMG/M metagenome (GOLD analysis project Ga0173480, IMG submission 122622) | Soil microbial communities from Arlington Agricultural Research Station in Wisconsin, USA - Nitrogen cycling UWRJ-S209-509C-1 (version... | ecosystem: Environmental > Terrestrial > Soil... | reverse complement strand
CCGCATCGCAGGCGGACTCCAACGCCGCTGTGAACGTCTCGCCGGCGCACGCGGCGCCGGCGGAGTCGGTACCCGCCGTCGCGGAGAAATCGCTGCCCATCGCCGGCGGCGGTGCCTGCGGAGCGGATTGCGGAAGAAAACCAGGAAGCATCGACACGCTGACCCTCGAAAGAACGAACGGCGGGCCGCGCGCGAGGCGCGGCCCGGAAGGTTATCGCTTGAGATTCAGAGTGTCGACCAGGAGCTCGTCCGAGACCGTGATGGTCTTGGAGTTTGCCTGATAACCGCGCTGCGCCAGGATCATCTGCGTGAACTCCTGGGCCATGTCGACGTTCGACTGCTCGAGCGCCGATCCGATCAAGGTTCCACGGCCGCCGGTGCCGGCCTCGCCGATGTTGGGAATGCCCGCTGCGGCGCTCACGCCATACAGGTTGGAACCGAGCTTCACGAGCCCCTTCGGGTTGTTGAAGGTGGCGAGTGCCAGCTGGCCGATGTTGACCGCCTGGCCGGCGCCGAACGTGGCCGTGATCGTCCCGTCCGGGCTGATGGTGATGTTGTCCATCGTGCCGGGCGCCGAGCCGTTCTGACGGATCGACGAGGTGGCCGACGTGATCGCGTAGCCGCTCAACGTCGCGGAGCCGTCGGGCTCGACGAGGTTCCATGAGAGCGAGCTGGCGGTAGCGCCATTGACCCAGCCGGGCAGGGCGAGCGAGACATCGGCCGGTGCGCCACCGTTCACCGCGCTGAGCAGACCGCCGGAGCTGAACTGGAGGGAGCCAGTGCCAACTGAGTACGGCGTCCCGGCGGTACCGCCGGCAACGTCTTCACCGGGAACGGTCACGGCGTAGTTCCACGAGCCCGCCGTCGCCTGCTTGGTGTACGTGATCGTCGCCACGTGCGGCGAACCGAGCGCGTCGTAGATCTGCACGGCGGCGGTGAACGTCGAACCGGCAATCGCGTTGGCGTTCAGATTGGTTTCCGTCGTGAACGTGCTGGTCGCCAGCGGCGCGCGGAGAATGCCTGGCGGCACGCTGAGGTCGCCAGGCTGTCCCGTGGCCAGCACCTCACCGGTGACGGGGTCGATCTCGTCCCAGCCCTGCACGAAGTGCCCGTCGGGCGTCACCAGCTTGCCGTCCTTGTCGAAGCTGAAGTTGCCGGCGCGCGTATACGCCTGCGAACCATCGGCATCGGCCACCACCAGGAAGCCACCGCCCTGAATCGCGACGTTGGTGGCTTCACGCGTGTTCTCGATGGCGCCCTGGCTGAACACCGGCGTGATCGAACCGGTGGTGACCCCGAGACCGACCTGCAGCGGATTCAGGCTGTCGCCACCCACGGTCTGGCTGACGAGATCCTGAAACGACACGACGCTCGACTTGAAGCCGATGGTATTGATGTTCGCCAGATTGTTGCCGATTACGCTGAGGTAAGTTCCGTTCGCGTTGAGTCCCGACAATCCAGCCGAGAAAGAGCCGACAGCCATTGTTCTCCTGATCCTTTCACGCTCCGGCATACGCCGGACGCGAGGTCCGAGTTACGAGTTCGAATCCTTGACGCCGAGCACCGTGCTGATGTCGGTCAGCGTGCTCTGAATGTGAGTGAGCTGCTCGAGCGAGCTGAACTGCGCGAGCTGGGCGATGAACTCGCCGTCCTTCTGCGGCTGCATCGGGTCCTGATGCGCGAGCTGCGTCACCAGCAACTGCAGGAAGGCTTCCCGTCCGAGCGCGCTGGTCCGGTTGGTCGTGCTCTGGTCCCCGAGGTTCGTAGACGACCCGCTGATGGGTGGTGTCGTGGCCACGCTATGCTCCTTTGCCTCGATCCGGCCGCAGCGCGTATCGCTGCGTCGCGAGGTCGTCGATGATCTTCCGCTCCTCGGCGGCGAGGCCGGCGAGGTATGCGCTCTGTGCCTTGTCGCGAAAGCGCTCCAGCGCTTCGCAGCGCTGACGCGCGTGCAGGCAGGCGGCACGCGCGGCTGCCACGGCGTCGTCGTGCTGGGCCAGCGTCGCTGCCGCCGCCGCCCGCTCACGGTCGAGCCTGACAATCCAAAACCGATACCACTCGCGATCGCGGCTGGCGATCGGTGTGCGCACCGCCTCGTCAGCCTCGCGCCGCGCCTGTGCGCTCGCACGCCCAGCGGCCTCGACACGCGCCTGCGCCTGTTGCCGTTCAGCGTCGGCCCGTGCAAGCACGCGCTGCGCGGCCTCGTATTCGCGCCGCCGGAGATCGAGCGCGGGCTGTGCGCGGAAGCGGAAACCAGCCATGCGCTACAGTGCCTCGAGCGCCCGCAGCGCGTCCGGAAACCCGCACAGCGTGTCGGCGTCCTGACAAAGAAACGCGCGAATGGCGTCCCCCCTGGCGCGCGCGGCATCGATCTTCGGGTTGCTCCCGGGCACGTACGCGCCGACGCTGACGAGATCCTCGGTGTCGCGGATCGCGGCCATCCACTCCCGCACCTGCGCCGCCCGCTGCCGGTGCGACACCTCGGTGACATCCGGCATCGTCCGGCTCACACTCTGAAGCACGTCGATCGGCGGATAGTGATACTGCGACGCCAGGGCGCGGGACAGCACGACGTGGCCGTCCAGGATCGAGCGCACCGCGTCGGCGATCGGCTCGTTGTGATCGTCGCCGTCTACCAGGACGGTGTACATGGCCGTGATGCTGCCCCGGCCACGGACGGCGCCGGCGCGCTCGAGCAGCGTCGGCAGCAGGGCGAACACCGACGGTGGATAGCCTTTCGTCGTCGGCGGCTCCCCTGCCGCCAGGCCGACCTCACGCTGCGCCATGGCAAAGCGAGTCACCGAGTCCATCAGCAGCAGGACGTTCAGTCCCTGATCGCGAAAGTACTCGGCAATCGACGTCGCCGCGTAGGCGGCGCGGAGCCGCAGCAGCGGCGGATTGTCCGAGGTGGAGGCGACAACCACGGCGCGCTTCATCCCCTCGGTGCCGAGATCGTGCTCGATGAAGCCGCGCACTTCGCGGCCGCGCTCGCCGACCAGGCCGACCACGATGACGTCGGCGGCGGTGCCGCGCGTCAGCATGCCAAGCAGCGTGCTCTTGCCGACGCCAGATCCGCCAAAGAGACCGATACGCTGGCCACGTCCAACTGTCAGGAGCGCGTCCATCGCCCGGACGCCCGAGGGCAGCGGCGCCACGACGGGATCGCGCTCCATCGGGTTCAGTGGCGGTGGATGAATGGGATACGCCGCGACCGTCTGCAGTGGTCCCAGCCCGTCGAGCGGATTGCCGAGGGCATCGATCACGCGTCCGAGCAGCTGTGGACCGACGCCGATATCGAGCTTGCGCCCGCGCGCGACCAGACGATCGCCAGGCTGCACGCCCACTGTATCGCCGAGTGGCACCGCCAGCACCACGCCATCGCGAAAGCCGACCACCTGCACGGTCAGCGACGACGCTCCGTCTCTGCCGATGACGTCGCAGGTTGCGCCGACGCTGACGCGCGGCCCCTGTGACTCGATCAGCAGTCCGACGGTCCTGATGACACGGCCGCTGGGCGGCATCGTCTCGATGCGTTCGACCTGCTGCAGATAGCGCGAGAGCGAGAACGAGGGCTCAGTGGTCGCGGTGTGCATGGGCGCCAACGTGGTCTTCACCGAGCAGGGCGCGCGCAATCTCCTGGATCTGCGCATCGACCCCGGCGTCGAGCATGCCCATCTCCGATTCGACGCGGCAGCCGCCGCGTCCGACGCGGGCATCCTGCACGAACGTGATATCCGTGCCGGCGAACTCGGCGAGGCGGGCAGCGCCGGTGGCTTCGAACTCCTCGGGGTGCAGGCGCACGTTGACGTGGGCGCTCTCGCCGAGACGATCGAGCGCGACGCGGACGATGGCGATCAGGAGGTTGCGATCGAGACTGACCTCGCGGTGCACGACGCGGCGCGCCACGGCCAGTGCCAGCTCGACGATCTGGGCTTCCGTCTGCCGGATCATGCTGGCGCGCAGCGCGGTCAGCTCGGTGATGGTGTCGGTCAGCCGTCGCAGCATCGCCTCGCCGCGTTTGCCGGCCGCCTCCGTGCCGGAACGCTCACCCTGTTCGTAGCCCTTGGCGAACGCCTCGCGCTCGATAGTGGCCAGATGCTGCTGGCTGACCACCGGCGTGTCCTCCGCCGGCTGCGGCAACGCCAGCGATTCCGAATGGCGGGTGCCGCCGCCCCAGCTGAAGGGAACGACGTTGCCGTTGGCAATGAGTCTGGCCCTAGACGACATACGCCTCGCCTGCCGCCGCGCCGGTCACGATGACGCCCTCTTCCTCGAGCTTGCGGGCAATCGACACGATGTCCTGCTGTGCCTTCTCGACGTCACGCAGCCGCACGGCGCCGAGGACTTCCATTTCTTCGCGGAGCATGTCGGCGGCGCGCTTCGACATGTTCGAGAAGAAGCGGCCGCGGATCTCCTCGCTCGCCCCCTTGAGGGCGATGGTCAACGCCTTCTTGTCGGCACGCTGCACGATCTCGCGCATACCGGTGTCGTCGACGTGCACGAGGTCGTCGAACACGAACATCAGGTTGCGAATCGACACCGCAAGTTCGGGACGCTGCGACTCGATGGCCTCGAGCACCGGGCCGCTGACCGTCCGCTCGAGGCGGTTGAACAGCTCCGCCACCGCGCGGATGCCGCCATGCTGCTCGCGGCTCGGCCCGCCCAGGGTCTTGAGGCGCTGCTCGATCACGGTCGAAATGCGGCGGACGACGTCTGGAGAGATGTCGTCGAGACTGGCCATTCGGGTGAGGACGTCCGCCCGGAGCTCGTCGGGCAACAGCGTAATGAGCTGCGCGGCGTTCGCCGGGTTCAGGTGCGCGAGGATGAGGGCAATCGTCTGCGGATGTTCGCCGAGGATGAACTTCGACAGCTGCTCCGGGTCGACCGCCGTCAGCGACTTGAAGCCGGCCGTGGACTGAAACGATCGCATCACGCGATCGAGGATCCGGCGGGCCGCCTCAGGCCCGAGCGTCTTCTCGAGCACACGCCGCGCGTACCCGATGTCGCCGCGCGTCGCAAACTCCGCTGCCACAACCGTCTGGTGGAACTCGTCGAGCACACTCTCGCTCATCTTGGCCGAGACCTGTCCGAGCTCCGCCATCTCCTTGGCAAGCCGCTCGATTTCGTCTTCGCTCAGGTGACGGAACACCTCGGTGGACGCGTCCTCACCAAGCAGCAGCATCACGATGGCGGCCTTGGTGACACCGCCAAGCACGGTCTGGGTCTGCACCGCCATGGTCAGCGCTCCCCTTCGTTGATCCAGCTGCGCAGGAGCTTGGCGACGTTCTCAGGCTCCTTGGCGCTCATCGAGCTCACTTTGCGGGCAAGAACCGGAAGGCGGCGGCCGTCGGCCTTCTGCGCCGTGGCATCCAGCTGCGCCTCGATCTCGCTCTCGAGATCGGCGACCGTCCGCAGCGGCTGGCCAGGGCCGGCGAGCGCCATCGCGTGCTGACGTCCTGCCGCGCCGGCATTCACGCGCTGCATCAGCGGTCGGACGAAGAAGACCATGGCCAGGATGCCGAGCAGCACGACCGCCGAGATCCGGGCGCCTTCCCACAGTTCGTTGCGGTACTGGGTGATCTGCTGAATCGTCGTCATCGGCGCCGCCGGCGCGTCTGCCGGCACGTCGTCGAACGACATGTTCTGCACCGTAATCTGATCGCCGCGATCCGGTTCCAGGCCGACCGCCGCAGCCACGATTCCCTGCAGCTTCTGCAGTTCTTCCGGCGTCCGTGCCTTGTGCGAGACGGTCTGCGTGCCGTCCTTCGCCTTCTTCACGATCGGCTCATCGTCAACGATGACCGCCAGCGACATGCGTGCGATCTCGCCGGGCGGCCGCTGCGTCACCACCAGCCGGCGATTGATCTCGTAGTTGACGGTTTCGGCGGTCCGGGTCGCACCGCTTCCGGTTGGCGGCGTCGCCATCGGCGGCGTCTGTGCCTGCGCCGGCGGCGCGGGAGCCTTCGGATCGGGCGCCGGCGGCGGCTGGTTGCTGCGGACACCCGCGAGGCCGCCGCCAGGAATCATCGTCGTCGTCTGGTCGGCGGTGCTCTGCCTGCTGCGCACCACCGGACTTGGATCGTAGTGTTCCTCCGTCTGTTCGACCGTGTCGGGATTCAGCTTGAGCGCAACGTTGACGCGAACGCGCTCAGCGCCGAGGACCGGTTCGAGCAACGACACTACCCGTGCGCCCATCTCGCGTTCGAGACGCTGCTGGCGCTCAGTCTGGACTGTGGTTCCCGGCGCCGCCTCGTCCTCGGCGGCGGGGCGGGCCAGCGGGCGACCGTAACTGTCCATGATCGTGACCGCATCGGCGCGCAGGCCGTCCACGCTCGATGCCACCAGATTGCTGATGGCGTTGACCGACGGCGCGGGCAGGTCGCGGGTGCCGCGCAGTTTGAGGACGACGGAGGCCTTGGCCGGGCGTTCTTCGCCGAAGATCTTCTCCTTGCCCAGTGAGATGTGCACACGGGCGTGGGAGACGGTGTTCAGCGTGCCGATAGTGCGGGCCAGCTCCCCTTCGAGGGCACGCCGCAGGTTCACCTGCTCCTGGAACTCCGTAGCGCCGAACTGTGTCCGATCGAAGATCTCGAACCCGGGACGGCCGGATTCCGGTCCGTCACTGGCGAGCTCCAGGCGGAGTTCGTCCACGCGGCTCACCGGCACCCGGATCGCACGGCCACCCTCGTCGAGGGTGTACGGCACCTTCAGTGTCTTCAGCCGCGTCGTCATGTTCGATGCGGTCTCGGCATCCATGTCCGAGTAGAGCAACGCGTACGACGGTGTGTTGGCCCACCACGCGCCGCCGACGATGATGCCGACGACAAGGACGAACGCGGCCAGGAGCGAGGCCACCTGTCCGGTCGTCAGGGAGGAACCGAGCGACTTGAGGCGCGAAAGGATCTGCTGAGGGTCCATTTAGAAGTCAGTGGTCAAGTCAAATGTGGGAGCCGGCTTCAGCCGGCTCTGGGCCGCCTGAAGGCGGCCCCACGTTAGATGGGCATCCGCATGATGTCCTGGTAGGCCTGCACCAGCTTGTTGCGGATCTGCACCGTCAACTGCAGTGTGGTTTCGGCTTCGTGCATCGCGATCATCGCGTCGTGCACGTCCAGCGACTTGTTCAACATGCCCGACACGGCGTCGTTGGCATTGGCGGTCGTCTTTTCGACGCCGTCGATCAGCTTGCCGAGCGCGTCGGCAAATCCGTCGACCGACGCCGCCTTCCTGGCAACGGCGCCGGCGGCGCCGGACGGAGTAAGCGCAATTGCTGCGGCGGTTCCTGCCATGATTTACTTTCCGAGCTCCAGCGCTCTGGCGACCATGTCGCGAATGACGTTCACGGCGGCGAGATTCGCCTGATAGGCACGGGCCGCGGTCAGCAGATCCACCATTTCCTCTTCCGCCTTGACGTTCGGCATCAGCACGATGCCGGTCTCGGGATCGGCATCCGGATGCGACGGGTCGTAGACCTGCTGAAACGGCTGCGTATCCTCGACGATGCCGGCCACCTTGACGCCGGTCGCGGAGGCGGCGCCGAGGGCGGCGTCGAAGGAGTGGACTTCGTCTGGAGTGAGGATGACGTCGCGGCGGCGGTACGGCTGCCCGTCCGCCGTGCGCGTCGACCCGGCGTTGGACAGGTTCGACACCGCAACTTCGATGCGGGCGCGCTCGGCCGAGAGCGCGCTGCCGCTGGCTTTGATGGCGGCGCTCAGCGTGGACATGACTACCTGCTCTCGTTGAGGGCGTAGCGCACCAGGCGGAACTTGGCCGCCAGCGCCGTCTGCGCTGCCGCGAAGTCACCTGAGGCCGCATTGAGGTTCATCAGCTCGCGATCGAGCTGCACGTTGTTGCCGTCGCGGCGTTCGGGAAGTCCCTGGACTTCGGTGATGGGCGCGGCCGGCGTGCCGGGCGCCCCGACGTGCGTTTTGTAGGTCGAGTTCAGGGGCAGCATCTTCTGGCCGAGGGCCTGATCGAAGGTGACGTCCTTCGTCTTGTAGCCAGGCGTGTCGAAGTTCGCGAGGTTGCCGGTCGTCGCGATCTGCCGCGCCGAGGCCATCGTCATCTGCCGCCGGAGTGCGCTCACGAGCGCTGAATCACTGATTCCGTCCACGGTAACCTCTCTCCTGCTGTCGCTGCCGATTCAAGAAACGTCAGCGGCTGTCGATTGACCGACGAAGGTCGCTTCGTCCGTTCTGGCTCTACTGGCAAGAGCAGTGCCCGCCTCGACAGTCACGCCGTACGGTCAAATCCCCAGCAGTTTCGACGAGAGGTGATCACGATGACGGCCGTCCAGCCGACATCATCGTCGGCAACACGGCCACCGGAACATCACCGTCGCCGGCGCGTCGCGGCATCGGCACTGCGGCTTGACACTATCGCCGGCGGGCGCACATGGGTGCGCAGCGGCGACCTCGAGGCGACGCGATCTGGATCCGGTAAAAGCGGGCCGTAGGGTGCGTGAGGCAATGTCCTCTCAGCCTGGCTGGGAAGCTAAGCGAAGGCCATCGCAATCAGCCGGAGCGCCCGCTTTTTCCGCGTCGACGAGCGGGAGCCGCGGAGCACCCATGTGTGTCCGCCGGCGACGGTGCGTAAGTCGGCACGGCCGGCGTTGATAGGCCCCGCTCGACTATTCGGGACAGCGCGTCCCTTAATTGATGCGTGACGATGCGCGCAGGAGTTCTTCGATGCGGGTCAGGCGTTCTTCGATGGCGTCCAGACGCCAGGAGAGATCCCGGCGCGACCCGCCGGCGCCCTCCCGCAAGCCGTCCATCTGACGGGCGAGCATCCGATTCTCCGTCTCGAGCGCGATCCGATCGCGGATGCGGCTGAACACCACTTCTAGCTGGCCGAGCGCAAACGGCTTGGGCAGGTAATCGTAGGCGCCTTCGCGAACGGCGCGGAGCGCGCTGTCCAGCGTGGCGTAGCCGGTAATCATCACCACGTACGAGGACGGATTGGCGGCCCTGGCCGCTTTGAGCACCTCGAACCCGTCCGCCCCCCGCATCCAGATGTCCGTGAGGACGACCTTGAACTGGGCGGGCGCCCGCTGAATCGCAGTGACGGCCGACCGGCCGTCGTCCGCAGAGGTCACCGTCAGACCCAATGTCCGACAGAACTCGGCCAGCACCTCCCGGGTTTCAGCCTCGTCGTCAACGACGAGCACTTCGAATGCGTCTGGCGCAGCCATATAGATGTGACTTCCAGGTGCAGTTGACCGAATCTGCGAGCCAAAGAGGTCCTGAGAAAGAAATCGGCAGCAACCCTGGAAAGTTTAACGAGAACCTGCCGATAACCCGGACGGTGAATGTCGATACCCCGTCACACGAACGACTAACCGCCAAAAACTGACATGACTCTGACGACTTCCCCCTCCGTCCTCGTTGTCGAAGATGATGCTGCGCTGAGGCAGACCATCACCGAATCTCTTGAATCAGCTGGCTTTACGGCGGCGCAGGCCGTCGACGCGGCCGATGCCATCGAGCGGCTCAAGGCGTATGCCTACGACGCTATGGTGGTTGACCTCCTCTTGCCGGACGCCAGCGGGCTGGAGGTGCTCGAAGAAGCCGTCACGCGCTACCCCCAGCTGCCGGTGGTCATCATTACCGGTTTCGGCGGCGTGGAAGAGGCCGTCAAGGCGATGAAGCGGGGCGCCATCGACTTCCTGATCAAGCCGTTCCAGCTGGCCGGCCTGTCCCGCGTGCTGCAGGCCGCCGTCGATCAGCGGCGGTTGCGGGAAGAAAACGCCGGCCTTCGCGTCCAGCTTCGCGACCGCTTCCGCTTCGAGAACATCATCGGCCGCGACGGCACCATGCAGCAGGTGTTTTCGACGCTCGAGCTCGTGTCACCGATGAACAGCACGGTACTCATCCAGGGGGAGACCGGCACGGGCAAGGAACTGATTGCCCGCACCATTCACCACCACTCACCCAGGTCCGACCAGCGGTTCGTGGCCTTCAATGCTGCGGCCATCCCGGAGGGCCTTGCAGAAGCCGAGCTCTTCGGTCACGTCAAAGGCGCCTTCACCGGGGCGGTGAACAACCGGGTCGGCCGCTTCGAGCTGGCGCACCGTGGCACGCTGTTCATCGACGAAGTGGCGTCGATGTCCCTCCCGCTCCAGGCGAAGCTGCTGCGGGCGCTGCAGGAGCGTGAAGTCGAGCGGGTCGGCGAATCGAAGCCCGTCAAGCTCGATCTCCGCGTCGTCGCCGCCACCAACACGGATCTCCGTCAGCTGGTCAAGGACGGCAAGTTCAGGGAGGACCTGTTCTACCGCCTGAACGTCATTCCCGTCATGTTGCCGCCGCTGCGGAACCGGCGCGAGGACATCCCGCTGCTGGCGCAGCACTTTCTCAAGAAATCGTGCCGCGAGAACGGCGTGGCCATCAAGCCGATCAGTCAGGACGCCCTGCGTGTGCTGATGGCTTACGACTGGCCGGGCAACATCCGGCAGTTCGAAAACACCATCGAACACGCGGTGGCCATGAGTCTCACGGCTACCGAGATCAGTCCGGCCTCACTGCCCGAGGAGGTTCGTCTCCGGATGCAGACCGGCTCGCTGATGCCGGCGCTGTCGATCCCCGACGAAGGGCTCAACTTCACGTCGATCGTCTCGCAGCTCGAACGGGACCTGATTGTGAAATGCCTGGAGAAGACCGGTGGCAACAAACGGCAGGCGGCGAAACTGCTGAGTCTGAGCAGAACCACCTTCATCGACAAGCTGCACCGGCTCAATGAGGATCACGAACCGCAGACCGCACAGAGCGCGTAGGACGAGTGAACGGGATCAGGAGGTAGGAGATAGAAGATAGGAGACAGGGTATAGATAGGACATAGGGCGACTCCAAAGCATCACCCTATCTCCTTCCTCCTGTCTCCTTCCTCCTATCTCCTTCCTCCTATCTCCTTGCCTTCAGCTGTACCGAAGGCAGTCTCATCGTGAAGACCGCTCCGGCTGGGACTGCCCGATCGACCGTGAGCGTGCCGCTGTGGCGCGCCACCAAGCGCCGTGCCGCCCACAGTCCGAGCCCCGCCGACTCCGACGCGTCGTGCGTGCTGACGAACGGCTCGAAAATCCGCTCGGGCGGTTCGACCGACACGCCCTTTCCTTCATCAATCACCCGGACAACCACTTGTCCGTCCTCGATCGACAGCCGTACGACAATCACACCGCTCTGATCCGCCAGCGCCTGTTCGGCGTTCATGATCATGTTGAGGAGCACCTGCTGCAGGTCTCCCCGGTTGCCGGTGACCACGAAGGGTCCCTGCCCTTCCGCCTCGATGCGCCCGGTCAACCGGGCGCGTCTGATGGAAAAATCGCGCAACGCCAGCGACTCCTCGACCAATTCGCGCAGATTGATCGGCTGCTGGCCGACGCGGGCCGCCCGGGTGAACAGCAGCACCTGCGCCAGCGACGTCGCCGCACGTGAGCTCTGCGCGCGGAGCCGCGCCAGCGATTCCTTCATCGCCGGCGGCACGTCAGGCCGGCTCTCGAGAATCTCCACCGTCCCGGAAATCACCTGCAGGGCGTTATTGACGTCGTGAATGGCGCCGGACAGGAGTCTGGCGGCGGTAGCCTGGCGATTCAGCCCGATCAGGGCATCCTCGGATGGATCGGTCATGACCGGCACGCTAAACCTTCCTGATAGAAGGACGATTTCACTGTCGAGAACCCGGATTCATGCACATTCTCGTTGTCGATGATTCCAGCGGCATGCGCCGCATTCTGAGCGCCACGCTGGGTCGCCTTGGATTTTCCGATGTGACGGAGGCAGAGGACGCGGAGTCGGCGCTCGCACATCTGCATCAACGCGCCGTGGATTTGGCCATCATCGACTGGAACCTGCCTGGACTCTCCGGCCTCGATCTGGCCAACGTCATTCGATCCGAGCCGGCCACGCGCGACGTACCGCTGCTCATGGTGACCGGCAACGGATCCGCCGCCGACGTCGCCCGCGCCCTTCGCTCCGGATTCGGCGGATACATTATCAAACCGTTCACCGAAGACACATTTGCACAGCAGGTGGGCGCGTTGGTACGTGTCGAGGGCCCTCGCCGCCCGTCGGCCGCGATGATACCGACAAACTGGAACGACTGGATTTCGACGGGCGCCTGGAAACAAAGCGACTTCAAACAAATCCCGGCCCCGCCGCGGTCGTTCCGCGAAGTCTTCGCCATCGCGGGCGACAACGAAGTCGACGCGAATCGCCTGATGACCCTGGTCTCCCGCGATCCGGTCTTTACGATCCGCGTGCTGCGGCTGGCCAACGTCGCGGCATTCGCCGCCGCTGGCGAGGTGACGTCGGTCGAGATTGCCGTCGTGCGGCTCGGCACCCGCGCCGTCAGGAACGCCGTGCTGGCGGCGTGCCTCTCAGCCTGGGGGCAGACGGTGGACGTGTACGGCCGACGCGGAGTCGACGAGATCCAGCACGCCGTGGGCACGGCGTGCCTCAGCCGACGCCTCGCCGAGCGGCTGCGGCTGAAGATCGACGATGTGTTCGTGCACGGGCTGCTGCACGACGTCGGCAAGCTGTGCCTGTTCAGGATGCGCTCGGACTTCCGACGCACCAGCGGACGGGCACCGTCCGCCGAGGAGTTCGAAGAGACGCTTCAGGCGTCCCATGCGGAGGTCGGTGCGGTGGCCCTTCAGGTCTGGGGATTGCCTGAAGCGTTGCGCGTCTCGGCCCGCTGGCATCATGATCCGATCGCCGCCCCGGCGCATCAGCAGGCAGTGGCCGTCACCTATCTGGCCAACCGTCTCAGCCATCGATACGGATTCGGACGTCCGCCGGATGAAGATCGCGACGCCCTTTTGTCCGATCCCGCCATTGCTGCGCTCGGGCTCAACGAGCGCTGGCTCGACGAGCTCGACGAAGAGGCGTTGACGATTAGCATGACGGCGCAACACCTCGTCAGTTAAGATCCCGTCTCAAAGCACTGGCAGTCCTTTGGTGCTTCCCTTGCACTAGGCGACAACATGACTGGACGACTCATCCCTCAGACAGCATGTGTGTGGGCGCTGGCGCTGACTGTGGCCGCGACCACCGTCTCCACCCAGACCCCCATCCAGGCGCCGAAGAACAAGTACAAGGTGACGGATGATGTGAAACTCGGTCAGGAGGCGGCGGCAGAAGCCAAGAAGGAGCTGCCGATGCTCAACGACGCCCGGCTGGACCAGTACGTGGAGACTGTCGGTGCGCGTCTCGCCGCCGCCATTCCAGCGGAGTTCCAGCATCCGGAATTCCGCTACACCTTCGACATCGTCAACCAGGAAGAGATCAACGCGTTCGCGCTGCCCGGCGGACCGATGTTCCTGAACCGCGGCATGATCGAGAAGTCGAAGTCGGAGGGAGAGATGGCTGGCGTGATGGCGCACGAGCTGTCGCACGTCGCACTCCGTCACGGCACCGCACAGGCCGGCAAGCAGACGTTGCCCGGTATTGCCGGCATCGGCGGCCAGATTCTCGGCGGCATTCTCGGGGGCGGTCTCGGCCAGGCCATCGGCGTGGCTTCCCAGGTGGGCGCCGCAGCCTGGTCGACGAAATACAGCCGCGAGTACGAATCCCAGGCCGACATTCTTGGAGCGCAGATACTGGCGCGCGCCGGGTACGACCCGCGCGAGATGGCCAACATGTTCAAGACGATCGAGGAGGAAGGCGGCGGCAGCGACATCGAGTGGCTGAGCAGCCATCCCGCCCCCGCCAATCGCTACGCGGCGATCACCAAGGAAGCCGCGATGCTGCGCGTGCAGGGCAAAGGCGAAACCGGTCAGTTCACGCAGATGCAGGCGCGTCTCCGCGACATGGGTCCCTCGTACACCGCGGAGCAGATCGCCAAGGGGCAGCACAAGACGGGAGCTCCGCGGCCGACCGCCACGACCGGACGCCCTGTCAATGTCGAGCCGCCATCCACGGCCTTGCGGACCTACGCCCCGGCAAACTTCCTGCGCGTCGGTGTGCCTTCGAACTGGAATCAGCTCACCTCGAAAGGCAGCGCCACGTACGTGCCGCCGGGCGCCTCATTTGAGGGGCACTTCACCCACGGCGTGCAGTTCGGAGTGGCCAAAGCCACCGGTAATCTCCAGCGCGATACAGCCGCCCTGATCCAGAGCTTCGCCAAGAACAACCCCGAGCTGAAACAGGGCACCGTCGTGCGCGACACGCTGGATGGCCGGCAGGCGCTGACGGCGACGCTCCAGAACGTGTCGGATGTCACCGGCCAGCCTGAACAGGTCGTGCTGACGACGACGTCGCTGCCGGAGAACAACCTCTTCTTCATGGTGGGCGTCGCGCCGCAGAGCGAAGCCGCCGTCTACAACGAGGCCTTCCGGCGCGTCCGTCAGTCGGTTCGGATATCCCGCTGAGCGAGTCGAGCACCTGACGACCCGCTTCACCGCGCCTGGGCCGTCAGGCCCGGGCGCGGCCATTTGCGCAGTCATGCTCAGCGTCACGAAACCACGCTTCCGACAGACGTGCCTGATGCGCCACAATGTCTTCTGTGCGTGGTGCTTACGGTACTGACGGCAATAATCCCCCTCTTTCCTTGGTTTCCATGAAGGACGCGTCGTTTCCGTTCGTCGGTCGACCTCTGTGGCTTGTAGGACTGGCCCTCATCGTGTCGGCGGCCACCGCCTGTTCCAGCTCCAAGTCCAGTGCTGCCGGTATCGAGGCGCCCGAGACGGCGCGCCAGGTGACAGCGGTGAAGGCCACGCAGCAACCACTGACCAGAGTGATTACGGTGACGGGGACGCTCGCGGCCGAAGAGCAGGTGGCACTGTCCTTCAAAGTAGCGGGACGGGTCGATCAGGTGCAGGTGGATCTTGGCAGCCTCGTGCGGCAAGGTCAGGTACTGGCGACGCTGGTCTCCACCGACTTCGATCTGCGCGTCCGCCAGGCCGAGGCGGCGCTGATCCAGGCGCGCGCGCGGCTGGGCCTGCCGCCCGACGGCGACAACGATGCGGTCGATGCGGACAACACGGCGCTCGTGCGACAGCGTCGTGCGGTCGTGCAGGAGGCCAGGCTCAATCGCGACCGCATGAAGACCTTCACCGAACGCGGACTGGCGGCGCGCGCCACGCTCGAATCCGCCGAGGCAGCACTCGAAGTCGCCGAAGGCCAGCACCAGGATGCGATCGAAGAGATTCGCAACCGCCAGGGCATCCTGGCCCAACGACGCTCCGAGCTCGAGATCGCGCGACAGCAGCTGCAGGACACCGTCCTGCGATCGCCGCTCGACGGTGCGGTGCGCGAGCGCCAGGTCTCGGTGGGCGAATACCGCGCGCCGGGAACGGCAGTCCTTACCGTCGTCCGCACTCACCCGCTGCGTCTGAAGCTCTCGATACCGGAGCGCGAGACGCTCGGCCTTCAGCCAGGCCTTACGGTGCGGGTGAGCGTCGAAGGTGACGAGCGACGGCACGACGGTCGTCTGGAACGCATCGGCGCCGCCGTCGACGAAGCCAACCGTACGCTGCCGATCGAAGTCGCCGTGTCCAATCCGGGAGACCTCCTGCGCCCAGGTCAGTTCGCCACCGCCGAGATCATCGTCAGCCGGCAGGATCGCGCGCTGGTCATCCCGCGCGACACCATCGTGACGTTTGCCGGCGTGCAGAAAGTGCTCACCGTCAAGGACGGTCACGCCCGCGAACAGCGCATCCGCACCGGGCGCCGCGACGGCGACCGGGTCGAAGTGATCGACGGTCTCGCCGACGGCGACGTGGTGATTCGCGATCCACGGAATCTGGTGGACGGCGTGGCGGTGCAGGTAGTCAGGGCCGAATGAAATCGCTCGCTGCGCTCTGCATCACGCGGCCGGTCTTCGCGGCGATGCTGATCCTCT
>Ga0173480_10000281_pt1 | contig 15846 bp, 16 predicted proteins | sample NitcycUS209509C1_FD_122622 | JGI IMG/M metagenome (GOLD analysis project Ga0173480, IMG submission 122622) | Soil microbial communities from Arlington Agricultural Research Station in Wisconsin, USA - Nitrogen cycling UWRJ-S209-509C-1 (version... | ecosystem: Environmental > Terrestrial > Soil... | reverse complement strand
ATGGCGAGCTGCACGGCGCGGTTGAAATCCTGCACGCCGAAGCTGGCGCGATTGAAACCCACGGCCGCATACGCGGCAATGTCCCCGTCGTGCACGCTGCGCGGATCGAGCTCGATCGAGAAATCGCGATTCGCCGACGACGCGAAATGGAAGAACCGCCCCAGGCTGTCGACGAGGCGCGCGAGCGCCGCCGGCGAGAGGAAGTTCGGCGTGCCGCCGCCGAAGTGGAGCTGGACGACGTCGCGATCGCGATCGAACAGCGGCGCGACCATCTCGGCTTCGCGCACGAGACGGTCGGCATACGGACCGCCGCGGCTCACGTCGCGAGTGATGATGCGATTGCAGCCGCAGTAGAAACACGGCGAAAAGCAGAACGGCACGTGCACGTACAGCGACAGGTCGCACGGGATGGGCTCCTGGTTGCTGCGGATCACCTGGCGTCGGAAGTCCGCATCGGTGAAGTCCTTCGAGAACTGCGGCGCCGACGGATACGAGGTGTAGCGAGGACCGGGCCGGTCGTAGCGACTCAGGAGCTCGGGGTCGAAATGGAGATGCGTCATGGGTGTCACCCGGGTTTGCCGTCGGCGCGGGGCGCCCACAGGATGGGAGCGTAGACCGCGACGAAGATGCCGAAGGCGATCTCCCACGCAAGTCCGGCCACGCTCACCGTCAGTAGATAGTGCGCCGGCATCAGGGCGACGCCGAAGACACGCACCGCCGTACCCACGGTGAGGATCAGGTACGCAATCGCAATGGCGCGTGACACCACGAGCGGCCGGCCGGTGTGGCCCAGCGAAGCGCGCGTCATCACCGCGAGGATCATCGTGCCGAACACGCCCATGGTGAGAGCGTGCTGCCACTTCATGGCCCAGTCGGCGTGGCCGAGCAGCGACGCGCCCTTGAGCGCCAGGCCGATGGGGAGCCAGGCGTAGGCCACGTGCAGCACCCAGACGATCGGGTCGCGCGCGCGGAAACTGCGCCAGCCGCTCATTCGAGTGATGTGGACCGCCGCGGCCAGCAGCGCGACGGCGCCGCTCAGCATCGCGTCGGGCGCGAAGACGTCGACCGCCGCGATGGCAACCATGCTCGCGATCGCCGCGATCTCGACCGGCTTGCGCGTCACGATGCGCGGCTCTTCGCCGCGAGCGCGGATTGCATTGCCCGTGAACGCCGGCACGATACGCCCGCCGATCACCGTGACCAGGATCAGCACGAGGTCGATGGCGAGCCTGATCGCGCTGCCCGCGAGCAGCACCTCGCCTTTCGCGAGTGCGTAGAGAAACACGGCGTCGATCAGCCAGAGCACGGTGAGCACCACGAGCAGCGGCGCGTTGCGATTGCCGCTGCGAAAAATCGGCGGAGCCAGCAACGCGAGCAGCAACGGAATCAGCGCGAGTTCTGCGGCGGCCGTGATCCAGAACGGCACCTCGCCCACCGCGCTCATCGCCACGCGACCGAGTGCCCAGCACAACACCGCGCCGATGAGCGGAGCGCCGGCGAATCCGCGCGATCCCGTCCAGCTCGGCACGGCAGTCAGCATGAAGCCCGCCACGGCGGCCATGACGAAGCCGTAGATCATCTCGTGCGAGTGCCAATACATCGGCGGCAGCAGGCCGAACGGCGTGCTCGCGTGCGCGAAGCGGTAGAGCCACACCGGCACGACGAGCACCGCGTACAGGCCACTTAACAGAAAGAAGGGACGGAATCCGTAGTCGAAAAGTGCGCAGCGGTTCGCACTGTGTCCGACGGGAACGGCTGCGGCAGAAGGGTTCGTCATGGGGGGATCTTCGACCCGGCCGCCAGGCGGCGCCCTGATCCAGATCAGGCGCAAAAGAACCTGAACAACCTGAACGAACCTGAACGGCGCGTTCAGCGCTCGCTCAGGCGCGTCTGCCGATACTGGCCCCGCAACGGATCGAAACGGATCCGCTAAGGAGACCAGAGATGAAACGCCCAGTGACCCTCGCAATCGTCGCCACGCTGCTTGTAACGGCGCCCGCTTTCGCCGGCAGCGCTTTCAAGGCCGCCGTCGCGGATCGCGTCGGTAAAGTCGCGCGCCACGAAGACGGCAACCGCGGCAATGACAACCGCGGGAACGACAATCGCGGTCACGACAATCGCGGTCACGACAATCGTGGCAAAGACAACCGCGGCAACGACCATGGTGGCAACAACCACGGCGGGAACGGCGGTGGACATGGCGGCCACGACCGCGGCAACGATCGCGGCCATGACCGTGGCAACGATAACCGCCACGACTGGAACGACCGTCGGAACGACCATCGCTACGACAACCGCAACGATCATCGTTACGACAACAATCGTCGCGACTGGAATGATCATCGCAACAACTATCGTCCGGACAACCGCCACGACAACCGCGGCTGGGATCGCCATCGCAGCGACTGGTCGAACCACCCGCACTACTGGGACAACCGTCGCCATGACCACGTCGACTACGCGCGCTATCGGTATCACTACGGCTACTACCGCGCGCCGCACGGCTACCACTACCGAGTGTGGCACCGGGGTGACTACCTGCCGCGCGCCTACTACGGCAGCTCGTACATCGTGTACGACTACGCCCCGTACCGGCTCTACGCCCCGCCGTACGGCTATCACTGGGTGCGCGTCGGCAACGACGTGTTGCTGACGGCCCTCGCCACCGGCGTCGTGCTCGATGTGCTCTACAACATCTGGTACTGACGCCTCACAGAACCCGAGCTAGCGGGTGATCGCCGGCGCCCTGGAACGGATTCCAGGGCGCCGATGTTTTACACTCCCCGCCGATGACCGACCGACTCGAAGCGATAGAGATCAAGCTCGCCCACCTGGAACGCGCGGTGGCCGAAATCAGCGACGTCGTTGCCCGCCAGCAGAAAGAACTGGACCGCGCGCTCGACCGCAATCAGCGGCTCATGGAGAAGATCGCGGCGATCGAGTCGGAAGCGGGCAGCGCCAGCGCCACGGCGTACGAGAAGCCCCCGCACTACTGATCGCCCTATCGGGCGACAGCCGAATCCACGTCGAGCTGGAAGAACTGCCCGTCGAACGGCAGCGGCGCCGGCGGAACGCCCACGACGATGTGATGCTGATGATTGGCGATGGCCACGTCGTTGGAGTCGTAGGCGCCCATCGTGACGATCGCGCCGCCGCGGACCGGAATGGTCACGCGGTAGTCGATGGGAAACGTGTAGTGCCCCACCTTCTCGGCATTTCGATTGAACGTGTACGTGGCCTCGGGATCCGAGACGTGCAGGCTGTAGAAGTTGTAGTCGTTCTTCACGGGCGTACCACCCGTCTGGAAATGGTCGAACTGCACGGTGCCGCCCGTAAAGTTCTTCGGCTCGACGACGCCGCGCACGTGCAGCGTCACGTCGTACATCGCGCCTTTCCTGCCCGTGAACGCGCGCACGATCTCGCGCTTGAGCTTCCAGTCCGGATCCGCCGTCTGCCGCAGGCTCTGATCCCAATGACACTCCGTGTCCTGGTTGAACTTGGGATTCGCGCAAGGGACTTCGATGCGCAGGCCCGCGAGACTTTCCGCGGGATCCCTGAACGTCACGGTACTCGCGCAACTCGCGAGCAGCGCGATCGCGCCCAGACAACCGATCGCCGACACGATTCGCATGACGCCCCCGGAATAGTTAGGCGACCATGCTAACCGCGCGCCGGTCAGCGGACCAGTGCCCAGGCGCCGAGGGCGATCGAAACCAGGGAAAGCGTGATGGCCACGGTGACGAGCTTCCGCATCGCCGCACGCTCGGCCGTCGCGTTGGCCGCAGCCGCGGCCAGTGCCTCGACCACTTCCTTGACCTGCGCGGCGAGGTTGCGCGTCTGTTCGGATTCGATCGAGGCCGCGCTCTGCAACTCGGCGATCTGCTGGTTGAGGAGATCGAACTGGGCGGAAGCCACGTCGACCTTCCTGCGCGTGAACCCGGGATTCACCACGCTGATGATCCTGTCGAGATTGCCGAGAACCAGATTGCCAACTGCGAGCCAGGGAACGGCCATGAATCACCTCCGTGGAAATTGCTGGCGGTTATGGCAGGACGCTATACCCACCCGTCTCGGCGAACTGATCCGCGTCGCTGGCAGCGCCGACGGCCGCCCCACGCGTCAAACGGTCGCGGATCGCGGTCCATTTTTCTTCGCTGGGCACGTCCTGCACGAGGATCTGCTCGCAGCCGGCCTTGTCGAGCGCGCGAAGGTTTGAATACAGGTCGTGCGCGTACGCGTCGGGCCGGCGCCCGGCGTTGATCCACGTGACCGAGGTGTAGGTCTTGAGCGGCAGTCGCTGCGCCAGCACGGCGATGCGCCGCCCGCCTTCGGAAAGTGTCTCGGCGTTCTTGTCGATTTCATCGACCGGCACGATGGTCATCGGCGTCATCGGCGCGTAGTGCGATGCCTTGGCGCCTGGTACGCGCGGAACGTTTCCGCCCGCCGCGCCGACGATGACATCACCCACCACGCCCTTGAGCTGCGAGTACGTGATGAATCCCGGCCGCAGCAGGCGAACCTGCCCGTCCTCGAAACTGACGATGGTGGACTCGAGGCCGATCTGGCTCTCGCCACCATCGAGCACCACGCGCACGGCGTCGCCGAATTCCTCGCGCACGTGTTCGGCGCGCGTCGGGCTCACCCGGCCGAAACGATTCGCCGAAGGCGCGGCGATGCCGCCTCCGAAGGCCGTGAGCAGCTGTTGCGCCATGGGATGCGAAGGCACGCGGATCGCCACCGTGTCCTGGCCGCCGGTCACGACGTCGTGCACGTTCTCCGAGCGCGGGAGGACCATCGTCAACGGGCCGGGCCAGAACCGCGCCGCAAGCTTCTGCGCGTTCTCGGGCACTTCACGCGCCCATCGATGCAGGTATTTCGGATTGTCGAGGTGGACGATGACCGGGTGGTCCGCCGGCCGTTCCTTGAGCTCGAAAATGCGGCGAACGGCCGCCGGATTCTGCGCATTGGCGCCCAGCCCGTAGACCGTCTCCGTCGGGAACGCGACGAGCTCGCCGTCACGCAACGCGGTGACAGCGGCTTCCAGCTCTACGAGGGTTGCCCGGACGACTCGAACCATGCGGCGGATTGTACAGGGAAGGCCCGGCCAACCCGGCGTGGCCGTGCAACCCCTTTATTCGAGGTCCTTCCGTTCCCAGCCCGTGTCGGTGCGCTTGAGTTCGTACGTAGGCCAGTAGTGCCTGTCGAGTTTCAGCGTGATCACTTCGGGGGCATTGTTCCAGGTGATGGTACGCAGGCGGATGGCCGAACGATCCGGCCGACCCGAGACCACCTTCAGGAACGCATCCAGGTTGGGCGTGGGAATGCCATCGACCTCGGTGATGCGCCGGCCCGGGAACAGCCCGTAGCGCGTCGACGGCGAACCGTACGCGAAATAGCCCACGTACACGCCCTCGGGCGGTATGCCGCGCTGGGCGATCATCGCGCGATGGGGAGCCTGCAGCGTGGCGCCCGCCCACATCACGATGCGGTCGATGTCGAGCCCGGTGAGCGCGGCGGTGGCGAGCGTGACGAGCTTTTCTTCGCCATCGCGCCAGACCATGACGTTCACTTCCGGCTTGTCGGCCACGGCGAGTTCGACTTCGCGGAACTTGGTGACCACCTTGTCGTCGATCGACAGCAGGATGTCGCCCTGCTTGAGCTTGCCGACCGCGGGCGACCCACCGACCAGGCGCACGATGGACAGGACCTGGCGCTGGTTCGGGTTGGCCGCCTCGAACTTGCGCAACCACGTGTCGGGCAGTCCGAGGCGCCGCGCAGCAGCCAGCGGCTGCGGCACGAATTCCGCCTCGAGCGAATACAACGGCTGCTTTGCCTGCACGCGGCGGAGCATGTCCGCGACGACGCCGATGGCGACGCCGCGATTCTCCTGCTGCAGCTCGCGCCCGCTTTCCCAGGCGAAGCTGGACCACAGGCCGACGACCGCACCGCTCTCGTCCGTGAGCGCTCCATCGAAGTCGGTGGGTCCGTTCACGAGCTGGATGGTCTCGAGATTGCTCTCGCGGAACTGCATCGTGCGCGACAGCGGAAGCTGGATGGGCGTCAACGATGCGACCTGCGTGGCGCGCGTGTTGAGCTCGCTGTCCGGGCCCATGCCGACGACCCAGAGGTTCTCGCCGAGCGTGATCTTGCGGTCTAACAACTTGGCGCTGCGCACCGGCGTGTTGCCGATCAGCTTGGGGTCGTAGCTGATGATGGCGAGGTTGTGCAGCGGATGCACGAACTCCACCTTGCCGGGAATCTCGAGCGTTCCCGCGAAGATCAACCGCACGTCGCCCATCGACACGGGCACGGTGTTGCGATCGACGACGACGAGCCCGCGCTGTGCGTCCACGACGAGGCCGGTGCCGCGGTAGTTGCGTTCGGTGATGCCCGACACCGAGTACGGCATGTCGAAGCCCACGCCGACGAGAGATGCGGCCAGCGATGCGGCGCGCGCATCGTCGGGCTTGGAGAACTTGGTACTGCCACCGGTCTCCGGTTTGGCCGAGCCCAGGTTGGGCAGCGCGGCGCATTGCCACACGCCCGCGGCGTCATCGCGCAGGCAGTGGTTCGCGGGGAACCAGCGGCGATCCATGCGCGCGCTGCGCACGCTGGAACCGTTGGGATCGTCCACGGTGGAATAACGCACGGTGAAGCGCTCGCCATCGGCGAGACCCGCCACCACGGCTTCGAACGCGGCGAGATTCGGCGTCGGCTTGCCGTTGGCGCTCGAGATGACGGCGCCGCGCGGCACACCCGCGGCACCAAAGATGTAACCCGGATTCGCGACGTACACGCCGTTCACGGCTACGTTGAAATGGCGCGCCATCTGGTACGACACCGTGTGCACGACCGTGTCGCCGAACTCGAGGTACGCCGACGGCGTGATTGCATGCAGGTCGCCGACATTGAGCTTGGCAGTGACGGGCTTGCCGCCGCGTTCGAGCTCGAGATCCACCGTGCCGCCGACCGTGTCGTCGGTCACCTGCTCGAGCGGCTCGAATTCCGATACCAGCTTGCCGTTGACGCGCACGAGCACGTCGCCGGGCTGCAGTGTGCCGTCGGCGGGACCCCCCGGCAGCACCTCGTTGACCACGAGCATGCCCGTGAGCGCGGGGAACGCCTTGCGCGCGGCTTCCTCGGTTTTCTCGTTGAGCCCGAGGCGACGCAGCTCGTCGTACGGCGTGTAGTGGAACACCACCTGCAGCGCGCCGCGCGGAACGGGCTTGCCGGCCTGGATGAGCTCGAGCGCGCGCTTCACGCGGCCGAGCGGTAGATAGAAGCTGGAAGCGGCGCCCGTAGCGCCACCGGCGTTCAGCGCGATGACGCGTCCCTGGATGTCGATGACCGGCGAACCCGAGGAACCGCCCGACGTGCCCGAGGCTGCCTGCAGGTAGAAAGTGTTGAAGTCGTTGTATTTGCCGATGCCGTATTCGGGCGCGTCGCGATCCAGCTTGGCAATGGTGCCTGCGAGGATCGAGAGCTGTTCTCCTGCGTTGTTGCCGATGACGCGGATCTCGCGACCGATCTGCGCGCCGTCCGGGAACAGGGACAACGAGCGCGGCCGGATGAAGCGAAGTTTCTTCGGGTCGTAGCGATAGATGCCGAAGTCGTGGATCGGATCGCGGTACACCGGGTAGAGCTGCACCTCTTCGCGGTTGAGGAACGTCGCTTCCGAAGTGACCGGGCCCGGCGTGACGACGTGGCGATTCGTGAGGATGAGCCCGCGCTCGGCATCCACGACGAAGCCCGTGGCCTGCGCGGAGGAATTCCATTCGGTGTCGAAGGCGCGCGTCTGGTCGATCTCGATGGCAACCACACTCTCGGCGACGCGAGCGAGCGTGCCGCGCCATGCCGCGCTCTCACCCTCGGTCTGCGGCAGGGCCGCTTGCGTGGCCTGCGTCGCCGAGGATTGCGACATCGTCTGCGGCGGCGTGTTCTGCGCCCTCGCCTGCTGCGTGAAGGCCGGAGCCAGGAGGATCAGGCCGATGAGCAGCAGACGTGGGTGCATGAAGTGTCCTTTCGTCTTGTTAGGCAACTTGTTCGACAACTCGTTGAACAATCAGCGCCAGAGAACCAGGGTCCAGACCACTGCCAGGAGCAGCAGCGAGAGGAACACCGCCGCGGACCCGATGTCCTTGGCGAGCCCCGAGAGTTGGTGGCGCTCCTTGCCGATGCGGTCGACCGTCGCTTCGATGGCGCTGTTCAACAGCTCGACGACGAGCACGAGGAACATGGGCGCCACTAACAGCGCGCGCTCGATGCCATTGCGACCTAACCAGAGGCCCAGAGGGATGACCACGACCGCCAGGGCGAGTTCCTGGCGAAAAGCGGCCTCTTCACGAAACGCTCCCGCCAAGCCCTTCATGCTCACGCCAAAGGCGCGGAACATACGCGTGAAACCCGTAGGTTTCAGCCGGTCGCCGACTTCATTCATCCGGCGATATTAGCAGGGTGAGTTCAGGCCGCTGGTTTCCATGTGAGATCGAGCTGACGCGCCGCCCGGACGTCGTCGAGCCGCCGGACCGTCATGGTGTGAGGCGCCGTCTTGACGAGATCTGCCTGCGTCTCGGCCTCCTTGAGAATTGACACCATGGCGTCGATGAAGCCATCCAAAGCTTCCTTGCTCTCGGTCTCCGTGGGCTCGATGAGCAGGCACTCGGGAACCAGCAAGGGAAAGTAGGTAGTGGGCGCGTGGAAGCCGTAGTCGAGCAGGCGCTTGGCGATATCCATCGCCGACACGCCGAGGTCGTTCTTCTGCTTCTTGGCCGTGATGATGAACTCGTGGCTGGCACGCCGCGTCGGATAGGCCGGATCGAAACCCGCCTTCGCGAGCTGCGCCATCAGATAGTTGGCGTTGAGCGTCGCGTACTCTCCTACACGATGCATGCCTTCGCGGCCCAGCATGCGCATATAGATGTATGCGCGGAGCAGTACCCCCGCGTTGCCCATGAACGCCGAGAGGCGGCCGATCGACTGCGGCAGGTCCTTCTCGGTGAGCCAGCGATATTTGTCGCCCTCTTTGCCAACGACCGGAATCGGCATGAACGGCAGCAGGCGCGAGCTCACGCCCACGGCGCCCGCGCCCGGACCACCACCGCCGTGCGGCGTGGAGAAGGTCTTGTGCAGGTTCATGTGGATGACATCGAAGCCCATGTCGCCCGGGCGAACCTTGCCGAGGATGGCGTTGAGATTGGCGCCGTCGTAGTACAGCAGCCCGCCCGCATCGTGGACGATCTTGGCCACTTCCTTGATGCGACGTTCGAACACGCCGCACGTGGAAGGGTTGGTCAACATGATGCCCGCGGTGTTCGGGCCGACGGCGGCCTTCAACGCTTCGACATCGACGTCACCTTCGTCGTTGACGGGAATTTCCTTGACCACGCAGCCGCACATCGTGGCAGTCGCGGGGTTGGTGCCGTGGGCGGCGATCGGCACGATGATTTCATTGCGGGCGAGATCGCCGCGCGCGCGGTGATAGGCGCGAATCATCGCGACGCCGGCGAACTCGCCGTGCGCGCCGGCCATGGGCGAGAGCGCGACGCCCTGCATGCCCGTGACCTCTTTCAGCATCTCCTGCAGTTCGAACATGCAGGACAGGAAACCCTGGCCGAGTGAATCCGGCGCCAGCGGATGGCGGCCGAGAAATCCCGGCAGCATCGCGAACGCGTTACACGCCTTCGGGTTGTACTTCATCGTGCACGAACCGAGTGGATAGAAGTGCGTGTCGATGGAGAAGTTGAGCTGCGAGAGCTTCGTGAAGTGGCGCACCACTTCGAGCTCGCTGACTTCCGGCAGCATCGCGGGCTTCTTGCGGCGAAGGTTTTCGGGAATGTCGGCCGCGATCTCGTTCGGCGTGTCGCGCTCGGTCGGCCACTGGCCGAAGGCGCCGCGACCGGGGCGCGAATACTCGAAGATGATCTTTTCGGGATGTTTCTGCATTGCCATGTGTGTTCTCTCCCTTAAGCCGCGCGCACGGCGGCTTTGAGGGTTTCGCCGAGCGCGTCGGCGTACTTCTGGATGTCGTCGCTGGTGCGCGTTTCGGTCGCGCAGACCAGCAATGCGTTTCCAAGCTCGGGGTAGTCGTTCGACAGGTCGAACCCGCCGACGATGCCGCGACGCGCGAGCTCGGCGATGACGGGCGCCACTGGACGATCCAGCAGCAGCACGGCCTCGTGGAAGCGCGCGCGATCGAATGCAAGCTTCACGCCCTTGATGCGCGTGAGCGACGCCACGAGCTCGTTGGTGCGCGCATGAGACTCGTTCGCCACGCGTGCCAGTCCTTCCGGGCCTAACAAGCTCAGGTAGATCGTGGCAGCCGTGACCAGGAGTCCCTGGTTGGTGCAGATGTTCGACGTCGCCTTGCCTCGACGGATGTGCTGCTCACGCGCCTGCAGCGTGAGCGCAAAGCCCTGGTGCCCATTGGCATCGACGGTGCGGCCGACGATGCGGCCCGGCATCTGGCGCACGTTTTCCATCTTCGTGGTCAGGAAGCCCGCGTACGGACCGCCCGACGACAGCGGCACGCCGAGCGGCTGGCAATCGCCACAGGCGATGTCGGCCCCCTTCGTGCCCCACTCGCCCGGCGGCTTGAGGATGGCGAGCGACGTCGGGTTCACCGAGCCGATGACCATGATGCTGTTCGCATGCGCCCAGTCGGTGATGGCATCCACGTCCTCGAGCACGCCGAAGAAGTTAGGCTGCTGGATGACGATGGCGGTGACGTCCTCGCCTTCGAATTTCTTGAGGTCCCCGACCGACAGGAAACCCTTCGGGCACGGCACCTCGTCGAAGCGCACACCCTGGCCGGTCGCCGTGGCCACGGCCACCTTGCGGTAGTTGGGGTGCACGGTCGTCGGCACGAGGATGCGCTGCGACTTGGACTTGCGATGCGCGCGGATCGCCATGAGCGACGCTTCGGCCACGGCCGAGCCACCGTCGTACAGCGACGCGTTCGAGACTTCCATGCCCGTGAGCGAGGAAATCATCGTCTGGTATTCGTAAATGAGCTGCAGCGTCCCCTGCGACGCTTCGGCCTGGTAGGGCGTGTACGCGCTGTAGAACTCGCCGCGCGTGGTCACTGCCCAGACGGCGGACGGAATGTGGTGCTCGTAAGCGCCGGCGCCGATGAAGTTGAGCGGCGTGCCGTCCTGCGCGGCGCGCGCCATCATGAGCTTGCCGGTGTGCATCTCGTTCAGCGCGTCCGGAATACCGGCCAGCGATTCGATGCGCAGTTCTTTCGGGATTTCATCGAAGAGATCTTCGATCTTCTTCGCGCCGATGGCCGCGAGCATGTCGCTCACATCCTTGGGCGTGTGCGGATTGAACGGCATGGATCAGCCCTCCGCGTCGAGCAGCGCCTGGTATTCGGCGGCGCTCAGCAGTCCGGCGGGAGCACTGCCCGGCTTGAGACGCATGATCCAGCCCGCACCGTACGGCTCTGAGTTGATGAGTTCGGGCTGGCTGCCGAGTCCCGAATTGCTCTCGACGACCGAGCCCGCGATGGGCGCGTACACGTCGGACGCGGCCTTCACCGACTCGACGACAGCGAAGCTGTCACCGGCCTTGAGCGCCTTGCCGGCTTCCGGCACGTCGACGAACACGAGATCGCCGAGCGCGGCCTGCGCGTGGTCGGTAATGCCGACCTCGACGTTGCCATTGGCGAGCGTGCGAACCCACTCGTGCGACTTGGTGTATTTGAGATCGGCCGGGATGTTGCTCATGTGATTAGGCTCCGCAAAAATTAGCTGACGAGTATCTTGCCGTGACGCACGAACGGGGCCTTCACCACGCGTGCGTTCAATAACTTTCCGCGCACGTCGACCTGCACGGTCGCGCCGGTGGCGCGAGGCACGCGGGCGAGCGCGATCGACTTTTCCATCGTGGGGGAGAAGGTGCCGCTGGTGATCTCGCCTTCGCCGACGCCGGCGACGACCACCTTCTGATGTCCGCGCAGCACGCCGCGATCTTCGAGCAGCAGCGCGACGAACTTCTTCTGGAGGCCTGCAGCCTTCAGCGCTTCGAGCGCCTTGCGTCCGACGAAGTCGCGCGCGGGATTTTCGAAGGACACCGTCCACGAGAGACCGGACTCGAGCGGGTTCTGCCCTTCGTCCATGTCGTTGCCGTAGAGATTCATCGCGGCTTCGAGCCGAAGCGTGTCGCGCGCGCCGAGACCTGCGGACTTCACGCCGTGTTCGTTCAGCGTGCGCCAGACTCGCGTGGCTTCGCCGGCGGGCAGCATGATTTCAAATCCGTCTTCGCCGGTGTACCCCGTGCGCGCCACGAACCAGGGGCCGAGCTCGCGGCCGAAGAACACGTCGAGCGCCAGTGCAGCGTCGCGATGTTCGGCGGGCAGCAGCTCCGCGACCTTGGCGCGCGCGTTTGGCCCCTGCACGGCGAGCATCGCGAGGTCCGTGCGCTCCGTGAGCTCGACACCGAACTGCGGCGCGATGCCGCGCATCCACGCGAGATCCTTGTCACGCGTGCCGGCGTTGACGACGACGCGGAACCAGGACTCGGTCAGGAAATAGACAATCAGGTCGTCGATGACGCCGCCGGCCTCGTTGAGCATGCAGCCGTACAGCGCCTTGCCCGATTGGGTGAGCTTCGCGACGTCGTTCGCGATGAGCCTGGAAAAGAATTCGCGGACACGCGGACCGCGGGCATCGATCACACACATGTGTGAGACATCGAAGATGCCGGCATCGCGGCGCACCGCATGGTGCTCTTCGATCTGCGAGCCGTAGTTGACCGGCATGTCCCAGCCGCCGAAGTCGACCATGCGGGCGCCGAGCTCGACGTGGAGGTCATATAAAGGTGTGCGTCTGCCCAAGAACTTCTCCCGGCGCGCCCGCATGCGTGCCAAATAAAAAGGGCGGGGAAAGGGATTGCTCCCTTGCCCCGCCCCTCTGTCCTTGTACCTGAGAGATCGGGCTCGCCACTCTTCAATAGAGCGGGGAACCGCACCCCTTCGGTGGATGTTTACGGCTGCTGCCGCGCCATCACTCTCCAGAACCCGCCTCAGATCCCTGCCGTTCTTTTGCCTGAGCGTTTCCGGGCGGAAACTTGCGCCTTCGGCGCCCTCATTAAAGAGGGTCTCTCGGACAGAGTCTGGTCAATTGGCGAGCGGGTGGCATGATAGCAGCCCCTTCCCGGTCGGCCCAGCCGAAAGAGCCATTCCCATGCGCCGCTTCGCCGCAATTGCTGTCTTATTTGCAGTCGCAACAACGCTGTCCGGGACAGTCTTCGCGAAGGATGACGCCAGGGTCGAAGCCCTCAAGACCGCCGAGGCCACCCGCTTCCAGGCCAACGTCGACGCTGACGCGAAGGTGCTCGGCCAGGTGCTCGACGATGGCCTCGAGTACGTGCACTCGAACGGGGAGGTCAACACGAAGAAGGAATTCATCGACTCGCTCGTCAGCGGCAAGCGCGACTACGTTTCCACCACGTTCGAGATCCAGGGCGTACGCATCCTCGGCGACGTTGCCATCGTCCGCGGCACCGCAAAGGTGACCGTCGGCGAGAACGGCCAGTCACGCGATCTCGATCTCGGCTACACGGACATCTGGGTGTGGAAAGACAAGCGCTGGCAGATGACGGCGTGGCGCAGCGCGCGCATGCCGCCGCCGGCCGCGAAGTAGTTAGCGATGCGCGCACTGATTCTCGCCCTGCTCGTCTCGCTGCCTCTCGCGGCCCCAGCCGCGCAAAGTGGTGAAAAGCCCTCGCCGCGCGGCGACGAGGCCTCCGCACGCGCCGCGCTGCAGGCGCGCTTCGACGCGGCACTGCGTGCCGACGTGCCCGCACTCGACAGGCTTCTCGCCGACGATCTCGAATACTGCGGCGTGAGCGCCACCTGTTCGACCAAGGCGCAGTACCTCGAGTCGGTGCGCAACGGCACGCGCAAGTTCAAGTCGCTCGTGCCCAGGGTGGAACGCGTGACGATGTATGCCGACTCCGCCGTGCTGACCGGCAAGGTCTACGCACTTTCCATCGGCGACGGCACCGAGCGCCAGGTCGATGCGTATTTCCTCGTCGTGCTCGTATGGCGCGACGGCCGCTGGCAGATGACGAACCAGAGTTCGACACTGCTCCAACCCGCACCCAAGTGACATGACCCATCTCCGTCGCAAGACCATTCCCGTTCACGTCGGCCGCGTCACCGTCGGTGGCACTGCGCCGATTGTCGTTCAGTCGATGACCAACACCGACACGGCCGACATCGAAGGCACCGCGCAGCAGATCAAGGCGCTGGCTCGCGCCGGCTCCGAGCTCGTGCGCATCACGGTGAACGAAGCGAATGCTGCGGCTGCCGTCGCGCCGATCCGCGACCGGCTCGCGGCGCTCGGCGTCAACGTGCCGATCATCGGCGACTTCCATTTCAACGGTCACAAGCTGCTGCGCGAACATCCCGAGTGCGCGGAAGCGCTCGCCAAGTACCGCATCAACCCCGGCAACGTCGGGCGCGGTTCCAGGCGCGATCCGCAGTTCGCCGAGATGATCGAGTTCGCATGCAAGTATCAGAAGCCGGTGCGTATCGGCGTGAACTGGGGCAGCCTCGACCAGGACCTGCTCACGCGCATGATGGACGAGAACAACTCGCGCGCCACGCCGCTGTCGGCGCAGGAAATCATGCGCGAGGCCGTGGTCGCATCCGCGCTCGAGAGCGCCGCGCGTGCCGTGGAACTCGGACTGCCGCGCGAGCGCATCATCCTCTCGGCGAAGGTGTCCGGCGTGCAGGACCTCATCGCCATCTACCAGCGTCTCTCGGAGCGTTGCGACTATCCGCTTCACCTCGGCCTCACCGAGGCGGGCATGGGAAGCAAGGGCATCGTCGCGTCGACGGCCGGCATGTCAGTGCTGTTGCAGCAGGGCATCGGCGACACGATCCGCGTCTCGCTCACGCCCGAGCCCAATGGCGACCGCACGAACGAAGTCATCGTCGCGCAGGAAATCCTGCAGACCATGGGCCTGCGCTCGTTCATTCCGATGGTGGTCGCCTGCCCGGGCTGTGGTCGCACCACGAGCACGTACTTCCAGGAACTCGCGCAGTCGATCCAGTCCCACATCCGGCATCGCATGCCGGAATGGCGAAAGTCCTACGACGGCGTGGAAGACATGACGGTTGCGGTGATGGGCTGCGTGGTCAATGGTCCGGGCGAGAGCAAACACGCCAACATCGGCATCTCGCTTCCGGGTACGGGCGAGCGGCCCGTGGCGCCGGTGTACATCGATGGCGAGAAGGGCCCGACGCTCAAGGGCGAGAAGATCGCCGAAGAATTCCAGGAACTGGTGGAGCAGTACGTCGCGCGACGCTTCGCGCGCAAGACTGACACGCCGCACGAACACGAGGTGAACGCATGAGCAGCAGCACCGACGACACGCTCGTCAACAAGAAGTGCGTGCCCTGCCACGGCGGGGTAACCGCGCTGACGCTGGCCGAGGCACGGAAGAAGTTAGGCTTGCTCGAAGGGGGCTGGAACCTGGTCGAAGACGGGAAGGCGCTCAAGCGCGAATTCAAATTCCCGGATTTCTATCGCACGATGAGCTTCGTGAACGCCGTGGCGCACATCGCCAACCAGGAAGACCACCATCCCGACATCGAGTGTGGCTGGGGGTATGCGCGCATCCGCTACCAGACGCATTCCATCGGCGGGCTGCACGAGAACGATTTCATCTGCGCCGCAAAGATCGACCGTCTCTAGCGACCCTGAATCGGGACCCACAATTTCCCGACAGATGTCGATCCGGGCAGAGGTAAAACGACAATCCTCTGCCTGATCGGAATTTCTCAGCGAGGTACTCATGTTCGATGACGCACGCAAGCGCTGGTGGGCGCTGTATGTTCTT
>Ga0173480_10000280_pt1 | contig 15862 bp, 10 predicted proteins | sample NitcycUS209509C1_FD_122622 | JGI IMG/M metagenome (GOLD analysis project Ga0173480, IMG submission 122622) | Soil microbial communities from Arlington Agricultural Research Station in Wisconsin, USA - Nitrogen cycling UWRJ-S209-509C-1 (version... | ecosystem: Environmental > Terrestrial > Soil... | reverse complement strand
TGGATCTGAAGGGCATCGGATTCATCACCGAGAGCGGCCGCTTTTATCCCAACAAGGAACTGGGCGCCAATGTCGTCGGGCACGTCAACATCGACCTCGACGGGCTCGGTGGCATCGAGGCCTCCTACAACGATCTGATTCAGGGCGAGAAGGGCCTGTCGCTCATCCACCGCGACGCGCGCAAGATTACGTTCGGCCATCGCATCGAGAAGCCGGCGACGACCGGCGCTTCGCTGGAACTGACCATCGACAAGCACATTCAGTACGTGGCCGAGCGCGAGTTGTACAACGCCGTGAAGGAGACTGGCGCCAAGACCGGCATGGTCATCATCCAGGATCCGTTTTCAGGCGAGCTCCTGGCCAACGCCGTCTACCCGAGCTTCAACCCGAACGCCTGGAAGATTTCGAAGGCGGAATGGCGGCGCAATCGCTCCATCCTCGACGTGTACGAGCCCGGATCGACGATGAAGCTCGTCACCGCGTCGGCGGCGCTCGAGTACAAGCTGGTGAGCCCTGAGGAGATGATCGACGTCTCCGGCGGACAGATCAACTTCGGGTCCAGCGTCGTGCACGACACCCATGACTACGGCCAGCTGTCCTTTGCCGACGTCATTGTCAAGTCGAGCAACGTGGGCGCGATCAAGGTCGGGCTGAAGCTCGGTGCGGAGCGCCTCACTGAGTACATCCGGCGGTTTGGTTTCGGCCGGACGTTGAAGAGCCCCGATTTTCCCGGCGAGGCGAAAGGCTTCGTCTGGGAGCCGGTAAAACTGAACGACTCGGCGCTCGCCCGGGTGTCGATGGGCTATCAGATCAGCGTCACGCCGCTGCAGATGGCGTCCGCCGTCAGCTCGATCGCCAACGGCGGCGAGCTCGTTCAGGCGCGGGTTGTTCGCGCGGTCATCCGCCCGGGTGCCCGCAATGCCCGCGAGGTCTACCCGAGGGTCGTGCTGAATCGCACGGTGTCGCCCGAGGTGGCCACTCAGGTCACCGCCATCATGGAAAGCGTCGTGACCGACGGAACCGGAAAGCAGGCGCAGGTCCCTGGCTATACGGTGGCCGGCAAGACCGGCACGGCCGCCAAACTGATCAACGGCGCCTATTCGGACACCGATTACAACGCGTCGTTCGTCGGATTCGTCCCGTCGCGCAAGCCGGTCTACACCATCGTGGTCGTGATCGACAGTCCCGACCATCGCGGCAAGAACGGCTACTACGGTGGTTCCGTCGCCGCGCCGGTGTTCCGCCGTATCGCCACCGAGCTGCTTCGCTACAACGGCGTCCCCCCGACGATCAATGCTCCACCGCCGGTACTGGTGCGGCGCCACGCCCAAGCTACCTTCGCGCGGCCGGGTTCGACTCCCGTCATTACCCCGGTCGATTTCTCGAGCACGCCCGACGCTCTATTCCCCGATCTCAACGGCATGAGCGCCCGCGAGGCGTCGATCACGCTGGCACGCCTCGGGATGACGCCGAAAGTTCGTGGCTCTGGAATGGTCGTGACCCAGCGGCCGGCAGCCGGGACGCCATTCGAGTCCGGAAGTGTTGTCACGCTCTGGTTGTCGCGCGAACCACCGCAGCTACGGTCGGAGGATCCACCGCGCCAATGACGGTCCGTGAGCTTCTGATGGCGTCTCTGGGGACGCCATCTGATGCGTCACTCGACGGACCGTGCACGGGGGTGACTCACGATTCGCGTGAGGTCGCACCGGGCATGGTCTTCGTGGCGCTCCGCGGGCTGACCGCCGACGGCGCATCGTACGCGGGGCAGGCCGTCGCGTCAGGTGCGACGGCGATCGTCGCCGAGTCGCCGTCGCCGGGCAGCATTGGCGTGCCGTGGATCACGGTTCCGAACGCGCGGGCCGCACTGGCGGCGCTCGCCGCCGAGTTCTTCGGGCATCCAAGCGCGCAGATGCAGGTCGTCGGCATTACCGGCACGAATGGCAAGACGACGACGAGCTATCTGGTGCAATCGATCTTCGAGGCGGCCGGCGTGATGTGCGGCCTCCTTGGAACAGTGGCGTATCGCATCGGCGACAAAGCGATTGAGGCAACTCGGACCACACCGGAACCTCCGGCAGTGCAGGGATTGATGAGACAGATGGTGGCAGCAGGATGCGGGGCGTGCGCGATGGAAGTGTCGTCGCACGCGCTCGCGCTGCACCGCGTCGGTGGAGTGCAGTTTGCCGCCGCCGTCTTCACCAATCTCACGCGCGATCATCTCGACTTCCATGCCGACATGGAGAACTACTTCGCCGCCAAACGGCGTCTGTTCGAGATGCTGCCCGCCGGCGCGCCCTCGATTGTCAACGTCGACGACCCACGGGGACAGTCACTGGCGGAGAGCGTGGCCAGGCCGGTGACATACGCCATCGGGCGGCCTGCCGACGTCGCTCCGGGACAGCTGGCATTCTCGCTCGCCGGCCTGCGGTTCGACGCCAGGACCCCTCGTGGAGTGGTGCGGGTCGAATCGTCCATGCTCGGCCGGCCGAACGCGTACAACATCCTGGCGGCAGTTGCGGTTACCACCGCCCTCGATGTTCCGGTCGAAGCCATCGAGGCCGGTGTCCGCCGTCTGTCCGGCGTGCCGGGGCGCTTTCAGGTGGCGTCAACCGATTCCGACGACATCACCGTGATCGTGGACTACGCGCACACCGACGATGCGCTGCGGAATCTGCTCGAGACGGCGCGACCGATGGCGGCGCGCCGTCTGATCACCGTCTTCGGCGCCGGCGGCGATCGCGATCGCACCAAGCGGCCGCTGATGGGCATGGTGGCGGCGCGCCTCAGTGACGTGGTCATCATCACCTCCGACAACCCGAGGTCCGAGGATCCTGTTCGCATCATCGACGAGGTGAAGCGGGGCAGCGAGGCGGAAGTACGCGCCAGCGGCGCCGAGCTGGTCACCATCGTCGATCGCGAGGACGCGATACTCGACGCCGTCATGCGCGCGCTCGAGGGCGACGTCGTCCTGATCGCGGGCAAGGGTCACGAGACGTATCAGGAAGTCGGCAAACAGCGGCTTCCGTTCGACGATGTGGCGGTGGCACGGAAGGCATTGTCATTGCGACGAGGCGGGTCGGGTGCGTCGTGACCGAACTTCGTCTCGACCTCGGCTGGGTGGCGGCGGCAACGAGGGGCCGGCTGATGAGCGGTGATCCGTCGCTCGCTGTCGGGGCGGTCGTGACCGACAGCCGCACCGCGACGAGCGGCGACCTGTTCGTGGCGCTGCAGGGGCCTCGCTTCGACGGCCACGACTTCGTGCCGGCGGTGCTGGCGAACGGCGCGGCGGGTGCCGTGGTTCAGTCCGAGCGTGCGGCGGCATTCGCCGGTGAGTCACGAGCGGGCATCGTGGCCGTGGACGACACGCTCGTGGCGCTGCAGGACATGGCACGCGAGATTCGCCGGGAATCGGGCGCCAAGGTGGTGGCCATTACCGGCAGTGCCGGCAAGACCACGACGAAAGAGGCCATCGCGGAGTGTCTGTCGGCGCGGTACCGCGTGGTGAAGAACAAGGGGAATCTCAACAATCACATCGGCCTGCCGCTGTCGCTGACCGAGTTACGCACCCGTCCCGATGTCGCTGTCATGGAGCTCGGCATGAATCACGCGGGCGAGATCAGCACGCTGGTCTCGATCGCAGAGCCCGACGTCCGCGTGTGGACCAACGTTGGTGACGCCCACATCGGCTTCTTCGAGTCTGCCGATGCCATTGCCGATGCCAAGGCCGAGATTCTCGAGCGCTCGGACGCTGGCACCGTGCTCGTCTGCAATGCGGACGATCCAAAGGTGATGGCCCGTGTCGGACGGTTCGCTGGCCGCACGGTGACGTTCGGCGTCGCCGACGGCGCCACGGTCCGTGCCCGACACGTCGAGGACCTCGGGCTCGAAGGCATGCGCGCGACCGTGTCCACTCCCGCTGGCGAGCGCGACGTGACGACGCCGCTGCTCGGCCGAGGCAACCTGTCGAACGCACTGGCCGCAGTGGCCGTGTCCCTCGAACTCGGCGTGACACTCGACGATGCGGCTGCCCGGCTGGCGCGACTGTCGCCGGCGCCGCGTCGGGGAGCTGTCCATCGGCTTCGACACGACATTCGGCTTGTTGACGATTCGTACAACTCGAGCCCGTCCGCCCTGCGCCGCGCCCTCGAGGTGATGGCTCACACGACGGCGGCCGGGCGGAAGGTCGCGGTACTCGGTGAGATGCTCGAGCTCGGCGATCACGCCGACGAACTGCACCGACGGTGTGGAGAAGCGGTTGCCGCGGCGGGTGTGAACCGGTTGTTCGTCATTGGCGGCGCGCCGGCGCGGGCGCTCGGCAATGCCGCCACGGCGGCTGGCCTGACGGCGTCGGCCGTCAGCTGGTTCGAACGCAGTGACCAAGCGGCCCCCGTGGTCGTGGCCGATATCGGTCCCGGTGACGCCGTGCTCGTCAAGGGGTCGCGTGGCATCCGGACCGACGTGATCGTCGATCGTCTGACGGCGGAGCTCGGCTGATGCTGTATCACCTGCTGCCGCAGTTCACTCCGTATGTCGGCGCGCTGAACGTGACGCGGTACATCACGTTTCGTACGGCGGCGGCCAGCCTGACCGCACTGGCGATTGGCCTCGTGCTCGGGCCGTGGTTCATCCGCAAGATACGCGACTTCCAGGTGGGCCAGATCATCCGGCAGGAAGGGCCGCAGTCGCACCGCGCCAAGGCCGGTACGCCGACGATGGGCGGCCTGTTGATCCTGACGGCGGCACTGGTGCCGACGCTCCTGTGGGCGGATCTGTCGAACCCGTACATCTGGGTCGCGGTGTTGGCCACTGCGTCGTGCGGCGGTGTAGGGTTTCTGGACGACTATCTGAAAATTACGCGCCGTTCGCACCACGGTCTGCTGCCCCGCTACAAGATGGGCGGCCTGGTGCTGGTCGGCATTGCGGTGGGCATCGCCGTGCTGATGCTCGCGCAGCGGAATCCGCCGCTCTACAACACGCGGCTGATCTTTCCGTTCTTCAAGGATCTGATTCCGGACCTCGGCGCGCTGTACGTCATCTTCGCGGTGATCGTGATCATCGGTGCGACCAACGCCGTCAACTTCACCGATGGTCTCGATGGTCTGGCGATCTCGACGTTCGCCGTGTCGGCCGCCGCATACACGGCGCTGGCCTACGTCACCGGCCATGCGGTGCTGGCGAACTATCTGGACCTGGTGCGCTTTCCACCGGCAGGAGAGCTGACGATTTTCTGCGGCGCGCTCGTCGGCGCCAGCCTCGGCTTCCTCTGGTACAACTCGTACCCGGCCGAAGTGTTCATGGGCGACGTCGGCTCGCTCGGGCTGGGCGGTGCCCTCGGCACGGTCGCCATCCTGATCAAGCAGGAACTGCTCCTGCCCATCGTTGGCGGCGTCTTCGTGCTCGAAGCGCTGTCGGTGATCATCCAGATCGTTTCCTTCAAGTCGACCGGCAAGCGCGTCTTCAAGATGGCGCCGCTGCACCATCACTTCGAGCTCATTGGCTGGAGCGAGCCGAAGATCATCATCCGATTCCTGATCGTCGCGATCCTGTTCGCGTTGCTCAGTCTCACCACGCTGAAGCTGCGGTGACGGCATGGCTGGCGACTTCGACGTGCGCGGAAGGCGGGTGGTGGTGCTGGGAGCAGCACGAAGCGGGATCGCGGCCGCGGAATTGCTGGTGCGGCGAGGGGCGACAGTGACGCTGAGCGAGATGCGGCCGCAGTTCGACGGCATGGAGCGGCTGCGCGACGCCGGTGTCACGGTGGAGAGCGGAGGGCATGTGGCTCGGACGCTGCTCGACGCGGAACTGATCGTCGCCAGTCCCGGCGTGCCGCTGGATCAGCCGATGGTGACGGCGGCGCGAGTGAAGGGCGTCGAGATCATCGGTGAGCTCGAACTGGCGTCGCGATGGGTGAAGGGTCCGGTCATCGCCATCACCGGCACCAAGGGCAAGTCGACGACGACAACGCTGATCGGACGCATGCTGAGCGCGGCGGGCCGGCGCCATCTGGTTGGCGGCAACATCGGCATTCCGCTGAGCGCGCAGGTGGATGACTCAACGCCGGACACGGTGCACGTGGTCGAGGCCAGCAGCTTTCAGCTCGAGACGACGGTGACGTTCCGCCCCTGGATCTCGGTCTGGCTGAACGTGGCCGACGACCACCTGGATCGCCATCCCGACATGGCGTCGTATGTGGCGGCGAAAGCGCGGGTGCTGGCGAACCAGCAGGAAAGCGACGTCGCGGTGTTGAACGCCGACGACGCCAGGGTCGTGGAGCAGAGCGGCGCGACCGCGGCCAGGCGGATCTGGTTTTCGCCGTCCGGACAGCTGCAGGAAGGGTTCGTCGTTGACGGCGCCTGGATCGTGAGGCGCACCGCGACGTCGCGCGAGCCGATGGTGCCGACGGCGGCCGTTGAGCTGAATGGCCGTCACATGCTGGACAACGTGACGGCTGCCGTCGCCGTGTGCTGGGCCGCCGGAGTCAATCCGGAGGCGATGACGCAGGCGCTGCGCGGCTTCCGCGGGCTCGAGCACGTGATGGAACCGGTGGGGCGAATCGGCGGCGTGAGCTTCGTCAACGACTCGAAGGCGACGAATGTCGAAGCGGCTCGTCGGTCGATCGAAAGCTTCGCCGAGGGCGTGGTGGCGATCGTCGGCGGCCGGTTCAAGGGCGGCGATCTTCGCGAGCTGGTGCCGGCGCTGCGGGCGCATGCGAAGGCGGTGATTGCGATTGGCGACGCGGCGCCGCTCATCAGGGAGGCGGTCGGCGACGTCGTGCCGGTGACGGACGCGGCGTCGATGGGCGAGGCAGTCGAGCGCGGGTACGAGCAGGCGCGGCCGCAGGGTGTCGTTCTCCTGGCGCCGGCCTGCGCCAGCTTCGATTGGTTCCGCGATTACGCCGAGCGCGGCCGGGCGTTCAAACAGGAAGTGGAGCGGCTGAAAAGTCGTGGCGCGTAACACGTAGGCCGGGGCTCGCGAAGCAGCCCCGGCGAGCACAAGTAGGGCGGGGCCTTCCTGGGCACCGACGCTCGAAGAGCGAAGGTGGCTCGGCCCTGCCGAGAAGGAGCGAAACGCCTGGTCGTACGGACCTGGCAGGTGAGCGGTGAGCAGTCGTCAGTCGGCCCGGCGCGAGTGAGAGCCTGCCGCTGGGAACGCAGACTACCCCGGTCTGCGAGGTGGGCGTCCATTCCACGCGCCGGCTGATGACTGCTGACCGCTCCACCAGATGACGAGCGGGTCCAAGCCGGGGCTGACTTGTCCTCCGAAGCGTTAGCGAAGGAGGAAGCCCCGGCCCACGAGCCGAGAGGCCGCTCCGCGCGAGGGGCGAACAGCGACATCACCGCAGCAAGGATCTGGACGTGGCGAGAAAACTGAAATCCGACAAGGTCCTCTTCATCACCGCGCTTCTGCTCGTCTGCGCGAGCATCGTGATGGTGTACAGCGCCTCGGCGGTGGTTGCCCTGAAGGTACAGCACGATACCTATCACTATGTGATCAGGCAGGCGATGTTCGCGGTCGTCGGCATCGCCGCGCTCGCGGTGGCGATGCATGTGGACTATCGCGCGTACCGGAATGAGAAGTTCATCTACGGCGTGCTCGGCGTTGTCGGAGTGATGCTGGTGGCCGTGCTGTTCACCAAGCCGGTCAATGGCGCACAGCGCTGGCTCAGCCTCGGCGGCCTCAGCCTCCAGCCATCCGAGTTCGCCAAGCTGGCGTGCGTGCTGCTGACGGCAATGGTGCTCGAACGGCGCATGCATCGGATCAACGAGCCGCGGTACGCGTTGCTGCCGATTGCAGTCGCGGTTGGCGGCATCCTGGCGTTGATCGTGAAACAGCCAGACCTCGGTACGGCCGCGGCACTGCTGCTGATCGTCGCCGTGATGGTCTTTGGTGCCGGACTGAGCTATCGATACCTGGCGGGCGCGGTGATTCTCGCCCTGCCGCTGCTCTACATCCTGATGATGAGCGCCGAGTACCGCGTGCGCCGCATCATGGCATTCATCGATCCGGAAGCCGACCCCAGAGGCGCCGGGTATCAAGCCTATCAGTCGATTCTTGCCGTCGGCTCTGGCGGCATCTTCGGCCGTGGTCTCAACGAAGGCTTGCAGAAGCTGTTCTACCTGCCGGAGGCGCACACTGATTTCCTGTTTGCCGTCATCGGCGAGGAGCTGGGGCTGATTGGCGCCAGCTGCGTGCTCGTCTGCTTCGCCGTCATTGCGTGGCGCGGACTGCGCATCGCGCTGCGCTCCGAGGATGCGTTTGGCGCCTTCGTGGCGCTGGGCATCACCGCGATGATCTGCGCGCAGGCGCTGTTCAACATGAGCGTCGTCCTCAGCCTGATGCCGACCAAGGGAATCCCGCTGCCGCTGTTGAGCTCTGGCGGTTCGTCACTGCTCGTCAGCCTGATTGGCATCGGCGTGCTGCTGAACATCTCGCAGCATGCGACGGCGGAGCCATGAGCGGGAAGGGACGGACGCCGATGCGAATGATCGTTCCTCGGGCCGCATCGAGGTGGCATGAGTGACGCTGGCGGTCGTGATCGCCGGCGGCGGCACCGGCGGACATCTCTATCCGGGCATTGCTGTGGCTCGCGAGCTGCTGGTGCGGCGCCCCGACGCCCGCGTCACTTTCGCCGGAACAGCCGCCGGTATCGAAGCCCGGGTCGTGCCGCGCGAGGGGTTCGAGCTGGACGTGATTCGCAGCGCTGGACTGAAGGGCAAGTCGACGGCGGCGCGCATGCGCGGGGCGGCGCTGCTGCCACTGAGCGCCTGGGACGCGTGGAAGGTGCTCTCGCGTCGTCGGCCATCGGTGGTTGTTGGCGTCGGTGGATACAGCTCGGGACCGATCGTCGGTCTCGCGGCGTTGCGTCGGGTGCCGACGCTGTTGATGGAACAGAACGCGATGCCCGGTCTGGCGAACCGCTCGCTGGCCCGGATGGTGGATGCGGCGGCCGTGACCTACGAGGAGAGTCGGACGTTTTTCGGCAGCAAGGCCTTTGTGTCCGGGAATCCTGTGAGGACTGAGTTCTTCGATGATTCGCCGCTGGTCGGTGGCATGGGAGGGCACGATGACGATGTTTGGGCGCCGCCTGGGGCGGCTCGGGTCTTAGTCTTTGGCGGCTCTCAGGGCGCGCACGCGATCAACGTGGCCATGGTGGAGGCAGCGGCCCGGCTGGGCGCCGCCGCAGCACGCGTGGCGATTACGCACCAGACGGGCGAACGAGACCTGGAAATGGTCCGCGACGGATACCGCCGCGCGGGGATTGCCTCCCGAGTCGAGCCGTTCCTGTACGCGATGGCCCGAGAGATGAAGCGGGCTGATCTGGTCATCTGCCGCGCCGGCGCCACCACGCTGGCGGAGCTGATGGCGGCTGGGCGGGCGTCGATCCTGGTGCCGCTGCCCACGGCGACCGACGACCATCAGCGCAAGAACGCGCTCGCGCTCGTCAGCGTCGGAGCGGCGCGGATGATCGAGCAGCGCGATCTCAGTGGCGACCGGCTGGCCGCGGACATCATTGCTCTGGCGGGGGACGCGGTTGCCCGTCAGCGCATTGCGACCGCGGCCCGGGCCATGGCGCGTCCGCAGGCGGCTCACCTGATCGTGGACCGCATCCTCCAGCTCGCAGGCGCCGCATGACCGCGGCCATGGCGTTCGGGAAGGACTCTCGGTCGTGATGCTCGGCCGCACCAGGCGGGTGCACTTTGTCGGCATCGGCGGCATCGGCATGAGTGGCATTGCCGAACTGCTCGCCAACCTCGGTTACGAGGTCAGTGGCTCCGACTCGCGGCGGTCGTCGATCACCGAGCGGCTCGTCAATCACTGCGGAGTTGTGATGCACGAGGGACACATCGCGGCCAACGTGGACGACGCCGACGTCGTGGTGGTGTCGTCGGCGGTGCGGCCGTCGAACCCCGAAGTGGTCGAAGCCAGGCGTCGCGGCATTCCGGTGATTCCGCGCGCTGAAATGCTTGCCGAGCTGATGCGCCTCAAGTTCTCGGTTGCCGTCGCCGGCTCGCACGGCAAGACGACGACGACATCGATGATCGCACTCGCACTGGAACGCGCCGGGCTGGATCCGACGGCGGTGATTGGCGGCCGTCTGAGCGTATTCGGCAGCAATGCGCGGCTCGGTCGTGGTGAGTATCTGGTCGCCGAGGCCGACGAGAGCGATCGATCCTTTCTCATGCTGTGGCCGTCGATCGCGGTGATCACCAACATCGATCACGAGCACATGGAGAGCTATGGCACGCTCGACGAGCTGCAGATGGCCTTCGCGCAGTTCGCGAACAAAGTGCCGTTCTACGGCAGCGTCGTCGCCTGTGTCGACGATCCGAACGTCGTCGCCGTGCTGCCGCGGATGTCCCGCCGCATCGTGACCTATGGCTTCGACGCCGCTGCCGCCGTCCGTGGCACCGACGTCGAGCTCGGGTCGTTCGGGGGCCGCTGCCGGGTGACGCGTCGCGGTCCGGAGACCGACGAGGATCTTGGCCTGCTCGAGCTCACCGTACCGGGACGACACAACCTGCAAAACGCCCTGGCAGCCATCGCCGTGGGCGAGCGCGTGGGTGTGGGGTTCGCGCAGGTTGCCGACGCGCTGCGAATTTTCCATGGCGCCGAACGGCGCTTCGAGCGTCACGGTGAAGCGGCTGGCGTGCTGGTGGTCGACGACTACGGTCACCACCCGACGGAGATCGCCGCAGTACTGGCGGCAGCGCGCGCCACGCTCGATCGCCGGCTCGTGGTCGTCTTTCAGCCGCATCGCTACTCGCGAACGCACCAGCTGTTCGACACCTTCGGTCCGGCGCTGAGCAGCGCCGATGAGATCGTGCTGACCGGGATCTATGCGGCCGGAGAGGACGCCATCCCCGGCGTGACGGCGGCGGCGCTGGCGGAGTCGATCCGCCGCGGTTCGGGCCGGCCCGTCCGCCTGATCGAAGAGCTCGAGGGCGTGGTTCCGGCGGTCATGTCGACGGTCAGGCCCGGTGACGCCGTGATCACGCTCGGCGCAGGCTCTGTGGGCTCCCTCCCCGCCCGACTGATGCAGGCGCTCAAGGAAAAGGAGGCGCATCGCTGATGCCGGTGAACGCGCCTCCCGCAGACAAGCGCTTCCGACGCTCGCACGTGCGTCCGACGACCCGCCGCGCCTCGTGGCGCGGCCGGTGGCTCCGCGGCCTCGCGGTTACCGGAATCGTCGTGCTGTTCGCGTCCGGCGTGTTCGGGGCGGTCGGCTATGCGATCACCTCGAACAGGTTCACGATTCGACGCATCGCCGTTAGCGGCAACCAGCGGTTGTCGAGCGGGCAGGTGCAGGCGCTGCTGGCGCACCTCGTGGGCTCCAGCATGGTCGCCGCCGACATCAAGCTGGCACGACAGAGGTTGCTGGAATCGCCGTGGGTAAGTGACGTCGAGATCCGCCGGGTGTTTCCAGCGTCGGTGTCCGTCGTGCTGACGGAGCGGCGGGCGATTGCGCTCTCGCAGATCAACGACACTCTCTTTCTCATCGATCGCGCCGGGATGATCCTCGGCGAGTACGGCCCCGACTATGCCGAGTTCGATCTGCCCATCGTCCACGGCCTGACCAGTGGACAAAGCCGCGACATGATCGTGGACGAGAAGCGCGCGAGGACGCTCGGCCAGTTCCTCGCGTCCCTTCAGCCACGTCCCGATCTTGCCGAGCGCGTCTCCGAGATCGATCTCCAGGATCCAATGAACGTGGTGGTGGTGCTCAAGGGCGACACGGTCGCCGTGCGTCTCGGCAAGGAAAAATTCGTCGAGCGACTGGGGTCGTACGTCGAGCTGGCATCGACGCTCAGAGAGCGTGTGCCGGACATCGACTATGTGGATGTCCGTTACGTTCCGAAGCTGGTGGTTGGACCGAGACGCCGGTAGCGGCGTGGCAGAGAAACGAGCGGTGATGGGAAACAGGGCGGCGACGGCCGTGAGGAGAACGCCACGTGGCACGTAGAGAGCGATATCTCGTTGGGCTCGACGTCGGGACGTCAGCGGTGTGCTGCGTGGTCGCCGAGGCGCTCGACGATGGGAGCCTCGACATCGTCGGCATCGGGGTCGCCGAATCGCGCGGCATCAAACGCGGCGTCGTCGTCAACCTCGAGGCCGCCGTCGAGACGATCAAGAAGGCGATTGAGGAAGCAGAGCTGATGGCCGGCATCGAGATCGACTCGGTGCACCTGGCGCTGTCGGGCCCACACGCCAAAGGTTTCAACAGCCGCGGTGTGATTGCCGTCGCCGGCAAGAATCGCGAGATTACCCGCGACGACGTGCGGCGCGCGATCGAGGCCGCCAAGTCGGTGGCGATGCCCACCGGCCGCGAGATCCTGCACGTGCTGCCGCAGGACTTCGTGGTCGACGAGCAGGACGGCATCGGTGCTCCCGTCGGCATGACCGGGGCACGGCTCGAAGTGAACGTGCACGTGATTACCGGGGCGGTGTCGTCGACGCAGAACATCGTCGCCTGCGTCAACCGCGCCGGCGTGAACGTCGTGGATACCGTCGTCGAACAGCTGGCGGCTTCCGAGGCGGTGCTGACCAGGGACGAGAAGCAGCTGGGCGTGGCTCTGGTGGATATCGGCGGCGGCACCGCGGATCTGGCGATCTACGAAGGCGGCAGTCTCTGGCACACCGGGGTCGTCGCGCTCGGTGGCGATCACTTCACCAGCGACATCGCGGTCGGGCTGCGGACACCGATTCCGGACGCGGAGAAAGTGAAGCGCAAGAACGGCTGTGCGCTGTCGTCGATGGTGGACGAGGACGACACCATCGAGGTGGCGAGCGTCGGCGGACGCAAGCCGCGGCTCATGGCGCGCCGCATTCTGTCGGAGATTCTGCAGCCGCGGGCCGAGGAGATCTTTCACCTGATCTGGGACGAGATTCGACGGGCCGGCTACGAGAAGTCGCTGAACTCCGGCATCGTCCTCACCGGTGGCGGCTCGATTCTCGAGGGAATGCCGGAGATCGCCGAGCAGATCTTCGACCTTCCGATTCGACGCGGCTCTCCTCTTGGTGTCGGAGGATTGGCGGACCACGTGAACAGCCCGGCGTTCGCGACTCCGGTCGGACTGGTGTTGTACGCACACCGCAATCGTCCGCCGGCGCAGCGTAAGCACACGAGCTTTGGATTCAGTCGGCTGGTCGGCATTTTCAAGGAATTCCTTTAAGGCGTAGGAAGAACTGGAGGTCTGGTATGGGGGAACAGCTAGGGCGCGAGGCGGAAAAGCTACGACTGACGCTCGATCCGGAAGCTCGCCGGGGAGCGAAGATCAAGGTCGTCGGCGTCGGCGGCGGTGGTGGTAACGCCGTCAACCGCATGGTAGACGTCGGCCTCAACGGGGTCGAGTTCATCGTCGCCAATACCGACGTGCAGGCGCTGGACCACAACAAGGCCGGGATGAAGGTCCAGATTGGGCACAAGCTGACGAAAGGTCTCGGTGCCGGCGCCGATCCGAACATCGGCCGGCAGGCGGCGCTCGAAGATACCGATACGCTGATTCAGTCGTTGTCGGGCGCGGACATGATCTTCGTCACGACCGGATTGGGCGGCGGCACCGGAACCGGCGCGGCGCCGGTCATCGCCAGCCTGGCGAGCGAGCTCGGCGCGCTGACGATTGCGGTGGTGACCAAGCCGTTCCGGTTCGAAGGCAAAAAGCGGGCGATCCAGGCCGAAGCCGGCCTCGAGGCGCTTCGCGAGTGCGTGGACACGGTCATCACGATTCCCAACGAGCGGCTGCTGTCGATCATCGATCGTCGGACCACGCTCAACGAGGCGTTCGTCATGGCGGACGACGTGCTCCGACAGGCGATCCAGGGGATCTCCGACCTGATTCTGGTGCCCGGTCTGATCAATCTCGACTTTGCCGACGTGAAGACGATCATGTCCGGCATGGGCGTCGCGATGATGGGCACCGGCGCGGCGGAAGGTGAGAACCGGGCGATGCAGGCCGCACAGAAGGCGATTGCGAGTCCGCTGCTGGAGGACAGCTCGGTGAACGGCGCGCGCGGCGTGATTATCAACATCACCGGCGGCCCGGACCTGTCGCTGCTGGAGGTGAACGAAGCCTCGTGCGTCATTCAGGAGGCTGCTCACGAGGATGCCAACATCATCTTCGGCGCGGTGGTCGATCCCAGCCTGACCGGCAAGGTGAAGATCACTGTGATCGCCACCGGCTTCGATCGGAAACCGGCCGGCCGCGGGATGTCGCCGACGGTCTCGACGCCGGTGGACCTGTCGAATTACACGGCTCACCTGCACGCGCGCGCGGCCGAAGCGGCAGCGGCTGCCGGTGCGCAGGCCCATGCGGCCAGCGTTCAGGCCGCGGCCGGGGTTCCGTACGGTGCACCGCCACTTCAGGTGAACCGCCGTACGGCACTCGACTTGTCGCTGCCGGCGGCGGTCAATGGAGGGCCTTCGCCGCGGTCTGAAAGCGCGGACTTCGAGTCGCCGCTCGACGTTCCCGCCTTCTTGCGCCGACAGAGCTAACTGGTTGCCCTGTAACGGGCGGCGCGCTCAACCGTACGCCGCCTGCACAGTTCCGCGTCTGACACTACCGCGCACGCCATGCCGCCCGGCGTCCTCAGCCCGGGCGCGCAGAGGCCGCCTGGCGCGGTGGTACACTACAAATACCCACGGCATGCGCGACCGCCGCCGGGAGAGCTGAAGTTCGCGCACGAGTTCTCGTCCGAACTCCGGTTCTGCCCGCCAACTCAGAGCCACGCGCACTCCTCCTGGCGGGCGCCCGTTCGGCTCGAACCTGTTTTGCATCTTTGTCTGATCTGATGAAAGAGTGGCAGCAACGTGAACGCGCGCGCGAGCTTCTGGCCCGCGAAGTTGGATACGTGCGCAAGCCGCACGGCGGCAGACTGCGCGTGGCCCTCGCGTTCCCGAACACCTACTTCGTCGGCATGTCCAACCTGGGCCTGCAGACGGTGTATCGGCTCTTCAACGCCGAGCCGGGGATCGTGTGCGAACGGGTGTTCCTGCCACCGAAGAGTGAACTGGCCTCGCAGGTGGCCTCCGGCACGCCGCTCGTCACCATCGAGTCGCAGACACCGGTGGCCGATTTCGACATTTTCGCGTTTTCCGTCTCGTTCGAGTGGGATTACACCAACGTCGTGACGATGCTGCGGCTGGCCGGGATTCCACCGCGCGCCGACTCGCGGTCGCATCACCATCCGATGGTGATGATTGGCGGCGCGGTGACGTTCGTGAACCCGGAACCGCTGGCGCTGTTTGCCGACGTGATTGCCGCCGGTGAAGGCGAAGCGCTGATTCCGCCGCTGCTGACGGCATTCGAGGCGGCCAGCGACCGCGACGATCTGCTGCGGCGTCTTGCCGGTGAGCGCGGCTTCTACGTGCCGTCCTTCTACGACGTGGAGTACGCGCCAGACGGCACGCTGGCCGCCATGCGTCCACGCGACGGCACGGGCGCGCCGCCGGTGGTGCGCAAGGCGGCGCTGCGCACGACCGAGGCGGTGGACCCGCCGGCGACTTCGATCTTCACTCCTGATACCGAGCTGGGCTCGCGCTTCCTGATTGAAGTGGTGCGCGGTTGCGCCAACCTGTGCCGCTTCTGCTGGGCCGGTTACAACTACCTTCCGGTCCGCGCGTTTCCAACCGACCGCATTCTCGAACTGGCCGCAGCGGCGCGGAAATACTCGTCGCGTGCTGGCCTGGTGTCGATTGCGTTGTGCGACCACCCGGACATCGAGCACATCCTGACGCGCCTGGTTGAGATGGGCTACAGCATCAGTCCGGCCTCGCTGCGGCTCGACGATCTGACGCCGGCGATTCTGAAACTGTTGCGCGTCAGTGGCGAGCGCTCGATCACGATTGCGCCGGAAACCGGCTCGG
>Ga0173480_10000279_pt1 | contig 15864 bp, 10 predicted proteins | sample NitcycUS209509C1_FD_122622 | JGI IMG/M metagenome (GOLD analysis project Ga0173480, IMG submission 122622) | Soil microbial communities from Arlington Agricultural Research Station in Wisconsin, USA - Nitrogen cycling UWRJ-S209-509C-1 (version... | ecosystem: Environmental > Terrestrial > Soil... | reverse complement strand
TCCGCCGGAAAGGCCAGTGCCCCCGCGGCGGCGAGCAGGCCGGCGAGAGCGGCCCGAGAGGCGCGATGCGTCCGTGTCGCGGTAGCGAAAGAAGGAGAATGCGGCGTCATATGGACCTGTGATCGTGGACTTGAGCACGCCCCGTGCCACCGGGCCCGGCAATGAGGACGCGGCGAAGTCCGCCACGGCCGGGACGCAAAGCCGCCCTCATCTCCGGCCTCCCGGGGGGCTCGGATGTGCCAGCCGCAGCCGCATTTTCGAGCATCACGACGTGCTCCGTCGGACCGCGCCCCGTCATCACCGCAGGTCGTCAGGGTACTCACCGGATTCCGTCAGAGCTTCCGGCCTGGCAGCAGGTTGTGAGAGACTCGATGCCTCACTCTGTCGTGGGTCGCTCCCCGCGGCGCGAGCGAGAATACATCCGGGCCCGTCGCGATAGCGCTCTTGTCGCTTGAAGCGTCGATCGGCCGCGCCGGATGAACCGGTCGCCGCCTCATGTGAACGTCGGCGGCGCCGCGATGGAATATGAGTTGCTATTGTTTCGAGTCTCAACGCAACCGCGCACCCAGAGGTGATCGATGACCGCAATACACAAGATTATTGGTGCCGCCGCGCTTTCCGGCGCCTTCCTGCTGGCCTCGATCCCGCTGAATGGACAGGGGACCGTCGAGGTGTTCACTGCGACCGCCGCGGTCAAGACCGCCGCGGGCGCGTCGGCAACCGCGCCGGTGACCATTACGATCGACCGGAAGATGTCCCAGGTCGAAGCCGACAAGCTGGGCGCGGCGTTCAAGGCCGGCGGTGCGGCCGCGCTCCGCAAGGCGCTCGTCGGCGTGCCTCCGACCGGCACCGTTCGACTTGGCTCGGGTAATCCGACCCCGACCCGCGTCACAATCGAGCGGCCCACCGGCGACGGCCGCCTGCTGACGATCGTCACCGATCAGGCGCTCTTCTTCGTCGGTGCCGGCGCTCCCGGCGCCAAACCCCAGGCGGGCTTTGATTTCGCCGTCGTGGATCTCGAGGTCAATGCCAAAGGCAGCGGCACTGGCAATCTCGCCCCCGCCGCGAAGCTCAAGATGAACGGGGACGCGTTCGTCGTCGAGGACTACGGCGCCGAGGCCGTCCGCCTCACGGCGGTCACGAAGGCCAAGTAGCCTCGTTCCTGCACCGGGCGACCGGTGCGCACAGGATATCGGCGCAAGGTCACGACCGGCGGTAAGGCTCGTGCGTGCCGTACGGCGCCCCTTCGCGAAGGGTGCGCCGATCGTCCGATTTCAACGAACGACTGGCGATCAGCCCGCGCCCGGGGACGGCACGACCTGTGCTCCGGAGCGGGCTGGCTTCCCAATGCTCACTGTCGCCAGAACTCAGAGCAAGCCCGCCCCATCCTCCCTCATCGAGCCGCCCCGGCTCCTGGATCCGCCTGCCGGAACGGCCGCGTGGATCCAGGAGGCTCAGCGCTGCATCGTGGAGGCGCTGGATCTCGACGGCAGCACGCTGTTCGAGCGCTGCGACGATGGCGACCTGCGGGCCACGCACGCCTGGCGGCGCGCAGAGGCGGCCGGCTTTCCCTCGCGCCTGTCGGTCCGGGAGAGCCTCCCGTGGATGCTCGAGACGCTGCTGGCCGGCGAGGTTGTCTGCGTGTCCGGCTGCGATGAGCTGTCCGTCGCAGACCGGGCGAGCCTGCAGCGCCTCGGGCTCGAGTCGATCGTCATGGTTCCGCTGTTGCTGAACCGTCGAGTCATCGGCGTCGCGGGTTTCGCCGCGGCGCGGCACGAGCGGCTGTGGCGCTCAGACGTGCTCCAGCGTCTCTGCCTCGCGTCGGACGTATTCGGGAATGCAATTGCCCGCCGTCACAGCGACGAAGCGCTGCGGGGCGCACTTGCCGACGTCGCGCGGCTCACCGGGCAACTGCGCGCCGACAGCCGCTATCAGCGCCGCGAAGCGGAGGGCGCGCTCGACACGTCGAGCGTCGGCCGGAGCGCCGCGATTCGTCTCGTGCTGGAGCAGGTGCGTCAGGTGGCCGAGACCGACGCGACGGTGCTGCTGCTGGGCGAAACCGGATCGGGCAAAGAGGTGTTCGCCTCGCAAATCCATGCGTTGAGCCGGCGCGGCGCCCGGCCCATGGTCCGCGTCAACTGCGCGGCCGTTCCGGCCACGCTGATCGAGAGCGAGCTCTTCGGCCGGGAGAAGGGCGCCTACACCGGAGCGCTCTCGCGCCAGGTCGGGCGCTTCGAGCTTGCCGACGGGTCGACGATTTTCCTCGACGAAGTCGGCGATGTACCGGCCGACATCCAGGTGAAGCTGCTCCGCGCGCTGGAGGAACGGCAGATCGAGCGGCTCGGCAGCGCCACAGCGACGAAGATCGACACACGGATCATTGCCGCCACGCATCGAAACCTCGAGAAACTCGTCGAGGCCGACACGTTCCGCCAGGACCTGTATGACCGGCTGAACGTGTTTCCGATCCGGGTGCCGCCGCTGCGCGAACGTACCGAAGACGTTCCGGTGCTGGTGTGGCGCTTCGTCGCGGACTTCTCGGCTGCGCTCGGCAAGCGCGTCGAGTCGATCACGAAAGACAACATGGAGCTGCTGCAGCGATACCCCTGGCCGGGCAACGTCCGCGAGCTGCGCAATCTGGTGGAGCGTGCCGTGATCTGCTCCGACGGCCCGCGGCTGACGATCGCCGTACCATCGAGCAGCCCCGCCGCCGCGCGACGCAGCGTCAAGCTGTTCGACGTCGAGAAGGAACATATCAAGAGCGTGCTCGACGGTACGCGGTGGCGAATCCGCGGGGTTGGCGGCGCCGCCGATCGACTCGGTCTCAAAGCCACCACACTCGAGGCGCGCATGGCGAAGCTGGGTCTGCAGCGCCCGCCGCACTGACGCCGGCGTTTCCGGAGCTTCTTCGTCATTCCGGGCAGCCGCTGCCGCGAGTCCCATGTCCGGACGCTCGTCGTCGGGCGCAGCCCTGATTTGCCGCGGGCGCATGGCGCTCGGCCGAACCTGACGCGGCGATCTGGTACGAGTGATGCTCTCAATCGGCGAATGGTACGCCTCGCTGTGGTGTTGGCGGCGCCCGCACGCGGCACCCGTCAGATCGTTCACGCCCTGCGATTCCTGGCGGTGCCCACGAGCCTCGAGCCCGGCTGCCTCGGCTGCCGGGTGACGACCGGTGGCGCCGACGAATCGGTCGTGCGCTACGAGGAGGAGTGGGACACCGAGGAAGCCATGCGCAACCGGCTCCGCTCGGAGCGGTTTACGCGAGTCCTCGAAGTGCTGGAGTCCGCGCCTGAGCCCCCCACCGTGCAGTTCGACTTCATCACTCGCACGCGTGGCCTGGATTATGTCGAAGAGGTCCGCGGGAAAGGGAAGGAAGGAGTGTAGCGATGCTCGCCGGGACCTCGACGCTCGATCCCGCGAGGTCGAGCATGACCCAGGGCAGCAGCTTTCCTCTGGGCGCCACCCTTCGGCTCGATGGCGTGAACTTCAGCGTCTTCTCGAAGCACGCCACGGCCGTGCAGTTGCTGCTCTTCGATGGTGTGAACGCGGCCACGCCCACCCGGGTCATCGACCTCGATCCGCGGACGCAGCGCTCGTATCACTACTGGCACGCTTTCGTACCGGGCATTCTGCCGGGTCAGTGCTACGGCTACCGGGCCGACGGGCCGTTCGACCCGTACCGCGGGCATCGCTTCGACCGCGACAAGGTGCTCCTCGATCCGTACGGACGGTGCGTGGCGCGGCCCGCGGGCTGGAGCCGGGCGGCGGCCCAGCGGCCGGGAGACAACTGCGCCTCGGCCTTGAAGAGCGTGGTCACGGATTCCAGCCTCTATCATTGGGAAGGCGACCGGCCCCTGCACACTCCGTTCGTCCGAACGGTGATTTACGAAATGCACGTCGGGGCCTTCACACGCAACCCCAACTCCGGCGTGCCGGCGTCGCGGCGCGGCACGTATCAAGGCGTGATCGACAAGATTCCGTACCTGCAGGACCTGGGTGTCACCGCCGTCGAACTGCTGCCCGTCTTCGCATTCGACGACCAGGACGCGCCGGGCGGCCTCAACGACTGGGGCTACCAGCCGGTGTCGTTCTTCGCGCCCCATCCCGGGTACAGCTCGAGGCCCGACCCCCTGGCCGCCCTCGACGACTTCCGCGACATGGTGAAGGCCCTGCATCGCGCCGGCATCGAGGTCATCCTCGACGTGGTCTACAACCACACCACCGAAGCCGGGGCGGCCGGACCGACCGTGTGCTTCCGCGGGTTCGGCAACGATACCTACTACATCCTCGACCAGGACGCCCCGACGTTTGCCGACTACAGCGGGTGCGGCAACACGCTCAACGCCAACCAGTCGATCGTGCGGCGGCTGATTCTCGACAGCCTGCACTATTGGGTGACCGAGATGCACGTCGACGGCTTCCGCTTCGATCTCGCCTCGATCCTGTCACGCGACGAGCGGGGCAGGCCGATGGCGACGCCGCCGCTGTTGTGGGACATCGAGTCGGACCCGGTGTTCGCCAACGTCAAGCTGATCGCGGAAGCCTGGGACGCGGCGGGCCTCTATCAGGTCGGGCGCTTTGTCGGCGACAGCTGGACGGAATGGAACGGCAAGTTTCGCGACGACGTGCGGGCGTTCCTGAAGGGCGACGCGGGAACGGCGCAGGCGCTTGCACACCGGCTGACCGGCAGCCCCGATGTCTACGCGCACAAGGAGCGTGAGGGGGAGCAGAGCATCAACTTCGTCACCTGCCACGATGGCTTTACCTTGAACGACCTCGTCTCCTACAACACCAAGCACAACGAGGCGAACGGGCACCGCAATCTCGACGGCGCCTTCGACAATCTGAGCTGGAATTGCGGTGTCGAGGGGCCGACCGACGACCCCCTGGTGGAGCGGCTTCGAAACCGTCAGGTGAAGAACTTCCTCACCCTGACCATGCTCTCCGTCGGCACGCCGATGCTGCTGATGGGCGATGAGGTCCGGCGGACGCAGCGCGGCAACAACAACGCCTACTGCATCAACGACGACACCACCTGGTTCGACTGGGACCTGACGCGCCGGCACGGTGACGTCCATCGGTTCGTCAAGGCGCTGATTGCGCTTCGCGTCGGCCGGGATCTGCCGATCGATCGGTCCGGCATGTCCCTCCGGGAGGTCCTGCAGCAGCACGCCGTGACCTGGCATGGGGTCCGGCTCAACGCGCCGGACTGGGGCCACGACTCGCACACCCTGGCGGCCACCCTCCGGTTGCTCGGCGGGCAGGGCCAACTGCACATCATCGTCAACGCCTACTGGAATGCGCTCGAGTTCGAGCTCCCGCCCGCCGGCGACGGGTCTGCGGTGTGGCGGCGCGTCGTCGACACTTTTCTCGAGTCGCCCGACGACGTCCAGACCTTTGCCGCGGCGCCGGTGGTCGAGGGCGCAACCTACGTCGTGCAGCCCCGTTCCGTGGTCCTGCTGCTGGCGGTTGCGGCCTGAACCCCGTGAAGATCCTCGACTGGCTCTCGGAATACCGGAGGGACTGGCTGCGGCCGGATCTCCTCGCCGGTGTCATCACCGCGGCGGTCGTGATTCCGAAAGCGATGGCCTACGCCACGATCGCCGGACTGCCCGTCCAGTCCGGGCTCTACACGGCGCTCGTGCCGATGGTGATCTACGCGGTGCTCGGCAGTTCGCGGGTACTGAGCGTGACGACCACGACGACGATCGCGATTCTGACGGGCGCCAACCTCGCCCTGGTGGCTCCCGGCGGCGATCCGGAAACACTCCTGCGCGCGACGGCCACGCTGAGCCTGCTGGTCGGCGCCGTGCTCGCGTTCGCATGCGTCCTGCGCGTCGGATTCTTCGCCGACTTCATCTCGGAGCCCGTGCTCTGCGGCTTCAAAGCCGGAATCGGCATCGTGATCGTGCTCGACCAGCTGCCGAAGCTGCTCGGTGTGCACTTTCCCAAGGGCTCGTTTCTGGAGAATCTCCTCGCTCTGTTCCAGAGCCTGCCCGAGACGTCCGTCACCACGCTCGCGGTCGGCCTCGCCATGATGGCGCTGCTCGTGGGCCTGAAACCCGTGAAGTGGATACCCGCGCCGCTCGTCGCCATCGGTGCCGGTATCGCCGCCATGGTGCTGCTCGGGCTCGAACAGTACGGTGTCGAGACCTTCGGCGACATCCCGCGCGGTCTGCCCGCACTCACGCTCCCGGACGTTTCGCTCATCGCCCAGCTGTGGCCAGGTGCTCTGGGGATTGCGCTGATGAGCTTCACCGAGACGGTGGCGTCGGCACGAGCCTTCGCGCGCAGCGGGGATCCCGGGCTGCGGCCCAACCAGGAATTGCTGGCCACGGGGATGGCGACGGTGGGCGGCGCCGTCCTCGGCGCCATGCCGGCGGGTGGCGGGACGTCCCAGACCGCCGTCAACCTCATGGCCGGCGCGCGCAGCCAACTGGCCGGCCTGGTCACCGGTGGCGTGACGCTGCTGACCCTGCTGATGTTCGCGCCCTTCATCAGCCACATGCCGCAAGCGACGCTGGCGGCCATCGTGATCGTCTACTCCGTCGGGCTGATTCAGATATCCGAGTTCCGGGCAATCCTGGCCGTACGGCGCACGGAGTTCGTCTGGGCGCTCGCCGCGTTCGCCGGGGTGATGCTGCTCGGTACCCTCAAGGGCGTCCTCGTCGCCGTCATCCTCTCCCTGGTGTCGCTCGCGTATCAGGTCGCCGATCCCAAGGTGTACCGGCTCGGACGCAAGCGCGGCACCAACGTGTTCCGGCCGATCTCGGCCGAGCATCCCGACGACGAGACCTTTGCCGGCCTGCTGATGCTGCGCCCGGTGGGCCGGCTGTTCTTCGTGAACGGGCAGCGGGTGGCGGACAAGCTGCGCGTGCTGATCAATGAGGCCGAGCCTCGCGTCGTCGCTCTGGATCTGAGCGCCGTGTTCGACGTGGAGTACACCACCCTCAAGATGTTCGCGGAGAGCGAGGCGCGCATGAGAGCGCGCGGTATCTCGGTGTGGTTGGTGGGCCTCGACCCGGAAGTGCTGACGGCCGTGCGGCGCTCGCCGTTCGGCCTCGCCGTCGGCGAAGAGCGAATGTTCTTCAACCTCGATCAGGTCGTGGCGCGGCATCTCGCCACCGAACCCACACGATAGAAATCGTGCCGGCGTGCGTGCCCTCCCGTGTGAACGGCATGTGACCGCGGCGCCGCCGATGCCCGCGAGGCGCCAGGGCCATCGCCACCGCATCCCGTGGTGACGGCCCGCCGTAACGGCCTGCGGTGAGCCGGCTGGCGACAGACAGTGATGCTCCAGCCATACCTGGACGGGGAACTCGTCCAGGGCCTTTCAAACCGGCCATGCCGCCGCGCCACACGGTGAATTCGCGACGCCGGCGCCGTGCTCACCGTCTGGAACGCGGATTGCGACATGCCGCGTGGCGGCGGGTCGTCCCCGCCAGCACCTGAGAGGCGAGAGGTTCTATGGCATCGAGACAGCCGGTCAACAACATGACGAGGGGATTTCTGGGCGCTGCGGTTCTCCTGTGCGCGATTGGCACGGTCAGCGCGCAGACCAGCGCGCCGGCCGAGGGCGGACCCGCGGCGCCGAAGGCCGAGGGCGAAGGCAAGCAGAACCCGCCGCCACAAGTCCAGGTCGAGCCGGCGCGGGACGGATTCACGGTCGGCGCGTTCACCTTCAAGCCGGGAGGGCGGATCAAGCTCGACATCATCAAGGACTACGACGCCCTCACCTCCGAGGACTCGTTCGACCCACGCACCATCGTGATCCCGTCGGAAGACGGCGGTAATTCGCGACTGCATGCGCGTGAGACACGGCTGTTTCTCGACATCCGCGGCCCGGCCGGGACCGAGGCCAGGGAATTGCGGATGTACATGGAGGGCGATTTCTACGGCAGCGGCAATGCCTTCCGCCTGCGCCACGCGTACGGGAGTTATGGTGGACTGCTCGCGGGACAGACCTGGACCAACTTCCTGGACCCCGACAATTTCCCCAACACGATCGACTTCGAATCGCCGATGGCGTTTCCCTCGTTCCGGCAGGCGCAGGTGCGCTACACCGCCAAACTGAACGACAAGACGCAATGGGCGGTGTCGGTCGAGGACAACAATTCGCAGATCACGAACCCGTCGGTGCCGGGCAAGGCCGAGTACCCGAATCCGGATCTGACCACCAGCGTCCGCTTCGGTGGGACGAAGGGACACGGCTATGCGTCGGTCTTTCTCGGCAAGGCGCGCTATCGCCCGGACGCCGGCGAGCCGGACAACGTGACGCTGTGGGGCTCGCTCCTCTCGGCGAGGCTGAAGGTCTATAAGAGCGATTACGTCTACGGACAGTTCACCTTTGGTGATGGTGTCGGCCGCTACCGCGGCGGCGTGACCGCCGTGCCCGACGAAACCGGCGAGTTGAAATCTGTCGGACTCACCGCGTTCATGGGCGGCTACGAGCACTTCTGGTCGGCGAGAGCCACGTCCAACTTCGTGTGGAGCGTGGCCCAGACAGAGGACCAGGACTACTACCCGAGCACGTTCAACAAGCAACTCGACTACACGGCGATCAACTTCATCTACTGGTTCCTGCCGAACCGCGCCTGGGCCGGCGTCGAGTATCTGTACGGCGGCCGCGAAGTCTTCAGCGGTGACGACGCCTCGGCGAACCGGCTTCAGTTCGCGATTCGCTTCAACCTTCCGTAGTCATCATGGCGCGCCTCCCGCACCGGGTGCCCCCGCGCGTTGCGAGCACTCGGGTGCGGCGGCGTCCTTGTCGTGTTTCGTCGATTCATAGGAGTTTCAGATGGCCAAGACCTCACCCGCGGTTCCCCGGATCGACCATTTTTTCTCGGCGGTTGCCGCACGCCTCGATCTCTGGCGCGACCTGGGCCGGGCGGCGCAGGCCTGGGGGTCCAATGCCTCCAGCCGCGGCGACGCCGGCAAGCAGGCCGCGTGCAACGAGGCGCTCAACGCGGTTCTGCCGCTGGAGGATTTTCAGGCCTACCCGGGCGCCCGCGTGCTGAACGCCCTCAAGGAACGCGTGGCCGGCGGCGACGCGATGGGTGCGGCGCGGCTGGTGCAGCGCGTCTCGTCGGCGCTGATGTCGCGCAGCTATCGTAGCGATGCCGGTGAGTTCGAGGCGGAAGACGATCCGGCCACGCCGGAGCGCGTCATGCCGGCCGTAAAGGGAGCAAGCGCGGCCCGGCCGTATTTCGAGGTGCTGTTCGTAGTACCCACGCCGTCCTCTCGCTGGGCGGCCCATGCTCAGCAGATCAGGAAGCTGCGGCGTCCCGAAGACGAGTTCGTCTACGAGCCGGTGTTCGTCGGCTCGTTCGAAGACGCGGCGCTCGCCGTGATCCTCAACACCAGCCTCGAGTCGGTGGTGATCTACGACGGCTTTCCCTACGAATCCTCGCGCGACGTGCCGTTGCTCAGGAACCTGCTGTCTTCCCGGCTGTCCCACGAGCTGAAGGACCGCGCGTCGGGTGCCGACGGCCTGATGCTGGCGAAGCTGATCAAGCGCTTCCGCCCCGAGCTCGACATCATCCTGCTCGCCGACAAGAAGCCGGACGCGATCCTTGCCGATCCGGCGGCCGCCGGGCTGCGCCGCGTCTTCTACGAGGTCGAAGAGCCGCTCGAGATGCACTTCTCGATCCTCTCCGGCGTCGCCGAGCGCAATGACACGCCATTCTTCAACAACCTGAAGAAGTACGCGGCGAAGCCGGTCGGAACCTTCCACGCGCTGCCGGTGGCGCGCGGCAAGTCGATTTTCAAGTCGAACTGGATCCGCGATATGGGCGAGTTCTACGGCGCCAACCTGTTCCTCGCGGAATCGTCGGCGACGTCGGGCGGCCTGGACAGCCTGCTCGAGCCGACGGGCAACATCAAGAAGGCGCAGGACGCCGCGGCGCGCGCCTTCGGCGGCGACCGCGTGTTCTTCGTGACCAACGGCACGTCGACCTCCAACAAGATGGTCCACCAGGCGCTGCTCGAGCCTGGCGACATCGTCATCGCCGATCGCAACTGCCACAAGTCGCACCACTACGGGATGGTGCTGGCGGGCGCGCAGCCCTACTACGTCGAAGCCTTCCCGATGGTGGCGTACTCGATGTACGGCGCCGTGCCGCTGCGGAACGTCAAGAAGGCGTTGCTCGACCTCAAGGCGGCGGGACGGCTTCACAAGGTGAAGACGGTCACGCTGACCAACTGCACCTTCGACGGTCACGTCTACGACGCGCGGCGCGTGATGGAAGAGTGCCTGGCGATCAAGCCGGATCTCATCTTCCTGTGGGACGAGGCCTGGTTCGGTTTCGCCCGCTGGTCACCGCTCTATCGACCGCGCACGGCGATGGGTGCGCGCGCGGCCCTCAAGGAGGCCTTCGCCGACGCCGCGTATCTGGAGCGGTACCTCGCCCAGGAGAAGCTGCTCGGCGCCGACCTTGATCCCAAGGACCCACGCGTGCTCGACACCCGGCTCATCCCCGATCCGCGCAAGGCCAAGCTGCGCGTCTACCAGACGAACTCGACGCACAAGTCGATGTCGGCCCTGCGGCAAGGTTCGATGGTGGTGGTGGCCGACGAGGATTACCACCGGCACGAACAGGCCTTCAAGGAGGCGGTCTTCACGCACGCCTCGACCTCTCCCAACCAGCAGATCATCGCCTCGCTCGACGTGGCCCGCCGGCAGATGGAGCTCGAAGGCTACGAGATGGTCATGCAGGCCATCCAGCTCGCCATCGAGATCCGCGTCGCCGTGAACACGCATCCGCTGGTGTCCAAGTACTTCCGGGTGCTCGACGTCGAGCAGATGGTGCCGGCCGAGTTCCGGCAGTCCGGCCTCAAGAGCTACACCGAGGGCGGCGCCACCTGGGCGGATGCGGACCGCGCCTTCCGCGAAGACGAGTTCATCCTCGATCCGACCAGGCTCACGTTGATGTGCGGGACCGCCGGCTACGACGGTACCCAGTTCAAGGGCCTGCTCGCTTCCGAGTACGAGATTCAGCTCAACAAGACCTCGCGCAACTCGATCCTGCTGCAGACCAACATCAACAACACGCGCAGTGACGTGGCCAACCTCCTGAAGGTGCTCGTCGAGATCTCGCAGGAGATCGACGGTCGTCTCAAGAGCGGCGGTGAGGCCGCTCGCAGCGCCTTCGCGGCACGCGTGAAGTCGCTGGTCGAGGACGTCCCGGACCTGCCGAACTTCAGCCACTTCCACGACGTGTTCCGCGACGATCCGCAGGGCACGACGCTCGAAGGCGACATGCGCAGCGCCTTCTACATGGCCTACGACGACGACGGATGCGAGCACATCAAGCTGATGAGCCCCGAGATCGACAAGCGGATCGCGTCCGGACCGCCGCTCGTCTCGGCTCACTTCGTGATTCCCTACCCGCCCGGCTTCCCGATCATGGTGCCCGGGCAGGTAATCAAGGCCGACACCATCGAGTTCATGCGGAAGCTGGACGTCAAGGAGATCCACGGCTACGACGCCAATCGTGGGCTCAAGCTGATCAGCCCGGCGGCACTGGAGAAGAAGAGCAAGAAGGGCGAGGCGGCGGTGGTCAAGGCTGGCGTCTAGCGGTCTGGCTACGTTGCGATGCTTCTGTCGCGGTAGGCGGCAGCGAAAGGGAGCGAGTCTGGTCGTGACGATATGAACGCGTTGCGTAACCACCCGGAGCTGGCGATCTTCCTCGTCCTGGCTGTGGGCTTCGTCATCGGCCGGATTCGCATCGGCTCGTTCAAAGTGGGAAACGTGGTGGGCACGCTCATCGCGGGCGTGCTCATCGGACAGTTCGACATCAAAGTCGATCCCACGGTCAAGTCCGTCTTCTTCTCGCTGTTCCTCTTTGCCACCGGCTACAAGGTGGGGCCGCAATTCTTCCGCGGCTTGAAGAAGAACGCGATGCCACAGGTCGTACTGACGATCGTGCTCTGCGTGTCGAGCCTGGTGACGACGCTCGCAGCGGCGAAGCTGCTCGGCTACGACAGCGGCACGGCGGCAGGCCTGATGGCCGGGGCGTTCACCGAATCGACGGTCATCGGCACGGCCAGCGAGACGATCGATCGGCTCGATATCCCGGAGGCCGAGAAGACGCGGCTGAAGAACAACATCCCGGTGGCGTATGCGGTCACCTATCTGGTTGGCACCGGATTGGTCGTCTGGTTTCTCTCGTCCGGGGCTCCACGGCTGCTGCGAATCAACCTGAAGGAAGAGGGCCGGAAACTGGCGGCGCAGGCTGGAGGCTCCACCTCGGACCACGCCGTTCAGATGGCGTACAAGGAGTGGAGCATTCGCGCCTTTCGGCTCGCCGAGAGCGCGGTGGGCCGGACCGTCGCGGATCTCGAACGACTGGTCAGCCCCCCCGAGCGGCTTTTCGTCGAACGCATCCGACGCGGTGGTGAGCTCCTCGAGGCCACGCCGGACACGGTTCTTCAATCGAACGATGTCGTGGCGGTCGGGGCGCGGCGACGGGTTCTGATCGGCGGGAACCTGCCGCTGGGCCAGGAAGTCGAGGACCCCGAGCTGCTCGCGTTTCCGATGGCGACGCTCGACGTGGTCGTCACGAAGTCGAGCGCGGTGGAGCAGCCGCTCCATGTGCTGGCCCAGCGACACGGGCGAGGGGTCGTCCTCGCGAAACTGATTCGCGGCGGCGAAGAGATTCCTTTCACGCCCGAGACGACCGTCAACCGGGGCGACATTCTCCGGCTCGGCGGCGCCCAGCGGGATGTGGAGCGTGCCGGCGCGGCGTTGGGCTACATCGAGCGTCAGTCCAGCGAGTCGGACGTCGTGTTCCTGGGGCTGGGTATCGTCATCGGCGGTCTCGTCGGGCTGTTGACGCTCACGGTCGGAGGGCTTCCGCTGACGCTGACCACCAGCGGCGGCGCGCTGATCATGGGCCTCGTCTTCGGCTGGCTCCGTTCGGTGTATCCGACGTTCGGCAGAATCCCCGAGCCGGCCCTCTGGATCTTCGACACCGTCGGCCTTGCGGTCTTCATCGGCGTGGTGGGATTGACCGCCGGCCCGACATTCGTCTCCGGGCTTCGCGAGACCGGGCCGAGCCTGCTGCTGGTCGGGATGATCGTGGCGCTCGTGCCGCACCTCCTGACCCTGCTCTTCGGGCTTTACGTCCTGAAGATGAACCCGCTGATTCTGTTCGGCGCGTCCGCCGGCGCCGGCACCGTGACGGCGGCGCTGCGCGCCATCCAGGACGAGTCGCAAAGCAAGCTGCCCGTGCTCGGCTACACGGTGCCGTATGCCATCGGCAACATCCTCCTGACGGCGTGGGGCCCGGTGATCGTCGTCCTCACGCAGTAGCCCTTCGGCAAGACGATGGCGATCGCCGACCACGGCACGGCCGAAGGGCGGCAGAAGAACCGGCGCGTGGAGGTGATCGTGTCGGGTGAAGTAATCGGCGTGCGGATCGGGAATTAGCCGTCCGTGCCGAGTCTCGCGCTGATGTGAAAGTGGCCGACGAGCGTGGTCACGTCATCATTGCTGCCCGAACGGGCGGCGAGATCCACCAGCGCGCGACACTGCTCGTCCGGCGTACGGTGTAGCCGGAGCATCTCGGCGATCCGCGAGTCCTCGACGGCGCCGGCGAGCCCCTTGGTGCACATCAGGACGATGTCGCCGTCGAGGAGTCCGCAGCGCTCGACGCCCACCATCGGGCGGCTCAGACGGGTTCCTCCGAGCATGTCGGGCTCGACATAGGTGAAGTCAGGTAACTCGACGCTGGCTGCCTGGCTCTGGCGCGCGTAGTCGAGCGAATGCTCTCGCGTCAGCCGCGCCAACGCTCCATCACGAAACAGGTAGAGCGGCGAGTCACCGACATAGGCAAAGAACAGCTCGTCGCCCGCAGTGAGGAGCGCCGTCAGCGTCGTCTGCAGCCCCGCGGGGTTGCCTCTGGCCGCGTCCAGCAGCGCGGCATCGACGTTCTTGAAGAAGCGGGCGGCCCGATCCATGACGTCGTCCGCGACCGGGGTATCAATCCGCACGTTCCATTTACCGAAATGGACCGCCTGCTGGGCGAACGTGGCGATGGCGAGCCGGCTGGCCGCTTCGGCGTCCCGTCCCATCCCGTCGGCGACGACCATCGTGTAGGCGAACTCCTCGAAGCGCGCCGGAATCTCGCCGGAGGGGAGGCTCGAGCGGAGCGTTTCCAGATGCCTTCCGAGCCGCATGATCAGGTAGTGGTCGTCGTTGACCGCACGCAGCGGCCCGCCGCGGGAACAGGCACCGAAGTCGACGGTTACCCAGGGTCCCGGAGTGGGTGAGTCGATATTGCCGGGGAACCGCGAGATCGGCCGCCAGCGCGCCGGATCCGCTTTCTCGTCGGGTATCACAGGTGCTCCGTCTACTGCTTCGGCGGGAAGCGCTTGAGCAGATCGCGCACGGCTTCGCGAAGGAGCGCCGTCCGCTTGTCGGTGTCTTCACCCAGCTTGATCTTCGCCTGGGCGACACCGCGCCACACGACGACGTCCTGTGCGGTGAGATCGAGCACCAGGGAGCCCATGTTCATCACCGAGAGCGACTGCGTCGCCTGAGCAAACGGCGGGATGCCCCACGCGGTCGTGGCCGGAAGAAACTGTCCCATCGTCTGCGTGCTCATGTTGGTGCTGAGCAGCAGATAGTAGGTGACGGTCACGTCTGGCTGTGACTCCGCCGGCTGCAGGCCGCGCTCCTTCATCGCGGCCGCCACGGCGTCCCGGATCAGAGGGTCGGCGTACTCCTTCATCGCGGCCGCGTCGTCCTGCTGGGTGCGGGCCATGATGACGTCGCCGGCCGCCTTGGGATTCCAGGCCCAGGTCTTGACCGCCTTGAAATCGAACGCCTTGTTGTGCCCGACGCGCACGTCGACGGCCTCGAGCCCGACGCACAGCCCGACCGCCAGTGCCGCCGCGATGGTCGCGATGAGTTGTTTCGATTGTGCATGCATGGGTGCGGCTCCGGGAAGCTAAGGGGTTCTGACGAGGCCGACGAGACGCCAGCCATCCGCGACTCGCTGGAAATATACGTCGATCGGCCGCGTCCATTCGTCCCGCCCGGGCCGGACCGCCGCGACCTGCACTTGCACGAACGCCCCGGCCGCCGACGGCAGCTGCGGCGGCGCGGCGAGGTCGCTCGAAACCGCCGTCGTGGCCGGTCCCAGCGGCTGGGCCTGTCCCGTCAGGTTGTCGAACGCGGCCCAGTTCGCTGTGTAGCCGCCGGCCGGCGCGGCGGCGACACCGGCGTCGACCGCCGCATTGCGGAAGCGCAGACGGCCGTCGCCTGACAGGGTGAAATCGATCAGCGGGTTCACCGCCGGAAGGTACGCCGCCGCGATCTTCTGACGGCGTTTCTTCAGAATATCGCCGAGGAGCGCCCCGGCGGCCGGGTCGGAGTAGGTGCCCGCCCGGACGGCGGCCTGAATCATCTCGTCGCTGAACGCCGCCACGCGCCGGGCCGCCCAGAAGTTGTCGTCGGCGCGAGCCCGGAAGAACGCGGCCGGCACGACGCGTGGGCGCCAACCCTCCGGATCGAACCTGTCGCCTTCGAACCGCCCGATGGCCGGATGCTCGACATACGGTACCGTCAGCCAGGGCGGGAAGAGAAATCCCAGCGTCACCATGCGTTTCCCCGTCAGCCCGCGGTCGAACAGCGGCTCCCACCCCTCGTCGTAATCGTGAGGGCCGTTGGCGCCGGTTCCGAACGTGGAGCCGACGTCCTGCAGGTAGTGCCGCACGACGCTGCGACCGTTCTCGGTGACCACGGTGTCGAGCGTGTTTCCCGCCTTCATGTCCGTGAGATTGGTCCAGGCGCCGAACACCTTCAGGGCCCGCAGCTCGCGCCGGTGCTCGTGCGGGACGATGTCGTTGGGGTCGTCC
>Ga0173480_10000278_pt1 | contig 15882 bp, 6 predicted proteins | sample NitcycUS209509C1_FD_122622 | JGI IMG/M metagenome (GOLD analysis project Ga0173480, IMG submission 122622) | Soil microbial communities from Arlington Agricultural Research Station in Wisconsin, USA - Nitrogen cycling UWRJ-S209-509C-1 (version... | ecosystem: Environmental > Terrestrial > Soil >... | reverse complement strand
CCCGATCGCTCGTGCGTGTGCCGCCGTGGCGTCCGCTCCTTACTTCGTCCCGTCCGTCGACCTCCTGCCGTATTGGCCGCACGACCTCGTCGCGCCGAGCGATGTCGGCATGCTCGGCCGCGTCGGGCAGTTCCTCGGCATCACTGAATTCGACCTGCTCGAGTACGAAAACGAGCTGACCATCGTCGGCACGCTGGCGCTGTGGCGGGAGCTGTCGGTCGGCCTGCCGTTCGTGGACGGCGTGTCGCTGGTGATCGGGAAGCCCGGGCTCGAACTCACGGCGCTGCCGTTCGAGCTCAACTTCGGACCGGCGTCCGGCGATGTCGAGGGTGGCGCGGCCGCCCAGGCGCTCGATCTCTTCCTCAAGGGCCGGCCCGGCCCCTACGAACTGCTGCTGCCGGCGGTGGATATCGGCCTGCGGTTCGACAAGAACAAGCTCAAGCCGATGCGTCCCAAAGACGCGTTGGACCTGACCAAGGGGTTCGAGCCCGATCCCACCGTGGAAGCGGTGCAGCTCAATTTCCGCGCCGCGGTCGCGTTCAATACCGAGACCGGCGTGCGGCTCGAAGCGCCGGGCGATCTCGACCTGCCGTACTGCCAGATCGGGTCGACCGGCATCGTGATTCAGGCGCGCGACCTGGTGCTGCGCCTGTCGGACCTGCAGCCGCTTCCCGAGGGGATCGATCCCGAGGCGTTCGACCTCGAAGCGGACTGGAAGGGCGTGTATCTCGGCCGCGGCCAGGTGTTCAACCTGAACACGCTGGTGGACAAGCTGCCGTCGGTCATCGACATCGAGAAGTGGTTCATCGGCAAGGGCGGCGTCACCGGCAAGGCGACGGCGGTGTTCGATCTCCACCCGGACATGTCGGCGCAGAGCTTCGCGGTGCGGGCGCTGCGCGTGGCGTTCCGCCAGAACGCGCTGCTCGAAGGCCTGGTGCAGGTGGCCGTCAAGCTGCCGTACTTCGATGACAAGGTCGTCTATCTCGACCTGGCGATCACCAACGAACCCGAGCTCGATTTTCCCGAGTCGGTCGGCTTCATGGGCTCGGTGGCCGGCGAACAGCCGGCCAGCTCCGGCGATCCGCCACGCCAGGGTGAGCTGTTTGCGCTCCCCGTCAAGTCGGTGCTCCGCCTCGGTGTGCTCAAGCTCGGCGTGCGCGCGAAGCCCGACCTCGGACGCGCGAAGAAGAACGAACTGCCCGACGACACGCGCTTCTGGGATCTGCTGGTGGACGGCCGCATCGAGATCGGCACCGAGGCCCAGATTGCCAACTCGGCGTTCGGCGCCGAGTTCACCAACCTGGTGCTGCAGGTCGCGCCGAAGTTCGACTACATCCTGCCCGAGGGGTTGTGGCTGTCGCTGTCGGAAGCGACGCGGACCAAGCTCGCCGCCTTCCCGGTGCAGATCTCGCGCGTCGGCTTCGGCGAGGAGAACGGCGAGAAGTGGGTGGGCCTCGACGCCGCGGTGGACTTCGGCGGCGGAATCGGTCCCTCCGCCTCGGTCAAGGGGCTGCGGGTGTTCTTCGACGGCCCGCCGGGGACCCACGTCTCGTTCGAGGGCATCGGGCTGGAGCTGCTCCGCGCCGGTTTCAGCTTCCGCGGCTTCGTGTCGATGACGACCGGCGCGGACCCGCAGGGCGTGGCCGACCCCTCCGACAAGATCTTCCGTGGCGACGTCCTGCTGGCGATTGCGAGCGGCGTCGGCGTCGAGCTCGAAGGGAGCGTCCTCTTCGGCACGAAGGACGGCACGCGCTTCGGCTACGTGGCCCTCGAGGCCACCTTCGGCAGCGGCATCCCGATCTGCTCCAGCGTGTCCTGGTTTGGCGCGGCGCTGCTGGCCGGCGTGAACGTCAACCCGGATCGCACGCTGGCCGGCAATCACGGCGACGACTTCAACTGGTATCACCACTGGTATGCGCCGGCGCCGGCCCCCTTCTCGGTGATGAACGCGCGCAAGTGGGCGCCGGTCGACGACGGCTGGGCCGTGGGTGCGGGCGTCACCATCGGCTCGAGCGACGGCAAGGCCTGGAGCCTGCGCGCGCTGCTCGCGGTGATCGCACCGGGTCCGGTGGTGATCATCGAGGGGCGGCTTCGGCTCCTGCAGACACGCGAGCCGCACAGCGGGCCGCCGCGCGCCTCGACGATTCGCGGCCTGATGGTGCTCGACTTCGAGCAGGGCGACTTCCTGCTGGCGCTCGAAGTGGAATACAAGCTGCCGGGGTCGGGGCTACTGCTCGACGTGCACGCGGCCGGCGAAGTGTTCTACGGCCACCGCCCCGGCGACTGGCACCTGGCGATCGGCTGGCCCGAGCCGATCAGCCGCCGCGTCAGGGCCAAGGCGCTGCGGCTGTTGGAGTGGGACGCGTATTTCGTCATCAGCGGCACCGATCTGGTGCTGGCAGAGCGGACGTTTCCCGGCACCGCCCTGGCCCTCGGCTACCGCACCGGCATCGACAAGCGCGGGAAGTGGGGACCGGTCCGCGGCGTGCTCGCGGTGTGGATTGCCGGCGACGTGGCGCTGTCGTTCAATCCGCCGTACATCCTCGCGCAGCTGTCGCTGCACGGGGAGGCGAGCATCAAGGTCTTCGGCATCGGCTTCGAGCTGATGCTCGACGCGCTGCTCGCGCTCGAGTCTCCGGTCGGCGACGACGACCTCTTCTTCGGCGGCAAGGTGCGGATCAAGATCGGGCTGCCGTGGCCGCTGCCCGACATCAAGAAGGACATTCCCTTCAGCTGGGGTGACGCGAGCGCGTTGCCGCCGCCGGTCACACCGATGGTGGACGGCGCGACCGTCAGCCCGGGATATTCGGTGGTGGGCGAGCGGTTCTACGAGCGCGAGACCGGCGCCGTGGCCGGCGTCGTGCTGCCGATCGATGGGCGGGTCACGATCACCTTCCAGCGGCCGCTCCGCTCGTCGTGGGCGGGCGCGCCGACGCCGGTCGATCTGGCGCGGCCCGACCTCGTCGGCGACGTGTACTACCGCTACACGCTCGTCGACGTCCGTGTCGTCGTGACCTCGGGATCGCCGCACGAGGCCACGGAGGATCTCTTCGGGCAGTGGACGCTCGGGCACGGTGACGCCGGCGGGCCGCAGGCGGAGAGCCTGGTGCTGTGGGGGCTGACACCGTTCCCCGCGGCCGGCAATCTCGCCTGGCCCGGCCGCACCGAGCGCCGCTCGTGGGTGGATCTGCTGTTCGACACCTACGGCACCTGGCCGTGCGGCACGCTGCCGCCCATCGAACGCTGCGTGAACTTCGAGCTGGTGCCGCTCGGCGTCTACGATCCCGAGCTGCGCTATCGCCCCGATCCGGCGTTCGCCACGGTCGTGTTCTCCGAATGGCCGAACGCCGCGCGCCATGACGATGTCGACGGCCAGACCGGCGAGTCCGTCCAGGTGCCGCTGGAGATCGTCAACGCGTCGTCGGAAGGCGTGAAGGGCCACTACCTGCGGCTGGCCCGCACGACGTTCCTGGCCGGGGCCGCGGGGCAGACGCAGCCATCGGGACCGGTGGACGACGGCCTCACGACGTGGGGCGTGAGCATCGACCTGGCGCCGAGCGTGCGTGCCCGCGGACGCGTCGAGCACAACGCCGACCTCACGTTCATGTTCGTGCTCGCCTTCATGGACGACGACCCGGTGTCGGCCGTCGCCGCCAACGGACCCGACTTCGAGATCGCCGCCGATCCGAAGCCGGCATTCAACCGCCTGATCGTGCGGTTGCAGCCGCGCGGGCGCAACCATCCCGGCCCGGGCGTCCATCACCTGCTGTCGCGGTTCTGCTACACGACGGTGGGTGCGCTCATCAACGCGGAAGAAGCGGAGCAGCAGCGGCTGCTGTGGCAGCACGTGCTCGGCCCGCTCACGATCGACGAGCCCGAGACCGCGGACCAGCCGTTCGGCGCACATCTGGTGCACGAGCCGCTGGCCACCTACCGCATCGAGCTCGACGTGCGCACGGAAAGCGCGGAAGCGCTCGACCAGCCCTGGACCGATCACGGCGTCGCCACCGAGCAGCTCGTGGTCACGACCGGGGGTGCGCCTACCGACCTGACGCCGTACGTGCAGGCGCTGGCGCCGAGCGACGGCGCCCGCCCCTGCTACGCCGACTACGACCTGCGCATCACCTACAACCAGCCTTACGTCGAGGCGATGTACAAGAAGGCCGGCGGATTCCTCGTGGCCGAGCTCTTCACGTCGAGCGGCCAGCGCGTCGAACCGGAGGTGGTGCGCAGCCGCACCGTGCTGCCGGCGCTCACGGCCGAGACGGCCGTCCTCTTCGACCAGCTGCAGAACGCCGACTGCATCGTCGTGGACATGGACACGATTGCCGGCTACGACGAGACGACCTATCGCACCCGCCTGGCCACTGACACGGCGTACGAAGCGCGCATCAGGGGCGGCGGGCTCGTCGAGCCGGTGTACCGCTGGACCTTCGTCACCAGCCGCTATCGCACCTTCGCGGCGCACCTGGCCGACCTGCGGGCGGTGCCCTGGCACGAGCGGCTGCCGGCCGCCGTGGACTTCGCGGCCGTGGCGGCGCAGCTCGGCCCGTTTGCCGATCGCGGTGCCGAAGACGAGGCGTGGCGGGCGCTCTGGCAAGGGCAGCTCGGATATCCGATCCGCACGCTGCCCGAGCGGCCTGAAGCGACGATGTTCTGGACCGCGCCGGCGTCTTTCGAGGCACGGCTCCTGTCGTTCGCCAGCCCCGAGCCGCTCTTCGCCTCCGACCGCACGGTGCTGGCGCTCAAGCGCCGCGTGATCTTTTTCGTCTTCACTCCGGCCGGCCGGCGCCCGATCGTGTCGTGGCGCGACGTGCCGCACCGCCTCGTGCGCTCGCTCGACGGCGCGCGTGCGCTGCTCGTGCCGATCGACGCCGCCGGTCAGCCGGTGCGGCTGGCTGCCGGCAGCTATCGCGCGGACTTCGTCTACAAGCTGACCGCGGTACCGGGCCTGCCGGATCTGAGCCGGCAGGGCGAAACGACCGACGAATCGGGCTCGTGGAGCTTCGCGGTTCCACCGGCGCCCGATCCGATCGTGGATCCAGAGGGCTGAGATGGCTGGCCCGTTTCTCCAGGATTCCCGTCTCACCCTCCTCGGCACCGGTTTCCTCGGCGACAGCGAGGCGCAGAACGGCGTGCACCTGCGCTGGTCGTTCGACCCCGAGCTCGGATTCCCGGCGGACGGCTTCCAGCTCTATTTCCGGGCGGCCGCCCCGAAGACCACGTTGAAGGTGTCGTTCAGCTCGCTCGCGCGCCGGCTGCAGCAGCAGCCCGCGCCGGCCGGTGTGGACGGCGGCGTGACCGTGCACCGCGCCGACGGCGACCGCCTGGCGGTGGGCGTGCGCTGCGATCAGGTGGGACTGGATCTCGGTGCGTCGCCGCTCGTCGTGCGCTTCCGCCCCAATTTCGCCGTGGCGCCGACGCTCGTGCGCGAGGTGACGCTGCTCGGCGTCACCCAGCAGGGGGCGGCCTTCGCGCAAGCGGTGCACGCCGGGCGCGTGGCCGACTGTGCTGCGCTGGGACAGCAGGCCTGCCTCGGCCAGATCCTCGACCCGGGCACGGTCTCGCTGCTCACCCGCCTCGAAGGCGCCGAGCGTCTGCTGGCTGGGCGCGATCTGCGCGGGCGGCGTCGCGGACCGCGGGTGACGTGGAGCGCGCTCATCCGGAGCGAGCGCGCGGAGGCGCTGCGGCGGCTGGCGGAGCTGGGCATGGCCGCACCGGCCGCGGCCGCCTGCGTGCCGTTTCAGCTGACGCTTCGCGCCGACGCCATCGACGCCGTGCACGTCTCCGGCTGCAATGCGACGCTGCTGGGCGTCGTCTGGAGTCCGATGGCGGCCGACGAAAGCGAGAACGGCTGGAAGCCGCTGCACGGGCCGATCTGCCTGCCGGTCGATGCCGTACCGGAGTACGCCTGCAGCCGTGAAGCCGGCGACGCGCGATCGATCGCCAAGAACCGGCTGCCCGAAGCGGCAGACCTGCCGCCCGGTGCGCCGACGCGCGCCGAGCTCGAGGCCCGCCTGCTCGGGTCCGATTTCGAGGAGCTGCACCAGTCGCTCGAACAGGCGCTCGGCGGCGGCGGACAGTTCATCGCGCGGCTCGCCTCGGACGACCCGGAGGACGGCACGAGCTGGCGCTACGACGTGGTGCGCGATGCGCTGACGGCCGCGGCGGATCCTTACTTCGCGCGAGTGCTCGGACTCTACTGGGTGCACGCGCCGACGACACCGCCCGAGCGCTTCGACTACATGGTCGAGGCGACCTGGCCGATCGAGGGCGAGAAGCGCCGCTTCTGCTTCATCGTGTTCGACCGCGGCCCCGAGGCGCAGCCCGCGCTGGCGGCTCCGGCGGGCACCGTGGCCACAGCCATGCCGGGATCGGCACACGTCACGCCGGACGGCGTGCTCAATCCGTGCGAGATGGACGTGGTCGTCAACTGGCGGCGGCCGTCGGTCTGTGAAATCGCCGACGCGATCCGGGCGCCGATCGCCTACCTGGTCGAGCGCACCGGGTCGGGCGCCCCCGACAGCGGACCTTACGCGCTGGTCACGCGCCGCGCCTTTGAAAAGGGCGGCGAGCCGGAAGTCGTGCCGGCGATGATTGCCGATCCCGAGGATGGGCCGCCACGCTTCGCGAGCGGCTACTTCGTGGACCGCGGTCCCGGCTACGGCCTGTTCCACTACCGCGTCCGCGGCCGCGATCTCTTCGGCCGAACGAGCCCACCCTCGGCTCCCGCGGCGGTGACCGTCACCGACCAGGTCGCGCCGGGGCCGCCGCTCAACCTCGCCGCCGAGTATTTCGATCCAGCCGATCCCGAGCGCGCGGGCAGCGAGATGCTGGCGTGGGCCGATCGCGATGCCGCGGCCGGCGATCCGCCGCGCGCGGCGGTCGCCGTCCGATGGATCTGGCCTGCGAGCCGGCAGCTGCAGTTTCCCGATCTCGACGAGTTCCGGCTCTACTACCGGGCCGGCTCGCTGAACCACGTGCTCGGGCGGATCACCGCGGTCACCGAAGTTGCGACCGGCGAGTACGACGTGGCGACCGACATGGCGCCGGTGGGCCCCGACGTTCCGGCGCCGCAGACGGCCGTCGATCCCGGCGCGCTCCGCAACGAGGGTGAAGAGTGCCCGGTGCTCACCATCGTGACCACCGGCGGACGGCTGACGTTTCGAGTCCGGGCCAATCCCGCCGCGCCGCCGCTGGTCGGACCTTGCGCGTTCCGGCTCGGGCGCGGTACCTCGCCCACGGCGACGCAGCCCGCCCGGGCGCCGTACCCCGCGTTCAAGACCTTCGAGCAGCCCGAACACTGGGAAGGCTTTCTGCTCGATTCCACCGCGCCGCCGGTGCCGATTCGCGTGAGCGCCGACGGCGCGCTCCGCGGTGTGCTGCCGGCCGGGCTCACCCCGGTCGACGTCGAGGCCGTGCGCGTGCTCGAACCGCAGGGCGGCGAGGTGCACTGGCACTACATGCTGCGGCTCCGTGGGCTGACGCTGGAGCCCAGCGCGGAACGCCCGCGCGTGGCGGGTGCGTTCGGCATCGGCTCGGTGGACGCCGTCGCGAACGAAGGCCGCATTGCCCCGCCCGCGTCGATTCTCACCGTGCTTCGAGTCACGCCGCTGGTGCCGCCGATCGTCTACCCGCCGGTCAACTTCGCGACGCTGGCCGACTACCACGGCACCTCGTATTTCGCGCTCGAGTGGGCCGGCGTGGCGGGCGTGGGCTATCTCGTCTACCGCGCCGGCGACCTCGATCTCCTCGCGGCTGGCGGCATCGAGCTGGAAGCGCATCGTGCCCGGAGCGCCGACGAACAGCGGCTCCAGCTGCAGCAACTCGCGCTCGATCCGGCGCACGTCGAGGCCTTTCGCATCGTCACCGCGGCGCCGCTCGTGAGCGCCGGCGGCCCGATGCGGCATCGCGATCCGCTCCCGGGTGCGCTGCAGAACCGGTTCGTGTATCGCATCCGCGCCGTGGACGCGGGTGGCAATCTGGCACCGTGGCCCCCGGCCGCGTCGGCCTCGTGCGTTGTCGTCGACCTGCCCGGCGTGCCGCCACCGCCACCGGCGTGGAACGACGCGGCGTTTCCCGCCGCCGGCGGCGTCGTGCTGCGCTGGGTTCCCAACGCTCCGGCGGCGCTGCGCGGCTACCGGCTGTATCGCAGCGACGAGGCGGACGGGGCGCAGGACGTGCGCTCGATGACCCCGCTCTTTGCCGCGCCGCAGGACGAGGGCGGCGGCACGGTGACCGGCGTGGTGTTGACCCGGGACGACACGGGCGCGGTGACGGCGGTCACGCCGCTCCCGCCAGGCGAACGTCCGGTGGGCCGTCTGGTGCAATACGAGGACAACACCGCCGAACCGGGCCGGCCCCTGTATTACCGCCTCGTCGCCGAAGACGCCAACGGGCATCGCTCCGCGGCATCCGAGCGGTTGATGGTGCAGCTGCCAAAGAGCCTGCCGCCGGAGCCGCCGAACTGGAGTGCGCCGGCGGTCGCGCCCGGCTCGGTATCGCTGCAGTGGACGGCCGCCGAAGACGACCTCGAGTGCCTGGTGCTGCGCCGCGCCGACGGCAGCATCCGGCGCGCGCTCGGACCGTGGGGGCCGCGCGGCGATTACGCGTTTCTCGACACCGGGGTGGAGCCAGGGACGGAGTACGAGTACTTGATTCGCGTACGTGACCGCGTGGGCCATGTCGTAGACGGGCCGCTCCTGAACGTCACCGCCATCTGACGAGGCCATTCACGTGCCCGAGTTCACTGGCAACGTCCACAATCTCGAGCTCGCCCTGCCGTTTCCGGCCCCGGCCAGCGGCGGCAACGCCGTCTTCGCCATCGGCCGCACCTTCGGCGCCGCGGCGTTCGACGGGCTCGACGTGTGGGTGGACGAGAGCGCGACCAATACCTACGACCCGCCGGACGGCGCCGCGCTGACGCTGCCGATCCGCACGCTGATCGCCTGCACGCACGGGTGGCTGCGGTTTGTGGCGGCCGGCGCCGAAGTGCCGGGGCTGCGCACCAGAACCGGCCAGCCGCTGATCGTCACCGACGCCACGCTCGTGCTCGGCGTGTGGCCAACACTCCGCGACAACCTCGAGCGCATCGCCGAGGACGGCAGCTACCTGATTCCCCAGACCGAGGCTGGCCACGGCGGCCGGCCGGCGCTCGAGTACCTGCTCTACGAGAACGTCGATCTCGCGACGCTCGATGCCGCCATCGAGGCGTTGATCAAGGAAGCGCGTCCCGATCCGTTTTTCACGCTCGCCGAGCGCACGGCTATGGTGGCGGCGTTTCGCGCCGGCCAGATCCAGATCCTCGCCCGTGCCGGCCGCGTAATCGGCGAAGCGGCTGCCGGCGATCCCGGCCCGCTGGAAGTGCCCGCTGGGGCGAACGACTCGTGGCGGCGCGTCACCTTCCGGACCGTCGATCGGCTCGGCCAGCTCTTCGATCCCGCCTACTTCCTGCGGCGGGTGCAGGAACTGGGCGACCTGGTGGAGATCCCCGTCGTCATCGACAAGACGCTGATCCCGTCCCGCGACGCGGTGAAGGACCATCCGCTGCCGAAGCTCACGGCGGGCCGCCGCATCGTCGACTGGCGGAACGAATTCGGGCGCCCGGTGGCCGGGGCGCGCTTCACGCTGGCGCCGGTGACCGGCGCCGCCGGCGCGGTCGTCGAGACCGATGCGGCCGGACTGTGGATCGGCCCGGCGCTGACCGCGGGCGACGACCCGCTCGCGGTCGCGCACGGCGTGCTCGCGCCGGAGGACGATCGCATCCGCATCGGCACGCTCCCGAACGCGCCTCGCTCGGCGTCCGCGCTCGAGCGCGACGTCATTGCCGACGACTATCTGGTGGTGTCCGCCGTGGACCTCGAGGCGTGGTTTCCCGGCCGGGTGGGCGCGGCGCCGTCGATCGAGCCGATCCGCCGCTTCAGCGAGGGCAACCGGGTGACGGCGATGCTCGATGCGCGCCGCACGTTCTCCATGATCTATCGCGCGTTCCGCCGCACCTTCCGCAACGACGACTTCAGCGGCGTCGAGGAGGGCGGCCGACCCGCGGCCGAGGGGCCGCCGCTCCCCGAGGTGACGGGAAACCGGATCTACATCGCCGGATGGAAGCTGGCGCCCGAACTGTGGCTGCCCGACTTCGTACACGCGGAAGCCTTTCCGCCGCCGGAGTACGACGCGGACGCCAACATGACGGTCGGCGCGTTCAGTGCGACCGGTCATCTGATGGGGCTCCTGCACGCGGCGATCGCCGCCGGCGTGGACGTGCGCGCCCAATTGTGGCGGCAGCAGCAGGAGTCGCCGGATTTCACGACCGACAACACCGCGGCCGTGAAGTTCGTCGATCGCGCTGTCGGCTCCGGCCGCGGCCAGGCGATTCTCGATGGGGTGGGCCGCGCGGTCGGCTCGCATCACCAGAAGGCGGTGGTGGTGCAGAACGCCGACGGGCGGCTGGCGTTCGTGGGCGGCATCGATCTGGCGATGAACCGCTGGGACACGCCCGAGCACTTCCCCAACGACGACCGAGCCCGCGGCGGCCGCAAGATCGACAACGCCGGGTTCCACGACACCCATTGCATGATCGAGGGGCCGGCCGTGGACGACGTGGAGACCAACTTCCGGCAGCGATGGAACGCCCATCCGCACGTGGGCCTCGAGGGCCGGACGCCGGTGCCGGCGCGAACGCCAGAGGAAGCGCTCGATCCCATTCCCGGCGCCACCCACGCGGTGCAGATCAACCGGACTGTTCCGCCCGGCGTTCCGGGCTTTCCGTTCGTCAGCTCCGAACACGGCGATCCGGGCGCGCGCTTGGCCAGAGTGAATGCGATCCGCCGCGCCAGACGCTTCGTCTACATCGAAGACCAGTACCTGACCATGGTGGACAGCCTCGACCATGCCACGCTGCTGGCGAGCCCCAACCCGCTGGCGTTCGTCCCCACCGCGCCCGACACGATCGCCGCCGCGCTCCGCGAACGGATCGTCGGACCGGATCCGCTGCAGTTCGTCGCCATCCTGATCCCGCGCACCCTCGGCGAGGATCCACGCTTCGCGGACGGCGTGCTCTACGAGATGCGCAAGCGCTTCATCACCTTCCTGACCCACGGGCTCCCCGAGGAGCAGAAGCGCGATCGGCTCCTCGTCTGTCACAAGCGCAACCGCGCCGGCCAGTTCACCTACGTGCACGCCAAGAACATGGTGGTGGACGACGTGTGGGCGAGTGTCGGGTCGAGCAACATCGGTTACCGCAGCCAGACCTACGACACCGAGATCAATTGCGACGTCGTGGACGGGGAGATCGCGCGCGGCGTGCGGCGCTACGCGCGCGATCTGCGGGTGGCGCTGTGGCGCGAGCACCTGCGGCTGGGGCCGGGATCGGCCGCCGTCGTGCTCGACCCGCGGCGCGGCTTTGAAATGCTGCGCGCGGCGGCCGAAGGCAGCCTGGCGCGGCCGCACGACCTCGCCCCGTACGACCCGACCTACATCGGCGACGACCTGACGGCGCCCGGGGCCCCGCCGCTCTACGATCCCGCGAACCCCAACCACGAGATCGTGCGGACGCACCTCATCGATCCCGACTCGCGCAGCCCCGATGACCCGCTGCTCGACTACTTCGCGCTGCTCGCGTTGATTTCGTAGCCGCGGCGGCGCGGTATCATCGCCGCGCCCGGTGCTCGGGCAGGAGGGGTGTATGCGACCGGTCGGGATCGCTGTTGCAGTGGGGCTGGTTGCGGCGCTGCCGTTCGCGCTCGAGCCTGGTGTCGTAGCGCAGGCGCCGGCACGGCCGATCGCGCTCGCCGGCGGCACGCTCATCGACGGCACCAGTGCCGCGCCGGTGCGCGATAGCGTCGTCCTCATCCGTGGCGAGCGGATCGAGCGCGTCGGCACCATGACATCGCTGCCGATTCCCGACGGGTACGAGCACATCTCGACGGAGGGGATGACAGTGCTCCCGGGCCTCTGGGACATGCACGTCCACCTCATTTACAGCGGTCATCCGAACCCGGGCGCATGGTTCCGGCACGCCGCGGACTTCGAGCAGGTCACTATTCCCGCCTCCGCGCGGCAGATGCTGATGGCCGGCGTGACCAGCGTTCGCGATCTCGCCGCGCCGGCCGACGCGATGCTCGCGGTCAAGCGGCGCATCGCGGACGGCACGCTGCCGGGCCCGACGCTGTACGCCGCCGGGCCTGCGCTGGCGAAGCTCGCGCCAGACCAGACCACCGTGACCAGCCAGTTCCTGCCGGTCACCGACGCCGCCGACGCTCGCGCCAAGACGCGCCGCCTGCTCGACGCCGGCGTGGACGTGGTGAAGATCTTCTTCGCGGAACGCATGTCGCCGGACGAGCGGTCCGCCATCATCGGCGAGGCGCACGCCCGCGGGAAGAAGGTGGCGGCGCACGGCCAGACCGACGCGGAAGTGCGTCTCGGGCTCGCCATCGGCGTGGACGACTTCCAGCACATCGGGATCGACAGCCCGGAGTACCCGCCCGACATCATCGAGAGCCTGCGCGCCCGGGTGAAGGGAGGGCCGCCGATCTACTGGACGCCGACGGTCGGCGCCAACGGCCTGCTCAACGCCGCCTACTTCGCGACCAAGCCCGAGCTGCTCGACGATCCGGAGAGCTATCTCGGGCTGCCGCCGCCGCTGGTCGCCGAGGTGAAAGCGGGATGGGCGGCCTACCAGCCGCGTGCGCCGCGGCCCGATACCGAGACGATCGTCAAGCGGAAGATCGCGCAGCTGCGCGAGGCCGGCGTGGAGCTCGTGTTCGGGAGCGACGAGGGGAGCGCCGGCGAGCCGGCGCGGCACGCGACCTGGATGGACGCCGATCTGTGGGTGCGCGTGCTCGGCTTCGAGCCGATGTGGGTGCTGCGGCGCATGACGTCCGGCGCCGCGGCGGCGATGGGCGTGGAGCGCGAGACCGGTTCCGTCACGGCCGGGATGCGTGCCGATGTCATCGCCGTCAACGGCGATCCGTTGCGCGACATCGACGTGCTGCGCGATCCCAGAGTCGTGATCCGCCAGGGGCGGCGGTTCAAGTAGAGCCGCGGGCGCCCGTCGCGGCCGCCGGCGCCGCCGCCGGGCGCTGGTGACGCGCCAGCCGGCGAAACGCCCGCGCCATTTCCGCGTAGGAGTAGTTCGCGTTGCGGCCGCTGGGATTCGGCAGCACGAACACGGCGGAGTCGCCGATCCGTTCCCGCTGCAGCCCGAGCGCCACGGCGTCCTTGCGCTCGGGAAACATCGCGCGGAACACGGTGACGCCGATGAGCGCGACCACCGCGGGGCGGTACCGCCGGATCTTGCGGCGCAGCATCACGCGTCCGGCTTCGTATTCGCGGCGTTCGAGCGAGTCGATGCCCGGCGTCGGTCTCGGCACGAGATTGGTGATGCCGTAGCCCCAGTCCGGCAGCCGGACGTCGTCGATCCAGGACAAAGGCTCCGGCACCAGCCGGGCCTCGTAGAGCAGCTTCCAGAACCGGTTCGAGTAGCCGGCGAAATGATGCCCGGTGAGCGACGACCGCACCCCGGGGTTGATGCCGACGAACAGGACGCGCACGCCGGGGCGGATGCGGTCGCGCAGCGGCGGCAAGGCGCGCGCCCCTCCTGCGCCCGCTTCCCGGGCCGGCATCAGGCGGGGTCGAGTGCCGGCTGCGGCGGCTGCGGCGTCTCCACGTCGAGCGCCGGCGTCAGCTCAGTGGTCTTCACCACCGCCTCCAGGCTCCAGTAATCCTGGGCGGTGCCGACGAACGACCCCGCCACCGGCATGACGCCGCGAGGGTGCGTGCTGACGCCGGTGACGATGTGCCTCAAGGATGTCTCGGCCCCCAGGGTGGGATCGAAGCCGCGCCATCCCAGGGTCGGCAGATAGGCTTCCGCCCAGGCGTGGGTGGCGGCGGCCCCCGCCATCGAGCTGGTTCCGTGCAGATAGCCGCTGGCGAACCGCGCCGCCACGCCGAGGGCGCGCGCCGCATCCATCGTCAGCGTGGCCATGTCGCGGCAGGTGCCGGTGCCGAGCTCCAGCGTCTGGACCGGCGTCTGCACACCCTTGTCGTAGCGGCGCCGGTAGGCGATCGAGCGGTGCACGAGACGGCAGAGCGCGAGCATCGTCCCCTCCGCGTCGTTCGGATCCGGAGTCAGCGAGGCGCCGAGCCAGTCGCGCAGGCGCTGCGTGGCCTCGGGAAACGACGCTGCCTGATACGCCGCGGGGACGCCGCCTTCCAGCGGGTCGTATACGGGAGGGAACGGCACCTGCCACGGCTCGTGCAGGTGGCGCGCCGGAAACGGCAGCAGGCGTTCGACGACGACGTCGTTGACGATGCTCAAGGTGTCCGACGCGTCGAGGAAGTCCACGAGAGCGATGGAGTTGCCGAAGACATCACGCACCCACACCAGATGATGCGCCGGCTCGATGGCCAGCGCCATCCGCTCGATGCGCAGGTCGTGGCCTTCGCGCGGCCGCACCACCAGGCGGTGCCGCCCGAAGCGGACCTTCTGATGGTAGCGGTAGATCGTCCGGTGCTCGACCTGCAGCCGCATCAGTCCGCGGGCTCGAGCGCGACGCCGCGGCGATCGAGCTGCCGGCGATCGTGCGGCGTGAAATGCTGCCCCTCCGCCAGCTCGCACGTGACCTGCGACCGCGAACACGACACGCTCCCGAACATGCTGGCGACGGCGGCATCCGCCGCGTCGCGCCCGGTGCCGACGCGCACCAGGCCGTTCAGCGGTGCCAGGTGCGTGGCGTCGAACACCACCCACCTGCCGCCGATCAGGCATTCGAAGCAGGCGTGGAAGTCGGGCGGGTCGAGCTGATAGGCATAGCCGGCGAAGTAGCGAGCCGGGAGGTTGAGCGCCCGGCACAGCGCGATGCCGAGGTGAGCGAAGTCGCGGCAGACGCCGGTGCGCTGGGTGACGGTGTCGAACGCCGACGTCATCGAGTTGGTGCTGCCGCGCAAGTATTCGACGTTGTCGTGGATCCAGTCGGTAATCGCCACGACCTTCTTGTGCGGGTTCTCGATGCCGCCGAAGAGGTCCCAGGCGAGCCGGCTCAGCCGGTCTGATTGGCAATATCGGCTGGGAAAGAGATACGGAATTGCAGAGGCCTCCAGCGCCGCGACCGGCGTGGCCTCCACCGCGCCCGCCGCGTACACGTGGACGTCGCAGTCCACGCTGGCCGCGTAGTGGATCGCGAGCGTCTTGTGACGCCCGGTCTCGAGGCGCAGGAAGCGATTGCCGTTGTTTTCGAGCGCGAATTCACTGACCGGCACGCGCGGCGAGACCGAGAACTCCTCGCTCAGGACGGTCTGCGAGGTGCTTTGCTGTGCCTGGATGTTGAGAATCAGCGTGGACGGAAAGCGGGTGGCGTACTCCAGCTCACACGAAACGTTGAACAGCATTGCGGTGTCCCGCCCGCCTGCGGTGCAAGCGCCGTACCCCGCCGCGGGACGCCGACGAGCTGGGCTCAGTACGGCACGTCGAGCAGCCGATCGCCGCTCCGCATGTCCTCTTCGATCAGTTCGAGCAGCGCGGCGGCGGCGGGCCCGGGCGTGCCGGTGCCGATGGGACGTCCATCCCACTCGACGATCGGCGCCACCTTCACCGAGCTGCCGAGGAGCACCATCTCGCGGGCCGCACGCGCGTCGGCGGCGGGAATGTCGGCGACCTCCACGCCCGTAAGCACCCCGCGTCCCACGAGGCGTGACGCCAGCTCCAGCACCCGCAGCGACGTGCAGCCCGGAAGTACCCGCTCGAACTTCGGGTGGCGCAGCACGCCGTCGGGCATCACGAACGCCACGTTCATGTTCGAGCTCTCGCCGACGAACCCCAGCTCGTCGATGAACACACCGTTGTCCTGCCCGGCCGCTTTCGCTTCCATCTGCATCAGGACGTTG
>Ga0173480_10000277_pt1 | contig 15902 bp, 14 predicted proteins | sample NitcycUS209509C1_FD_122622 | JGI IMG/M metagenome (GOLD analysis project Ga0173480, IMG submission 122622) | Soil microbial communities from Arlington Agricultural Research Station in Wisconsin, USA - Nitrogen cycling UWRJ-S209-509C-1 (version... | ecosystem: Environmental > Terrestrial > Soil... | reverse complement strand
GCCGCCCTCGCCATCGACGCCTCCGATGTGAGCGCCGTCGAAGACCTGGTCGAGCTCTACCAGTCCCAGCAGCGCAAGAACGACGCGATCGCGGTGCTGGAATCCTATGTCAAAGTGCCCGGCGCCGCGCTCGCGGCGCGACTTCGCCTGGCGCAGGCGTACGCCGATGCAGGGCGCGACAAGGACGCCATTGCGCTGCTCGAAAGTGCGCGCAAGGAAGGCGAGAGCTCCGACGAGACCGAGCTTCTTCTCGGGCGCGTGTACTTCGAAGCGGGCCGGTATGCGGACGCCAAGAAGACCTTTCTCGTGCTGTACAAGAAGAGCGGCACCAGTCCCGAGCTGGCGCGCATTCTGGGTGACCTGAGTCTCAAGACCAACGACGTCGCCGGTGCGCGCACGTACTTCGACAAGGCCATCACGCTCAATCCCGAGGACTACCGCAGCCATCTCGCTCTGTTTTTCGCACAGTCCGACAAATTCGCGGCCAAAGACGGCGCACGCATCAAGATGACCGCGCGTGAAGCGGCCGATGTCCTGGCGCACGCCGCGTCGAAAGCGCCGCGCGACGATGTCGATGCACAGTTCTCGGTCGGCATGGCGTATTCGTCGATCGATTCGCTGGACACGGCGCGCGAGCACCTCGCCCGCGCCGCCGAGCTCGAGCCCGAGCGCCAGGATATTCTGTTCAATCTCGCTGCCTCGTACGAAAAGCTGCATCGCTACGACGACGCCGAGCGCACGCTGGTGGATCTCTACCGTCTGGCGCCGGATGACCCGGCCGTGTGCAACTTCTACGGATATCTGCTCGCGGTGATGAACAAGGATCTGGAGCGCGCGGAAAAACTCGTCAAGCACGCGCTGGAGAAAGACCCCGACAATGCGTACTACATCGACTCGCTGGGCTGGGTGTACTATCAGCGCGGCGACTATGCACGCGCCGTGAGCGAGCTCGAGCGTGCGGTGAAGATCATCAAGGAAGATCCGACCATGCTGGAGCATCTCGGTGATGCCTACAGCGGTCTCTCGCGCTACAAGGACGCACTCGCCGTTTATCGCCACTCGAGTCGTCTGCAATCGAACCCGGGCTTGCGTGAAAAGATTGAGTCGACCCAGCGCCGTTTGCAGTAGCCTCCTCGCCGTGCTGGCCATCGCCGCCACGCTCGCGACGGCGTGTGGTCCGCGTCACATCACGAGTGGCTCACTCCACGGCGAGGCAGCCTGCGCTCGCGCCGACAGTTTCCTCGCGTCCGCGTTCCCGCGTCCCATTCATATGACAGGACACGCCACCTTCGATGTCGACTCCTACCGCGTGCGCGGCCGTTTCACACTGGAGCTCGAGCCCAACGGCGACGCGGTGCTCGAGTTCTCGGGCGCAACGCTCCTCGGCGGACATCGCGAGGATGCGGTGGTCTCGCTCTCCGGCGATACGCTGCGCGTGCTCGACCGCGAGCGCGGCCGCTACTACGAGGGCGAGGAGGTGACCCGGCTCGTCGCGTCCGGCACCGGCAAGGAGGGGGAATGGACGCTCGCGTTACGACGGGTGCTTGCGTCCGGGTGCCCGGGAGTGGAAACTGTGGGGAACGGGGAGAGCGGCCTTTCGGGGACCGGGCCGGACGGGCCCTTCACCCTGAAGGTCGAAGACGGCCGCCTGGCCCAGGCCACCTGGCCCAACCCGGCTCCCGAAGAAACCTTCCGCGACCGGCTGGAAGTCCGCTACGAGTGGAAAGAAGGCCGGTTGGAGCTCCTGGAGGCCCTCTTGCCCACGCGCGGCTGGCGCGTCCGCCTGGAGGCGGACTGACGGCCGCTGGCTGCGTTACGCCTCCTCGCCATACGCTCCGCAAGGGGTATGGCTTCGTCGGCGTGCCTTGCCAGAAAAACCGGGAACCCGCCCGGCGGGGCCCGGTATAAACAAACGACGCTACGAGGTAACCGGTTGCACACGGACACGAATCGCGAACGAGCCAAATGGGCGGAACACACCGACGAGGAGCTGATGCTCCGCGTTCAAAGCGGTGTCGCGGACTGCTATGACGTGCTCGTGGAGCGCTACAAGGTCCGGTTGTTCAACTACCTCTACCGGCTGACCGGCAACCGGGACGAGGCGGAAGAAATTGCCCAGGAAGCGTTCGTCAAGGCGTACATCCACGCCGCGAAGTACAAGACGATCGCGCGTTTTTCGACCTGGCTCTATACGATCGCAACCAACCTCGTGCGCAACCGGATCCGTTCGCGCTCACGCGCGCCGCAGTTGATTTCGCTCTGGCAGCGCGGGTTCGGCGACTCCGACGAGGAGAGAATGCTGGACATCGAGGACACGGGCCGGACACCGGATGAAGCGATCAATGACGCCGAGCTCTCCAGCGTCATCAACCGGGCGATCGCGAAGATTCCGGAAAAGTATCGCGAGAGTTTTGTGTTGAGAGAGATCAACGAGCTTTCATACGAGGAGATCGCCGCGGTGACGGGCCTGAAGCTCGGCACCGTGCGGTCGAGGATAAATCGGGCGCGCAATTATTTCCGGCAACTGGTCGCGCCCGTGGTCGAGAAAGGGATCGACTTCTAGGAGGAATGGTATCGATGAACTGCCGTCGCGCTCGAAATCTTTTGTTCGACTTCTTTGATGGAGCGAGCAACGAAGCTTTGCGGGCGGAAGTGGACCGTCATCTGGGCGAATGCCGGGAGTGCGACACGTTCGCTTCCGAACTGACAAGCAGCCTCGCCCTGTTGCGCCGCGCACCCGTGGAGCCTGTGGACGACAACTTCAACTGGAAGGTGCGCCTCGCGATTCATCGCGAGAAGAACGTGGCGCTGGAGCGCGCTGCATCCGCCAATGCGTGGGTGCGCGCGTGGAATGTGCGCTACGTCCTGAGCACCGGCTTTGCGCTGACCGCGGTGCTCCTGGCCGGCGGCATGTTCGTGGCCCGCAACGGCGCCGTGCCGGCGTCGGTACAGGTCGCGACCCAGCCGCTTACCCAGGTCAACAAGTCGGGGCAGGAACCGACCAGCCCCCGGCCGGTACCGCGCTCGAATCTCAGGACGCCGGTGCGCAATGACTTGAGCAGCACGGTGTCGCTGGGCGCACACACGGGCGACAACCGGAGCAATGTTCCCATGGGTGCGATCGATGAGGCCCGTATCGATTCGCTCATCAACATGGAAGTCATGCGACTGCCGGAACACGAGCGCGACGAGTACATTCAGCGCCGCATCAATGCGCTGCGCGCGCGCCAGAGCCAGCAGCCGTCACTGCAGCACTAGACCCCCCACTACCCTTTGCTGAGGGAGTCCGGCCCGCCTTCCACCGAGGCGGGCCGGATTTTTTTGCTATCCTGTTTTCTGCACGGCAGCAGAATCTGCCGCGCGCTCCAGGGATCAACAGGGAAGCGACGAGCACTACGGCGGATTCGCTGGCACAGTTGGTGCAAGACGACACCGGCCACCATCAGCTCGATTCGGCCCCTTGCCGTTAACCCCCGTACCGGCATCGGGTTGGATAATTCTTCGCCGCCTACCGCGCGAAGCCGGGCGGACGGGGTATTTGCACTTCCGGGGTGAAAAGCAGGCAGAGTGAAGCAGACCGGTACCATGACCCAGACCGACAATCCGGAGCTGGACGAGCTGTTCGAGCGCTACAAGGCGGCTCCCAAGAGCCAGCTCTTTGCGCCGCTCGCCGACGCCTGCCGCAAAGCCGGAATGCTCGAGGAAGCGCTCGAGATCTGTGCGCGCGGCGTGGGCGAACATCCGCGCTATGCAAGCGGGTACGTAGTGCAGGGCAAGTGCCTCTACGACGCTCGACGCACCGCTGACGCGCAGGCCGCGTTCGCCCGGGTGCTGGCACTCGATCCCAAGAATCTGGTCGCGCTGAAATACCTCGGCATCCTCCACGCCGAGCGCGGCGACAACGCCCGCGCGCGCGAATACTTCGAACACATTCTGGCCCTCGACCCCGACAATCGCGACATCCGTTCGCGCATTGAAGACGTCGTGATCGAAAACATCCGCACGCCACAGGCCAGCGTGCGCGCCGACGACACCATGAAGATCGATGTCGCGGCGGTGCACGAGATGCTGGCGCAGGACAACGTCGAAGACGATGTGGTTGCCGAGTTGCCCGACCTCCAGGACGAGAGCTTCGAAGGCGAGCCCATTACTCTGCGCGATGAATCGGTGACGTCGGACGAAATTGCCACCATGACGCTGGCCGACATCTACGCGACGCAGGGATACAACTCGCGCGCACTCAAGATCTACCGCGAAGTGCAGAAGCGCCAGCCGGACAATCGCACGCTGGCGATGAAGATCGATGCGCTGGAAAAGGAAGTGAAGGCGTCGATCGAAGCGGCCCGGAGCGCGGTTCCCGCAGAGACCGTCGCGGCGCCCGTGACCCCGGCGCCCCCAGAGGAAAAACCGGTGGCCCGGCGCTACGAGCCCGCTCCGCCGTCCCGTCCGGCCCCCGCGCCGGCGCAGGGAAGCCCCATCAATCAGACCCAGAGCTACGAGCAATTCAAGCGCTGGCTCAAAGCCACGCGCTGACCCCGCGGACTCGCTCCCGAAGTGCCTGAATGGCGCGCCCCGGCGCGCCCGAATGCCCCGTTTGCTCCCAATTTAGTTGTGGCATCCATGGCCGCTGCCGCGTAGAATTCGCGATCAATCACGCTCAAATTGAAGGAGATACGCTAGATGGCGGACACCAGCGACATTCGCAACGGGCTGATCATGAACATGGAGGGACAGTATTGGTCCGTCCAGGAGTTCCAGCACGTCAAGCCCGGCAAGGGTGGCGCGTTCATTCGCACCAAGATCAAGAACCTGCTCACCGGCCAGGTGAAGGACATGACCTTCCGTTCCGGCGAGAAGATCACCGAGGTTCGGGTCGTTCGGCAGCCTTTTCAGTTCCTGTACAAGTCCGGCGACGTGTACCACGTCATGGACCGCACCTCGTACGAACAGCTCGAGCTTTCCGCATCGCTGATCGACGATGCCCGCTACTACCTCAAAGAGAACATGGACATCGACATCCTGATGGATGGAGAAAAGGTGCTCACCATCGAGCTCCCGAATTTTGTCGATCTCGAAGTGACCCGCGCCGATCCCGGCATCCGCGGCGATACCGCGCAGGGAGGATACAAATCCGCCACGCTGGAAACCGGGCTCGCGGTGCAGGTTCCGCTGTTCCTGAACGAGGGCGACACCGTGCGCATCGACACGCGCACCGGCAAGTACGTCACTCGCGTCTAGTGGTACCAGAGGTTCGCGGACACGGTTGCTCGACACGACCGGAGGTAGCATGAACAAACAGGAAATCGAAGAACTGATACGTCTCGTCGAAGAGAGCAAGATCACCGAGCTCGAGGTGTCGCAGGGTCGCACGCGCATCCGCATCTCGAAAAACGGTGTCGCGGTTCCCGTCACGCACGTCACGGCTGCGCCCGCGGCTCAGCCGCTTCAGGCCGCTGCGTCGAGGGAGGTGGAAGATAACGAAGACTCGTCTCCCGCCGACGACAAGCTGGCATCAAACTTGAAACAGATCAAGTCACCGATGGTCGGAACGGTTTACCGGGCGCCCGCTCCGGGCTCGGAACCGTTCATCGACATCGGACAGCCGGTAGCCGTCGGCCAGACCGTCTGCATCGTCGAAGCCATGAAGCTCATGAACGAAATCGGTTCTGACTTCAGCGGCGTCGTGCGGCGCGTACTGGTCGAGAACGGGCAGCCCGTCGAGTACGGCCAACCGCTGTTTCTTGTTGAAACAAAATAAGTTACGTGCTGGCGGAGGGCGCCGTTATGAACATCAAGCAGCTGCTCGAGAAAATGATCGAGCTGGGAGCGTCGGACCTTCACATCAAACCGGGCATCCCACCCGTGGTCCGCGTCAACGGCAAGCTCCAGCGCATGAATTTCCCCGCGCCGACGCCGCGCGAGATGGAAGAAGTCGCGCGCAAGATTCTCACTCCCCTCCAGCGGGAGAAGTTCGAAAGCACGCGCGAGGTGGATTTTGCATTCGGCGTGACCGGTCTTGCACGCTTTCGCGCCAACTTCTACGTCCAGCGCAGCTCCATCGTGATGGTCTTCCGTCACGTTCCCGTGAACATCAAGAAGGTCGACGAGCTCCTGTTGCCGCCGATCATTGCCGAGCTGGCGCTGCGCCCGCGCGGGTTGATTCTGGTGACCGGTACCGTCGGCAGCGGCAAGTCCACCACCATGGCCGCCATGATGCAGTGCATCAACCAGAGCCTGAACAACTCGATCATCACCATCGAGGACCCGATCGAGTTCCTGCACCGCGACGACAAGAGCATCGTGAACCAGCGCGAGGTGGGCAGCGACACCGCTTCGTTCAACGAAGCGCTGCGCCACATCCTGCGCCAGGATCCCAACTGCATCATGATCGGTGAGATTCGCGACGCGGAGACCATGGAGATCGCGCTCAAGGCCGCCGACACCGGTCACCTCGTGCTCTCCACGCTGCACACGGTGGACGCGCCGCAGACCATCAACCGCATCATTTCGTTCTTTCCGCCCCATCACCACCAGGAGATCCGCTATCTCCTCGCGTCGACACTCCAGGCCGTCATCTCGCAGCGCCTCGTGCGCCGCTCCGACGGTTCCGGACGCGTGCCCGCGGTGGAAGTGCTCGTCTCCACCGGGACGGTGCGCGAGTGCATCGTGAACCCGGACAAGACGGCGCTCCTGCACCAGGCCATGCGCGAAGGCGTCACCACGCACCAGATGCAGACCTTCGACCAGGCGCTGATGAAGCTCTACCAGGACGGCATCGTCACGCTCGACGACGCACTGCGCGCCAGCTCCAAGCCGCACGAACTGACGCTGCGCCTGAAAGGCATTCAGGCCACCAGCGACCAGTCGTGGAAAGGCTTCGAGGGCCAGCAGGCGGTGGAAGAGCCCGCCGGGACGAGCAAATTCTAGCTTTTACGGCGCTCCGGGGCCTGTGGTAGGTTAGGCCCCATGTTCAAAAAGATTCTCGTCGCGAACCGGGGCGAGATTGCGCTGCGCATCATGCGCGCGTGTCACGAGATGGGCATCCAGACCGTGGCCGTGCACAGTGAGGCGGATACCGAATCGCTGCACGTGCGCTTCGCCAACGAAGCCGTCTGCATCGGCCCCAACACCCCCGGCGAAAGCTACCTCAATTTCAACCGGATCATCTCCGCCGCCGAAATCACGAGCGCGGAGGCGATCCATCCCGGCTACGGCTTTCTCTCCGAACGCGCCGAATTTGCCGAAGCGGTGACCTCGTGCGGCATCGCGTGGATCGGTCCGTCGACCGACGCCATCGAGCGCATGGGGAACAAGTCGGTGGCCAAGGACATGATGAAAGCCGCCGGCGTGCCCGTCATTCCGGGCTCGGACGGTCCCGTTTCCGACGAGACGGCCGCAATTGCGGTGGCCGAGGAGATCGGCTACCCGGTCATTATCAAGGCCGCCTCGGGCGGCGGCGGACGCGGCATGCGCGTGGCGCGCGACAAGGACGACCTGGCCAACGCGCTTTTGATCGCGCGCGCCGAAGCGGAAACCGCGTTCGGCGATCCGTCGGTTTACATCGAGAAATATTTGCCCACTCCGCGTCACGTCGAGGTGCAGCTGCTCGGCGATTCCTACGGCACCGTGGTGCACCTGGGCGAACGCGAGTGCTCCATCCAGCGCCGCCACCAGAAGCTCATCGAAGAGTCACCGTGCGTGGCGCTCAAGCCCGCCGTGCGCGAGAAGCTGCTCACCACCGCGGTACAGGGTGCCCAGGCGATGAACTATTCATCGGCAGGAACGATGGAATTCCTGGTGCAGGGCGACGAATTCTATTTCATGGAGATGAACACGCGCATCCAGGTCGAGCATCCGGTCACGGAAATGGTGACGGGCCGCGATCTCATCAAGGAGATGATCGCGGTGGCGGCGGGACAGCCGCTCTCGTTCGCGCAGAAAGACGTGCGCTTCAACGGCCACTCCATCGAGTGCCGCATCAACGCCGAGGACCCCGAGCGCGACTTTGCGCCGTCGCCGGGCAAGGTCGGCTTCGTGCACATGCCGGGAGGCATGGGTGTGCGCGTGGACTCGCATGTGTACCAGGGCTATACCATCTCTCCATATTATGACTCGATGATCGCCAAGGTGATCTGTCACGGTCTGGACCGCGACGAAGCGGTTCGTCGCATGATTCGCGCACTCGAGGAGTGCGTGGTGGACGGCGTGCACAGCACGATCGATTTCCAGCGCGCCATCCTGATGGAGCCGAGCTTTCAGCGCGCGGAGCTCAGCACGCGTTTCCTCGAAGGCTATCAGTGGGACGGAAAAACGCTGACGCTGGGCGGCGCGTTGGCGGCGAAGAGTTGATTGTGACGTGAGCGATCGCGCGCGACTTTTTTTGACAATTACGTTCCTGGCCGTGGGCGCATTTATCGCCGCCGGCCTGGGGACGGCGCACGGCTATGACTGGCCCTTTGATCGCGGCGCATCCTTGCGCGATGTCACCAACCGCACGGGTCCGTTCGGCTCGCTCTTGTCCTGGCTTGCGGTGCTCACCTTCGGCCGTGTCTTTTCCTGGCTGATTCCCATCACGCTCATCTCGCTCGGCGTTGCGGTCGCGCGCGACGCGGAAACTCCGGTGCGACGGCTGGCACTCAAAGCCGTTGCCGCCGCGGTCATGCTCAACGCGTTCTTCGCCATTGTTCCCCCCACGCGCGATGTCACGGCTCTGCACGGCGCGCCCGGTGACTGGGTGGCGGCGGGCCTGCGCAGCGTGTTCGGCGAGGTCGGCACCGCCATCGTGCTGGTGGCGGGCGTGCTTCTCATCGCACTGGGCGAGGCGCATCGCGCGCAGTGGGTGACATCCATTGCGCGCGCCGGCTCGGAGAAAATGGGAAATCTCCTGCGCGCGATGGGCGGGAGCATCGCGCAGCGGCGCGCGTTGGCGGCCGACTACATGAAGAGCGCCATTGAACGCTCGAAAAAGCCCGAGATAGCCGCCGCAGAAGAAGAAAGCGAACAGACACCGGTGGCGAAGGGGGCGGCCAGCGCGGAAGCGTGGGAGGAACCGGCGGCGGTGACCGCGCGAAAACGCCGGGAGCCCGAGCTCAACATTGCAGATGAATCGCGCCCCAAGGTTCGTGTCAAGAAAGCGGGCGTTGAGGCCGGAAAGGGCAAGCCCATCACCGACGCATCGCTGCCGCCGCTTTCCATTCTGGAAATGCCCAAAGACGGCGGGCCGACTTTTTCGCGCGACGATTTGAAGAACTGGACCGGCGTGCTGGAAGAGAAGCTCACGCAGTTCGGCGTGGAGGGAAAAATCACCTCGGTGCACCACGGACCCGTCGTCACCACGTTTGAATTCGAGCCGGCACCGGGCGTGCGTATCAAGGACATCGTGAGCCGCGCCGACGATCTCTCGCTTGCCATGCGCGCGCGCAGCCTGCGCATGATCGCACCCATCCCGGGCCGCGCCGCGGTCGGCATCGAAATTCCCAATCCCACCGGGCGCACGGTTTATCTCCAGGAAGTGCTGAGCAATCTGAGCGAGCAACAGCGGCTGAAGGGCGTCATGATCGGCCTGGGCGTCGACGTGGTGGGGAAGCCCTTCCTCATGAATCTGTGCGAGGCGCCGCACCTGTTGATCGCCGGCACCACCGGCTCCGGAAAGAGCGTCTGTCTCAATACGATTCTCGCCAGCATTCTGCTCCACTATCGTCCGAGCGACGTACAGCTCCTGCTCATCGATCCGAAAATGGTGGAGATGTCGCAGTACAACGGCATTCCGCACCTGCTGCACCCCGTCATCACCGACCCGAAGGAAGCCGCGCGCGTGCTCGAGTACCTGGTGGGTGAGATGGGACGGCGCAACGACCTCTTCCGCCGTCACGGTGTGCGCAACATCGACAGCTACAACGCCAAGATCGGCTTGATGAAGTCCGACGAGACCACGGCCGAGCGCCTCTCCTATATAGTGGTGGTCGTCGACGAGCTGGGCGATCTTGCGCTCGCGAAAGGCGTCGACATCGAGACCTTGCTCACGCGTCTGGCGCAGATGGCGCGCGCCGCCGGCATTCACATGGTGCTCGCCACCCAGCGCCCGTCCGTCGACGTCATCGTGGGCAAGACCAAGGCGAATTTCCCGACCCGCATCGCGTTTCGCGTGGCCACCAAGGTGGATTCGCGCACCATTCTCGACGTCATGGGCGCCGACAAATTGCTCGGCAAAGGTGATATGCTCTACCTCGATTCGCACCACCAGCAACCACTGCGCCTGCACGGCGCCTGGGTGTCGGAGCCGGAGATCGAGCAGATCATCGAGCACTGGAAGTCGTACCGCTTCGAGCAGTCATCCCTGAACCTCCACGAGGCGCGCGCCGGCGGAGCCGACGTGGACGGCGATCTCGACCCGCTCTTCGCCGACGCTCGTGGTGTCGTGGTGCAGTTCAAACAGGGTTCAACGTCGTTGCTCCAGCGCAAGCTTCACATCGGTTATTCGCGTGCCGCGCGCCTGCTCGACCAGCTCGAAGAGCAGGGCATCGTGGGACCGCCCGATGGCTCGAAGCCGCGCGAGGTTTATCAGACACAGTCTCCCGAGTAATTCTTACCCTTGCCTGCATGAAAGCCTACATCGTCACGCTCGGATGTCCGAAGAACCTCGTCGACAGCGAAGCCACCGCTTCGGTGCTGCGGCGGAGCGGTTGCGACGTCACCGGCGATCCCGCCGCCGCCGACGTGCTGCTGGTGGGTGCGTGCTCGTTTCTGGATTCGTCGTGGCGCGAAACGGTCGAGGAGACGCGCAAGCTCTCGCGCTACAAACGCGGTGCGAAGAAAAAGCGCCTGGTGCTGATGGGGTGTCTCCCCAAACATCGCGCCGAAAACCTCGAGTCCGATCTGCCCTGGGTCGATCATTTTCTTCCGACCGGCGCGCATGCGCGTCTCAAGGAAATGATGGATGCGTGGGAGCACGACACGCCGGTCGCACGCATGCTGGCACTCGGCGACGCCGACCGTTTTGCTGAATTCGAAACGCGCGAGTTGCTCACGGCGACTCACACCGCGTACGTGAAAGTGGCCGAAGGCTGCAACCGCAAGTGCACGTTCTGCGCGATTCCGCTGATTCGCGGCCGCCAGGTGTCGCGCAGCGCCGATTCCATCGTGCGCGAAGTGGACAACCTGGTGGCGCGCGGCGTCAAGGAAGTGACCTTGCTCGCGCAGGACATCATCACCTACCGCGACGGCTCCACGCGCTTTTCCGACCTGGTGAACCGCATCGCCGCCACCGGCGTGGACTGGGTGCGCATCTTCTACCTGCATCCGGCCGGTCTTGAAGTTCGCCACATCGAACCGCTTTTCGAACACCCGTCGGTGTGCCGCTACCTGGAGATGCCTGTGCAGCACTCGTCGTCGCGCATTCTCGAGCGCATGCAGCGCTCGTACGACCGGACGCACATTGAAAAACTGATGGCGGGTATTCGCAATGCGTTCCCCGATGTGGTGATTCGCTCCGAGGTGATCGTGGGGTTCCCGGGCGAAACCGACGCGGAATTCGATGAGCTCAAGGGTTTCCTCGGGGAATTCGCGTTTGATTCTTTGGGAGTGTTTCCTTATTCTCCGGAGCCGGGCACGCGGGCTCCTGAGTTGGACGGGCAATTGCATCCAGAATTGATTCGCGAGCGGGCGACGGAAGTGACAGAGCTGCAAGAAGCACTGTCGTTCGCAGCCCGGTCCCGTTTTCAGGGCGCCACCCTGCGCGTGCTCATCGACCGCGAGCTGGACGCGGACGAATCCGGGGCCGGCCACGCCGGCCGTTTCTACGGACAGGCCCCTGACATCGACGGAGAGGTGTTCGTCACCGGTGATGCGCGTCCCGGCGAATTCGCCGAGGTGCGTGTGACCGAAACCGACGTGTTCGATTTGAGCGGCGAGGTAATCCCTGTCCTCGGCGCGAAGGAGTAGTCAACGTGCGTCGTTCGACAAGCCAGGTCTGGTTGGGTGACCTTGTCAAAGCGGGGATCGTGTGTGCCGCGCTCGCGGCCATGGTGAGTGCGGTGGGTGTGCGCGCGGCGGAACAGACCGCGAGCAACATCGACCTCATGCAGAACCTGACGGCGGAAGTGGTCAAGGAGCTGCACGGAAAATTCGCGCCGTCCTTGAATGGACGCGCGGTGCAGCTCAAGCCTGCCAGCACGAGCGAAGACTATTATTTCGTTACCAACGTGTTTCGCGAAGAGCTGATGAAGCTCGGCCTCAAGGTCATCGAGCCGGCGCGACCGCTCTCGGCTCCCGTGACGCCGGCGCCGGCCACCGTGCAGGCGACACCGCCGGGAACCACGCAGCCCACGAATCCTGCACAGAACACCACGCCGTCGACGGCGTGGAGCGGCACCTACACCCAGGCGCAGGCGCCGGACACGTCCGGTGTTGCGCACACGAGCGTGTCGGAGATGTATGTGCTCCAGTACCAGAATGTGGTGTTCAACGTGAAGTACCTGGACTCGCATCGCTCCTTCGTGATCGGCGGCAAGCGCGTGGAACGCAGCGCCGCGGTGCGCATCCAGGCGACCCTCACCGATCCCGCCGACGGTCGCGTGGTATGGGTGGGTGAAGCGGCGCGCGACAACAATGACGAAATCGACTACGGCCACGCGTCGCAGATCGAGCAGGGAGTTTATGCGTTCAACCGGCCGATCGTTCCCTCGGCCGGTTGGGGCAAGTACGTGGAGCCGGTGTTCGTCACCGGCATCATCGTCGGCCTGATCTACCTGTTCTTCTCCAACCAGAGTGACAACTGACGCCATCGGAGGTGCGGCCGTGCGGCGTTGCCTCGCGATTCTTTTGCTCGGCGCATTGGGCTGCGGATCCCGCGGTCCGGTGGCCGACATTCGCCATGCCTACGAGAAGGGCGACTACAGCGAAGCAGTAACGCTCGCTCGCCACGCCATCCGCAACGGCAAGGTCCCCGCCGACGTTCATTACTATTATGGAATGGCGCTGATCGCGCGCGGCCGCGACTCCGAAGGGTTTGCCGAAGTCGACACGGCCGTGGCCGCCAACCCGGGCCTCAAAACCGAAGCGGCCGGGGCGCTGCGCGAGTTCAGCGCGCGCGAGGGCGTGGGCCGCGATGAGGGCGCGCGGCGACTGCGCAAGGCGCACGAGCTGGATGCGAGCATCGATCTGGAGCGCGGGCGTTTCGCCGTGGCCGACACCTATTTCCAGGACCGCGATTTCCAACACGCCGCCGCACTGTACGAAGAAGCGGTGACGAAGTATTCCGACGCACCCGAATGCGAGCGCGCCTACGCGCGGCTCTCCGAATGTTATCGCGCGCTCGGTGACGAGGAAAAAGCGCGCGCGGCGATGGAAACTCTGGTGAAGAAATATCCCCGCAGCGGTGAAGGGCAGGGTGCCGCCGCCAACTTGAACGAAATGATCTATCAGGATGCACAGCACCACATGGACGCGGGCGAGTTCGACGAAGCCATCACCGCCGCCAGCGATGTCGTGGCGCGGGCGGACAACCGTTCGCTGCAGCAGAAGGCGCGCTTTCTCCTCGGCCAGGCCTATGAAGGCAAGGGCGACCGCGCCGCCGCGTACGAGGCCTACCGCGACGTCATTCGAAATGATCGCGGCGACTCGGGACAGATCGTCGAAAGGGCACGCACCCGCATCGAGGCGCTGCAGGAGGCGGGTCTGAAGTGAAGCGCACGCTGGTCTGGGTCGTGCTCGGGCTCGTGTTGAGCTCGTGCGCGGGCGGCGTATCGAAGGTTCCGGCCACGCCGGAAGCGGTGCTCAAGCGCGCCGACGAATATTTCAACAAGGGCAAGGACATGCAGGCCGTGGCCCTGTACCAGAAATTTCTCGAGAGCTACGTTGGCCACGAGCGCGCGGATTATGCACAGTACAAGCTCGCGGAGAGCTACCTGCATGGAGAGCAGTACGAGCTCGCTGCCGTCGAGTACCAGGTATTGATCACGAACTACGGTTACAGCGAATGGGTGGACGACGCGATCTATCAGACCGGCGTGTGCTACTGGAAAGAGGCAGCGCGGGCGGAGCGCGACCAGCAGAAAGCACTGGATGCGCTCTCGCGCTTCACCCAGTTTCTCACCACCTATCCGGACAATCCGCGCGTACCGGCCGCGAAAGAGTGTGTGCGCCAGATCAACGAGCGCCTGGCACTCAAGTCCCTGGAGTCGGCGCGCTGGTACTACCGCCGCAAGGAGCCCAAGGCGGCTCTGGTGTACTGCGAGAAGGTGATCAACAACTATCCCGACAACAAGCACTGGGAAGAGGCCATGTTCCTCAAGGGCGTGATTCTCATCGATCGTGCGCAGGACCAGGAAGCCATCGAACAGTTCACCAAATTGATCGAAGCAACCAAAGATCCGGGAATGAAGCGCGACGCCGAAGCCCAGATCAAGAAGGCGCGTGCACACGCGCCGGCGCCGCCCGCGCCCGCCGCGCAAACGCCGCCGCCGTCGCAGGTACCACGATGAGCGACGACCCGGCTCTGTGGTCGGGCGAGCGCATCGGCCTCATCGGAGGCACGTTCGATCCGCCCCACACCGGACACCTGAGCATGGCGCGTGAGGCGCGCCGCGCGCTCGAGCTCGATCGCGTGCTGTTCTCGGTGGCGCCGCGTCCTCCCCACAAACTCCACGAACCCACATCCGCGCTCGACCACCGTGTGCGCATGGTGGAAATCGCCATCCAGAACGAGGACGGTCTTGCCGTCACACACATCGAGGAAGCGCACGAGACGTCGTACACGGTGGATTTCCTGCGCGCGTGCCGCATGCGCACCCGCGCCGATCTCTACTTCATCATGGGCGCCGACAGTCTTGCCGAGCTCGCCACGTGGAAGGAGCCGGAAGAGATACTGCGCCTGGCGTCGCTGGTCGTGTTCCCGCGTCATGACATCGCCATGCGACTGGATGTCCCCGGTCCGGCGGCGCTGGTGATGTTCGAGCACCCGCGTATCGACTTGTCGTCGACGGAGGTGCGTGAGGGCATTGCATCGGGCCGTGAGATGAACGGCGCGGTGCCGCCCGGCGTCGCGGCGTACGCGCGAGAGCACGGGCTCTATCGCGCGGGGTAGGTGACGGCGTGGCTCTATTCTTGATCGACGGTCACGCGCTGGCCTACCGCTCATTTTTTGCGCTGGGGGGTGCGGCTCTCCGCAACTCCAAGGGCGAAGAGACGGGCGCGGTGTACGGCTTTCTCAACACGCTTTTCTCGCTCGACGCCAAATACTATCCCTCGCACCTCGCGGTCGTATTCGACAGCGAGGGCAAGACCTTCCGCCACGAAAAATTCGAGCAGTACAAGGCGCAGCGCCCGGGCATGCCCGATGGTCTCAGCATGCAGCTCCCGGTGATCCTGCACGCGCTCGACTTGATGGGCATCAAGCGCCTGGCCGCACCGGGCTTTGAAGCCGACGACGTGATCGCCACGCTGGCGCGACGCTTTGGAAACGAGCACGCCATCCAGATCGTGTCCGGCGACAAGGACCTGCTGGCGCTGGTGAGCGACAATGTGCACGTGATCCGGCCCGGCAAGAACAGCGTGCTCGAGTTCGAGCTGGATCCCGCCGCGCTCGAGGCGCACATGGAATTGCGCGCCGATCAGATCACCGACTACCTCTCGCTGGTGGGTGACACCAGCGACAACGTGCCGGGTGTGCGCGGCATCGGGGAGAAAACGGCACTCGAGCTCATCAAGCGTTTCGGTACGCTGGATGCCATCTATGCGCGTATCGAAGAGATCGAAAAGGCGGGCATCAAGAAGCGTCTCGAGGAAGGCCGCCAGGATGCGTTTCACTCGCGCGAGCTGGTGCAGCTCCGCGACGACGTCCCTCTCGAGATTGCGTTCGACGATCTCGCCCGCACCGACTACCGCACACCCGAGCTCGATCAACT
>Ga0173480_10000276_pt1 | contig 15905 bp, 10 predicted proteins | sample NitcycUS209509C1_FD_122622 | JGI IMG/M metagenome (GOLD analysis project Ga0173480, IMG submission 122622) | Soil microbial communities from Arlington Agricultural Research Station in Wisconsin, USA - Nitrogen cycling UWRJ-S209-509C-1 (version... | ecosystem: Environmental > Terrestrial > Soil... | reverse complement strand
GGCTCATCAGTCACACTCCACTCGGGTGTCGGGCGGGACGGTCGGGATTCTCAGTTAGGAACGTTGCGTTCGCAACGTGCGAACACGACATGCTCATCCGAACGACGGCGCAAACGTAGCGCTGGCGATTCGACAAGTCAACGGCTGCCGGGCGTTTTTCGCACAGCGAGACGTCACGACGCCCGCGTCACCCGCGCCGCGCTGACGATGGCCAGCCGCACGGCCACGAACGTCACCGCGCCCCACGCGGTGAGCGCGACGAGCCCGGCGATCGCCAGCAGCCAGGGCCGGTTGAACAGGCTTCCCAGCTCGGCGACCCGCGTCATCGGCTCTTCGAGCGACGCCAGGCGCTCCATCGGCATGCGCAATTGACCAAGCTGATCCATTGAGCCTCTGAGCGCGGCCACCGACGCCAGCTGCACATCGAGCCCCGCCACGCGATCGAGCGATTCGTGCAGGCCGGCCACGGCTTCCAGGCTCGGTCGCATCGCCGCGAGCCGCTCCATCGACGGCCCCAGCCTTGCGGTCGCCTCGAGTCCGGGGCGAATCGCCACGAGCTCCGACATCGGCGTGCCGAGCGCGGCCAGCGCGCGCATGCTCGGATCCAGCGCCGCGACCGAACCCATCGGGTCACGCAGTGCCGCGACCCCTTTCAGGGTCGGATCGAGCGCCGCGACGGCCTCCATCGGCCCGCGCAGGCGTTCCACTCCCTGCAGTGCTGGCACGAGGCTGCCGGTGGCGGCCGTCGAATCGCGAATCGCCTGCGTGTTGCCGTCGATCGCCTTCGTGCTGCCGCCGATCGCGACGGTGTTCTCGCCGACGCTGCGCGACAACGCACATCCCCCGGCGCCGAACGTCATCGCCGCCACCATCAGCACCCGCATGCGAGTCGTCATGGCCTCTCTCCTGTCGAACCTATCTCATCTATAGAAATGCTGAGTCGCATTCAACGCGCGTGAGTGTACGTGACCCTTGCCCCGGCAGAGATCGCTGTGTGAAGATTCCGCGACTCGCGTTCCCGCTTCAGTCAGCCAACGCGCCAGAAGCAACGTTCGAACACGGTCACCTCACCGTTACCTCTTCCGAATGACGACACCCGCCGAACGCTTCCTCGAACGCACCGCGGTGCGCTGGGCGCTCGGTGCCGTCGTAGGCGGCGGCCTTCTGTTCGTTCTCTGGCTGGCGCTGACGCTGACCGCCGACGCGCCGCTACGCTACGCGGGTATCGAGGATCACTACAAATACGGGTCGATCGGCAGCGAGCCTGGCGTTTCTCTCCTGCGCCCGGTGGGCGGCGTGCTCCCGCCGTACTGGGTGTTCCGGGCGTTGCCGACGATCTGCCGCGATCGGCTGCCCGGCGGGTATGCGTCGTTCGGGTTCATGACCGAACCGGGCCACGAGCTCCCGGTCGGCGTCTCGCGCCGCCACCGCATCGGCATCGATCACGTCGGGCTCAACTGCGCTCTGTGCCACAGCGGTACCGTTCGCGACACGCCGGCCTCGCCGCCGCGGCTCGTCCTGGGCATGCCGGCCCATCAGCTGGACCTGCAGGGGTTCGTGCAGTTCGTGCTCGAATGCACCCTCGACAGCCGGGTCACAGCCGAGGCGGTGCGGGCCACCTTTCCGCGCGACGGCGGTCCTGACTCGTTCGAACGGCTCCTTCTCCGAACCGGCCTGATGGACCGGCTCAAGCTGCAGACGCTCGAGCTGAAGAACCGGATCGATCCGATCCTGCGCGACGAAGTGCCGCGCTGGGGCCGCGGGCGCGTGGACACCTTCAATCCCTACAAGGCGATTCAGTTCAACTGGAATCTCGACCGGCTGCCCGACTCCGAGCTCATTGGCGCCTCCGACTTCCCGTCGCTCTGGAACCAGGCGCCGCGCGAGGGCATGCACCTGCACTGGGATGGCGACAACGACTCCGTGGACGAGCGCAATCTGAGCGCCGGCCTCGGCGCCGGCATCACTCCGGTCACCGTGGATCACGCCGGATTGAAGCGCGTCCGCGACTGGATCTGGACGCTCCCGCCGCCGGCGTATCCGTACGCCGTCGACGCGGCCCTCGCCGCCAGGGGCCAGGGTGTTTACGCACAGCAGTGTCTGTCGTGCCACGGCGATCACCGGTTCAAGACCGGCGTGAAGAGCGGCGATCGCATCGGCCAGGTCGAGGACATCGAGGTGATCCGAACGGATCGGCACCGGCTCGACTCGTACACGAGCGTCTTCGCGCTGAACCAGTACGGGCTGTTCCCGGACTCGAAGTTCCGTTTCACGCGGTTCCGCAAGACGCACGGCTACGCGAACCAGCCGCTCGACGGCATCTGGCTGCGCGGCCCGTTTCTGCACAACGGATCGGTGCCGACGCTGCGCGATCTGCTGAACCCGGCGGCAGCGCGGCCGGCCGTCTTCTACCGCGGCAACGACGTGTTCGATCAGACCGGCGTGGGGTTCGTGTCGAGCGTGGCCGAAGCCAACGGACGCCGCTTCACGCGCTACGACACGAGCGTCCCGGGCAACGGGAACGGCGGGCACGACTACGGCACGACGTTGCCCGAGAGCGACAAGGCCGCAATCGTCGAGTACCTGAAAACCTTCTGACGGCGCGGAGCACTGCGATGATCAACGACACCACTGCGGGACGCTGGTTCAGACGTGTGATGTGGCTGGGCATCTTCGCCAACCTGGCGCTGGCCCTGCCGACCATCGCGGCGCCCGACATGATGATCGAGATGATGCGCTATCCCACGGCGACGCCGGTGCTCTGGCCGCGCTTCGCCGGCCTGCTGCTGGTGATCCTCAGCGTCTTCTACACACCGGCCGCCACCGACATCGATCGCTATCGCATCGTGGCCTGGTTCGCCATCGGCAGCCGCGCTGCCGGCGTGCTCTTCTTCCTGCCGCAGGCGACCTACCGCATGCTGGGACTTTTCGATTTCGTGTTCCTGGTTCCGCAACTGCTGCTGCTCCTCGTCGCCATCAACAGCGCCACCGGCATGCTGGCCCCGAAACCGGCCGGGTCGAGAGCCTGATGCCGCCCTGGCGCACGCTGCGCCGCCTGGCGTTCGCCGTGCTCGTCGTCGCGGGCACCGCGGCGGCCATCCTGGTCTACGAGCGGTTCTTCCGCGAGGAGCCGGCGCCGTACTTCGCCTCGGACGAGGATCACTTCCTGTTCGGATCGGTCGGGACGGAGGGGGCCGAAGGCGTGCCGTACTGGCTATGGCTGGTGCTGCCGCGGGTCTTTCCGGATCTGCTGCCGGCGCCCGGCGGCTACGGCGCGATCGGGTTCGTCTCGAAGGACGGGCACGATCTGCCGATCGGTCTGTCGAAGGTCACCGTCGGCTTTCCCCGCGTCGGCATCAACTGCGCGATGTGCCACGCGGCCAGCTACCGGACGCGGCCGGACGAGCCCCCCACGATCGTCGCTGCCGCCGCCTCGCACCAGACGTCGCCGCAGGACTACGTGCGATTCCTGTTCAGGGCGGCCGCCGATCCGCGGTTCAATGCCGACACGCTCATGGCCGAGATCGCGCGGAACACGCGGCTGCCGCTCATGGATCGGCTGCTCTACCGCTTCGCCATCATTCCCACCGCGCGGCGCGCGCTGCTGCGGCAGCGCGATTCCCAGGACGGCTGGATGCGGTCGCGGCCCGACTGGGGGCGCGGCCGGATCGACCCGTTCAATCCGGTCAAGTTCCGCATGCTCCGCCAGCCGATGGACGCGACCATCGGCAACTCGGACATGGTGCCGGTGTGGGCCATGGCGCGGCGCAACGGCCAGGCCTACCACTGGGACGGCTTGAACGCGTCCTTGCGCGAGGTGGTGCTGTCGTCGGCGCTCGGCGACGGCGCGACCCGTCAGTGGGCAGACCGCGACCTCGCGCGCTGGGACGATCCGGATCCGCGCCGCCGTTCGAGCCTGCGCCGCATCACCGACTACCTGCTGACGGCGCCGGTCCCGAAGTATCCCTACGCGGTCGACCGCGCGCTCGCCCAGACCGGCGCCGGCGTGTGGGCCACCGCGTGTGCCGAGTGCCACGCGCCCGGCGGCCGCCGCACCGGCACGATCATTCCCCAGACCGAGGTGGGCACCGATCGACATCGCGTGGACATGTGGACCAAGTCGGCCGCCACCGCGTACAACGCGTTCGGCGAGGGGCACAGCTGGAAGTTCTCGAACTTCCGCAGCACCAACGGCTACGTCGCGACGCCGCTCGACGGCCTGTGGCTCACCGGCCCGTTCCTGCACAACGGCTCGGTGCCGTCGCTGGCCGACCTGCTCGAGCCCGTGGACGCGCGGCCGCGGCGCTTCTTCCGCGGCTACGACGTATACGATGCGTCGCGGGTCGGCTTCGTGACGAACAGCCCCGAAGCCGAGCGCGAGGGCTCGCTCATGGACGTCTCCCGCCCCGGAAACAGCAACGCCGGCCACACCTACGGCACGGAGCTACCGGCCGCTTCCAAGCGGGCGCTGCTGGAGTACATGAAGACTTTGTAGCCAGGCGGCGGGGCTGAAGCCACGCCCGTACGTCGTGGGGGCCGGCTTTAGCCTGGCTTTAGCCGGCCCTGGGCCGCCTGAAGGCTGCCCCCACAGCGGCATCCGTCCCACCCGTCCTACCTGTCCCACCTGCCCCGTCCTATTAACCGGGAATTAACCTGCCGGACAATCCGGCGAAATACGCCGCCGCTACTGTCGGTCCAGGACGGTACACACGTGGGAGACGCAGCAGCGATCCAGACGGCGACGGCGACGGCCCCGACACGAACGGGCCCCAAGCGCGTTCTGATCGTCGAGGACGAACGGGATATCGCCGATCTCATCAAGCACGCACTCGAGCGCGGCGGCGAAATCCGCGCCGACATCGTCGGCACCGGCGCGGCGGCCCTCACCGCCGTTACCGGCGATCCGCCCGATCTCATCCTGCTCGACCTCAGCCTGCCGCTGCTCGACGGGCTGGAGCTCTTCAGGATCCTGCGCCAGCGGCCGGCGACGGCGCAGATTCCGATCATCATGCTCACCGCGCGCGCGAGCGAAGCCGACCGGGTCACCGGCATCGAGCTCGGCGCCGAGGACTACATCACCAAGCCCTTCAGCCCCCGCGAGCTGGTCGCGCGGGCCAAGTCGGCGATGCGCCGTAGCCGCGGCCAGGCGCCTCCCAGCGGTCCCGCGCCCTACCGGGGCACGCATCTGTTCGTGGACTTCGAGGCGATCTCGATTCGCGTGGACCACGTGGCGGTCACACTCACCCGGCGCGAGTTCGAGCTGCTGCGCTTCCTGATCGAGAACCGCAACCGCGTCATCTCGCGCGATCGCCTGCTCGAGCGGGTGTGGGGCTTCGATCTCGAGATCGAGACCCGCTCGGTGGACGTCCACGTGTCGCGGTTGCGCGCCAAGCTCGCCACCGCCGGCAAGCAGATCGAGACCGTGATCGGCATGGGCTACAGGTTCAGCGACCTCGCTGAGAGCTGAGTCGGAAGGCTCAGGGCTCATGGCCTGACCGAGCGCGGCGGAGCCGCGCTCGTTTTGCGTACGGTCCTCCCCTGCCTGAGCCCTAAGCCCTGAGCCTCTGTTTGACCCCGTCCATACGAAGGGCGTATAACCACGCTGCCTCGGCGGGGCCGTGCAGGCATCCGTGTCGAACCGGCGCAGCAGCCGGCTGGCGTACGCATCTTTTCGGGGGGGGGACCGCACATGCGCAAAAACGCGTGGAAATTTCTAGTCTGGGCCGTTTTGCTTCTAGCGCCTGGACTCGCACAGGCCCAGTCGTCGATCAACGGCGTGATCAAAGACACGTCGGGCGCCGTACTCCCGGGGGTGACCGTCGAGGCATCCAGCGATGTGCTGATTGAAAAAGTCAGGACGGCGGTAAGCGACACCAACGGGCTGTACCGCATCGTCGATCTGCGCCCCGGCACCTACACGATTACGTTCACGCTGCCCGGGTTCAGCACCTTCAAGCGCGAGGCGTTCGTGCTGTCGGCGGAGTTCAATGCCACCGTGAACGCCGACATGCGCGTCGGCGGGCTCGAGGAGACGATTACGGTGACGGGCGAGAGTCCGATCGTGGACGTGCAGAGCGCCAAGCGCCAGCGCACGCTCGACAGCGATCTCGTGCAGGCGCTGCCCACTGCCAAGGGCTACGCCGGGCTGATGGTGCTGATTCCGTCGATGGTGCAGAGCGGCGGCGGCGTGCCCAACGTGCAGTTGAGCCCCGGCATGGTGGTGTTCGGCGGCCGCGGCGGCCGCGGCAACGAGGGGCGCACGCAGGTGGACGGGCTCAACACCGGCGCATCGCTCAACGGCGGCGGCGTATCCGGATACCGCCAGGACGTCGAGAACGCCGCGGAAGTGGCGATCACGACCGCCGGCGGACTGGGCGAAACCGAAGTGGGCGGGCCCACGATCAACTTCGTCCCGCGCACCGGCGGCAACACCTTCCGCTCGCACGCCTTCTTCACCGGCCTCAGCGGTGGGATGCAGGCCAGCAACTACACCGACGAACTGAAGGCCGCGGGCCTGCGCACCCCGGCCAAGACCAACTACATCTACGACACCAGCTACTCGCTCGGCGGCCCGATCAAGCGCGACAAGATCTGGTTCTACTTCCTCGGCTACTACCGCGGCAGCGAGAACACGATCCCCGGCATGTTCTACAACAAGAACGAGTGGGATCCGTCGAAGTGGAGCTACCTCGCCGACGAGGAGCGTCCTGCGCTCTCCGGCGGCCGTGGCCCGATCCAGCCGGCGCTGCGCCTCACGCTGCAGCTGTCGTCGCGCGACAAACTGAACCTGTTCTGGGACGAGCAGGCCAGCAACAACAGCCTCGGCGCCGGCAACGCCACCAACGCGCCTGAGACCGGCGGCCGCAACCACGGCTGGCAGCGCGTCCAGCAGGTGAAGTGGACGTCCACCGCCACCAACCGCCTGCTCCTCGAAGCGGGCCTCGGCACCTACCTGTCGAACTGGAACACGCGCGAACGCTACGCGGAAGACCAGCCGCTGTCGCAGGACGTGCGGCGGGCGATGGTCCAGGTGAACGAGCAGTGCGCCGCGACGCAACCGCTCGACGCCTTCGGCCGGGGCGGCACGTGCGCGCAGAACGGCGGCATCGCCGGCCTCAACTATCGCAACCAGGCGTTCTGGAACGCCGACTGGATCGGCGCCCACACCTGGAACTCGGCGGCGACGTTCGTGAGCGGCGCCCACAGCATCAAGGTCGGCTACCAGGGCGCCTACCACGCCGACAACCGCTCGCAGGAAGGCGGCACCAACGACCTCACCTACCGCTTCAACAACGGCATCCCCAACCAGGTGACGCAGCGGCTCGAGGCCTACCAGACCTACTCGCGCGTCCGCTACAACGCGCTGTTCCTGCAGGATCAGTTCACCCGCGGCAAGCTCACGCTCAGCGGCGCAATGCGCTACGACCACTCCTGGAGCTACTACCCCGAGCAGTCGATCGGCGGCACGGGCGTGCGCTTCCTGCCGACGCAGTTCACGTGGGCGGAATCGAAAGGCGTGATCGGCTACAACGACATCACCCCGCGCGCCGGCGTCGCCTACGACGTGTTCGGCAACGGCAAGACGGCCATCAAAGCCAACCTCGGCAAGTATCTCGAGGCCGCGGTCAACGGCAACGGCAACTACTCGGCGCTGCTTCCGAGCTCGCGCATCGAGCTCACGCAGGCGCGCACCTGGACCGACGCCAACGGTAACTACACGCCCGACTGCGACCTCCTGAACGGCGCCGCGCAGGACCTCCGCGGCGCGGGCGGCGACTTCTGTGCCGCATGGGCCAACCCGAATTTCGGCAAGGCGGTCGATGCGGCCGGCAACCCGATCTACAGCACGAGCTATGCCGAGAAGATTCTCAAAGGCTGGGGGACGCGGCCGTCCGACTGGCAGGTGGGCGTCACGCTGCAGCAGGAGATCCTGCCCCGCGTGTCGGTCGAGGTCGGGTACACGCGGCGCTGGCTGCAGAACTTCACCGTCACCGACAACCTGGCGGTCGCGGCCACGGACTTCGATCAGTTCAGCGTCGTCGCGCCGTCCGATCCGCGTCTCCCGGGCGGCGGCGGCTACACCGTGACCGGTCTCTACAACGTCAAGCCGGACAAGTTCTCCGTGGCCCCGAACCAGCTGCGGACCTATGCGCCCGACTACGGTGAGATCTCGCAGGTCTACAACGGCATCGACATCAACGTGAACGCGCGCCTGCGGAACGGCCTGCAGTTGCAAGCCGGCACCAGCAGTGGCCAGCGCGTGACCGACTACTGCGAAGTCCGCGGCTTGCTGCCGGAGCAGAACATCGGGTTCTCGACGGGGAGCGAGCTGCCGAACTACAACCCGGTAAATCCCTACTGTCACTTCGAGCCGGGCAGCACGACGCGCTTCACCGGCGCCGGCACCTACGTCGTGCCGAAGATCGACGTGCAGCTGGCGGCCACGTTCCAAAGCTCGCCGGCCGAACCGCTGCGCGCGGATTGGACGGTGTCGAGTGCGGTCGTGCAGCAGTGGCTGGGGCGGCCGTTGTCGGGCAACGCGCCGAACGTGACGGTGAATCTACTGGCCCCGGATCAGAGGCGCGGCGCGCGCGTGAACCAGCTCGACTTCCGCGTGGGCAAGGTGCTGCGCTTCGGCGGGCAGCGCGCCACGCTGTCGCTCGATCTCTTCAACGCGCTCAACGCCGACACCGTGCTCACCTACAACCAGGCGTTCACGCCCGGCGGCAACTGGCTGGTGCCGCAAACCGTGCTGACGGCGCGGACGGCGAAGGTCACAGTGCAGTACGACTTCTGAGTACGTGGGGGCCGGCGTGAGCCGGCCCTGGGCCGCCTGATGGCGGCCCCTACGACTAACAGCAGAGACAGCGCGACGGACCGTGGCCCTCGGAGAGGACACGGCCGTCGCGGCTGGTAATCGTGAGCGCCAGCGCGCGGCCGTCGCTCAAGCGGAGCGTCACCGGGGAGCCGACGACATAGTCGGGCACGGCGGCACCTCGAAGGTCGATGTCACCCTCAATCCGGAAGACGCCCGGCACCGGCAAGCCGTTGGCCGCCATGCCTTGGAGGCGGGTCAGCCGGTAGCCCACGGTCCGGCCCGACTCCCCCGCCCACTCGAGCCGGCCCTCACCCGCGTATTCCTCGACCGGTGTCATGCAGCCACCTGCAGTCTCGCCCGCCGGGCGTCGAGCCACATCTCGATCAGCAACGCCGAGGGGCCGACCAGGCATAGTGCGTAGAACGGCGCGTACACCACCTCGTTGAGTCTCAGCATCAGTTCCACCAGCGCGACGATGAACACGACCAGGCACTGCGCCCACATCGGCCGCACCGTCACCTTCGGGTCGGTGACCATGAAGAAGATGAAGAGTTGATACATCGGCCCCGTGATCGGCGCCACCGCGGCGACCCATGGCGTGCCGCTGGCCGCCGCGCGGACGAAGGAGAAGAGCAGGAACGACGCGACGTAGGTGGCCGACAGGTAGAAGCGGCCGACGCGCCACACGATGACCGAGCCGAGGAGCCAGATCACTACCATCGGCGCCACGACGTTGCCCCACTGCACGCTGAGGAGCGAGACCGTCTCAGGCGCGAGAAACAGGACCAGGCTGACGCCGAGGTTCGAGGGATTCCACAGATGCCGGCCGCGGAAGCGCAGGACGTATTTGGACGCGACCGAGATGAACGAGCACAGGATGTAGGGCCAGAAGTACTGCGACCGCAGCAGGATGCCGACGCTGATGCCGGTGATGTAGGCGCTCGCGGCGTAGGGCCACTTGCCGTAGGTGACGCGGCCCATCACCATTTCGGTCACGAGCGCGGTGAAGATGGCCAGCCCGGTGCGCTCCCACCCTTCGAGAATGCCGAACGACAGATGCGCCGTCAGGAGGATGCTGGTGATCAGCAGCGGCGGCAGGAACCGGTTGTCGAGCCGGAACCACTGGCTGCCCTTGGGCAGCGGCCCGGCCGCGGCGACCCCGGTCAGCTCACTCATGGGGTTCCTTGATGCGATGCAGCTGGTCTACCGCCGGCCGCTCGATCACCTGCCTCCGGCCCGACGGCCAGGTGATGGTGACGCGATCGACGGCGGCGCTGGCGCCGAGGCCGATGTGCAGACGGCGCTGGTTCTGGGCGCTGAAGCCGCTGGCGGCGAGTACGTCCTGCCGTTGCGTCCGGCCGTCCCAGGCGACGTCCACACGCGCGCCGATGGCGCTGCGGTTGCTGACCGTGCCCTCGAGTTCGAGATCGATCCAGTGCCGCCCCGGCGCCACGGTGTTGCGGTACAGGAGCGCCGGCCCGGCCTGATTCGCCACGATGACGTCGAGGACGCCGCGGTTGCCGAGATCGGCGAACGCCACGGCGCGGCCGTCGAAGCTGTCGCTGGCGCCCACGCTCTGCGCAACGTCGGTGAACCGGCCCACGCCATCGTTCACCCACACCCGCTTGCGCTGGTAGCCCGAGAAGCTGCGCCCGCGCATGTCGGGCCAGTTGCGCGCGTCGCCAATGATGCTGCTGTGGCCGACCGCGATCACCGAGAAGTCGTACCAGTAGCTGCTGCGCTCGCCGGCCGAGATGTACCCGTTCACCAGGTAGAGGTCGAGCGTCCCGTCGTTGCTGAGATCGCCGAACTGCGCGCCCCAGCTCCAGCCGCCAACGTCCACGCCGAGGCTCGGTGCCAGGTTGTCGTACTCGCCGGCGGCAGCCGTCTTCGGCACCCACAGGTCGTTGCCCTGCACCAGCACGCCCGGCTCGGAGATGTTCGCCTTGTAGATCGCCAGGCGGCCGTCGTTGAAGATGTCGCCGAACGACGCGTTCATCCCGCTCTTCGGCGTGCGGCCGACCCCGGTGCTCTCGGCTACGTCCACGAAGCGCGTGCCGCCTTGGTTGGCGTAGAGTTCGGACACACCGTAGTCGTTGGCGAAGAACAGATCGGGATACCCGGTGCCACGCAGATCGGCGGCGGCCACGGCCAGCGTCCAGCGCCGGCTGGTGATCCCCATCGCCAGGGTGACGTCGCGGAACGTGCCGTCGCCCCGGTTGTGCAGGAGGTACTTGCGGCCGCCGTTGTTGGCGTACTCGAAGCTCTCCGGCATGATGCGCGTGGTCTCGAGCCGCCACAGGTTGACGCCGTCACCCCAATAGCCGGCGATGAACAGATCGAGCCGGCCGTCGCGGTCGTAGTCGAGCCACGTGGCGCTGTTGGCGTTGACCGATGCCGGCAGACCGGCGCGCTCGCCCACCTCCACGAAGCGCGTGCCGCCTTCATTGTGGAAGAGCAACGGGCGCCCGTACTTGTAGACCAGCAGGTCTTCGTAGCCGTCGTTGTCGTAGTCGCCCCACACCGCGCCCATCGACACGCCGGTGCCGGAGCGGTTCACCTCGGCCACGCCGAGCTGCCCGGCGACGTCGATGAACCGGCCGTCGCCGGTGTTCCGGTAGAGGCGGTTCTGCGAGTTGTCGGCGCTGTTGGTCAGGTAGAAGTCCTGCCAGCCGTCACGGTCGAAGTCCGCGACCGCCACCGAGGCGCCGGTCGAGGCCACCTGCGGCATGATGTGGCTCAACTGAGGATCGAAGACCGGCGCCTGATGGACGAAGTCCACGCCCGACTCCCGGGCGACTTCCTGCAGCCGGAAGCCGAATCGCGTGGAGCTGTCGCCGGGGCCGGCGCTGACAAGCATCCGGCGGTTGAGGGCGGGAATCGCCGCGACCGCGCCCAGGAGCAGGACCGTCCACACGATCCGGGCGAGACGCTGGCGACGAGGCGAAACCATCGACCGCTACACGCTACTCTCGGGCGCGCGCCCTATGGAATAGTGCAAACACATCACCGCCCCCTCAGACCGTCCACGAACCGGTCGGGCCGCACGAAGCGGGTATGGAACTGTTCCCAGTCGGCGCGGTGCGCCTGGTAGACCGGGTCGTCCTCGAGCTGCCGCGGCGGCGGCTCGGAGCCATAGGCGGGACGCGCGTGCGATGGCAGCGGCAGCACCGTCTGCGAGAACTCGGTGTTGAAGTCGCCGTCCTTCTCCCAGCCGTCGCCGATCAGCACGAAGTCGCGCCGCCACCCTGACGGGGCTGCGGGGCGCTCGGCGAACTCGAGCCGGAGCTCGTCGCCGGCGTTCATGATCACGTAGCGGTCGTCCACGCCGGTCAGCAACTCGCGCACGTCGCCGAAGCGCGTGTGATACCCCTCGAGGTCGCGCCAGCGCTGCGCGGTGTTGGCGAGGCGGCCGTAGTCCGGGGTTTCGGGGGCGTCGCCGCGCGGCGACGACGTCTGCGAGAACCCGCGGAAGCGCAGCTCCGCGCGATCGAGCGGCAGCCGTTCGGTGCGTAGCGGCGTGTCGGCTCTCTCGGCCAGCGCCAGGCGGTCCCAATAGATCTCGAGGTTGGTGCGCAGCCGCACCCGGCGCGCGCCACCCGCCGCGGCCAGGTCGATGAGCATGCTCTTGTTCTTGCCGGCCGGGAAGCCGAGGTCCGCCACGACTTCGCGCCAGGCGCCCGACCCATCCTGCACGTCCATCGCGAGTCCGCTCGGCTTCGCGGCGCGCCCCTGCGCCACGGCGAGATTGATGCTGCTGTCGGTCGGATACACCCACCCTTCCGCCAGGAGCACGCGTGGCCCGGAGCCGGGCCCAGACGCCGGCAGCTCGATCTCGACGGCGTGCGGCGCGGCGATGCCCTGAAACGCGCCTTTGGCGAACGTGGCCAGGTAGCGGCCGTCGCGCGCGGCGACGAGATCCGTGACGTCGCGGCCGGCTTCATCGACAGCCCGCAGCACCGCCTGCGGCGGGCGCAGCGCCTGCACCGCCAGCCGCGGCGGCGCCGCGGCCGAAAAGCGCTCATCGACGTAGACCTCGGTGCCGGCGGGATGATCGACGACCATCAGCGACACATGGTCGAAGAAGTGCGTCTCCCACAACTCGGCGGTGATGCGCAGATCGTAGCGGCCGTCGCGAGCCGCCAACTGGTCGCCGCGAATGCGTACCCAGTCTTCGGTCTGCGTGACACCCGCCGTGTCCTGCGCGTTGATGCGAAGGCCGAGCGGCGAGCGCCACAGGAAGTCGGTCACGAACGCGACGTGGCGGCCGTCGTAGGCGAACACCCACGGGCACGACCCCTTCAGCCGCTGCTCCGCGACGAAGCCATCGTCGACGCCGATGCCGAACTCGGCCTGCGGCACGCCGTTGGGCCAGACAACCCGCGCCACGTCGATGGTCGTACGCGGGCCGAGGCCGAAGTGCACGGCGCCACCCCGCACCACCTGCTTCTGCCAGACCAGACCGGCCTTGATCTCGATCTCGCCGCCGACGCCGAACGAGTTGATGCGCTGGTCGCCCGCGTTCTGCTGTGCACGGGTGGTGAAGGTCTTCCAGTGATAACCCCGGCTCCCCTTCCCGAGCCAGCGCCCGGCCGCGTCCGCCGCCACGCCCACCAGATCGAGGAAGCCATCGTTGTTGGTGTCGGCGACGGCCCAGGTCTCGCCGCCGACCGGGGCCGGAAGTGCCGTCAGCGTGTAGGCTTCGTCGGCCAGCCAGACGCGCGAGGAACCGGGCCGCGACACCACGACGTCCAGCGCCCCGTTGTTGTCCAGATCGGCCGTGAAGACGCGCACGCCGCCGGCGCCGGGCCAGGTGCCGACCACCTGCGCGTCCCAGCGCGCGCCGCGCCGGGTCAGGCGCCGCAGGCCGCCCTGCGCGTCGATGGCCACGAGATCGATGGCGCCATCCGCGTCGAGGTCCGCGGCGGTGACCGCGGTGAGCGTCGAGACGCCGGCCGGCGGCTCGACCGGCGTGAAGCGGCCGGTCTGACGGTTGAGCAGCACGCGCAGCACTCCCGCGCTGTCGACGAACGCGGCATCCGGATCGGCGTCCCGATCGAGGTCGGCCCACGCAAGGCTTCGTACGCCGGAGATGCCGGAAAACGTGTCGAGCGGCTGCCACGTGACGTCACCGTTGTTGCGCAGCACGCGCGTGGGGCCAGCCGTGCCGACGACGAGGTCGATGTCGCCGTCCATGTCGATGTCGGCAGGCCACAGGCCTGTGATCGCCGCGCCGCTCGTGGCCGCGGCGGCAGCGCCAGCCGCGGCCGTCGCGTCGCTGAACGCGCCGTCCTCGCCCTGGAGCAGCAACTGGACCCCCGCTGCCCCGGCGCGCGCGAGATCCATCCGGAAGTCGTGGTTCCAGTCGAGAGCGGCGACGACGGGCGCGGCCGATGGAGCCGCGGCCGGCATCGGCGTCCCGCCGACGAGACGCAGGCCATCGACGCCTTCCACGTAGACGGCCACCTCATTCGGCCTGGCGCCGTCGACGGCCACCAGCGCCAGCGGCGTGGCGCCGGGGAGCACTTCACGCGTGAACGTGAGCGCGGTGTCGGCCGCTGCCGGACGCGCGCTCGCCGGTTCGAGCGCCACGAACCGATCGAGCGGCGCCGCGATCAACTCGGCGGGCGTCCGCACCGCGGCCAGGCTCTCCGAGAACGCAGCGACGCGCGCCAGCACGTTGCGCAGCAGCGTCGTAGACCGGGCGGCGTCGGGAAAGCGCGGAGCCGCCGCGGCCTCGCGCAGCGCCGTCAGCTGTTCCTGCGCGATGTCGGGCCAGCCCGCCGATTGCGCCGCGACGCGCGACACCGAGTCGTCGAGGCGCGCGCGATCGGACATCTTCGCCGCCAGCCGCGCGCGTTCGAGCAGCACGGCGAGATTGGTCGGGGCGAGCGCCACTAACTCGTCGTAGAGCCCGGCCGCCTCAGCATCGGCCTCGGGCGTACCGGTGCGCTGCAGCTCGTCGGCCAGCGCGAACCGCGGCTGCAGCGCGCGCGCGTCGAGCCCCGCCGCTCGCCGCAGGCGCGCCACCGCTTCGTCGAGCCTCCCGCGCGCCACTTCCATGCGCCCCGCGAGCATCACGACGTCGACGTTCGAGGGCGCGAGTTCCAGCGCCCGCTCCACCGGCATCACCGCCGCGTCGAGTTCGCCGAGCCGGAGCTGCGCCAGCCCCAGGTTGGCCCAGGCCGCCGGCTCCTCCGGCACGAGGGTGGTGGCTTGCGTGAACTGCTGGCGCGCGTCGTCGAGCAGGCCGACTTCGAGGGCCGCCAGGCCGTGGTAGAAGGCGCGCGAGATCTGTTCGTAGGGTTCCGAGCCCGGCGCGGGCAGCGACGGGCGGCGCACATAGTAGACGCCGGCGACCAAGGCGAGCGCAGCCGCGGCGGCCACGAGAAGTCCGCGTCTGCTCATAGACGGATTCTAGCCCTTAGGTTGACGTGGGGGCCGGCTTTAGCCGGCCCTGGGCCGCCTGAAGGCGGCCCCCACATCTGATGTCGCGCTATTCGACGCCGAGATGAATCTGACGCTCGAGGGCGTGGAAGGCACGCGCCTCTTCGGGCACCGGGCGGAGCCACGACACCACGATCGCTACCGCAAACGCCAGCGGAATGGTGACGATACCGGGGTTGCGGAGCGGAAACCACGCCGCCTCGTGCTTCAGCACGTCGATCTGGATGGCCGGCGACAACCAGATGAGCACGAGGGCCGACACGGTCCCGACGATGGTGCTCGCTTGAGCGCCGGCGGTGGTGAGACGGCTCCAGAAGATCGACAGCACGAGCACCGGGAAGTTGGCGCTGGCCGCGATGGCAAACGCCAGCCCCACCATGTAGGCCACGTTCTGCCCCTTGAACAGGATGCCGAGCACAATCGAGACGACGGCGAGCGCCACCGTGGCCGCGCGGGCCACCACGAGCTCCTCACTCGAATTGGGATGGCCCTTCCGCACCACGTTCACCCACAGATCGTGCGACAGCGTCGCCGCGCCCGACAGGGTGAGGCCGGCCACGACGGCCAGGATGGTCGCGAACGCGACGGCGGAAATGAATCCGAAGAACGCCGTCCCGCCCACCGCCGCGGCCAGGAGCGG
>Ga0173480_10000274_pt1 | contig 15914 bp, 11 predicted proteins | sample NitcycUS209509C1_FD_122622 | JGI IMG/M metagenome (GOLD analysis project Ga0173480, IMG submission 122622) | Soil microbial communities from Arlington Agricultural Research Station in Wisconsin, USA - Nitrogen cycling UWRJ-S209-509C-1 (version... | ecosystem: Environmental > Terrestrial > Soil... | reverse complement strand
GTGGAACGCGTACGACAGGCCGAGATGTCCCTGCCACTCCGGCGTGAACGGCAGGTGGCTGGACAGCGTCGCCGTCGCGGTAGGCGTCACCGGTCCGAACGGCGGCGGTGGCGTGATGCTGTCGAATCCGGCATCCAGGTAGCCGACCGACGCGTCGAGCATGAAATCGTCGTTGGGCACGAACTGCAGCTCGATTTCGCCACCGTCGATCGATGCCTCGCCCGCGTTGAAGAGCAGCGGCACCACGCCCAGGCGGTACGTCATCTGGATGTCGTCGTAGCTGGTGCTGAAGGCGGCGATGTTGATACGCAGCGAGTCGAGCGGATCCAGCTTGACGCCGAGTTCCCAGGATTCGGCCGTTTCCGCGCCGAACGAGATCGGCGCATTGCCGGGCGGTGCCGCGTTGTAGCGCTGGTTGAAGCCGCCGCTCTTGAAGCCTTCCGACCAGCTCAGGTACGTCATGACGTGTTCGTTGAACCGGTACTGGAGGCTGGCCGACTTCGTGGTCGACGTGAACTCACGTTCGAACCGATTGGTCGTCAGGAACAGGCATCCCGTCTGGGTGGGCGGGGCACCGGCGAACGGGCACAGGGCCGTAGGGGCGGGCGGCTCGGCCCGGGTCGCCGGCGCCACGTTGAACATGGTGGCCTGCAATCCCTTGGTCTCTTCGGTGTAGCGAATACCGGCCGTCGCGCTGAACGCTTCGGTGAACTTGAACGTCCATTCCGTGAACGCCGCCTTCGCTTCCGTATCCATCGCCACGCGCTGCGTGTCATACGAGGTGCCGGGATTTCCCAGCGGGACGAGCAGTCGGTCGTTGGAGTCTTCGTCGAAGTAATAGAGTCCGACGACGCCGTCCACGCGATCGAAATCGGCGATGGTCTGGAATTCCTGGCTGAACTGGTCGCTTTCGCTGGTGTAGTTGGTGTGCAGGATGAGCAGCGGTGTGTTGTCGGCGTCGCGCGAGCCGGTCCACTCCAGCTTTCGATCCGCGGTGATCGACTTCAATTCCCAGTGTTCGCTGATATTCCAGTCGGCCACGAGCGATCCGCCGACATTCTCGAGCGTGCTGCTCGCCGCATAGGTTCCGCCGTTCTTGAACGGGCCGAGTGCCTGCGCGTCGTTGCCGCAGCGGGGATCCGCGAGGGGACCGACGAGCAGCGGCGGCGGGAACGGGTCGAGGATGTTGGGGCAGCCCGCGGCGATGCTCGCTGCGCCGACGAAAGTCGCCGCTTCGTTCATGGCCGCGAACACGAACGGCGATCCGTTCTCGTCTTCCTTGGTGTAGTCACCGCGGAGCGTGATCTTGAACGAGTCCGACGGTTTCCAGCGCAATGCGATCTGTCCCGTCTGCATGTCCTCGTCGCCGAGATCCTTGCCGTCCGACACTCGCGTGACGTAGCCGTCGCGCTGTTTCACGCCGAGCGCGACGCGCGCGGACCAGGTTTCGCTCATCGGAAGGTCGAACGCACCGAAGGCTTCCAGCAGGCCATCTTCGCCCGCGCCCACGCGCACGGAGCTGCCGGCGTCCGTTCCGGGTTCGTTCGAGTTCAGCAGCACCGCGCCACCGATCGTATTGCGGCCGAACAGGGTTCCCTGCGGACCGCGAAGAATCTGCACGTTGGCGATGTCGCGGAATTCCATGGCCGCGCCGACGGCGCGACCCATGTAGACGTCATCGATATACACACCCACGCCCGGATCGACGGCGGGTGTGGCGTCGGTCTGGCCGATGCCGCGAATGAAGACCTGCGCAGCAGAGTTGTTGCCGGTCAACGTGCCGTACGAGTGGAACTGGATGTTCGGCGCGACCTTGTCGAGATCGGTCGTGCTGACGATCTGTTGCCTGTCGAGCGCCGCGGCACTGAGCGCCGTGATCGCAACGGGCGTGTCCTGCAGGCTTTCTTCGCGACGCCGCGCCGTCACGACGATGGACTCGAGACCTTCTGCCTGCTGCTCTTCGGCTCCGGTTGCAGTCGGAGTCTGCGCACCGGCGTTTCCGGCAGTGATCAGGAAGATCGGCAGTGCCAGCCTGATGCTGGCTGCAAGCGAGTGCCGCTTGTTGATATCGCGGCTTGACGCATCAAACATTTCCATAAAGCCCCCCCGGGTGTGAAATATTGTACGTAACACATACTATTTGTATTGCGAGCGGCTTGGCAAGCGGGGTAGATTTGCGCCCACCGTTTGCACCCCTTAGAGGCGAGATGCCCCGCGAGTCCAACCTGAAACGCAAAGAGCCCACCACCGCCGAATTCGAGGTCCCCGAATTGATGTTCGCGGAGCTCGATAGCCTGCTCGGCTATTCGCTTCGTCGCGCGCAGGGCGCCATGCATCGGGACTTCATGGCAGCGGTTTCCGATTTCGGGCTTACCCAGAAACAGGCCGCCGCGCTCTGGCTCATCCAGGCGAATAGCGGAGTTTCGCAAGTGGAGGTCGCCGCGGCACTGGGCATGGATCGGGCCACCATGATGGCGGTGACGGATCGCCTCGAAGATCGCGGCTACGTCATTCGCAAGCGTTCGACAGTCGACCGGCGCCGCCAGGAGCTCTACCTGACTCCTTCCGGCCAGAGCACGTTGCGAAAGTGCAAGGCGCGAATCGCCGAGCACGAAGAGAAATTCCGCGCGATGTTCACGGCGTCCGAGTTGGCGGCGCTGCTCGATGCGCTGAAGAAGTTCCAGACCCTGGTTTGACGATGTCTTCGCAAGTCGTACGCGTCGAGCGTGACGGTGAGCTGGCGCTCATCGTCGTTCACAACCCTCCCGTCAACACCATTACGGCGGACGTGCGCGCCGGTCTTCGCGCCGCTCTCGAGAACATCCGCGCAGCGCGCAATGTGCGCGCCGTCATCCTGCGGTGCGAGGGCAGCACCTTTTTCTCCGGGGCCGACATCGGAGAATTCAGCGGTCCGCCAAAAGAAGTCGAATATCGACTGCTCTTCAACGATCTCGAAGCGCTCGACGTGCCGGTCGTCGCGGCCATGCACGGTACCGTGATGGGAGGCGGGCTCGAGATCGCGCTCGCGTGCCACTATCGAATTGCCGCGCCGTCGACGCGTTTTGCATTGCCCGAGGTCACGCTCGGAATCATTCCCGGTGCTGGCGGCACGCAGCGGTTGCCGCGACTCATCGGCGCGGAGCGCGCGCTCGAATTCATTCTCTCTGCCAAGCCCGTGGGCGCGCCGCAGGCGACGGAGCTCGGATTCCTCGACGAGGTCATCGAAGGCGATCTCACCCTCGGTGCGTCTAACTACGTGCGTTCTTTGCTGGCCAAGGGCAAGGGCCCGCGTCGCACCGGTGCAATGACCGTGGATCCCGCGACCGCGTCGGCCGAGATGTTTCAGCGACAGACAGAACAGGCGCGAAAGCTCTATCCGAATCGGACCGCGGGTCTCACGGCCGTTGACGCGGTGCGAAAGGCGGCGAATTCCGGCCTCGCGGAAGGTCTCGAATACGAGACTGCGCTCGCCAACGAACGGAAGGCGAGCGTCGAGTCGCGTGGCGCGATTCACGTCTTTTTCGCCGAACGCGACAGCCGGCGAGTGCCTGGACTGGGTGACGAGACGCGCGCACTTCCCATCAAATCGGCCGCCATCGTCGGTGCGGGCACCATGGGCGGCGGCATTGCGATCTGCTTCGCCAATGCCGGAATCCCGGTGACATTGCTCGATGCGAACGCGCAGTCACTCGAGCGTGGCCTCGCGAATATCTCGGGCATCTACCAGTCGATGGTCGATCGTGGCCGCCTCACAGCGGCGGAGGCGGATCAGCGCCGCGGCCTCGTTCGCACGTCGCTCGACTATGGCGACGTCAAGGATGCGGACGTCATCGTCGAAGCCGTGTTCGAGAGCATGGACCTGAAGCGCGAGATTTTCGCGAAGCTCGATGCGGTAGCCAAGCCTGGCGCAGTGCTGGCCACGAACACTTCCACGCTGGACATCGAAGACATCGCCAGTGCCACATCGCGTCCGGGCGACGTGATCGGCATGCACTTCTTCTCGCCTGCGAACGTGATGCCCCTGTTGGAGGTGGTGCGAACCACTCGCACGTCACCGGTGGCGATCAAGACCGTCATGGAACTCGCGAAACCGCTGCGCAAGACGCCGGTGCTCGCGAAAGTCTGTTACGGCTTCGTCGGCAACCGCATGATGGAAGGGTACGCGCGCGAAGCGCAGCGCATCGTGCTCGAAGGCGCGACGCCGCGGCAGGTCGATAGCGCGCTCGAAGATTGGGGCATGGCCATGGGCATCCTGGCGGTGTTCGACATGGCGGGCGTCGACGTGGGCGTCAACGTCCACAAGGCGAACGCCTCGCAGTATCCGCCCGATCCTAGCTACTACCAGGCGGACATCGCGCTCTATGACGCGGGCCGGCTCGGCCAGAAAAACGGGAAGGGCTATTACCGCTACGAGCCGGGCAAGCGTGCGCGGATAGACGACCCCGAGGCGATCGCCATCCTGAATCGCAAGTCCGTGGACCTGCAGATTGCGCCGCGCGCGCACTCCAGCCAGGAAATCCAGGAACGGTGCCTGTTCCCGCTGCTCAATGAAGGCTTCCGGATTCTCGGCGAAGGCATCGTCCTGCGCGCGGCCGACATCGACGTGGTGTGGACCTCGGGTTACGGGTTTCCGCGCTATCGCGGTGGCCCGATGTTCTACGCCGAGACCATCGGTCTCGAGACGTTGTTGAACGGCATGCGTCGTTACCGGGACATTTTCGGTCCCATGCATTGGGAACCCGCGCCGCTGCTCGTGGAGCTCGTCGAAAAGAAGCTCTCGATCGCCGAGTGGGAAAATCGTAAACAGGCGAAACCATGAACTACCAGGATCTGATCGCCATCGATGTCCACACGCACGCGGAAGTGTCGTGCCGGCACGAGCCCGACGAAGAGTGGAAGAAGTTCGAAGACGCCTCCGCCAAGTACTTCAAGGCCGGCAAGCGGCCGACGATCCCGGAGACTATCGCGTACTACCGCGAACGAAAGATCGGCCTCGTGATGTTCACGGTCGACTCGGAGTTCGAGATCGGGGCACGCCGGATTCCCAACGAGGAAGTTGCGGACGCTGCGCGCGAGAACTCCGACATCATGATGGCGTTCGCGAGCATCGACCCGCACAAGGGAAAGATGGGCGTGCGCGAAGCGCGACGCCTGATCAAGGACGGCGTGATCCGGGGATTCAAATTCCATCCGACGCTGCAGGGATTTTTCCCCAACGACCGCATCGCCTATCCACTCTACGAAGTCATCGCGGAGCACAAGCTGCCGGCGATCTTCCACAGCGGACATTCCGGCATGGGCACCGGCATGCCCGGCGGCGGCGGGCTGCGCCTCAAATATTCCAACCCCATCCACCTCGATGATGTCGCCGCGGACTTTCCCGACATGACGATCATCATCGCGCATCCCTCGTGGCCGTGGCAGGACGAGGCGCTTTCGGTGTGCCTGCACAAGCCCAACGTCTACATCGACCTGTCGGGATGGTCGCCGAAATATTTTCCGCCGCAGCTCGTGCAGTACGCGAACACGCAACTCAAGACGCGCATGCTGTTCGGTTCGGACTATCCACTGATCACGCCCGACCGGTGGATCAAGGATTTCAAGGAAGCGGCGTTCAAACCCGAAGTGCACGATCTCATCCTCAAACAGAACGCCATTCGCGCTCTCGGGCTCGAGCGCACCTGAAATGATCCCGGGCGCGGCGAGCTGGACGCCCGATCCATTCGCGACGCAGTTCGAACGCCGCGACGACGGATCGCTCGTCCTGCGGCCTCTCGGAGAGATCGCCCGCTACCCGGACAGGCTTGCGAGTTCCCTGGAGTACTGGGCCCGCGAGTCGCCGGACCGCGTCCTGGTCGCGCGGCGCGATGCTACCGGCGCGTGGCGAACGGTGAGCTACGCGCAGATGCTCGCTCGCATACAACGAGTCGCGGCCGGGCTGATGACTCGAAACCTCTCCGCCGAGCGGCCCATCGCCATCCTGTCGGGCAACAGCATCGAGCACCTGACGCTCGCGCTGGCGGCGATGTGGGTTGGAATTCCGTACTGCCCGGTGTCACCGGCGTATTCGCAGGTGGCGGGCGACCTCGCCAAGTTCCGCTACGTGCTGGAACTGCTCACGCCGGGCCTGGTGGCTGCTTTCGACACGCCGCGTTTCGAGCGCTCGCTCTCGCTGGTTCCGGCCGGAGTGGAGATCCTCGGTGACGCGCCGCTGGCGGGTCGAACGACGACATCGATGGAATCGCTCGAGCATTCCGGGTCGCCAGCCGTGGAGGAGGCGCATCTCGCCACGCACGCGGACTCGATCGTGAGATTCCTGCTGACCTCCGGTTCCACCGGTCAGCCCAAGGCCGTCATCACGACGAACCGCATGTGCTGCAGCAACGCCGCGATGCTTCGCCAATCCATGCCGTTCCTCGGCAGTGAACCGCCGGTGCTGCTCGACTGGTTGCCGTGGAATCACACCTTCGGCGGGAGCCACAACGTCGGCATGGTCTTGAGTTACGGCGGATCGCTGTACATCGATGACGGCAGGCCCACTGCGGGCGGCATGGCCGAGACACTGCGAAACCTGCGGGAGATTTCGCCGACGGTGTATTTCAACGTGCCGAAGGGTTTCGAGATGCTCGCGCCGCATCTCGGCAAGGATGCGCAGCTTCGAAAGAACTTCTATCGACGACTGCGTGCGTATTTCTTCGCGGGTGCATCGCTCGCCCAACATACGTGGGATGAGCTGGACGCTGCGGCGATGCAGGAGCTCGGCTACAAGGTGCCCATGCTGTCGGGACTCGGTGCGACGGAAACCGGCCCTTCGGTCACTTTCACCACACCGGCGATGGGTCGAAGCGGTGTCATCGGACTGCCGGCGGCCGGAACTCTCGTCAAGCTCACCCCGGTCGAGGAAAAGCTCGAGATCCGGGTGCGCAGTCCTTCGGTGACGAAAGGGTATTGGCGCCAACCCGAGTTGACTGCCCAGTCCTTCGATGCGGAAGGATTCTATCGACTCGGTGATGCGGTCCGGCTCATCGACCCGGATCAACCGGCTCGAGGATTGAAATTCGACGGCCGGATCGGTGAGGACTTCAAACTCGCCAATGGCACCTGGGTCAGCGTCGGCCCGCTGCGCGCCGAACTCATCGGTGCCCTGGCGCCAATCGCACAGGACGTCGTGATCGCGGGGCTCGATTCGGATTTCGTTTCGGTGCTCGTGATCCCCGACGTCGAAGCCTGCGCGAAGATGCTGTCGTCCCCTGGCTCGATGGACCGCACTGAACTCGCGTCCGACGAACGATTGTTAGGCTGGATCCGGCAGCGATTGACCGCCCATGCGCGCGCGAATCCCGCCGTGACACGCGGAGTCCGCAGGGCCTGCCTGCTGCCGGTCGCGCCGTCGCTCGACCGTGGCGAGATCACCGACAAGGGTTCGATCAACCAGCGCGCGGTCCTGCGGCATCACGCAGATCTCGTGTCCGCTCTCCATTCGCCGGTGCGCTCCGCGCACATCGTCATCATCGACATCGAGGGGAACACATGAGCACACGGGGGAACATCGCGACGGGAGTGGGTCTCTGCTTCCTCGTCGCAGTGCTCGAAGGCTTCGATATCCAGGCCATGGGTGTCGCAGCACCGCGCATCGCACCGCAATTCGGTCTAGATGCGCAGCAGATGGGCTGGGTGTTCAGCATCAGCAATATCGGGCTGGTCATCGGCGCCAGCCTCGGCGGCTGGCTTGCCGACCGCTCCGGCCGCAAGCCCGTGTTGTTAGCGGCCGTGGCGCTCTTCGGCTGCTTCACGGTCTCCACCGCGCTCGCGGGTAACTACAACGCGCTCCTCGCCATGAGATTCTGCGCGGGTCTCGGCTTCGGTGCGGCATTGCCAAACATGATGGCCATCGCCGCCGAGATTGGCCGGCCGGAGAAGGCGGCGTCCACGGCGGCTGCCATGTTCTGCGGCATGCCCTTCGGCGGCGGATTGGCGGCGCTCACCACGCAAGTTCTCCCGGCCGATTTCGACTGGCGCACGCTGTTCCTGATCGGCGGGACGCTTCCCATCCTGCTGATTCCGGCGCTCCTTCGATGGATGCCCGAAACGCTGGTGCGCGGAGCCAGCACCCGCAGGGAAGGCACGAGCGTCTTCCATGCGCTCCTTGGCGAGGGGCGTGCAATCCCGACATTGCTGTTGTGGGTCGCATTCTTTCCGACGCTGCTGATCCTCTATCTATTCCTGAACTGGCTGCCAACGCTGGTGATCGCCAAGGGACTCGAGCGCGCCGTGGCGCCCCAGGCTTCGCTCGCGTTCAATTTCGGCAGCGTGGCAGGCGCGCTGCTCTGTGGCTGGCTGGTGGATCGCTTCCGTTTCCGCTGGCCGTTGACACTGGCCTACGCGTTCCTGATCGCGACGCTCGTCATGCTGAGCGCCTCGAACGGACATGCCATGCTGATCGCGCTGAGCGCTGCCGTCGGTTTCTGCCTGCTCGGCGCCAACTATGCGTTGTACGGCGTGGCGCCTGCCTACTATCCGCTCGCGATTCGCGGTACCGGCTCGGGCGCCAGCATCGCCGTCGGTCGAGTGGGGTCGATCGTGGGGCCGCTGCTGGCGGGCATGTTGATCCGCGGGGGAACCAGTGCCGCCGGGGTCGTGCAGTACATGATTCCGTTCGCGGCAGTCTCCTGCGTCGCGGTCTTCGCGCTCAGTTTCCGTTCGACGGCTTCTGAAAGAGAGCGCACATCAGCGCCCTGAGCCAGCGGTTGCGTGCATCGTGGTGAAACTTTCGATGCCAGATCTGCCGCAGATCGATGCGCGGCGGGTCGAAGGGCGGGCGAACGACCCTCAGCCGCGCTGACACCGTCGAGAAATATCGGGCGAGAGGGACGGGGACCGTGACCACGAGATCGGATTGCTCGACGATGGGTGGCACGCTCGCGAAATGAGGCGTGGTCAGGGTCACGCGACGCTGGATGCGCTTGCGTGCCAGGAAGCGCTCGATGACCTCTTCGGTTCGACTTTCCGCGCGCACGACGGCGTGGTCGAGCTGCAGGAACTGCTTTGGCGACAGCCGCGCGGACCTGACGGGATGGTCTGCACGGATCAGGCACGTGAAGCTGTCGGAAAACAACGTCTGCTGGAAGAAGTTGTGCCGCTTGAGGTCCGGAAAGTAGCCGAGCGCGAGATCGATCGTGCCCGCTTCGAGTCCGCTCGCCACGTCCTCCGCCGGCAGACTCACCGATCGCAGGCAGGTCGCCGGCGCGACCTGCCGCAGTTGCTGGAGGATGGCCGGCAGGAATACCACTTCGCCGACATCCGACAACGCAAGGACGATGGGTTGCTCGCTGCTCGCGGGATCGAACGAGGGCGCCGCGACGATTTCCATTCCGATGCGCGACAGGACTTCCCGCACCGGGCCCATGATCTCCACGGCGCGTGGCGTGGGTTGCATCGTGTTGCCACTGCGGACGAACAGGGGATCCGCGAAAAAAATCCGCAGCTTTGCCAGCGCGGAACTCACGGACGGCTGGCTTCGTTCGAGCTGGATGGCAGCCGCGCTGACGCTGCGCTTCTCGTGGATCGCCACGAGCACGCGCAACAGGTTCAGATCGAGCTCGTTCATGGGTTATCCGAAATTCCAATACAGTGAATAGATCATATCGCGTTGCCAGATTGGGTCGCGCGATTCGATGATGGCCAGATGACCGGCGATGGCATCACGATGCATGGGGTCCTGCGGCTTTCCTGTCCGGACCGGATGGGCATCGTGGCAGGCGTCGGCGCGTTCCTGTTCGAGCGCGGCTGCAACATCGTCGAGAGCGCGCAGTTCGGCGACCCGAAATCCCGCCGCTTCTTCATGCGGGTGAGCTTCGGATCGAACGGAGTCGACCTTGCGGACATGCGGCGTGAATTCGCCGCGGTGGCGGAGCGATTCGCGATGCACTGGGAGATCGTCGACATGGCGGTGAAGCGGCGCGCGCTCATCATGGTGTCGCGCTTCGGGCATTGCCTCCACGATCTTCTCTATCGATGGCGGACCGGTTCGCTGCCCCTCGAGATTCCGGCCATCGTTTCCAACCACCGCGACTGGTATCAACTCGCCGCGGCGCACGACATCCCGTATCACCATCTTCCCGTGACCGCGGCGGACAAGCCGCGACGGGAACGACAGCTACTCGACATCTTCGAGGAGGAGCGCTGCGACGTGCTGATCCTCGCGCGTTACATGCAGGTCCTGTCGCCGGAGCTCTGCGAAAAGCTCGAGGGGCGAGCGATCAACATCCACCATTCGTTCCTGCCCAGCTTCCAGGGAGCTCGGCCCTATCAGCAGGCGCACGATCGCGGCGTGAAGCTCATGGGCGCGACGGCTCACTACGTGACGTCCGACCTGGATGAGGGGCCGATCATCGAGCAGGACGTCGCACGTGTCGATCACTCCATGAGCCCGGAAGATTGCGTGAGCACCGGCAGGGACGTGGAGTGCGCCGTGCTGGCGCGAGCCGTGAAGTGGCACGCCGAGCACCGGATCCTTCTCAATGGCAATCGGACCGTCGTCTTTCGTTAGGAGTACCGTGATGAAGCAACGAAGCCTCGAGGACTTGTTACAGAGCGCCGGTGATCCGGTACGCATGCTGCGCAATTCGCCCATCGGGGCATACGTCTACCCGGTAGTGCCGACGGAATTCAGCAACTGGCGCGACGAGCAGATCGCCTGGCGCAATGGCGCCGTGTTGTTCGACCAGTCACACCACATGGCCGAGATCACGATCCAGGGACCGGACGCCCTGCGGCTCTGCTCGCAGTCGACGATCAACAGTTTCGCGAACTTCTCCCCCGGCAAGGCGAAGCAGATGATCCCGGTCAATCACGATGGCTTCGTGATCGGCGACGGCATCCTGTTCTACCTCGAGAAGGATGAGTTGCTCTTCGTGGGCCGCGCGCCCACGGTGAACTGGCTGCAGTTTCACGCCGAGACCGGAGGATTCGACGTGAAGGTGATCCGCGACGATCGCTCTCCCTCGCAACCCAACGGTCGTGCCGTCACGCGGCGACATTTCCGTTACCAGGTGCAGGGGCCGCGTGCTACACAGGTTCTCGAGAAGTTGAATGGCGGACCATTGCCTGACATCCGGTTCTTCAATTTCCAGTGGATCACCATCGCGGGGCGCAAGGTGCGCGCGCTTCGGCATGGAATGGCCGGTGAGCCCGGCCTCGAAGTGTTCGGGCCCTATGAAGAGCGCGACGAGATTCGCGCCGCCATCCTCGATGCGGGCAAGGATTTCGGCATCGTCGCGGTCGGTTCGCGCACCTACGCGAGCAACACGCTCGAGTCGGGATGGATCCCGTCACCTCTGCCCGCGGTCTATACGGGCGAGCGGATGCGCGCGTATCGGGAGTGGTTGCCCGCGGCTGGATACGAAGGGACGGGTTCGCTAGGCGGGAGTTTCGTCTCGTCGAATATCGAGGACTACTACCTCACGCCTCTCGAACTCGGGTACGGACCTTTCCTCAAGTTCGACCACGAGTTCGTCGGGCGGCAGGCGCTCGAGAAGCGGGTGCACGAGGCGCGCCCGCATCGTCGTAAGGTGACGTTCGAGTGGAATGGCGAAGACCTCGGCAACATCCTCGCTTCGTTGAACGCCCCCGGCTTGCCCTGCAAGTTCTTCGATCTGCCGATCGCGAACTACGCATCGTCGTCGTACGACATGGTGAAGCTCGGCGACCGCGTGGTCGGATTCTCGATGTTCACGGGATACAGCCACAACGAACGCTGCGGGTTGTCGTTAGGTGTCGTCGACGCGGATATCGACGTCGGCGCCGAACTGAAACTCGTCTGGGGCGAGGAAAACGGCGGAACGGCGAAGCCCACGGTCGAACGGCATCGCCAATGCGAGGTTCGCGTCAAGGTCGCACCCGTGCCGTATTCGCGCGACGCGCGCGACTCCTATCACTCCGGGTGGCGGAACGCCGCTCGATGAAGACGGCGGAGGGCTGGGCGCCATCCGCTGCACGCCTGGCGCGCGAGGCATCCATCGAGGTGAGCTGCCTCGAGGCCGGGGACATCCTCGACGGCCGCGAGTTTCTCCGGCCCGGCCAGAAGGTCTATGTGAGCCATCTGCCGAGGCAGACGTGGGACCAGACTCGTCAAACCTGTGGACGAGTGGCAGCGGCAGGATTCGATCCGGTGCCGCATGTTCCGGTGAGATTGGTAGAGAGTGAGCAGGGGCTCGACGAGATCCTGCGAGCATTGCGCGATGCGGGCGCGGCCGAACTACTGCTGATCTCGGGCGACTATGCGCGGCCTCTGGGTCCATACCCCGCGGTGCTCGACGTCATGCGTACCGGCAAGCTGCAGGAACATGGATTCACGCGAGTTTCCATTGCCGGTCATCCGGAGGGACACCCGAACGTTCCGTCGGACGAGATCCGTCGCGCACAGATCGACAAAGCAGCGTGGGGCGCGGCAGCGGGGATGCAGGTTACGCTCGTCACTCAATTCTTCTTCGAAGCCGCTCCTTTCGTCGAGTGGGCTCGGGAGCTGCGAGGCGCCGATGTCCACGCGCGACTCGTCGCCGGCCTGGCCGGGCCCGCGAGCATCCGGAAGTTGTTTGGCCTCGCGAAACGCTGCGGCGTGGGGCCGTCGATGCGCGCCTTGTCATCGAGATCCGGCGCCATGCTCAAACTCTTGTCCGAACGAAGTCCCGATCTGCTTCTCGAGGAATTGAGCCGGACGACGCACTGCGCGCCGCCGTTACTGGACGGCATTCATCTCTACTCATTCGGCGGGTTTCTGCGAACCGCCGCCTGGTTGTGCCAGGCGGCGGACGCGCCGCGCGAAGATGTCAGGGTACGAGGTGTTTGCTGAAGAAGGGCAGTACGAAATTCTGGAATCGGACTGCCACCGCACTGGTGTGTGTTCCCTTGTACTCCTCGAACGTGCTGTCGATTCCGTAGCGGCGCAATTCGCCATTCAGTCTGGCGGCATCGACACGAAGCCCATCCTGGTCACCCACGTCGATGGCGATGGCCGCGTACCGGCGCAGGCTGCCGATGTACTGATCGACAAAGGCCAGCGGAGAATTCGCCACCCATTTCTCCCGGACACCCGCTTGCGGCTCGCCGTTGACCACGGGCAGATCGAGATACAGGGGCGGTTTGTCGGGATTGGGTGACCACGCGGCCGACGATGCCATGATCGCGCGCGCGAAGAACGGAAGCTTTGCCGAATCCGCGGGAGTCTTCACTTCGTCGAGCGCCTTGGCGATCTCCGGCGGCGGTGGCGGGTACACCGACAGGCAGCAGGGACTCATGATGTACAACGCGCCGAACACGTCGGCGTGTTTCATGCCGATGCGCGTGGCGCCGTAGCCACCCATGGAATGACCCACCAGGCCGCGGCTTTCCCGCTTGGGCAACGTGCGGTAATGGCCGTCGATGTACTCCACGAGGTCGCGCGCGATGAAGTTCTCGAAGTCGCCGACGGTGACGGAGCTCGAATACAGGGATCCGTTGTGGACGGTCTTCGAGTCCGGCAACACGACGATCATCTCGCGCGAACCGGTTGCGAACGCACCCTCGATGGTCTGGGGCACGTGAATCTCGCCCGACCATTGCTCCGCACCGATGAAATAGCCGTGCAGTGCGTACACGACGGGATAGCGGCGCTTGCGGGCCTCACGATAGCCGGGCGGAAGGAAAACCAGCACGTCGCGATCGACGGCATTCGCTTCGAGATTTCCCTCGAGGGATTTGCCGTGGACCTTGATGCGTTCCACGGTCACCGGACGAGCGCCGGCAACCACGGGCGGCACTTCTGTCGCGACCTGCGCCTGCGCGATCGACGACAAACAAACTGCTGCCACGAGTGCGGCCAGGACGGCTGACGCTCTTGTCATCTTTGTACCCTCTATATCGACATGAAATAGGCGGCTTCGGTCATCGACGTGCTGGCAGGCGGTCGCGGCCTCTGTTTCGCAGGCATGTCGAGCACGGCGAGACGGATCAGCTTGATCATCGCATCGCGCGCAGCGTCCGCGTCCCTGGCCGCGATGGCATCGTAGACGCGAACGTGGTCTGGCACGGGATCGCGCGTGATCTTTGCGAGCCGCTGTTTGAATTCGGTCAATGCATTGACCGCGGCAGTCACGCCATTGGTCAGTGAGATGACGAAAGGATTGGCCGTCGCTGCGAGCAGGGCGGCATGGAACGCTTTGTCCGCCTCCCGACCTTCAGGTTTGTTCAGCGTGTGAAGGGTCATCGCGTCGAGCGCGCGTCTCATCGCCGTGAGATGTGCCTGGCTGCGACGCGCGGCGGCGAGCGCGGCCGCCGCGGGTTCGACGATGGTCCGCAGCTCGAACACGCCGTGAATCACTTCGGCTTTCGGATCGCCGGTGAACAACCACTCGAGGACGTCGGGATCGAGCAGGTGCCAGTCGGATATCTGGCTCACGCGCGTTCCGGTGCGCGGCCGGCTCTGGATCAGCCCCTTGGCGCAGAGGATGCGAATGGCCTCTCGATAGGCCGTGCGCGAGACCTGCCGCTTTTCGCTTGCCTCGATTTCGCCGGCCAGTACGTGGCCCGGCCGCAGGCGTCCGGAGACGATCGCCAGACCGATTTCCCGAGCGATACTGCCATGCACGCGCAGCCTCACCGGTGCATTGGGCGGCTTCGCCACGGTGCCGCTACTCCAGCGAGACGACGGTAACGGACGAAGGCGGAAGCGAGAGTTTGAGGGCTCCGCCTGACGCCTGTGCCTGGAATGGCTTGGGCGCTACCGTAGTCGGCGCGTCGAACGTATTCACACTATCTACCCGCGGCGCCGACAGGGTTTCACCTCGGGCTCGCTTGACCTTCATCCCCGACACGTCCAGCGTGACCGGCGTCGTCCGGCCAGGGTCGAGATTCGAGACGGCAAGCCAGGTCTTGCCCGACGCATCGCGCGCCGCGATCGCATCGACGCGAGGCAGCTTGATGTCTCCGTGCTGATACTCACCAGCCGACACCGTGACCGGAATCTGCGTGGCGCCCTGGAAAGGCACGTACATGCGGAAGACGTGATAGGTCGGCGTCAGCAGCATCTTCTCCTTGTCGGTGAAGATCATCGCCTGCAGCACGTTGACCATCTGCGCGATGTTGGCGCCGCGAACCCGGTCCGCATGTCGCGCGAAGGTATTGAGGTTGAGCGCAGCGATGATGGCGTCGCGCTGGCTGTTCTGCTGCTCCAGAAAACCTTCCGGACTTCCCGGTGTCGCAGCGAGCCACGCGCCCCATTCATCGACGATCATCGCGATCTTCTTCTCGGGATCGTACTTGTCCATGATCGCGAGGTGCGTGCGCAGCAGGCCATCCATGCGCAACGTGTCGTGGAGCAGCGTGGCGTACTCGTCTTCGCCGAATCCCGTGGCCTTGAAGGCCGGCGGCCACTTCACCACCGTGTAGAAGTGCAGCGAGATTCCCTCGATATCCCAGGCCCAGGTCTTGTTCTTCCACGCCTCCATCACCGCCTGCGTGTACTCGGTGTGCGCGCCGTCGGGACCGACCGCGATGCGTTGCATCTTCTGCTGGGTGTTGTAGTTGCGCGCGTAGCGCGCATGGACCTTGAGCTGGCTCACGTAGTAGTCGGGCGTCATCGAGCCGCCGCAGCCCCACGATTCGTTGCCGATCCCCAGCATGGCGACGGGGTACGGCTCAGGATGGCCGTTCGCCGCGCGCTCCTTCCCCAGCGCGCTGGGCTGCGGCGTAGTCAGGTACTCCATCCACTCCGCGCCTTCCGCGGCGGTACCGGAGCCCACGTTGATGGATAGATAGGCGTCGGCGCCGATCTGCTGCACGAAGTCCATGAACTCGTGCGTCCCGAAGGTATTCGGTTCGATGACGCCGCCCCAGTTGGAATTGAGCGTGGCGGGGCGATGCACGCCGATGCCGTTGCG
>Ga0173480_10000273_pt1 | contig 15915 bp, 13 predicted proteins | sample NitcycUS209509C1_FD_122622 | JGI IMG/M metagenome (GOLD analysis project Ga0173480, IMG submission 122622) | Soil microbial communities from Arlington Agricultural Research Station in Wisconsin, USA - Nitrogen cycling UWRJ-S209-509C-1 (version... | ecosystem: Environmental > Terrestrial > Soil... | reverse complement strand
TAGAAGTGGAACTGATCCACGCCATGACGCTGGAGCGTGTGCACCTGCTCGATGGCCACGGCGGCGGAAATGAGTTTGCGCGTCTCGGGGTTCTCTTCGAGACCGTCGAAGCGATGTTCGAGCCACTCGGGGATCGAAGCGCCGCAACGCTTGGCGAAACGCGTGACCTGCGGAAAGCGCGTGATCGGCAGGATGCCCGGCACGAGCGGCGCGTCGATGCCTTTCGCGGCGCAGGCGTCACGGAAACGCAGGAACAGATCCGTGTCGTAGAAGAACTGGGTGATGGCGCGTGTCGCGCCGGCGTCGATCTTTCGCTTGAGCACGTCGAGATCGAATTCCGCGCTCGGCGCTTCGGGATGTTTTTCCGGATACGCGGCGACGGAGATTTCGAAATCACCGACAGTCTTGAGGCCCGCGACGAGATCGGCCGCGTAGGCGAAACCATCGGCACGGGGTTCGTACTTCACGGTGCCCGCGGGCGCATCGCCGCGCAGCGCGACGATGTGGCGGATACCCTGGTCCCAATACTTGCGCGCGATGTCGAGCACTTCGCCGCGGCTTGCGCCAATACAGGTGAGGTGCGGCACGCAGTTGAGATCGGTCTCCTTCTGCACGCGCGACACTACATTATGAGTGCGCTCGCGCGTGCTCCCGTCCGCGCCATACGTGACCGACACGAACCGCGGATGCAGCGGTTCGAGATAGCGGATCGACTCCCACAGGGTCTTCTCCATGGCCTCGTCGCCGGGCGGAAAAAACTCGAAGGACACGGAGGGGGGCTGCTTGCGGGACATGAAATTCCTGATGAACGACAGTTGCTTACGTGATTCGGCGGGTAATTTACCGCAAGTGCGGGAGCGCGTTGACGCCAATTCTTGACTATTCTCGGGCGCCTTTTAGCATGTTTGCCCTCTCTATCCACGCGACATAGTGCATGGCTTCCCAAAAACTCGACAAAGTCGACGCAAAGATCATGCAGGTGCTCTCGAAGGACGGGCGCATCAGCTGGCGCGACCTGGCGGACCAGATCGGTCTTTCACTGACCCCCACCCTCCGGCGCATCCGCCGCCTGGAGAGTGAGGGCGTCATCACCGGCTACAGCGCTCAGTTCGACGAACAGAAGCTCGGTTTCGGCATCACGATGTATGTGTGGGTGTCGCTGGAGCGGCAGGTAGAAGAAACGCTCAAGGTGTTCGAGCGACGCATCGCCGACGTACCCGAAGTCATGAGCTGCTATCTCATGACCGGCGAAGCCGACTACGTGCTGCGCATCGTCGTCCCCGACCTCCCTAGCTATCAGCGGTTCATGCTCGACGTGCTCACGCGAATCCCCGGCGTCTCGCGCATCCAGTCCGGCCTCGCCATCAAACCCGTGTTCCAGCGAGCCGCGCCACCCATACCTCGCTGAGGGCCCGGCCGACGGCAAATTCCGACGTCGATTTGCCGCGACACGATTGTCCGAAGAGTCCTACAGCGGCTAACAAGCTTGTGAGACTCCGCCGATTTCCCCGAAAAAAATATCCTGCGTCAATACGCGGCGCGCACACCTGTGTCGCCGTGAACAACCCAACGACGGCAACGACCCAGGTTAGTAATGACCAAAAGCAGGTTAGAACGTTCTGAAATCCGGAAGTCTCCAACGGGCATACCAGGGCTCGATGACATCACCAAGGGCGGCTTCCCCCAAGGTCGCCCCACTCTCGTTTCGGGTGGTCCCGGATCCGGCAAGACGTTGCTCGGGGTCAGCTTTCTCGTGAACGGCGCGCAACAATTTTCCGAGCCCGGCGTGCTCATGACCTTCGAAGAAAATGCGGCGGAACTCGCGCAGGACGTTCGCTCGCTGGGATACGACCTCGACAAGCTCGTGGAGCAGAAAAAGCTCATCGTCGACTACATCCACGTCGATCGCAGTGAAATCGAGGAAACCGGCGAATACGATCTCGAAGGCCTGTTCGTACGGCTCGAACACGCGATCAACCAGATAGGCGCCAAACGCGTGATGCTCGACACGATCGAGACCTTGTTTGGCGGCCTCAAGGACACCGGCATCCTGCGCGCCGAGCTTCGTCGGTTGTTCCGCTGGATGCGCGATCGCGGCATCACCGCCGTGGTCACCGCCGAGCGCGGCGAGCAGATGTTCACGCGCCAGGGGCTCGAGGAATACATCACCGACGCGGTGATCTCGCTCGACCACCGCGTGCACGAACAGATCTCCACGCGCCGGATCCGCGTCGTGAAGTACCGCGGGTCGACGCACGGCACCAACGAATATCCGTTCCTCATCGATCGCGATGGCATCACGGTGCTGCCCGTCACCTCGCTGCTGCTCGAACACGGCGCACCGAACGAACGCGTGTCCACGGGCCTGGCGGCGCTCGACGGCATGCTGGGTGGCAAGGGTTACTACCGCGCCAGCACCGTACTCCTCTCCGGCACGGCGGGCACGGGCAAGACCACGATCGCGGCTCACTTTCTCGAAGCCGCCTGTGCGCGCGGCGAGAGGTGCATGTACTTTCTTTTCGAGGAGTCTCCTTCTCAGTTGATCCGCAACATGCGTTCGACTGGCATCGATCTTCAGAAGTGGGTGGACAAGGGACTGCTCCGGTTTCACGCCGATCGCCCGAACCGTCACGGACTCGAGACCCACTTGCTGGAAATGCATCACGCCGTGGAGACGTACGACCCCGACGTGGTGGTTCTCGATCCGATCACCAACCTCATGGCGGTCGGCACGCAGGCCGACGTTCGCGCGATGCTCACGCGCGTCATCGACTTCTTCAAGACGCGTGGAATCACTGCCGTCTTCACCAGCCTCACCTCGTCGACCCAGACCCTCGAGGCCACCGAGTCGATGATCTCCTCTCTCATGGACACCTGGATCCTGGTAGCCATCACGGAAGAGGACCGCAAGCGCAATCGCTGGCTCTACGTACTGAAATCGCGCGGCATGCCGCACTCGAACGACGTGCGTGCCTTCAACATCACCAACCAAGGAGTCGTGATCTCGGAACCCGCCAAGGCCAAGCCGACCTCGCCCAAATCCGCGAAGAGGAAGCGCAAATGAGCGACAACTTCGCGCTGCGCCTGTATGTCGCCGGGCAGACGCCCAAGGCCGTGCGCGCGTTCTCCAACCTGCGCAAGATCTGCGAAGAGCACCTGAAGGGGCGCTACAGCATCGAGGTCATCGATCTCATCGAGAACCCGGCGCTGGGGCGCGGCGACCAGATCCTGGCGCTGCCCACGCTGGTGCGACGACTGCCGACGCCCATCAAGAAGATCATCGGCGATCTCTCCAACACCGAACGCGTGCTCGTGGGTCTGGACCTTCGTCCCCGCCGGCCCAACTCGTGAATGAAACCCCACTCCACGCCCTCGCAGACCTGGAGGATTCGCAGCCTTTCGTGCTGCGACTCTACGTGACCGGCATGACTCCGCGATCCACCCGCGCCATCCGCGCCGTGCGCGCCATCTGCGAGGAATTTCTCGCGGGCCGCTTCGACCTCGAGATCATCGACGTTTACCAGCAGCCCGCCCTGATCCGCGACGAGCAGATCTTCGCAACCCCCACTCTCGTGAAGAAAGGACCCTCGCCCGAGCGCCGCATGATCGGAGACATGTCGAATCGCGCACGCGTCATGGCCGGTCTTGGACTTCGGGAAACTGAGACGACATGAACATCGAGGAGATGGACATCGAGGAGTGCCGCGCACGCCTGGCCGAGGCGGAAAGCAATCTGCACGCCATCTACAGCGGCGAGATCGACGCGCTGCTGCTCGCCGACGAGAACGGCGAGCGGCGCGTATTCACGCTGCGCAGCGCCGATGCGCCCTATCGCGCGCTCGTCGAGCGCATGCAGGAAGGCGCCGCGACGCTTTCGATCACGGGCGACATCGTGTACTGCAACCAGCGCTTCGCCGACCTGGTGCGTACCCCGCTCGAACAGGTCTTTGGTGCGTCAATTGGACGTTTTCTGCCGTCGGCCGAAGGAGAAATCCTGCGCGCGATGCTCGACCACGGCTCGGGGAGATACCAGACCCGCCTGATGCTCGACGGCCAGGAGTCGACGGAAGTCCAGGTCACGCTCTCGAGCATCGTGCTCGACGATGTCGAACATCGCACGCTGATCCTCAGCGACATCAGCTCGCTGGCGCGCGCGCAACGCGAGAACCGCTCGAAGGACGAATTCCTCGCGATGCTCGCGCACGAGCTGCGCAATCCGCTCGGTGCGATCCAGGGCGCGGTGCATGCGTTGTCGCTGATGAACCAGACCGAGCCGATGGCGCTGCGCGCCACTGGCATCATCAAGCGACAGGTAGTGCACATGGCACGGCTCGTCGACGACCTGCTGGATGTCGGCCGCGCCGTCACGGGCAAGATCGTGCTGAAGCGCGTGCCGGTGAATCTCGCCGAGGCCGTCAAGTCATACATCGGCGGCATGGCTTCGGGCGGCTCCAGCAGTCATGCGCGAGTGGAGATCGTGTCCGAGCCCGTGTGGGTCAGCGGTGATCCGGTACGGCTCGAGCAGATCGTCGGCAACCTCGTGTCCAATGCGCTCAAGTTCACACGCGGCGAAGGCGTGATCAGCGTGTTCGTCGGACGCGAAGGCGATGACGCCGTCCTGCGCGTCGTCGACCAGGGCATCGGCATTCCCGCCGACATGCTGCCGAAGATCTTCGACCTGTTCGTGCAGGCGCATCACACCATCGATCGGTCGCGCGGTGGACTCGGCATCGGCCTCACGCTGGTGAGGCGACTCGCCGAGTTGCATGGAGGCACTGTGCAGGCCGCAAGCAAGGGCGACGGCCATGGTTCGACGTTCACCATGCGCATGCCGACGGTGGCCGCTCCCAGGCTCGCGGAGGCGGACGACGTCACGAAGTCGAACGGCAACGGCAAGAGCCACCTCGCTCCGCCCCGTCGTGTGCTGCTCGTGGACGACAACCACGACTCCCGTGAAATGTATCGCGCCGTGTTGCGCGCGCATGGCCATGACGTGTGTGAAGCGCCGGACGGCGAGCGCGCGCTGGCATTGATGGAGCAGCGAGCCCGCGAGAATCCCCTCGATGTCGCGTTCATCGACATCGGCCTGCCCGGCGGCATGGACGGATATGAACTCGCGCGGCGGATCCGAAATCTGCCGATGGGCCGCGACGTGCGGCTCGTCGCGCTCACCGGCTACGGATTCCCCGAGGACCGCCAGCAGTCACGACAGGCAGGATTCGCCCGCCACCTCGTGAAGCCCGTGGAGCCCGAGGCACTGCAACGCGAGTTGGATGCAGTGACCCGGGGCGTCCACTAAATGGGGACACTCCCCATTTGCTAGGAAATGGGGAGTGTCCCCGTTTCCTATCTATCGCGGCGGAGCACGCCGATGGGCGTGGCGCCGTTGTCGGTCATGAAGAATGTGTAGACCGACGCGCCCTGCAGCGTGATCGCGCTGCGCGTCAGCACACTTTGGGCGGTCGAGGTGTTCGACACGTCGAACTGCCGGTCGGTACCCGAGGTGATCTCGATCTCGTCCGACACCTGCCCCGTCAGCGTGCCTTCGATGACCGGCGAGAAGTCCACCGACAGCGTGATCGGCGACGCCAGCGACGACATGCCATTAAGGAGACGCAGCTTGGTGCCGCTCGACGGCAGCCGGTTGTCGTCGTTGATGAGGCTGGTCTGCGTGCCATTGGCGCTGGACCACACTAACAAGGTGTAGTCGGCGCCGGCCGTGAGGTTCACGTTCGCGACCGGCACGGCCATGCCGTTCACCGTGAGCGTCACCGGCACCGAGCCCGCGTCGAGCAGCACGTATCGGCTGCCGATCACGCCCGCGGTCGCGGCCGTGAGCACTGACTGCCCGTTGACCTGGATCGACGCATTCGCGCCGTTCGCCAGGCCCACCGCTCCGCGCAGCCGTGCCTTCGTGTTGGTGTACTTCGTCGGCTGGCCGCCCTGCGGCAGCACGATCGCATTCGCCAGCATGCCACCCTTGGTCGAAGTGAGGATCATCGCCTCCACGCCCTTGTCGCTCAGCGCGAAGCTGGGCACGTCGAGGCGCACGTCGGACGTATCACCCGACGCCGTCACGCGCAGGCGGTACGTTCCGCTGTCGGCGACGACCATGGTCAACGTGCCACCGATGCTCGACAACACCGGCGTGGTGTCATCGAGGTCGGTGTTCGCATCGGTCAGGTAGATATCTAACAACCCGGCCGACGACACATTGGCCACGCTGAGCTTGTTTTCGCCTGCGTCCGCGTCATCGAGCGTGTCGTCGACGCGCAGCGCACCGAAGTTTCCGACCTCTCCGTACGCAACATAGGTATTGATGACATCCTCCGTGAGCTCCTCGCCGGCAAACGAGCGCAGGACGCTACCCGAGCCCGTGCGGCGCACTTTCACGGTGTAGTCATCGGGATCGAGCGTCGTGTATTCGCTCACGGTCTCGAGCTGCACGCCCGTCACCTGCGTTTCGTCCTCGTCGTCCTCGTCCGAATCGAGATTGGTCATCATGTCGAGCGAGGTGTAGCCGGCGCTCAGGTTGAGCAGGCGTATCTTGGGATCCGCGCCCTTGTCCTCTTCTCCACCGCCGCAGCCACTGAGCGCCAATACGGCCGCGCAGGCGAGGATCCAGGAAGCTCTGTTCGTCATGTCATTCACTCCATCTACGCGTCAGAACGCGGTGCCGATTGAAAACTGGAAGGGCTCGAGCTCGTCTCCGAACTCGCGGCGCGTCTCGCTCTGGTAGTTCAGCGGCATCGCCCACGAGAATTTGAACAGCCCCATGGGCGACAGCCATTGCACGGCGATGCCGGCGGAGCTGCGCAGCTCGCCGAGATCGAATCGATAGTCCGTGCGGTCGCCGCGCTTGTTGCGGAACTCGGTGTCGCCCAGGAAATACGACTGGCCGATGTCGTAAAAGAGACTGACCCGCGCGGAACTCTGCAGCTTCGCGGGCAGCGGAATGATCGCTTCGAACTGCGCCGACAGGCCCGCGTCGCCGCCGTACGGATTGCCGAGCGAGTCGCGCGGCCCGAGCGAACCGTCCTCGAATCCACGCACGGAATCCGCGCCACCCGTGAACACGTGGCGATGCGGCGGCACCGCGGTGGTGTCACCGAAGGCCGTCGACCAGCCGATGTTGGTCGTGACCGACAGAGGGAACTTGTCGAACACGTCCCAACCGGGAATCCTGAAGAACTGCTGCGAACGAAGGTTGGCCGTCGCGTAGCTCACGCCGTTGCTCGGTGGTGCGTACGAGAGGCTCAGCCGATGCGAACCACCACTCGTCGGAAACAGCGTCCGGTTGCGACTGTCGTAGAGCCAGCCGCCCGTGATCTCGACAGTGTCGAGCAACGTGCCCAGCACGCGGTAGCCGTCGACGCGACGGAAGTAGTAATCGCCGTTGTTGCGCACCCACTCGCGCAGCTGCGCCGAACTGTTGGAGGACGTCGCGAGATTCTCGTGGCTGAACGTCAACCCGAAGTTGAGGTACTGCTCCTCGCCCAGGGGATAGCCGATGCCGGCCCCCATGCTGTAGGTCTGCGTGGAGAATTGCGAAAACGACGACGTGATGCGCTCACGCTCGATGTACGATGCGCTGAGCGAACGCGAGACACCGTCGACGGTGAAGTACGGATCGGTGTGCGCGACGCTGAATACTTTTCCGTACTGGCCGCCGTTGAGGTCGATGGCGAGGCGATCACCCGAGCCGAACAGGTTGCTGTCGATGAAGTTGCCGCTGAGCGTGAATGCCTGCCGCTCCGAGTAGCCGACACCGCCGCCGAGCGTCGACGACGGCCCTTCCTCGATGGTCACGTCGACGTCGACGAGATCCGCGGTTCCCGGCACCGGCTTGGTCTCGGTCTCCACCTTCGCCAGGTAAGGCAGGCGCTCCAGGCGTTCCTTCGATCGCTCGACGGCCGCATTCGACAGCACTGCTCCCTCGAGCTGACGCATCTCGCGACGCAGAACCTCGTCGCGAGTCTTCTCGACACCATCGAAGTTGATGTGCCGGACATAGGTGCGCGCATTCGGCTCGATCTGGAATGTGAGGGAGACTTCGCCGGTGGCCGGATCCGCATTCGGCACCGTCACGACTTCGGCGAAACCGAAGCCGGCGTCGTTCAGGCGATTGCGCAGCGCCTCCTCGCTCGCCACGATCAGTCGCCGTGAAAACTGATCCCCGGCCTGCACGAGCACGTAGGCACGCAGCAAAGCCTCGGGGACCACGAACCGCCCGGCGAGCTTGACCGCGCCCACTTTCCAGGTCTTGCCCTCGAACACGTTCAGCGTGATGAAGAGATCGTCCTTCTCCGGCGCGAGCGTGACCTGCGTGGAGGTGATCTCGAAGTCCGCGTATCCGCGATCCATGTAGTAGGAACGCAGTTTCTCCATGTCGCCCTCGAGCGCCTGCCGCGAGTACTTGTCATCGCCGCGGTAGAACGACAGCCAGTTGGACGACTTGAGTTCCATGCCGGCCAGCAGTTCCTTGTCGGTGAAGTGCTCGTTGCCCACCACGTTGATCTCGCGGATCTTCACGCGCCGGCCTTCGTCGATGTCCACGTGGACGTCGACCGTGTTGTTCGGCTGCTCCTCGACCCTGGCATTGACGCGCACGTCGTAGCGGCCGCGCGAGAAGTACTGCTCGATGAGGAATTGGCGCACATCCTCGAGCGTCGAGCGGTTGAGGATCTTGCCGCTCGCGAGGCCCGCCTTGCGCAACGACTTCATGAGGTCGTCGGACTTGATCTCCTTGTTGCCCTTCACGTCGAACGCGCGGATCGACGGACGCTCCTGCACGACGATGACGAGATCGGAGCCGTCGCGTCGGAACTCCACGTCGCGGAAGTAGCCGGTGTCGTTCAGGGCCCGCAGCGCTTCACGCACGCGCTGTTTGCCGATGCGATCACCGATGTTGATGGGCAGCGTGTTGAACACCGTGCCTTCGGTGATGCGCTGCAGGCCTTCGACGCGGATGCCGCTCACCGTGAACTCCCCCGGCGTTTCGGGAGCCAAGTCCTGGGCATGCACGGCGGCACTAGTTAGCAAGGCGAACGGAACGAGCCATTTCATTCCGCAATACGACCGCGAACCTGCGTTTCGGTTCGCCCGGAATTGTTACCGAGTGTTACGGAAAGTAACCGCGTGCGCCGATGGAACTCTTTGCCGTGCCGGTGGCAATGACACCGGAAGGTGCGACTCATTGATGACTACACAAAAGCACATATTGATAGTCGACGACGATCGCGAAGCGCGCGCGCAACTCGCATCGACGCTGGAGCGATCGGGCTATCGCGTGACGACGGCCAGCCGCGGCGCCGCGATGCAGCGCGCGCTCGAACGCGCGCGCATCGAACTCGTGGTGCTCGACGTCTGCTTCACCGAGGACGACGGCATGCGTGTATGCCGCAGCCTGCGAGCAACGAGCGAAGTGCCTTTCATCATCCTGGCGCGCCGTGCGGACGAGGTCGACCGCATCCTCGGGCTGGAGATGGGCGCCGACGACTATCTCGCAAAACCCGTGAATTCACGTGAATTGCTGGCTCGCATGCGCAACATCCTGCGCCGCGTGAGCGGCGCCGGCACGCCGGCCTCGATTGCACGCGCACGACTGTTCCGCTTCGGTGGCTGGCAACTCGACAGCGTGGCGCGCGAGCTCAGCGATCCCCACGGACAGCGCGCGACGCTGCGCAACTCGGAGTACCGCGTGCTCTCGTCGCTGCTCGCACACGGCAATCGCGTCGTCTCGCGCGGCAAACTATTCGAGCTCGCGCGCGGTCGCGACGCGGGCCCGTTCGATCGCAGCATCGACGTGCGCATCAGCCGCCTTCGCCAGGTCCTCGGCGACGATGCGCGCGGCCCGCGCATCATCAAGACAGTGCACGGTGAAGGTTATGTCATCGGTGTTCCCGTTGAACGCGCCTGAAGTTGTGTCGGGATGTGTCGCGCGCGGCACGCGACGACGCAGGAACTTTTCGCGCGCATATCGCCCCAATGCTGGCCACATGAAAACCGGCGTCATGAAAAACTTTTCCATGAACACAGCGGACGACGATTCCGGTTGCATGGCTCGACTCGCCGCAGGCGACTCGCGCGCCCTGCACGAGCTCTACCAACGCCACGGTCGCGCGCTGCTGAGGTTTTCCTCCGCGATGTGCCGCTCGCGCCAGGCCGCCGAAGACATGGTGCACGACACGTTCGTCGCGCTGCTGCGCGAAAGGATCTCGTTCGATCCCGCGCAGGGCAGCGTGTTCGGTTACCTGTGTGGCGTGCTGCGTCATCGCGTGAGTCGCCATTTCCGCCACCAGAAGCGCTGGGTGGAACTCGATACGAGTGACGATTCTTCGCAGGCGCACGCGGTGGATAGCGGCGGCCCCGCGGATGAAATCGCGCGCACGGAAATCACCGCCGCGTTTCGCCGCGCGATGCTCGAACTGCCGCTGCAACACCGCGAAGTCATCGCGCTCTGCGATCTCGAAGAGCTTTCATACGTCACCGTGGCCGGCATTCTCGACTGTCCCGTAGGCACGGTTCGCTCCCGCCTGCATCGCGCGCGTGCGCTGCTCACCATCCGCCTTGCCTCGCTCGAATTGATCGACCTGCAGGGTGTGCCATCGCCTCAGCGAGGCCTCACATGAACGACGAACTCGATTCCCGCGGCCCGCATCCGCACATCGCGCCCTTGCTTCGGCAATACGCGCGCGACCTGGCGCAGATCACGCCCAGTTCCGACCTAGATGCGCGTATCGGCGCTTTGGTCGCAGCCGGTCGTGACAATTCGTTGCCTGGGCCACGCACGAGTACGCGCGGCTTTTTGCCATATGCCGTCGCTGCGGGCCTCGGCACGCTCGCGATCGGCATCGGCATCTTCATCGGCATGAAGCTGGAGCAATCCCGCGATTTCCTGGCCGCCCATCCGGCGCCCGCGCATGAATCCGCCTGGTCCTCGGCGGATCTCACCATGTGGCCGTCGGATTCCGTGTCCTTCCAGATTCCTGCCGAGTTCTCCGCCCAGGGCAAGCTCGTGGCGGTCGATCCGAATTCGAAGAACACCAGCACGCGGTACTGGATCGACGTCGTGGTTTCGAACGACGGCACGTTCCGCATCGAGCGTGTCGTTCCCGCCGACTCCAAACAGGCGGATTCCATACAACAAGGCCACGATCATGTCGCGCCAAAGATTCAGTAACGCGGGGTGGGTGCTTGCCGTGCTCTGCGCGCACGCCCAGGCCCAAAGCCCGGCCCAAAGCCAATCTCGGAACGCCGAGGCCGCCATTCCCGATTGCCCGCCCTCGCCCGGCGGATCGACGCCATCGGCGGCCGGCGCCACCTCGCCTAACAACGTGCGCCTGGTCACGGGTGCGCCCTATTCCGCGCTGGGCACCAGCCAGACGGTCACGCTGCTGCCGGATGGCAACCGCATCGTGCGGCAGAACACGATTCGCCTGTGGCGCGACAGCCAGGGACGCACGCGTTCCGAATTCGCGCTGTCGTCCATCGGCGGCCCGACGCCTCTCGAGGTCAACGCCACGGTCACCGTCATCGACGATCCTTCCGCGCGCGAGCGACACATGCTGCAGCCCGGTGGACGCGTGGTCACGGTGCCCATCTCGCCCTGCCGCGTGGTCGTCTCGAATGAACCCGACCTCACGGTCGGACCGCCGCGACCTGCGGGCCTGCCGCTCAAGGTCTCGCCCCCCGTGAAACTCGGCGAGCGGCAGCTCGACGGCGAAACCGTGGCCGGCAGCCGCGTCGAAGCCACCATTCCCGCGGGTGCCGTGGGCAATGAGCGGCCCATCAAGATGTCCGCGGAGCAATGGTACGGAAAGGATCTGCAGGTGGTCGTCGAGGCGACCTACAAGGATCCCCGCGCGGGCGAGACGCGCTATAAGCTTCGCGAGATCCAGCGCAACGAACCCGACGCGTCCTTGTTCGAGGTTCCCGCTGCCGGTTCGACCAGGGACTCGGCCCGGCAGTCAGGCCGGGATCCGAGGCGCCTCAAGCCCCGCTGACGCGCCCGCCGATCTGCGACACCTCGCGTAGATAGTCGGCGTGCGTGCGCTGCTCGCCGACCTTCTGACGGATGAAGCCGCGAATGCGCGCCAGCTCGCCCTGGAGCATGTCCGGCGTGGTTCGGTCGACGGCCGGATCACAACTTTCGGGCACCACGCCGTGGCCGATGAACAGCGACTGCCATTCGTCGATCGTGAATGCCTCGTCTTCGTAGTCCACGCATTCGCCGCGCGCGCGGAACGCGTCGATCTTGTGCGCCAACGCCGCGCTCGGCGCGACGGCCCGTCCGCGCGCCCAGAACGCGGAGTCGCCGTAGCGATTCAGGAGATAGTGCGCGCTCTGGAAGTCCCTCAGGCGCTCGAAGGCTGACCGGACGTTCTGGTTGTACTCGTCACGCTCGACGCTGAAGTCGTGCTGCACGGGGAACAGCGGCAACAGGTGAACGAGGCCGGCCTGCACCGCGTGCAGGTCGACGAAGTGCATCGGATCGAAGACGCACGCGGCATCGCCGATCGCCACGCAGTTCTTCTCCCATGCGCGCTGCCGGCGACCCGGATGCCGTTCGCGAACGACGACACCCTGCAGCGGGATCCCCGCCGCGGCGGCCAACTCCGCCGGCCCGGGCGCGAGATCGCTGCTGTACGCGTGCTGTACGTGGATGCAGACCTGGCTCGCCACCATGGCCAGCCAGCCGCGGGCGTGGGCGCGGATCTCCGAGTAGATAGGTACGGGGGACACCGGCGCGGCGTGCGCGCTCATCACGCGGTCCACGGCGAAAGAATCGCGCCAGCTCTCGCGCCCGATCTCGAGCGCGTTCATCAGCAGCGCTTCCGCGCCCGTGACGTCGAGGAACAGGTCGCCAGAGACGCGGCGGTCACCCTCGAGCAGCAGCTCGGCGATGCCGCCGTGATCTTCGAGCCGAACGTCCAGGTGTCCCGTCCAGTGGTGACGCACACCTCGTCGCAGCGCGACCTGGCGCAGCCATGCCGCATACGGAATGGCGGGCAGGTGGTATCCATAGTCCGTGAATCCGAAACGATCGATCGCCGCATCCGGCAGCAACATGCGGCCCGCGCTCGCCGCGGCGGCGGTCAGCGAAAATTCTTCGAACGGCGCATCGAGCCCCTGGCGACGCGCGCGCACCCAGTGAGGCAGGAACTCCTTCTCATCGATGCGCGAGCCGTTGGAGCCGTGCGCGTGGAAAAACGCCGGCGTCCTGCCACCGGTGTCCACGAAACGTCGACCCAGCGTGAACGCGCCGCGCGTGCCTGCGATGAGCCGGCCTTCGTCGATGCGCAAACGCGTATGCAGCGGCTCGATGGCCGGCAGCGTCACGCAAACGTCCGCAGGCTGCGCATGCGGCGGAAGCTCGACCGCGGTCACGGTGACGCCCGCGGGCCCGAGCGCGAATTGCACCACGTTCGCCGACAGCCACAGCGGCGCGTCCCGTCCGACGATGACAACGTGGTTGATCATGACGCCGCCTGGCGGAAGCGTGACTCGCTGCAGTACCGCGCGACCACGTCCTCGTGCAGCGGCATCGCCGAGACCTCCGCCCACACACGCGCGTGCAGGTCGCGCAGCTTCGCGTCGAGTTGCTCGCGCGCCATGAAGTCCGCGAGGCGGTCGTAGCCTTTCGGCATGAGTCCCTGGCCGAACAGCACGGCGAGCCAGCTGTCGCGCGAGAAGAAACCGTCCTTGAAGTAAGGCACGTGGCCACGGACGTCGAACAGCCGAAGCTTGTGACGCAGGCTCTCGGGCAGTTCGTATTGGCGCACGTGATCCCAGAGCGGCTCGCCGAAGCGACGATTCGCGGTGTAGTGGAGGATCAGGAAATCGCGAATGCGTTCGTAGAGCTCGTCAGAGCGCCGGTTGAATTCACCCACGAGCCGCTCGTCGACGCCACGCGCTTCCGGCGTCGGCAACAGCCGCAGCATGTCCTGGATGGCCTTCTGGATCAGGAACAGGCTCGTGGACTCGAGCGGTTCGAGGAAGCCGCTGGCGAGGCCGATCGCGAGGCAGTTGCGTTTCCACGGCTGCACGCGACGACCCGCGCGGAACTTCAGCAGCCGCGGCTCGCCGAGCGCGCGGCCATCGAGCGACGCCAACAGGGTGGAGCGCGCCTCGTCCTCGCCGATGAACTTCGTCGAAAACACGTGGCCATTGCCGGTGCGGTGTTGCAGCGGAATGCGCCAGACCCAGCCGCCCTTCTGCGCCGTGGAGCGCGTGAAGGGCGTGAAGTCGGCGGACCGCTCACACGGCACCGCCCACGCACGGTCGCAGGGAAGCCAGTCAGTCCAGTCTTCCCAGGCGACGCCCAACTTTTCCCCGAGCAGCAGCGAGCGGAAGCCACTGCAATCGACGAAGAAGTCGCCCGAGACCTGCTGCCCGGACTTGAGCGTCAGCGTCCGGACATCGCCCTGCTCGTCGAGCGCGACATCGACCACCTGCCCTTCGACGCGCGAAACCCCGCGCGCCCGGGCCCACTCGCGCAGGAATTCCGCGTACAGCCCCGCGTCGAAATGATAGGCGTAGCCATAAAACGTGGAGCGCACGGAGTGCGTGTCGGGAAACTCGAACGCATTGCGTGCACAGGCGCGCACCGCGCTGGAAAATTCTTCGAATGGCGGCGGATCGAGACCGAGCTGCCGCGCGCGCAGCCAGAAGTGCTGGAACTCCACCCCACCCCAGAGCTGCCCGAAGGCACCGAAGGGATGTAGATAGGACTGGCCGGGACGATCCCAGCCGCGAAACTCGATGCCGAGCTTGAAGGTGCCCTGCGTCTCGCGCATGAACTGCGCTTCGTCGATCTGCAGGAGCTTGTTGAAATCCTGCAGTGCAGGCAGCGTCGCTTCGCCGACGCCCACCGTGCCGATGTCATCGGATTCGATGAGTGTCACCGAGTAGCGTGCGGGATCCAGCACCTGCGCGCAGGCAGCCGCACACATCCAGCCGGCGGACCCGCCGCCGACGATGACGATGCGCAAGGGCGCTGTGTGCATTGCTTGTCCCCTCTCCCTCACAACACCAGGCGCCGCCGGGAGGGGGCCGGCGACGCCTGGAGTCATGACCTCGACGCGTCAGTACTGGAATCGAACGCCGAGTTGGAACCGTCGATCGTTGTTCACCCAGCCCGAATCCAGCTTCACTGGCTTCGCGCCCGGCGTCAACGTGGAGTCGCCGAACACCTGCTGCTGGGTCACCGCCGTCGTGTTGAGGAGGTTCGAGACATCGAACGTCATCTCCACGTTGTCGGTGAACTTGTAGCGGAACGAGGCATCCATGTAGCCGCTGTCCTTCTGCCAGACCGGGAGGCCGATGCAGCAGTCGAGGTTGGCCGTCAGGAACTCCGAGCGCCAGCTGTATGCGAGACGCGCACCGACCTTGCCGAACTCGTAGAGGCCCACGATGTTGTACGAATCGTCGGAGATCCCGGCGAGACGGTGCGAGTCGATGACGTTGCTGGTGAAGGACAGCGGGTTGTTGTTGTTGCCCTGCGCACCCGTCGAGGTGTTGTTGCCGCCGCCGAACGCCGTGGTGCTGCCCGGTAGATAGCCGGCCTGCACCGCGAGGTTCGAGTTGTTGATGTCGTCCTGGTCCGTGTGCGTGTAGTTGACCTGCATGCCCAGACCCGCCCAGGCGCCCGGCAGGGAATCGAAGAAGGTCTGGTAGGCCACTTCGAAGCCCTTGAGCTTGCCCTTGCTGCTGGTGTCGTTGCTCGGACCGCGGATGGTCACAGCCTGAATGCTGCCGGCGTTCTCGATGTCACGTACTGCGCGGCCGTAGGCCACGGTGTTCTCCAGGGTCTTGTAGAAGAGACCCAGGGTGAACGACGTGCTCGAATCGAGATACGCCTCGTACGACAGGTCGAAGCTGTCGGATTCGACAGGCTTGAGGCCCGCGTAGCCG
>Ga0173480_10000272_pt1 | contig 15944 bp, 14 predicted proteins | sample NitcycUS209509C1_FD_122622 | JGI IMG/M metagenome (GOLD analysis project Ga0173480, IMG submission 122622) | Soil microbial communities from Arlington Agricultural Research Station in Wisconsin, USA - Nitrogen cycling UWRJ-S209-509C-1 (version... | ecosystem: Environmental > Terrestrial > Soil... | reverse complement strand
GTCGCCGCGGTCCTTCATCACGGTCTTGGTCGACGGGTTGAGATCGGCGGACCCGCCCACGAGGTTGGTCACCACGCTGGCGATGGCGTTGAGCGCCCTGCCACTGGCGTCGCGTGTGGCCACGTCCCCGTCTTTCGGCGTGTACACCGGCAACGACGCGTCCCAGCCGTCCGGCAGCGATCCCGACAGCACCCGCGCGAACGCTGGCCCGAGATCCGGAAATGCCGCGGCGTGGGCCTTCACCCGCGCCTGCCAGGCCGCCTCGCGCGCGCCTCCGCGCGTGCCGGACGCGAGGAAGACTTCACGCGCCTCGTCGGGCACGTAGAAGCTGTCGTGTTCCGGCCATCCCAGCGCGCGTTTGGTGGCGCGCACCTCGTCGGCGCCGAGCGGCTCGCCGTGGGCCTGAAAGGTGTCCTGCTTCGCGGGGCTGCCGGCGCCGATGTGCGTGTGCGCGACAATGAGCGACGGACGATCCTCGACCGCGCGCGCGGCCGAGAGCGCCGCCTCGACGGCATCCACGTCGCCGCCGTCGATCTCCTGGACGTGCCAGCCGAACGCCGCGAACCGCGCGCCCACGTCCTCGCGGAAGGTCAGATCCGTCGTGGCCGCCAGCGTGACGTGATTGGCATCGTAGACGACGTTGAGCCGCCCGAGCCCGAGGGTGCCGGCAAGCGACCCGGCCTCGCTCGACAGCCCCTCCATCATGTCGCCGTCGCTCGCCAGCACGTAGATCGCGTGATCGACGACCGTGTGCCCCGGCCGGTTGAACGTCGCCGCGAGCCACCGCTCTGCGATCGCCATGCCGACCGCGTTGCCCAGTCCCTGGCCAAGCGGGCCGGTGCTGACCTCGACGCCCGGCGCGCAGCCGCGCTCGGGATGGCCCGGCGTCCGGCTGCCCCACTGCCGGAACTGTTTCAGGTCGTCGAGCGTCAGGTCGTACCCGCTCAGATGCAACAGGCTGTAGAGCAGCGCGCTGGCGTGCCCGGCCGAGAGCACGAAGCGATCGCGGTCCGGCCATGCCGGATCGGCCGGGTTATGGATGAGAAAGCGGGTCCAGAGCACGTAGGCGATTGCCGCGGCGCCCATCGGCATCCCGGGATGGCCCGACTCGGCCTTCTGCACGGTATCGACGGACAACATGCGGAGGGTGTTGATGCAGAGCTGATCGAGATCGGCCATCAGGCGAGGATGATATGAGGGGAGCACAAATGCAACTCGGCATGATCGGTCTCGGGAGGATGGGTGGCGGCATGGTCCGCCGTCTGCTGAAGGGCGGGCACCGTTGCGTCGTCTTCGATGCGCATCCGGACGCAATGACGCCGCTGGCCGAGGCGGGGGCAGCCGCGTCGCCGTCGCTCGGCGACTTCGTCGCCCAGCTCGAGGCGCCGCGTGCGGTGTGGCTGATGGTACCGGCCGCGGTGGTCGACCAGACGATCGAGGCGCTCGTCCCGCTGTTGCATCCAGGCGACGTCGTCATCGACGGCGGCAACTCCTACTACGTGGACGACCTCCGGCGCGCGAAGGCGCTCGACGCCCGCGGCCTGCACTACGTCGACGTCGGCGTGAGCGGCGGCGTGTGGGGAGCCGACCGCGGCTACTGTCTGATGATCGGCGGGCCGCCCGATTCGGTCGCGCGCCTCGAGCCGGTGTTCGCGACGCTCGCGCCCGGTGTTGACGCCGCCCCGCGGACCGGCGACCGGAGCGGCGCGGCCAGCGCCGCCGAGCAGGGCTTCCTGCACTGCGGCCCCACGGGCGCGGGCCACTTCGTGAAGATGGTGCACAACGGGATCGAGTACGGACTCATGGCGGCGTACGCCGAAGGCTTCAACCTGCTGGCGCACGCCGGCGTGGGCGCGCACCCCCGCCCGGCTGACGCCGAGACGTCACCGCTTCGCGATCCCGACCACTATCGCTACGACCTCCCGCTGCCCGACATCGCCGAACTGTGGCGGCGTGGCAGCGTCGTCGGCTCGTGGCTCCTCGACCTCACCGCCCGGGCGCTCCGCGATCAGCCGGATCTGTCGGCGTTCTCGGGTCACGTCGCCGACTCCGGCGAAGGGCGGTGGACCGCGGCCGCGGCCATCGAGACCTCGACGCCGACGCCGGTCCTGACGACGGCGCTGTTCCAGCGATTCAGCTCGCGCGGCGAGGACGACTTCGCCAGCCGGCTGCTCTCGGCGCTGCGCTACCAGTTCGGCGGCCACGTCGAGCGCGCCGCGAAACGGTGAGGCGATGCCCGAACCGCGCGCCGACGCGCTCGTTCTCTTCGGGATCACCGGCGACCTCGCCTACCAGCAGATCTTTCCCGCGCTCCAGGCGATGGCGCGGCACGGTCAGCTCGACATTCCCGTCATTGGCGTCGCGCGGCCGGGCTGGACCGCCGACCGCCTCTGCACCCGCGTCAGGGAGAGCCTGCAGGCCAATGGCGGCATCGACGAACAGGCGTACGAGCGGCTGGCCGCACGGCTCTCGTACGTCGCCGGCGACTACCAGGAGCCGGACACCTTCGAGCGCTTGAATCAGGCGCTGGGCACGGCGCAGCGGCCGGTGTTCTATCTGGCGATCCCGCCGAGCCTGTTCGCCACCGTCGCCGCGAGCCTCGCGAAATCGGGGTGGGCGGGACGGGCCCGGCTCGTCGTCGAAAAGCCGTTCGGCCGCGATCTCGCATCGGCGCGCGCACTCAACGCCACGCTCCACGAGTCGTTTCCGGAGTCGGCCATCTACCGCATCGATCACTTCCTCGGCAAGGAGCCGGTGCAGAACCTGGTCTACTTCCGGTTCGCCAACACGTTTCTCGAGCCGATCTGGAACGCCGGCTACGTCCGCTGCCTCCAGATCACGATGGCCGAGGCCTTCGGCGTTCGCGGGCGCGGCAAGTTCTACGAGGAGGTCGGCGCCATCCGCGACGTCTTCCAGAACCATCTGCTGCAGGTGCTGTCGCTGCTGACCATGGACCGGCCGTCCGGCAGCGACGGCGCGGCCATCGAGTCGGCGAAGGTGGCGCTCCTCGAGTCGATCGCGCCGCTGCGGCCCGGCGACGTGGTGCGTGGGCAATATAAGGGCTATCGCCGCGAGAGCGGCGTCGCGCCGGATTCCCGCATCGAGACCTACGCGGCGATCGGTCTGTCGATCGGCACGCCGCGTTGGGCCGGCGTGCCGATTCTCGTTCGCACCGGCAAGTGCCTGGCGCAAACGGTGACCGAGGTGCGGGCGACGATCAAGCCCCCGGCCGTTTCGCTCTTCGATTCGGCGACGGAGGGCGGCAACGAGATCCGCTTTCAGCTCAGCCCCAACGTGTCGATCACGCTGGTCGCCAATGTGAAAACACCCGGCGAAGCGATGGTCGGGCACGACGCCGCGCTCGTGATGCACCACCAGCCGGGCGACGTGATGGCGCCGTACGAGCGCCTGCTCCGCGATGCGATTCGCGGCGACCACACGCTGTTCGGCAGCGAGGCGGGGGTCGAGGCGTCGTGGAGGATTGTGGATCCGGTGCTGTCGCCGGATCTCCCGCTCAACGAGTACGACCCGGGCAGTTGGGGCCCTGCCGAAGCCGGCGCCGTCGCGTCCGCCGCCGGCGGCTGGCTGCCACCCTGCACGTTGGCGCGCGAACCCGCCTGACGGCCCGAGGTCGCCGATGCGGGTCTGAAGACCCGCAGCCACGCGATTACAGCAGGGGCCGGACGGCCCAGTCCGACGAGTCCAGGAGGGCCTGATAGTTGGCGGGGGAAATCGATCGCTTCGTGTACCGGCAGGTGACGACGAAGAGGTTCTTGTCCTCGTGCCAGTCGCTCCTCACGACTTCGCACTCGAACGGTTCGCCTGCGCTCATCGACATCGCGAGGAGGGCGCCAGCCTTCGGGATCGAGTCGAGCTCCAGGTTCTTGATGAACCGGACGTCGCTATTCGAGATGGTTTCCGCCTTCTCCTCGCGCTGGACGCGAAGGGAGGGGATCCTGAGACTGATTTCGACTGTCTGTGCCATTCGTTCCACTAGAGGGTACTCGGAATTCCACCGATCGACGTCCCCTCCGCGCCTCCTCACCTTTCGGCTGACGCTGCGGCGCCCGCAGGTCAGCGTGGTATACAGGGGCCCTCTCTCCTTCGAGGACCCATAGATGCCGATCCACTCTACAACGGTCCGTCGGGCCGCTCTCATCGTCGGAGTGTTGCTGGGGGTCGGCCTTGCGCCGGCGAAAGCGCTCACCGCGCCCCCCGCGACGGGTGCGGCGGACGCGGCGAAGCGTCGCCCCGACTTCAAGGGCGTGCTGCGGCAACGGGCTCACCCTCTCTTGTGGGAAGGGCGCGTCGGCCCCGAGGACGCACCCACCGGCGGCGAGCCGGTCGAGTGCGCGGCGGTCCCGTGCGATCACTTCAAATTGAAGATCGATCTGCCGCACGGCACGTTCAGGAACCCGGACCGGCCAGGAGGCGTGCAGGTGGCGCTGCGCTGGTTCGGCAATCCGGCCGGGCACACACTTCCACCCGGTGTACCAGGCTGCTGCGGCGAGTTCGACACGCTGCACTTGTGGGTCTACCGCGACGGCGCGCTCGTCGCCGCATCACCGGGAATCATCGCCGTCTCGCAGTCGGCGTTCCTGCTCGAGCCGGATAACGGCTGGTACGACGTATGGATTGCCTACGACCCGACCTACAACGTCGCTCCGGCGGTGGAGTACGAGGCCTTGGCTGAAGTCGAGTATCTGCCCCGGATCCATCCGGCGAAGCGCCTGCTGCCAGACCTCACGTTTCACGGCACCGAGCGCATCACCTTCGACACGCCCTCGTTTCCCATCTTCGAGCCAGACCCTCCGGCGGGATCGAGCTGCTTCGTCAGCGAGACCGTCGAAGACGGCGCCACGACGTGCCTTCGGTTCGATCAGATCATCGCCAACGTCGGCCGCGGCCCGATCGAGATTGCGTTTGAAGTCCCGACGGGCGCATCCCCGGCGGAGGACGTGGCGTTTCCCGTGGCGCAGCGCGTATACAACAGCGACGGAACGTTCGCCGACCGCCCCGGCGGAACCGTGAACTATCACGCCGTACACGGCCACTATCACTATTCGAGCTTCGCCAACGCCATGTTGTGGCGCTCGAACCGTCGCGGCACGAAGCTGGGCGACGAGCCCGTCGCGGCGTCGCACAAGGTCAGCTTCTGCATGGCTGACATCCGCATCGACAAGTGGGCGGAAAAAGGCGACGGGCCGCGGAAGTACTACGCACCGGACTGCCTCTTTCCCTTCGCCAGCGATGGCGTCACCGACGAGTTCCGTCAGGGTGTCAATTACGGTTGGGCCGACGTGTACGACTGGTATATCCCCGACCAGTACATCGAGGTCAGCGGCATCTCGAGCGGCTATTACCGTCTCGAGTTCTGCGCCGACCCGCTCAACGAGATCGAAGAAGCCGACGAGACCAACAACTGCATCGTCAATCACATCCGCTTGACCGGAATGGAAGGGCCTGACAGGAAGGTGGAAGTGCTGGGCGTACTCAACCGGTAGTCGCCCCCTGGCGAACGAGCGTATGATTCCGTCGCTTCCGCTCGGAGTGGCGCGCCGACATGCATCACACTGTTCGCCTCCGCCGACTTGCCGTGGCGATCGCGCTCGCCACACTGGGGCTCGTGCCGGCGCTGACCGGCGCCGCCGGCCAGACGCGCGCGCGGCCGCTCTACGCCTTCACGAGCAGGGGCCAGTAGGTCGTTCGGCGGACTTGGATCCAGGCGATCAGTGCGCCGCCGGACGGACGAACCCGCCGAGGCGCCGCAGGTTCTGCACCAGAACGAAGGGACTCTCCACCGGCGTGCCGTCCTGGCCCGTCACGGTGGTGCAGAGGAACAATCCCTGATGCTGCTCCTTGAACCGCGTGAACACCGGTCCGTTGAGGTGGGCCAGAAACGCGGCCTTGTTCCTGTAGCCTTCCACGAACACGACCTCCAGCGGCGATGCCGTGGGCAGCGAGAGTTCGGTCATGTCGGGGACGAAGACAACGTAGAGCAGCGTGCCCGGCTCCCTGGCTCGAACCTGCTTCGCGAGGCGGGTGAGCGCGGTGCGGGCGGCGGCTTCGCGGCCGCGGGCGATGGTCCAGCGGGCGATGATCGTGAACACGGGTCTCCTCGGCGCCCCCTACCGCTCCGATTTGCGCGCTGCGCCGAGAATGTTCCGCAGGCTGTAGTTCCCCTCATGGCACGCGTACTCGTAAATCGGCTCGTTGATCCGGGTCATGGGGAACTGCACCGTCCACGGCTTGACCCAGGTCAGCGGATCGTCGACGGTGAACTCGTACATGAGTGTGTTCTCGTCCACCAGCGTGAACTTCTCCGTCAGCGCGAATTTGTCGCTCGCACTGCGAAACACCATCGGCCGGAAGTTCGTCGTCGAGACGACGAGCGTGTCACCGTCCCAGCGAGCGCGTGAGCTGCCCATCCACAGGCGTATCGCCTCGCCGACGCGCGGCCGCGCGTCGAGCGGAATCACGCGGTGGTCGTGCACCATTTCGTTGAGGATGACGACCTGGTCGGAGGTCTGGAAGATCCCGACGTTGTTGTTGTACGCGCCGGGTATCATCGGCGGCCCGGTAACCGTCCAGGCCAGGCAGCGCTCCTGCATCGGACGATCGGTATACGAGTCGAGGCCAGTGCCGGCCGCGCCGCCTTCGTAACTGCCGTTCGCCAGCCACAGGCCCCGTTTGTCGAGGGCGCGGCGCGCGCCGTCCGGCGTCAGCGCGGGAATCATGCCGTCGGGCGGATCGATGACCAGCGAGGTTCGCCGCGTGCCGACGATTTTCGATCCGAACTCCCACCAGCCCTGGTTGTATGCGCGGTCGACGTCCGTGCGCCCGTCCGAGCCGCGGCCGGTCGAACCGTCGACATCGCGGCGATCGCGATCCTGGATCGTCAGGGTCCTCTTCTCGAACGCGGCGGCTTCCGCGGCGCTCAGAACCGGCTTGTCCTTGAACTCTGCGGGGCGCTCGAGCGTCGTGAGCGTCGCGTAGCTCCACGTACCCTGCAGATCAGGATGACCGTCGCCAGTACGGGGGATCGAGCCCTGCTGTGCCGCCGACAGCGCAACCGCCGTCACAAGGATGAGAGCGATAGCCATGCCTTTCATGCGCCAGACAATAGCACGCAGGGCGCGCGGGCAGGCGTTCCGGGCGGATTGCCGTACGTCACCCTGCGAGCGGCCGTCAACTGGGCGCCGCGAGGTCGCGTCGCGGAAAGACCACCAGCGCCCACACCATCGCTATCAGAATGACCGACGAGAGAACGACCAGGTCGGCGGGCGCTGCGGCGCCGCTCAGAATGGCTTTCGCTTTGAGGTAGTGGAACAGCGAGTACGGCTGCAGCGGTGCCGCCGCGGGCCAGAGAGATCCGAGGACTTCCAGCACGTACATGGCGATCACGATGCCCAGCGTCACGCCGAGCGCCGGCGACAGCCGGTCGAACGAGACCGATGCCGCGAGCGCAATCGCAGCGAAGGCTCCAAACAAGAGGACGCTGTTCAGCCACAGGAGCGGCAGGTGCCTGAACGCCAGTTCCTGGACAACGCCCGCAAAGGCCGCTCCGCTGATGCTGCCCGCGATCAGCGCCGCGATGGCGACGGCGATGAATCCGAACGAGGCCGCGAGCAGGCTGAGATAGAGCACACGCCGCGACAGCGGCCGCGCCAGCGCGACTTCGAGCGTGCCGCGCTGCCGCTCGCCGGCGACGGCCGCGGCGGAAAACCCCACCGCGAACACCGACGTCAGACTGATCGCGATCGGATGGATCAAGCCGAGGGCGATCGAACCGGCGAGGCTGAACACGTCGCCGCCGCCGAAGCGGGCGAACTGCTCCGGCAGCATCCCGCTCTGCATCAGAGCGGTGAACTGCGAGCCGAACCGCGCATAGACGACGGCGAGCAGGAAGCCCCAGGCGGCCAGCGCGATCGAGACAATCGCGAGCTTGGCCCGCTGGACCCGCCAGGTATGCCGCAAGAGCGCACGGTTCATTCCGTCCGGCCCTTTTCATAGAACTCGAGGAACGCCTCCTCGAGACGCGCCGGCTCGATCGTGAGATCCACGACCTCCGCGTCGGCGATGGCGGCAAGGAACGGACGCACGCTCCCCTCGACACGACAGGTCACATAGCCCTCGCTGTACTCGACGTTCGTGATCCCTGACACTGCGTGGAGCATCGGGAGAGGTCCGGTGAAGCGCATCTGGATGTTCCGCTTGCGCCGGGCCAGGAGCCCGGCCGTCTCCTCCAGCGCCACGAGCCGCCCCTCGCGGATGATCGCCACGCGATCACACACGCGTTCCACCTCGGAGAGGACGTGTGACGAAAAGAAGATCGTGCGGCCCTCGGCCTTGAGGGTATCGAGGATGTCGTAGAACGCGCGCTGCATGAGCGGGTCGAGCCCTTCGGTCGGCTCATCGAGAACCGCCAGCTCCGGATCGTGCTGGAGCGCCTGGACGATGCCGACCTTCTGACGCATGCCGCGCGAATAGTCCCGGACGAGCCGCTTCAACGTGCGCCCGGAGAGCTCCAGCCGCTGGCACAACTCCGCGCGGCGCGAGGCCGGGCGGCCGCTCAACGCGCTCAGGTAGTCGAGCAGCTGTTCGCCAGTGAGCGTGTCGTAGAGCGATATTCCGCTTGGCAGGTACCCGAGCCGGCGGCGGATCGCCACGCTGTCGCGTGCGGTGTCGAGGCCAAGTACGCGCGCCCGGCCGGCGGTCGCGTGAAGAAACCCGAGCAGCAGGCGAACCGTGGTGCTCTTCCCGGAGCCGTTCGGTCCCAGGAACCCGAATATTTCGCCCTCGCGCACGGCGATATCCAGCGATTCGAGCGCCCGGATGGGCGGCGGCGTCGCGCCCCGCATCCGCTCGAGCAGAGACCCGAGCGGCCCCGGGCGATGGCTGTAGTATTTCGTGAGACCGACGGTCTCGATCGCGTGCACGGGGCTCATTCTATTGAGGTTGAAGAGCTCGGCGCCATCGTCGGAGGAAAGGAACGTCCATGAGATGCACACGCAGAGATCTCGGGCTTCTGTTTCCGTCGCTGGTTGTCGCGGGCGCCTCCACGCTCGATGCGCAACAGAACGCCGCGCCACCGGCGGCGGACAACGCGGTCGAGAAGCTGCCGGTGATGCGAACGCAACACTTCAAGTACGACGAGCTGCCGGTGACGACGAACGGACAGAACCGCCAGCGCCGGATGTTCACCGCCAAAACGCACACGGGCTTCAAGATCGAGTCGCATCAGAGCGACATCGCGCCGGGCGAAGTGAACCATCCGCCGCATCAGCACCTCCGCGAAGAGATGATGCTGATTCGCGAGGGGCTCATGGAGCTGACGATCGCCGGGAAGCCCTACCGGCTGGGCCCGGGCGACGTCGGTGTCATCGGCTCGAACGAGCTGCACAACGCCAGGAACGTGGGCTCTGGCCGCGCGGTCTACTTCATCGTCAACATCGGTCGCGACGACGTGTAGAGGACCTGGGGACCGAGGGCCGGCTGAAGCCGGCCCGCAGGCACGCAACTAGAAATTCAGCTCCATGTTGAGCCGGGCGTAGCGCGCCGGCTGGATCGTCGTCGGCGTCAGCCACGCGCCGGTCGGCGAGTAGCCATTGTTGTAGCCGGTGACGACGTCGGTGTTCAGCAGGTTGTAGACGTCGACGCCGAACTGAGCGCGGGTCCGGCCGAAGCGGACGATCTTCGCGATCCGCATGTCGATGTTGTTCTGCCGTGCCCCGTAGAGCGTCCCCGGCTCGACCAGATTGACGGTCACGTTGCCGGACGACAGGTTGCGGCCGAGCGACGGCAGCGCGATCGCGCTCGTCACCACGTAGTCGGCCCGCAGCTCGGGTCCCGGGTCGCTGCGCCACGTGCCGCTCACCTGGAGGTCGATCTTCGGCACGAGGTAGGTGGCCAGGCCGCGCATCGAGGTCAGGAACGGTTCGACGACGTGACAGTACGGGTTGGCCAGCGCGCCGGTGGACGTCGTCACCCGTGTCGTCTGCACGGCCGTAGTGCTCGCCCAGCTGTAGGTCTCCGGCAGCGCCCCCCTCACGTCGCAGTTGTCCTGGATGCGCCGGCCCGTGCTCACGCCGCCTTGCACCGTGAGGCCGCTGCGCATGCGGGCGTTGACGTTCACGTCCACGCCGTGCCACTGCTCGCTCGTCTCTCCGAAGCTCGACGAGAGCTGCGAATACAGATCCTCCGCCCCGACCCTCTCCGGCACCAGGTTGTAGAGTCCCGTCACCGTGCCGCCGCCGCCGTCCGGAAGCCGTGGATCCACTGGAATCGGGATGCTGAACGGGGTGTAGTCGGCCGTGGCCGTCAGCCGGTTGTTCGCCGTGTAGAAGTTGCCGAACCAGCGCCGGAAATAGCCGACGGTGAGGCCGACCCGCGGCAGCAGTTCCTGCTGCAGCGAGACGCCCATCTCCCAGTTGTAGGTCCGCTTGCCCCAGCCATGGATCAGTTCCGGGTCGAACGACTTCGTGAAGATCTCTTTGCCGAAATTCTGGTTGTCCATGCGGCCGCATTCGGCGTTGGCGTTCGAGTCCACCAGATTGCAGTCGGGCACGTAGTTGCCGCGCCGCGAATCGCCAACCGGATAGAAGGAGTCGTTCCACGTCCGCGTCGTCTGCAGCGCGGTGCGGATCAATGGGTTGAGATCGAGGTCGCTGTTGCTGGCCGTGAGCGCCGTCAGATACTTTCCGATGTTGAACTTCACGGCGGTCTTGCCGTTGCCGAACAGGTCGTACACGGCACCCATGCGCGGGGTGACATCCTTCCAGTGGATCTCGTCGGTGGTGCCGGCCGCATAGAAGATGCGCGTCGGCATCAGCTGATAGTCGGGGCCGCCGGCGCCCGTGTCCGGGTAGCTGGTGCCGACACCGTCGTAGCGCACGCCGCCCTGGAGCGTGAGCCGTGCCCGCGTGTAGGTGTCCTGCGCGAAGAACGACGTCATCAGGATGTTGCGCTGGTACTTCACCTCGCCGGGGTAGACCGCGCTCTGATTGAGCTGATTCGGGATGCCGTTGTTGAACCGGTACTGAATGAACGGCGTGACGTTGAAATACGCCTGGCTCGGGTGGCTGATGTTGCCCTGATAGCCCACCTTCACGCTGTGCGACCCGGGGATGTACGAGGCCGACGCCCGCATCTGCGCCAGCGTGCCGATCTGATGCCGCTCGAACCCCTGCTGGAGCGGCTGGTTGAAGCGGTAGATGAGGCCTGGAATGCCGGGGATGCTGGGATCACTCGGGTAGCCGTTGTTGTTGGGGCACGTAGGCGCGCACTGTTCGACGACGGAAATCATGTCGTCGTTGTGCGAGCCGTCGACGCGCGGCGCGAAGTTGGCATAGCGCGACAGGTAGTCGCCCCAGCCGGCTTCGAACAGCAGCCGGTTGGTGAAGGGCGACGTCCACGACGCCTGCTGGATGTGGCCGGGCGTATAGAGCCGCATCCCCTGCGCCTCGGGCGTCCGGGTCGCGCTGCCGCCGCCGGTCTTGTTCTGCCGGTCGTACTGCTCGGAGTGGCTCAGGCTGATCTTGTTGCGGGGCGAGACCTGCCACGTGAGCCGCGCGACCGCATTGCGGGTCACGCTGTCCACGAACGCCGGGCGCGAGGTGTCGAAGTCCACCAGCCACTTCGTCGGATCGCCGGCGTTGCGGTTGAAGAACATGCCGGGCACCGTGTTCTCGGCCACCACTTCGCGGTAGGTGAGGTAGAACCACAGCTTGTCGCGGATGATCCGCCCGCCGCCCATCGGGTTGAAGTCGTAGACCTTCTTGAGCTCCTGCGGCGACCGGAGTCCTGCGGCCTTCAGCGCGTCGGTATAGTTACTGCCCTGCATCGCCCCGCTCGCGCCCGACAGGAAGAGCGTGCCGCTGAAGCTGTTGCCGCCGTCTCTCGGAATGATGTTCAGCATCACGCCGCCGGTTTCGGCTTCGCCCAAGCCGCCCGATGTCGTCAGCACCGTTTCCTGCGCGCCCGCCACGTTGGACACGGCGGCGTTCGAGTTGGCGCCGGCCCACCCGGTGTTGATGCCGTCGTGGAGCGTGCGTGAATCAGAGGCGCGGGCACCGTGGATGAAGCCGGCCATGCCGCCGCTCCCGCCGGTGATGCCGCCGGAGTCGCCGTTGGCAAGGCCCACGATCAGGCCGGGAATGAGCGCCTGGATACCGTTGGCGCCCCGCGACGTGGGAATGGCCGTCAGGACCTCGCGGTCCAGAACGGTCTGGACCCGCGCGCTCTGCACGTCCACGATCGGCGACTCCCCGGTGACCGTCACGGTCTCTTCGAGGCTGCCGACACGCAGGTCGGCGTTGACCGAGGCGACGAAGTCGCCCGTGAGTCCGATACCGTCGCGCTTCACGGTGGTGAAACCGGGGAGCGTGAACGTCACGGAATAGACGCCGGGGCGCAGGTCGACGATTCGATACTGGCCCGCGCTGTCGCTCAAGACCGAGCGAACCTTTTCAATCAGGACCGGGCTGGCGGCTTCCACCGTCGCGCCGGGGAGCACCGCCCCGGACGCGTCCCTGACCACGCCGGCGATGGTGCCCTGGGCGAAGACGACCGCGGGCAGAAACAACACGAGAAAGAGGGACGCCACCGACCGCTGGGCAATTGGACCCATGTGTTCCTCCTCAAAGAGGCATTTGGCCCACCCGGGACAGGAATCTGCGGTTCAGACGAATAGGGGCGTATTGAACGACCTGGGTTCCCTCGCGAAAGTACAGGACCGGACGACAGGACAGGACACTGACGGAGCGACTTGGGGCGTGAGTATACACATACGGCGCCGCGGCACCAGCGGTCGAGATTTGCCGACATGCCCTTGGCCATATGATTTCGACCATGGGTGCCTGGCTGACCGGCGGAGTGCTCGGGCTCGCGCTGCTCGCTCAGAGCACGACGTCGGGCTGCGATCCCCAGCCCCCCGCCACGACGCCGCCGCCGCCCGCGACCTCCGCGGTCACGTTCACGACGCAGGACGGAGTGCGAGTGCAGGCCGACGCGATCGCGTCCAACCTGGAGGTGCCATGGGCGATGGCGTTTGCGCCGGACGGGCGCCTCTTCGTCGCCGAACGCCCGGGGCGCGTCCGCATCGTCAATCCCTCCACCTCGACATCCGAGATCGCGCTCACGCTCGACGACGTCTTCCGCCAGGGCGAGGCCGGCCTGCTGGGCCTGGCGCTGGCCCCAGACTTCGCGGCCACGCGCCTCGTGTTCCTCCACTACACCGCGGTCGTGGGAAACGGCGCCGTGAACCGCATCGTCCGCTACCGCGAGGCCGGCGGGCGGCTGGCCGAACGGGCGGTCCTCCTCGACAACATCCCGGCGGCGACCATCCACGACGGCGGCCGTCTTCGCTTCGGACCGGACGGTCTCCTCTACGCGACTGCCGGCGACGCGGCGAACAGCGCGCTCGCGCAGGATCCGGCATCCCTGGCCGGCAAGTTTCTGCGAATCGATCGAGACGGGCTGTCGGCGCGGGGCAACCCGTTCGGATCGCCGGTCTTCAGCTGGGGTCACCGCAACCCGCAGGGGTTCGACTGGCACCCGGCAACCGGCGAGATCTGGGCCACCGAGCACGGCAACTCGGGCAACGACGAGATCAACGTGATCCGCACCGGAGTCAACTACGGGTGGCCGACCATCGAAGGGGCGCAGACCTTTCCGAACATGGAGCCGCCGATCACGTCGTTCAGCCCCTCGATCGCGCCTTCCGGCGCCGCGTTCTATCGAGGGGCGCGGTTTCCGCAGTTCGTCGGCAATCTCTTCGCGGCGACGCTGCGAGGCACGCACCTGCTGCGTCTGGTCGTGGATGCCCAGGGACGGCGCATGACCCGGCAGGAGCGGCTGCTCGAGGGAACCTTCGGCCGTCTCCGCGACGTCGTGATCGGACCGGACGGCTACATTTACATCTGCACCAACAACCGTGACGGCCGCGGCAGCCCGGCGGCCGCCGACGATCGCATCATCCGCCTCAGCCCGGCTTCCTGAACGTCAACCTGTAGAGACTCCCATGGTCAACACCGCCGACCACGACTACGCGGACTGGCTGGCGCGGTACCGCCGCGCCTGGATCGAACGGGACGCCGACGCCGCCAGCCGGTTGTTCACCGAAGACGCGATCTACCGTGAACAGCCGTTTCAACCGCCGTTCGCCGGCCGCGCGGCCATCCGGAACTATTGGAGCACCGTCACCGCATCACAGACCGGCGTCGAGCTTCGGTACGGCCGGTCGATTGTGGACGGCCGCCGGCTGGCCGTGGAATGGTGGGCGAACCTGCAGACCCACGACGGCCCCCTCACGCTGGCTGGCGAGTTTCTGCTGCTGTTCGCCGAAACGGGGGAGTGCCGAGAGCTGCGCGAATACTGGGTCCTGACCCAGGGGCGCGCCGAACCGCCGCCCGGCTGGGGCCAGTGACGCGGCCGCGGCGCCAGCAGTAACAGCGCGACGCGTGTGTCGCGGAACCTCCGTCTCAGGGCGCTTCGGCGTAGGCCGATCGCGCCAGCGCGGCAATCCCGTTCGCCCGCGGCCACGCCGGCTGCTGGGCCTGGAACTCCGCCTGCACCGCGGTGGCCGTATCGTCGGCCGACTTGCCCTGCGCCTTCAACTCGCGGGCGCGCGTCTGGATGCCCTGGACGATCGTCTGCTGCGTGCCTAGGATGGTGCCCGGACCGATGTCGCCGTGCGCCGGCACGATCGTCGAGGGCTTCAGCGACGCAATCAGGTCGAAGGCCGCGAGCCACGCCTTCGTGCTGGAGTTCTGGTTCGCGCCGAGAAACGAGCGGTTCATGACCACGTCGCCGGCGAACAGCACGCCGTCGCCCTCGACGAACACCACCGTATCGCCTCGGGTATGGGTCGGCCCCACGACGAGAAGCCGAACCCGCACGCCGCCCAGATCCAGCACGTGCTCGCGATCGAAGGTGACCGCCGCCGGCCGCCGCGCCGCGTCCTTCAGCAGTTCGGCCGTCATCGGCGACCGCGACGCGAACGTCGCCACCTGGCGCATGCCAGCCTCCTCGAACTCGGCTTCCTGGATCGTCGAGTTCACATACTGCGCCGACGGCGGAAACGCCACGTAGCCGGTCGTGTGCTCGGCGTGGAAGTGCGTGGTCACGATGTAGATCGCGTTGTTGCGGCTCACCTTGCCCACTTCGCGCAGCACCGCTTCCCCGTTGCGACGGCCGAGCCCCGGGTCCACCACCAGTGTGGCGCGCGAGCCGACCACGATGCCGGCGTTGGGGACGAGGGGGACGCCGCCGTCCGGGATGGCATAGGTGTGCGGCCCGAGCATGACGGTGACGCCTTCGCGAATCAGCGGGTCCGGCGCCGGACCGCGCTGCGCCTGAGCGAACTGCGAAGCGACCGCAAGAAGTACTGCGATGAAACCGACCCTGGTCATCATTGCCGGCAGTCTACCTCGTGCGAACTGGCGTCGTGAACGCTGGAACGGGTCTGAAGACCCGCGGCCACATGCGGGCCCTGCAGAGGATAGTATTCGCCGGTGTCGTTCGAGACCACGCAGTGGAGCCTGGTCGTGGCCGCAGGCGGCGACGACTCGTCGGCGGCGCGGGCCGCGTTGGCTACGCTGTGCGAGACCTACTGGTATCCGCTCTACGCGTACGTGCGGCGGCACGGCGCGAACGCCGACGATGCGCGGGATCTGACCCAGGGATTCCTGACCTCGCTGATCGAACGGCGCGACTTCGAGCACCTGGATCAGGCACACGGCCGCTTCCGGGCGTTTCTGCTCGCGTCGCTCCAGCACTTCCTCGCCAACGACGCGGCGCGCCGTCGCACGCAGAAGCGCGGCGGCGGCGTCACGCTGCTGCCGCTGGCGTTCGACACCGCCGAAGGCCGCTATCGGATCGAGCCGCAGGACTCGGCGACACCCGAGACGCTGTACGAACGGCGCTGGGCCCTGACGGTGATCGAT
>Ga0173480_10000270_pt1 | contig 15959 bp, 17 predicted proteins | sample NitcycUS209509C1_FD_122622 | JGI IMG/M metagenome (GOLD analysis project Ga0173480, IMG submission 122622) | Soil microbial communities from Arlington Agricultural Research Station in Wisconsin, USA - Nitrogen cycling UWRJ-S209-509C-1 (version... | ecosystem: Environmental > Terrestrial > Soil... | reverse complement strand
GCTCCGCGGGTCAGCTGCCGCTTCACCCACGTTTATCCCGACGGCGTCGCCCCCTACTTCACCGTCATCGCCCCAGCCGTCCGTGGCGGCGAGGTCGAGCAGTGGGACGAGATCAAGGCCGCCGCTTCCGAGGCCCTGATCGACGCCGGCGGCACGATCACCCACCACCACGCCGTCGGCCGCGACCACCGCCCCTATTACGACCGCCAGCGCCCAGCCCCCTTCGCAGCCGCCCTCCGCGCCGCCAAGGCCGAGCTCGATCCTGCGGGAGTACTGAATCCAGGCGTGCTGATCGACCCCCGATGAGGAAGCCGCCGCCGCTCGGCGCTACCCTTTCGCGACTCGAATTCCCGCTCGGGCTGCCAGATGCGGCGCCCGGGTCATCCTCCCGCGATGGAAACGATCACCTCCGAACAGCCCACCGTGCCGGCTGAGCCCACCCAGCCCGAGCAGGAGCCCGTGGTCCCGCGGCGCTCGCCGCTGCGGGCGGCGATCAAGACCGGGCGGCCGAAGGAGTGGATCAAAAACGTCTTCGTGTTCGCCGGCCTGCTGTTCTCCGGCAAGTTCACCGAGGGCCATGCGATCGCCGAGGCGACGATCACCTTCGTCGCCTTCTGCCTGGTCTCCAGCGCCGGCTACTTCCTCAACGACCTGATCGACGTCGAGCTCGACCGCAAGCATCCGAAGAAGCGCTTCCGCCCGCTGGCCGCCGGCGAGCTCTCCGAGCGGACGGCGATGACGATCGCCCCCGTCCTGGCCCTCATCGCCGTCGCCCTCGCCTTTGGCGCGGTCAACTGGGAAGTCGGGTTGATGGTCGTCGGCTACGGCATCGCCCAGACTGCCTACAGCCTCGGCCTCAAGCAGATCGTGATCATCGACGTGATGACGCTGGCGGGGCTCTTCGTCCTCCGCGTCGCCGCCGGCGCCAGCGCCGTCGACGCCCACGCCTCGGAATGGCTGATCCTCTGCACCGGCATGCTCGCCGCCTTCCTCGGCTTCACCAAGCGCCGCCAGGAGGCGGTCTCCGAGCTGCACGAGGGCACCTCGACCCGCCCGGTCCTCGAGCACTACTCGCTGCCCTTCCTCGACCAGATGGTCTCCCTGGTCACCACCGGCACCGTGCTCAGCTACGCCATCTACACCGTCAACTCACCCCTGATCGGCAGCCAGATGATGCTCACCATTCCGCCGGTCGTCTACGGAATCTTCCGCTACCTCTACCTGATCTACGACCGCTCCGACGACCGCTCAATGGCCCAGATAGTCGCCGGCGACCGCGGCATTCAGGCGGCTGGCGCAGCGTTCGCGGTGATCGCGTTCTTGTTGCTGTACGTCTTTAACTGACCTCTGGTGCCAGTTAACCTCCGGCTACGCGTTTCGCGACTGGGTCAACCAGGCGCTCCGGAAGAGTGATCTGATCGCTAGCAACGTCCAAAAAGCCAGTGCTATCTGAAATGAAAACATGGTGCGCTAATACTTCGGCTAGACGATCTCGGGTATCTGCCGAGGAGCCGGTACTGACGATTCGAGCGAAGGTATTGAGGGCAGCAGCCTTGTTGTTGGCAACTGCCTGAAGGTGGCGATGAACGCTGAATTGCAGGCTGGTTAAACGAACTGCGTAGATCAGAAGTCCGATGACGAGTATGTCAACGGCGAGATGAGAGATCAGCTCCGACGTGGTGGCGTTGTCCGGCGGAGCATTCAGCGCCAGTAGGCCAGCGCCGCCAATAAGAGCGGCTACCAAGGCAACACAAAGTCCGCAGCCCCATCTCTTCCAGTCCCTTTCATGATCTTCGGCTTGCGCTTCGTAAGCATTCGCAAGATCTTCGGCTCCTGAGGAGCCGGTGCTGCCACGAGCGGCCTCAACTAGATCTTTTCTGGATTCGACCTCAGCTGATAGTTCCGCATGGGCCGCTTTGAGTTCCGCGATTTGTGCATTCGCATCCTCAAGTTCTTGGGTTAGATCGGGATGTGATCGCGGTGGGGCCTCGGGTCGCAATTCACTTAGAGGCGATTCAAGGGCATTGAAGAATTTGAGCACGCCATGTAGGCGTTCTGCCAGTGATCGACTAGCGTCGCCTGCGCCGGCCGCTTGGCGACTCGCGTGAGTTGGGGGCCGGGACAGAATCACCTTGACTATGTCCATCACCTCAAGAAGCTGATCTTCAATTTTTTTCTTGACCTCAGGAGGGAGAAGATCCCAAGCTGCCACGGCTTGCTCTGCTATTGCCAGGATGGATTTAAACTGAGCAGGGGCAACCGTTAGTTCATGGGCACTTTCGAACCTTCCCTCGCCCCGGAGGAGGTCGGGATCAATTCCCCGGAGTTCCCTTAAGAGCTCCGTTACAAATTGGCGACCGGCCGGACCATCTTTTTCACCGTTTGACACGGTTGTTGAACCTAGCCGAAAGCGGTGAGGGAACTAGGCGAGCCCGACCTCGGGGGGGCCGCTCTCCATCAGGTAGAAGCGCGCGCGGCCGATCTCCTCGCCGTTGACCTGGACGACCGCGGCGTGGGGGCCGGCGGTCTCGAAGGCGGCGGTGGCGGCGATCGACATCACCAGGCGTTGCTCTTGGCCTTCGGGGAGGCCTGGGGGGCGGCCGGTCTCGAAGTTGGCGGTGAGGCCTTCGCCGAGCTCGTTGCCGTCGGGGTCCTGGACGGTGACTATTAGCTCGTGGGGGCTGTTGGTCTCGTGCCAGGCGACGTCGATGCCGAGGCCGATGGAGAAGGACCACTCGGCCGGCAGCTCGGGGAGGCGGAGGACGTTCCAGCCGCCGCCGGTCAGGTAGAGCTTGCCGTTGACGGCCTCGCTGTGGTCGCAGAGGAGGAGGAAGCCGATGTTCACGGCGCCTCGCCCTCGGCGTAGGGGATGACCGGCAGGTCGGAGCGCAGTTCGATCTTGCCGCCCTTGGTGAACTGGAGGTCGATCGTCTCGTTCTTGCGGTAGGTGCCCCAGAGGCCGAGGTACATCGCCAGCCAGCGACTGGTGCCGACCTTCTCCTTGACGATCGGCCGGCCGAAGTCGATTACGCCGCCTTCGATCCGGTAGCTCTCCTTCGGCTGTTCGACCCCGTTGATGAAGACCGTGAACGGGGGTTCGGCGCCGGCCGGCAGCTTCACTCGCTCGCCGGCGGCGTAGCTGCCCTTCGGGATCTCGGTATCGGCGTTGCTCATCGTTCCTTCGCCTCAAGAGTCTCGCGCACGAGATCGAACGGCGTGTCGTGGTCGGTCGGGTCCAATTCCTCTCGGGCTACCCCACCCTTGAAGGGGACGAACGTGCCGTCGCCGCGCACGTCGACTCCGGCCACCGATTTCTTGAACAAGCCGCCGCTGCTGAGCTGCAGGCGAGCGTGGACCTGGTCGCCGGGCTCGAAGTCCCGCAGCGACTGCACCGGCCGCACCGGACCCTCGCTGCGGATCGCCAGCGCCCGCTCGCGCATCGCCGCCACGGCTTCGCCGAGGTCGTCGAAGGACTGGTGGTCCACGTCCGAGCCGTGGCGCACGGTCAACTTCCAGCGAGACACGAAGACGAGGCTATTCGGTTGTTCCTTCTCGGTCAGCTACAACGAAAAGGAACAGACGAAGGCTAGGCGCCGCGCCGGGGGCGTTTCGGGCGCCGCGCCGGCGGGCCGACGATTTTCTCCGGCCCCTCGCGGTTCTCTACAGGCACGTACTCCAGCTCCCGCTCGCCGGTGTAGATCTGCCGCGGCCGGGCGATTTTCTTCTCTGGGTCTTCCTGCATCTCCATCCACTGGGCGACCCAGCCGGCGGTGCGGGGGATGGCGAAGATGACCGTGAACATGTCGGTCGGGATCCCCATCGCCTCGTAGATGATCCCTGAGTAGAAGTCGACGTTCGGGTAGAGCTTTCGCTCGGTGAAGTAGTCGTCCTCGAGCGCCCGCTTCTCCAGCTCCTGCGCGATCTCGACCAGCGGGTTGTACTCGGTCGCTTCGAAGACCGGTTCCAGGTACTGCTGGATGATCCGTGCCCGCGGGTCGTAGTTTTTGTAGACCCGGTGGCCGAAGCCCATCAGTTTCTCCTCGCGCTGCTTCACCCGCTCGAGGAAGTCGGGGATGTTCTCCGGCGACTCGATCCGTCGCAGCATCCGCAGCACCGCCTCGTTGGCGCCGCCGTGCAGCGGTCCGTAGAGCGCCGCCACCCCGGCCGCCACCGCCGAGTAGGGGTCGACGTCGGAGGACCCGACCCCGCGTACGGCGCTGGTCGAGCAGTTCTGTTCGTGGTCGGCGTGGAGGATGAAGAGAACGTCGAGCGCTTTGGTCAGCGCCTCCTTGGGGATGTGGCGGTCCTCGGTCTTCTTGAAGACCATCGAGAGGAAGTTCTCGGCGTAGTTGAGCTCGTTGTCTGGATAGACGTAGGGGAGCCCCATGTTGTGCCGGTACGAGAAGGCGGCGAGGGTCGGGACCTTGGCGATCAACCGGACCGCTGCCATGTAGCGCTCTTCGGGGTCGTCGATCTGCTTCGCGTCGGGGTAGAAGGTCGAGAGGGCACCGACGCCGGCCAGCAGCATCCCCATTGGGTGGGCGTCGTAGCGGAAGCCCTCGAAGAAGTGCTTCAGGTCCTCGTGGACGAAGGTGTGGTGGGTGATGTCGTAGACCCAGCGGTCGAGCTGCGGCGCGGTCGGCAGCTGGCCGAAGACCAGCAGGTAGGCGACCTCGAGGAAGGTCGACTTCTCGCAGAGCTGCTCGATCGAGTAGCCGCGGTGTTCGAGGATCCCGGCGGCGCCGTCGATGTAGGTGACCGAGGAGCGGCAGGAGGCGGTGTTGGTGAAGGCGGGGTCGTAGGCCATCATCCCGAATTCGTCCTCGTCGACTTTGATCTGACGCAGGTCCATCGCCCGCACCGTGCCGTCAGAGATCGGCACCTCGTAGCTCTTGCCGGTGCGGTTGTCGGTGATCGTCAGCGAGTCGGAAGCCATGGGGCGGCGCCCATTCTGTCACTTCGCTCTCGTCGACTGTTAAGAGGTAAGGGCAAAGCCCTAAGAAGCGACGGGACCCTCGAACTGGGTCATCGCCCGCAGCTGCTCGAAGCGGGAGTCGATCTCCTCGCGGGTCAGCCGCGCCACCCGCTCGGTGCCGAACTCCTCGACGTTGAAGGAGGCGAGGACGGTGCCGTAGCCCATCGCCCGCCGCAACTCGTCGTCGTCGATCTCCTCGACGCTGTCGAGGTAGCCGAAGAAGCCGCCGGCGAAGCTGTCGCCGGCGCCGGTCGGGTCGCGCACGTCCTCCAGCGGGAACCCGGGCAGGGCGAAGAAGCCGGACTCGGTGAAGAGGGCGGCGCCGTACTCGCCCTGCTTGGCGACCACCGCGCGCGGGCCCATGTCCATCACCGTGCGGGCGGCCCGGGCCAGGTTCGACTCGCCGGTCAGCATGCGGATCTCGGCATCGTTGACGACGAGGACGTCGACCTCGGCGATCGCCGCGCTCAGCGAGTCCTTGGCGGTTTCGATCCAGAGGTTCATCGAGTCGAGGCCGCTGAGTCGCGCCGACCCGCACTGGGCCCGCACCTGGCGCTGCAGATCCGGCTGGATGTTGGCGAGGAAGAGGGTGTCGGCCGCCTGCGAGGCCGCCGAGAGCTTCGGCTCGAACTCGGCGAAGACGCCGAGCTGGGTGTCCTCGGTGTGGGCGACGTTGAGGTCGTACTCGTAACGGCCGCGCCAGAAGAACGACTGGCCGCCCGCGACCCGCTCGACGTCCTCGACGATCACCCCGCGCTGTTCGAGGACTTCGAACTGCTCGGCGCCGAAGTCGTCGCCCACCGGCCCGACCGGGCGCACCTCGGTAAAGAAGCTGGCCGCGAGCGAGAAATGGACGGCGGCGCCGCCGAGCATCCGCTCGCGCTCCCCGAAGGGCGTTTTGACTGCATCAAAGGCGATTGATCCAACGACGGTGAGTGACATGCGGACGGCAGCCTAGCGGCTGGCCTGCGAGACTCACCGCCCGATGAAAGCGATCCAGATCGACGAGTTCGGCGGTCCCGAGGTCCTCGACTACCGCGACGTCCCGGATCCGAGCCCGAAGCTCGCCGAGATCGTCGTCAACGTCAAGCGCAGCGGCATCAACTTCGCCGACACCCACGCCTCCCGCAACGACTATTTGGCCGAGCAGACCCTGCCCCTGATTCCGGGGGCCGAGATCGCCGGTCAGACCAACGATGGCCGCCGCGTCGTCGCCCTGCTCGGCAGCGGCGGCTACGCCGAGAAGGTCGCGGTCCCGCAGGCACAGCTGATCGAGCTGCCCGACGGGGTCGACTACGACCAGGGGGCCGGCGGGCTGCTGCAGGGCCTGACCGCGCTGGCCCTAGTCCACCGCTGCGCCCGGATCGAGCCGGGGGAGACGATCGTCATCGAGGCCGCTGCCGGTGGCACCGGCTCCCTGTCGGTGCAGCTCGCGAAGCGTGCCGGCGCGAAGGTGATCGGCCTCGCCTCCAGCGAGGAGAAGCGCGAGCTGGTCACCAGCCTCGGCGCCGACGCCACCGTCGACTCCCGCGCCGAAAACCTCGGCGAGGCGATCCGGGAGGCCAACGAGGGCAAGCGGGTAGATGCTGTCCTGCACATGAGCGGCGGTGACGCCTTCGACGCCGAGATGGGCGTGCTGGCGCCGCTGGGGCGGATGGTCGTCTTCGGCATCGCCTCGCGCGAACAGCGCGAGGTCTCCACCGCCTCCCTGCTGCGCGGCTCCAAGGCGGTGATCGGCTTCTGGCTCGCCCACCTGCTGATGCGCCCGGATCTGCTGGTGCCGATGATCGGCGATCTGCTCGGAGCCATCGCCAAAGGCGAGCTGCAGGTTACGATCGGTGAGGTCTACCCACTGTCGGAAGCGAAGCGGGCGCACGAAGACCTGATCGCCCGCCGCACCACCGGCAAGCTCCTGTTGGATCCTTCTAATTGATCGCCCCCTTCTAAGTGACCGCATTTAAAGACCTAGGCCTCTCGCCTGACATCCAGCAGGCGCTGGACGAGCTCGGCTTCGAGGAGCCGACGCCGATCCAGGAGCAGGCGATCCCGGAGCTGCTGGGTGGTCACGACGTGATCGGCCAGGCCCAGACCGGGACCGGTAAGACGGCCGCCTTCGGACTGCCGCTGCTGCAGTACCTCGACCCCGAGAACCAAGAGGTCCAGGCGATCGTCCTCACCCCGACCCGCGAGCTCTGCATCCAGGTGACCCAGGCGCTGCGCACCTTCGCCGAGCACCTTGACATCGAGATCGTTGCCGTCTTCGGCGGCGCCCCGATCCGCTCGCAGCAGTCGCAGCTGCGCTCCGGCGCCCACGTCGTCGTCGCCACCGTCGGCCGGATGATGGACTTGATGTCCCGCCGGTCGCTGGTCCTCACCGCGGCCCGCTTCGTCGTCCTCGACGAGGCCGACGAGATGCTCGACCTCGGCTTCATCGAAGACGTCGAGAAGATCCTGCGGATGTGCCCGAGCGGACGCCAGACGGCGCTCTTCTCGGCGACGATGCCGCCGCCGATCAAGAAGCTCGCCGAGGGCTACATGTACGACCCGGTGACGATCAAAATCACCCCGAAACAGCTGACGGTCGACAAGATTTCCCAGGCCTTCGTCGAGGTCCCCGCGAAGGAGAAGGCCTCGCGCCTGGTCGACTTGCTGAAGACCGAAGAACCCGAGCAGGCGATCATCTTCACCCGGACCAAAATCGGTGCCTCGAAGCTGGAGAAGACGCTGAAGGACAAAGGCCTCGACGTGAAGGCGCTGCATGGCGACCTCAGCCAGGGCGTCCGCGACGGGGTGATGATCTCCTTCAAGGACCACCGCGTGAAGCTGCTGGTGGCGACCGACATCGCCGCCCGCGGGCTCGACGTCGAGCACGTCACCCACGTCATCAACTACGACGTGCCGAACTCCTCGGAGACCTACGTGCACCGGATCGGGCGCACCGGCCGGGTGGGGCGGACCGGACGCGCGATCACCTTCGTCACCCCCGACCAGCGCGACGAGATAACCCGCATCGAGCGCGACGTGAAGACCACGATCGGCGAGTGGGAGACTCCCGAGGAGCGGCTCGAACACGCGCCGCGGCCGCGACGGCGCGAGCGCGAGCGGGGGGAGAGGCGCGAGAGCCGCAAGGAGCCGGCCGAGGCGAGCGGCGATGGCGACGGCGAGAAGGCGGCGACGACCAAGCTCTTCGTCAACCGCGGCGAAAACAGCGGCATCAACGAGGAGGCTCTGCGCTGGGCGCTGCGCGAGGGCGCCGTCCTGCCCGAGGAGGCCGTCCACGACGTCCGCGTCCTGCACCGCTTCTCCTTCGTCGAGGTCGATCCCGAGCTGGCCGAGCGCACCGTCGAGTTCCTCGACGGCACCAAGCTCGAGGGCAAAGAGATTCGCCTCGAGATCGCCAAGAGCTAGCGCAGTCGAGTTTCGCCACAGCGGGGTGTGGTCAAGGTCGGATGCGGCACCGCATCGATCCCGGGGCAGCGGGTATCCAGGTTGAGTGCGCCTCTTTCTTTGCCTGTTCGCGACGTGCCTGCTCGTCGGGGCAGTGCTGGCCTCCAGCGCACCGGCGGTGACCCCAAGCTGCGCCGAAGGCCCTGAGACCGTCGGCGGCACGACTTTTGGCACGCCCTGCGATGACCTGATCGTCGCGGCGCCCAGTGTGGAGGCCGTGAGGGGCGGCGGAGGAGACGACACGATCCGCGCTGCCGCGATCACCGCCGCCAGCGACTGCCCGAGCGGTTGTTTCCTCGGCGTCGGCAGCCAGACCTTCGAAGGCGGGCCGGGCAACGACGTCGTCTTCGGCGAGCGCGGCAACGACACGCTGAAGGGCGGCGAAGGAGATGACCAGTTGTTCGGGGGGATCGGCGACGACCTGGTCCAGGGCGGACCTGGCAACGACCGGTTGGCCGGCGGCTTCGGCGCCGACTCGATCGATGGTCAGGAAGGCAACGACTACGTGCGCGGCGACACGACGATCGACCGCATCTTCGACACCGGTGGTGGCGCCGACACCCTCAGCTTCTCGACCGGGGTGACGCCTGGGTTCGGCGACAGCGTGCCGATCGCCGGCTTCCCGCCCTCCGGCGGCGAGCGGGGGGTCGAGCTGGAGATGGGGGAGGACGGCCAGAACGCCGACAACGGCGTCGCCCCGTTCGGCGGCGGCGTCGACGAAGTTGAAGCCGGGAACTTCGAGACTGTGATCGGGACGCCGTTCTCCGACCACCTGATCGGCACCGCGGCCACCCAGAGCTTCTACGGCGGCGGCGGAGCCGACGCGATCGAGGGTGGGGGAGGTGGCGACACCTTGGTCGGCGGCGCCGACGGCGACTACCTGGACGGCGGGACCGCGGCCGTCCGCGATACCGGCCTGGTCAGCGTCGGGATGATGACGCCGCCCGGCGCCACCCCGTACACCCAGCTCTACCTGGTGGGGAGCAGTGGCGAGGACGACGTCACCGCCACCTACTCGCCGGGCGCGGTCAGTTTTGAGCTTGGCGCCGGCGAATTCGACCAGAGCCCGAGTGACGACGGTGGCTGCGAGATCGAAACCACGACCGAGGCGACCTGCGCGCTGGCGGGACCGCTCGACTCGCTGTTGCTGGCGGGAATGGGCGGGGACGACGCGATCGTCGCCGCAGGCTTCCCAGTCACCGCAAGCGTCGTCGCGACCGGCGGCGAAGACGGCGACTCGCTCACCGGCAGGGACGGTGAGGACATCCTCGTCGACGGGCCCGGGTCCGGCGCGGACGTCCTCAACGCTCTCGGGGGCGACGACGCCCTCACCCACAATGGCGGCGCCGACCAGCTGCTCGGCGGCGACGGCAACGACCTCTTCCTCTCCGACTCGATCTGCGACGGCGAGGAAATCGTCGGTGGCATCGGCCGCGACAACTCCTCCTGGGCGCGGCTCGACGCGAGCGTCTCGGCCGACCTGGAAGCAGGCGTGGCGGGCGACCCGGGAAGCGGCGGTTCCCCTGGCTGCGACAGCGGCGAACTGGACTCGATGACGGAGATCGAGGATCTGGAGGCCTCCTCGGCGCCAGACGTTCTCCGCGGCGACGCCGGCCCGAACCAGCTGCTCGGCCACAAAAGCCCCGACTCCTACTTCGCGGGCGCCGGCTCGGATTCGATCCTCGCCAATTCAGGCGACACCGGGCCCGGCGACTTCGACGTCACCATCGACTGCGGCGCCGACGCCGACTCGGCGCTCATAGACCGCCCACAATTCGGCGGGGACCCGGTCCCGGTCAACTGCGAGACCGTCACCGAAGCGGACCCCAACAGCTTCCAGACGGGCACCCAGCTACCGCCGCCGCCGCTGGACGAAACGCCTCCTGCTGCTGAACCGGTTCCGCCGCCCAAGGTCACGCCGCCGCGGGACCGGATCGCGCCGCGTACCAGGCTCGGCTTCCACCCGAGGGCGACGGTCTTCTCGGCGCGAACCTGGCGCACCGTCAGCTTCCGCTTCGGCGCAAACGAGGCGGCCGGCTTCCGCTGCAAGCTCGACGCGCGCCCCTACCGCGCCTGCACCTCACCCCGCGCTTACCGGGTCAAAGCCGGCCGGCACGCCTTCCGCGTCGTCGCGGTCGACCAGGCCGGCAACGCCGACCGCACGCCGGCGCTCTTCAAGTTCGCGGTGCGCCGCCGCTAGGGCGACTGCACGGTCAGCTCGGCGATTGTCTCCAGCAGCCGGTCGAAGTCGATCGGCTTGGTGACGAAGGCCTCGATCCCGAGGTCGGTGGGGGCGTCAGCGTCGCCGGCGTTCTGGTGGGCGCTGACGATCAGGGCCGGCACCTCCCAGCCGGCGGCGCGCAGCTCGCGCAGGGCGTCGATCCCAGACTTGCGCGGCATCATCGCGTCCAGCAGCAGCATGTCGGGGACGACGCCGCCTGCGATGTGATCGAGCACCTCCTGTCCGTCGGCGGCCGTCTCGACCGTGTGACCGGCCATCTCCAGCCGCGTCCGCATCAGCAGCAGGATCGTCTCCGAGTCGTCGGCTACCAGGATCGTCGCCATCAGCTCGCCTCCGCCGCGGTCCGGTCCTGGCCGTTGCCGGCCTCGCCGCCAAGCGCCGGCCCGGGCGCGATCGGCAGGCGCACCCGGAAGGTGGAGCCGACGCCCACCGTCGACTCCGCCGTGATGCTGCCGCCGTGCAGCTCGACCAGCGATTTCGAGATCGCCAGGCCGAGGCCGGTACCGCCGACCCGCTGGGTCAGGCCGGCGTCGCCGCGGGTGAAGCGGTCGAAGATGCGGCCAATCTGATCCTCGGGGATGCCCTGTCCGTTGTCGCTCACGCTGATCTCCACCTCGGCGCCGACCGGGCGGGCCGCGACCGTTATGGACGCACCTTCGGGCGAGTACTCATGCGCATTCGTAAGCAAGTTCACAAGTATTTGTCTTATCCGGTCCGGCTCGACGTGGATCGGCGGCAGGCCGGGTGGTAGGTCTTCGCGCAGCGACTGGTGCCCCGCCTCGGTTTGGGCGCGCATCGTACGCACGACGTCTTCGACAAGCGGCGCGACCTCGGTCGGCTGCGGCTGGATCGCCAGGCGACCGACGTCCGAGCGGGCCAAGTCGAGCAGGTTGTTCAGCAGCCGGACCAGGTGTCGGCAGTTGTCGAGGATGATTTCGACGGTCTCTGCCTGTCGCGGGGTGAGCGAGTCGCGGTCGAGCATCAGCAGCTCGGCGAAGCCCTGGACCGAGGTCAGCGGGCTGCGCAGCTCGTGCGAGGCGGTGAGGACGAACTCGTCTTTGAGCCGATCGAGCTCTTCGCGCCGGCTTTCCTCCTGCTCCAGCTCCTCGGCCATCTCGTTGAAGGCGGCGCCGAGGGTCGCCGTCTCCGAGAGGCCGCCGACCTCGACCCGGGCGCTGCGGTCGCCGGAGGCGAGCCGTCCCGCCGCGGCGACAAGCTCCTCGAGCGGTCTTCGCATCGAGGAGATCAGGCCGCTGAAGAGGAGCAGCGCCCCGGTCAGGCCGGCGATCAGACCGGCGGCGACCAGCAGGGCGGTGTCGCGGGTATCGCCGGAGATCTCGTCCTGCAGTTCCTCGCGGCGGTCGATCTGCTGCTGGACCGTTTGACGCGCCGCTTTGCCGCTGCTGCCCTGGGCGATTTCCACCCGTGCTTCCATCTCCACCTGGTAGGAGCGGGCGATTGCGTCCTCGAAGTCCTGGCGCTGCTGGATAAAGCGGCCGACGCCGATCACCGCCATCGCGGTGAGCACGGCAAAGCCGATCGCGAACCCGATCCGCAGCCGGTTGGCGAGCGACGGGCTCAGCCGTCGATTGGATCGTGAATATGCTTGAGCCCCGATGGCTGACGAGGCTACCGAGCAAGACGGAACCGTCGCGGCTCCGGACGGAATCGACCAGGAGCCGCTCGAGGCCTGGTTCGGCGAGCACGTCCCCAGCGTCGAGCTGCCGCTGCGCTTCGAGCGGATCGCCGGCGGCCACTCGAACCTCACCTACCGCGTCACTGACGCGGCAGGCAAGCAGTGGGCGCTGCGGCGACCGCCGCTCGGCAAGCGGCTCGGCTCGGCCCACGACATGGGTCGCGAGTTCAAGGTCGTCTCCGCGCTGGGCAAGACCGAGGTGCCGGTGGCGCCGGTGGTCGGACTCTGCGAGGACGAGAGCGTCAACGGCGCCCCCTTCTACGTGATGGAGTTCGTCGAGGGGCCGGTCCTGCGCGGGCTGGCCGAGGCGGAGATCTTCCCTGACGAGGGCGATCGGCGGGCGATCGGCGAGCGCGTCGCCGACACCCTGGTCCAGATCCACGCGGTCGACCCCGATGCTGCCGGGCTCGGCGACCTCGGCCGCAAGGAGGACTACGTCGCCCGCCAGCTGCACCGCTGGCAGGGCCAGTGGGAGAAGTCGAAGACCCGCGAGCTGGAGCCGATCGACCGCGTCCACGCGGCGCTCTCGGCCCGCATCCCCGAGCAGGGCCCGGCGACGATCGTCCACGGCGACTACCGCCTCGACAACATGATCCTCAACAGCGCGGGCGAGGTCGCCGCGGTGGTCGACTGGGAGCTCTGCACCCTCGGCGACCCGCTCGCCGACGTCGGCCTGCTGATGGCCTACTGGCCGCAGCGCGGCGACGACGTCGTCGCCCTCGGCATGCCGGCCAACCTAGCGCCGGGGTTCCCGAGCCAGAAAGAGCTGGCCGACCGCTATGCCGAGCGCAGCGGCCGCGACCTCTCCGACCTCGGCTTCTACGTCGCCCTCGGCTATTGGAAGCTGGCGATCATCCTCGAGGGCGTGTACGCCCGCTACGTGGCCGGCGGCTACGGCAAGGTCGACGAGGGCATCCACGCCTTCGCCAGGCTGGTCGAGCGTCTCGCCGAAGAGGCCGAGCGCGCCGAGCGGGCGGAGTAGACGGCATCGGCCTCACCTGAAAGGGTGGGGCTGGAAACTCCAACCCAAAAGGGAGAGCTCGTGAAGCAGATCAAGAAGCGGCTCACGTACGCAAACGTGATGTCGTCGATCGCAGTGTTCCTCGTCCTCGGCGGTGCCACCGCAATCGCGGCCGGTCAACTCGGCAAAAACAGCGTTGGCTCCAAACAGCTGAAAAAGAACGCTGTGACCACCGCGAAAATCAAAAAAGGCGCGGTTACCGGCGCCAAAGTGAAACCCGGCTCGCTCAAAGCCTCGAACTTCGCCGCGGGTCAGCTGCCCGCCGGCCCCGCCGGCCCCAAAGGCGAGACCGGACCGAGCTTCGGCGCCTTCGGCAACGGTGGCTGCAACTCCCTCGAAGAACCGTTTGAGGTGTGTGCATCGACGGGGTCGGTCAACCTGCCGTCCGCGGGCCACGTGCTCCTGATCGCCTCCGCGGAATGGGACAACGACGACAACTCCATTCCTCCGGACTCCGGTGACTGCCGGTTGTCGGTGAATGGCTCCCCCGTCTCGCGGGAGATCAGCTTCGGCGAGGACACCGAAACGCACGGCATCGACTCGGGCGGCAGCATCACGATGAACTGGATCACTGGCCCACTGTCGGCCGGCTCCCACTCCTTCGCATTCGAATGCAGGGAGGAATCGGGGTCCACCTACATCGCCGAAGCGATGCTCTCGGCGGTCCTGCTGGGCAGCGCCTCACTGAACGTCGAGCCCGAACTGATGATCAAATAGGAGAACGCCAAATCGACTGTCGAGAAGGGCCGGCGACCGCCGGCCCTTCTTTTTAGGAGGTCCCCTTGAAGCAGCTACGCACGCGCCTCACCTACGCGAACGTGATGTCGTCGCTCGCGGTCTTCCTCGTCCTCGGCGGCGGCGCCGCATTCGCAGCCAACCAGCTCGGCAAGAACAGCGTCGGCTCCAAGCAGCTGAAGAAGAACGCCGTCACCGCCGCGAAGATCAAGAAGAACGCGGTGACGACGGCGAAGATCCGCAACCGCGCGGTGACCGGCGCCAAGATCAATCTCGCCACCCTCGGGACGGTCCCCAACGCCGCGCACGCCGGTCTCGCCGACAGCGCCGGCAACGCCAACACGGTTGGCGGCAGCAGTGTCAACAAGGTCTTCGCCAAGGTCCCGGCCGGCAGTACGACGACGCTGGGGACGTTCGGCGCCTTCAAATTCCTCGCCACCTGCGACGGCAGCGGCAACGTCACCATCGAAGTCGACCCCCAGGCCCCCGACACCGACTACGCGGCGTCCGGCAACGGCTCTCCGGAAGGTGCCTTCTTCGCCCGCGAAGCGGGCGCGGAGCCGAACTCGGAAGCGATCAGCGGCGAAAACGACCGCGGTCAGCTCAACTTCGCCGGCGCCCAGACGGGCGGAGCGACCGTGACCGGAGTCCTCGGCTGGGACGACACCCCCGCCTTCGACGAAGAGGGAGTCTGCGCCGTCTACGGTCAGATAACCGTTTCGGGCTAGGGCGCGACTTACCAGACCACCTGAATCCCGTAACGGTCGAGGTCGGCATCGGCGGTGACGAGAGCGAGGTTCTCGGTCTCGGCCTGGGCTATCAGCAGGCGGTCGAAGGGATCACGGTGGTGCAGTGGCAGCGTCCCGACGCGATCGGCGTGGCGGGGGGTGATCGGCAGCAGGTCGACCCCCACTCTCTCGAGCTGCTCGAGCAGGTCGCCTGGGGCGTTGAGCTTGCCGAGGCCGCGCTTGATCGCGACCTCCCAGAGGACAACGGCGCTGATTACGACCCGGTTGTCGCTATCGAGGATCGCCGCTCGCGCCTTCTTGCTGATCCGAGCCTTTTCGCCGGCGAGCCACCAGAGGACCACGTGGGTGTCGAGCAGGAGGCTCAGGGTTTCGTTCCGAGCGCGTCGGCGAGGTCGTCGGGAAGCTCGTCGAAGTCGTCGGCGATCTTGACCTGGCCACGCCAGGAGTCCAGGAGGGAGGCAAAACCCTCCCCGCGACGCTCGGGAACGAGTCGCGCTGCGGGCTCGCCGCGACGCGTGATCACGATCTCCTCGCCCGCTTCGACGCGCTCCACCAGCTTCGAGAGCTGCGTCTTCGCTTCATGCATACCGATTTCCGCCATAAAAGGAGGCTAGCAGTATCTAGCTAGTTATCTAGCTAATTAGATGTCTCAGACCATCCGCGCCGCGTGCCGGGGCTCGAGGTTGCCTTCAGCTTCAGCCTCGGCGCGCTTTGCCCAGCGGTTCAGCTCGCGGCGGGCGAGGACCATCTTGTGGACCTCGTCGGGGCCGTCGGCGAGGCGGAGCATGCGGCTGAAGCGCCACATGATCGCCAGTGGCGTGTCGTCGGTCATGCCGAGTGAGCCGTGGATCTGGATGGCGCGGTCGAGGACGTCCATGACCATGTTGGCGGCGACGATCTTGATCGCCGAGATCGCCTGGCGGGCGGCGCGCTTGCCCTCGGTGTCCATCTTCCACGCCGCGTACATCGTCAGCAGCCGCGCCTGGTCGATTTCCATCCGCGAGGTGGAGATCGCCTCCTGGACGAACTGCTTGTCGGCCAGCGGGCCGCCGAAGGCCTGGCGCTCGTTGGCGCGGCGGCACATCATCTCGTGC
>Ga0173480_10000268_pt1 | contig 15979 bp, 18 predicted proteins | sample NitcycUS209509C1_FD_122622 | JGI IMG/M metagenome (GOLD analysis project Ga0173480, IMG submission 122622) | Soil microbial communities from Arlington Agricultural Research Station in Wisconsin, USA - Nitrogen cycling UWRJ-S209-509C-1 (version... | ecosystem: Environmental > Terrestrial > Soil... | reverse complement strand
TGGCTCGGCCTCGACCGTGACGCCGCCGCCCGCTTCTCCTTCCTGCTGCTGATCCCGGCAGTCGCCGGCGCCACCGTCTACAAGGCCTACGAGTCGCTCAACGAAGGGCTGCCGTCCGGGGTGGCGGGGCCGATGATCGTCGGCACGATCGCCGCTGCCGTCTCCGGCTATCTGGCGATCGCCTGGCTGCTGCGCCTGCTGCGGACGACCAGCTATCGCCCCTTCGTCCTCTACCGCTACGTGGTCGGCATCGGGGTCCTGCTGATCATCGCCACCGGCCTGCGCCCGGCGACGTTCTAGCCACGCTTGGCCGCAAATTCGGGGTGCCCCGGCTCCCACCTGTGAAAATCCTGTGAACGCAGGTGATTCCCGCCCTCCCTGGTGCATACACTTCGGCTATCCGCATCGCCGTGATCGACACCGACAGCGGCTTCGTCACTGTCCTCGCCCGCCGCGCCGAGGCGGCCGGCTGGCAGATGAGCCAGAAGACCGGCCCCGTGCCGCCGCGCGACCTGGTCGCGATGAAGCTGAACGCGCTTCTGATCGACCCAGCCGTGCTGGGCGACGAAGCCTGGAACTACCTCGACCGGGTGGCCTCGATGCTGCCCGACCTCGGCCTGGTCGTCTGCACCAGCCGCTCGACCGTGGCCCAGCGGGTGCGCGGCTTGCGCCTCGGGGCCGATGACTGGATGACCAAGCCCTGCCATCCCGAGGAGGCGCTGGCCCGCCTCGAAGCTGTCGCCCGCCGGCGCCGGCGCGGCCGCCACGAGCACGAGGCCGCCCCGCTTGCCGCCGGTGAGCTGGAGATCCGACCCGATCGCTTCCAGGCCTTTGTCCGGGACGAGGCCCTCGACCTGACCCGCCGCGAGTTCGAGTTGCTCTACCTACTCGCCGAGGAGCGCGGGCAGGTGCTCGAGCGCGAGCAGATCTACCAGCGGGTCTGGGGCTACGCGATGGCCCACGGTGACCGCTCGGTCGACGTCTTCGTTCGCAAGCTGCGCAAGAAGCTGGAAAGCCTCTCACCCAGCTGGGCCTACATCCACACCCACTTCGGGATCGGCTACCGCTTCGATCCCGAACCGGCGGGGATCGTCGCCGAGGAGATCCACCCGGCGCCCGAGCAGTCAGACGCGCAAAAGGCAGAGCCCGCGGCCGAGCCGTCTTCACAAGCCGTTCACAACACCTTTACGGCCGGATAACCGCGCTCGCCTGAGCCGCCGCCATGCTCGCACGCATGGGACGGCTGGAGATCAAGCCCGAAGAGCACGCGGCGCTCGTCGACGGCCGCCCGCTGAGCTTGACCGTCCGTGAGCTGCAACTGCTGGTCTCCCTCTCCGAGCACCCGCAGCGGATCATGACCCGCGAGGAGCTCTTCGCACAGGTCTGGGGCGGCCGGCCGCGCGGCGACGACCGCTCGGTCGACGTCTACGTCAGCCGCCTGCGGGCAAAGCTGGGCGAGGCGCTGCCCGGCTCGCGCCTGATCCACACCCACAACGGGATCGGTTACCGCTTCTCGCCCGAGGGCTGAGCGCCCTTCTCGCCGCTTTTACATCTTTTTCACAAGCCCGACACAGCGACGTAACAAGCTGCGGGCCGGCCGCTGCGACGCTGGCGCCACTGTGGTGAACAAATCAGAAGGAGAAAGAGTGAAGAGCTCTAAGTGGCTTGTGGCGATCATCGCCTCGGCAGCCCTCGCGGTCGGCGTCGCCGCCTGCGGCAGCGACGAAGAGACGGCGAGCGGCAACAGCGGCGGGGGAGATCTCAGCGGCTCGATCCGCATCGACGGCTCCAGCACCGTGGCCCCGCTGACCGAAGCGGTCGCGGAGGAATTCATGGCCGAAAACTCCGGCGTCCGGGTGACCGTCGGGACCTCGGGCACCGGCGGCGGCTTCGAAAAATTCTGCGCCGGCGAGACCGACATCAGCGACGCCTCACGCGCGATCGAGCCCGAAGAGGAGCAGGCCTGCAAGAAAGACGGGGTCGGTTACGAGGAGGTCCACATCGCCACCGACGCGCTGACGGTGATGATCAACAACGAGAACCCCGTCTCCTGTCTCACCGTCGACCAGCTCGCGGCCATCTGGGGCCCGGATTCCAAAATCAGCAACTGGAACGAAATCCCCGATCTGAAAGAAGAATTCGACGAGGAGCTGGCGCTGTTCGGCCCCGGCACCGACTCGGGCACCTTCGACTACTTCACCGAATCGATCAACGGCGAAGAGGGCGTCACCCGCAAGGACTACAACAACGTCGGCGAGGACGACAACGCCACCGTCAAAGGCGTCGAGGGCTCGCCGGGCGGCATGGGCTACGCCGGTTTCTCCTTCTACACGGAGAACGAAGGCAGCCTGAAAGCGCTGGAAGTCGACAACGGCGAGGGCTGCGTGCCGCCGTCGGTCGAAACCGCTCAGGACGGCAGCTACGCGCCGCTGAGCCGGCCGCTGTTCATGTACCCGAGCGAGAAGGCGCTGCAGAAGCCCGAGGTGAAGGCGTTCGTCGAGTACTACCTCGAAAACGTCAACTCGGTCGCCGAATCACTTGGCTTCGTGCCGCTGACCGACGAACAGCTGTCCGACTCCGAAGCGGCCGCCGAAAAGGCCGGCGTCTAAAAGCAGCGACCTCAGTTGAGCAGCGAGATGACCACTGCACCGGAGCCGGCGGGAGGGGACCCCCGCCGGCTCCAGGCGCAGAGCAAACGCTACGGCGAGCGGCTGATCAAATGGCTGCTCGCCTTCTGCGCGATCCTCTCGGTCCTTACCACCACCGCGATTCTCGTCTCGTTGCTGCTGCCGACGATCGAATTCTTCGGCATCGTCAACTTCTTCGACTTCATTACCGGCAGCGACTGGTCGCCTCAGTTCGAGCCACCCAGCTTCGGTGTGCTGGCGATCGTGGCCGGCACTGTCAACGTCGCTCTGTGGGGGATGCTGGTCGCGATCCCCGTCGGGCTGGGCTCGGCTGTCTACCTCAGCGAGTACGCCTCGCCCCGCATGCGTAAGACGATCAAGCCGGTGCTGGAGATCCTCGCCGGCATCCCCACGGTCGCGATCGGGTTCTTCGCGGCCAGCTTCATCCTCCCCAACATCATCGTCCCGATCTGGCCCGGCGAGTTCCTCGGCGGGGCGGAAGGGAAGCCCTTCATGGCTCTGGCGGCGGCGCTCGGAATCGGCCTGATGGTCGTGCCGATCATCGCCTCCCTCTCCGACGACGCGATGCGGGCCGTCCCCCGCGGCCTGCACGAAGGCGCCTACGCCCTCGGGACGACCAAAGCCAAGGTGGCGACGAAAGTGATCTTCCCGGCGGCCCTCTCGGGGATCGTTGCCTCGGTCGTGCTGGCGATCTCGCGGGCGGTTGGCGAGACGATGATCGTCGTGCTCGCCGCCGGCTCGACCCCGCAGATGACCCTCAACCCGGTCGAGCCGATCCAGGCGATGACCTCATACATCGCGGTCACCGCCACCGGCGACATCCCCGCCGGCTCGACCGACTACAAATCGGTCTTCGCGGTCGGCACCCTGCTGTTCGTCATGACCCTGGTGATGAACGTGATCAGCATCCGCCTCGTCCGCAAGTACCGCGAGGTCTACGACTGATGGCGAGCTTCGGCGAGCGACGCAACCGCCTGGCCGTGGCCGGCGCCCGAGCGACGACCGAGGCGATGCTGGGCGGGCAGCCACGTAGCGACGTGATTCGCAATGCGGTCTTTGCCGGCCTGCTGCTGCTGGCGGTTGGGCTCGCCCTGGCGGGATTGCTGGCGCTCCTGATCCAGGCTTTCGCGAAAGGCGCTCCGGCGCTCAGCCCCGACCTGATCACCAACCCCCCCTCGACCGCCTTTCCCGAGAAAGCCGGCTACCGGCCGGCGATCATCGGATCGCTGCTGCTGATCGCCGGAGTGGTCCTCTTCGTGGTGCCGGTCGGCGTCGGCGCCGCCCTCTACCTCGAGGAGTACGCCGACAAGACGCGCTGGTGGAACCGGCTGATCGAGGTGAACATCCAGAACCTCGCGGCCGTGCCGTCGATCATCTACGGGATCCTCGGCCTCGGCTTCATCGTCCGCGGGCCGCTTGACCTCGGGTTCATCCTCGCCGCCGGCTCGCTCACCCTCGCCCTGCTGGTCCTGCCGATGGTGATCATCGCCGCCCGCGAGGCGATCCGCGCCGTGCCCGACTCGATCCGGCAGGGTTCTCTGGCACTGGGGGCGACGCAGTGGCAGACGATCCGCCGCCAGGTGCTGCCGGCCTCGATCCCGGGTATCGCGACCGGGGTGATTCTCGCCGTCTCCCGGGCCCTTGGCGAGACGGCGCCGCTGCTGCTGGTCGGTGCGACCGTCTTCGTCACCTTCGACCCGACCTTCCTCGGTACCGACGGCTACTCCGCGATGCCGGTGCAGATCTTCAATTACGCGCTACGGCCGCAGGAGGAGTTCCAGCAGCTGGCTGCCGCGGGCATCATCCTCATGCTCGTGGTCCTGCTGGCGATGAACTCCTTCGCGATCTGGCTACGAAATCGTTACGAGCAAAGGTGGTAGGTGGTCTACTTTGAAAGGACAGATGGCCCAGGACGAGATCAGACCTGAGGCGGCACGGGAGACTCGCGAAGCGGCGGCCGAGAGGGCGGCGATCACGGTGCGACCCGAGTTCCGCTCTTCCAGTGCCTCCGGTTTCGAGGACAAGGTCTTCGAGATGAAGGGCATCGACGTCCGCTACAGCGGCGTCGCCGCCGTCAAGGGGATCTCGATGGACATCGGCCGCAAGCAGGTGACCGCGTTGATCGGGCCCTCCGGCTGCGGTAAGAGCACCCTGCTCCGCTGTCTCAACCGGATGAACGACCTGATCCCCAACGCCGAAGTGGAAGGGGAACTGCTTTACCACGGCGAGGACCTCTACGGGCCGAAGGTCGATCCGGTCCAGGTTCGAAAGCTGATCGGGATGGTCTTCCAGAAACCGAACCCGTTCCCGAAGTCGATCTACGACAACATCGCTTTCGGCCCGCGGATCCTCGGCCGCAAGGACGGTCTCGACGAGACCGTCGAGAAAGCGCTGCGCGGTGCGGCGCTCTGGGACGAGGTCAAGGACCGGCTCAAGGACAACGCCTTCGGCCTCTCCGGCGGCCAGCAGCAGCGCCTTTGCATCGCCCGCTGCATCGCGGTCGAGCCGGACACGATCCTGATGGACGAGCCCTGCTCGGCGCTCGACCCGATCTCGACCGGGAAAATCGAGGACCTGATGATCGAGCTGAAAGAGCAGTTCTCGATCGTGATCGTCACCCACAACATGCAGCAGGCGGCGAGGGTCTCCGATCGCACTGCCTTCCTGATGGTCGAGCTTGACGCAGAGGAGCACAACCGCTGGGGCCGGCTGGTCGAGTACGACGTGACCGAGAAGATCTTCACCAACCCTGCCGACAAGCGCACCGAGGATTACGTCTCCGGGAAAGTCGGCTGATGCCCGAGAGCGTCCGCGTGTACTACCAGGAGGAACTCGAGAACCTCGAGGCCAGCGCGCTGGAGGGACTCGACATGGTCAATACGGCCCTGGTTCGGACGATGGAAGCGGTCGAGCACCAGGACGTCGAGCTGGCCCAGGTGGTGATCAACGACGACGATCGGATCGACGGCCGCTACCTGGAGGTGCACCAGAGCCTGATTACGCTGCTGGCGACGCAATCGCCGGTGGCCACCGACCTGCGCCTGATCTCATCCTTGCTGCACGTGCTCAAGAGCATCGAGCGGATGGGGGATCAGTGCGTGAACGTCTGCAAGGTGATCCCGCTGACTGGTACCCAGGCGCCGGCCGATCCGGAGATGGTGAAGCTGATCCTGACGATGGGCGGCCACACGAAAACTCTGATCGTGCAGGCGAAGCGAGCCTTCGAGGAGCGCAACGTGGAGATGGCGCGAGACCTGGTTCGCCGCGATGACGTGGTCGACAACCTCAACCGAGAGTGCTTTCACCTGGCGCTGGAGATCGGCGACGACGCCGACCGCCGTGAGTGGGCGATGACGATGCTGCTGTCGGCGCGGGCGATCGAGCGGATCGCTGACAACGCGGTGGACATCGGCGAGCAGGTCGCCTTCATCGTCACCGGGTTGTTCCGGGAGTTCGAGGACGCGTCGCATCCTTCGTAGTCCCGGTTGAGATCCGGCCGGCCTGGGAACATGCGGGGTCTGTGCCATGACTCTCTGCGCTGCCATAGATATCGGCTCCAACACGACGCGACTGCTCGTTGCGGAGCCGGTCGACGGGCAGTTGAAGAAGGCGATGGAGCAGCGGGCCTATACGCGGATCGGAAAAGCGGTCGACGACAAGGGCCGGATCTCCGAGGAGAAAGTCGAGGAAGTCGGCGAGGTCGTCGCCACCCAGGTGCGGCTCGCCCAGGAGCTGGGCGCGAAGGAGTTCCGCGCCGTCGCCACCGCGGCGGTGCGCGAGGCGAAGAACGGCGAAGAGGCCGCCGAGGCAATTGGCGTCGCTGCCGGCATTCCGATCGAGATTCTCTCCGAGGAGGAAGAGGGCCGGCTTTCCTTCCTCGGCGCGACCAAGACCCTGGGCCACGCTCCCGAGGGCCTGGTCGGCGTCGTCGACATCGGCGGCGGCTCGACCGAGGTGATCCTCGGCACCGTGCCCGACGGGGTGCAGAGCGTCCAGTCGTGGCCGGTTGGCTCGGGCAACCTCGCCGACGAGCTGCTCTCCTCCGACCCGCCCTCGGCGGCGGAAATCCGCCGCACCCGCGACCGCATCGAGGACATCTTCGAGGGAGTGGAGATCGAGCGCCCGGCCCAGGCTGTGGCGGTAGGCGGCTCCGCCACCAGCTTGCGCCGCCTGGTCGGCGCCGTGCTCGAGTACGAGACCCTGGAGCGCGGCATCCGCGTCCTCTGCGGCGATCCCGCCGCCGACGTCGGCCGCCGCTTCGAGCTAGACCCGACCCGGGTCCGCATCCTCCCAACCGGCGTCCTCCTCCTGGAGAAGCTCTCCGACCTCCTCGGCCAGCCCTTGCAGATTGGCAAGGGCGGCCTCCGCGAGGGAGTCATCCTCGACCTCCTCAACGGCAGCGCCAACGGCAGCTCCCCCGAGCGCGTCGCGGCTTAACCGAATTCTTCGCGAAGGGCTCGCCGCATTCCTTCGCGGGCGCGGGAGCGTTCTTCCCGGCGCTTCTGGCTTTCTTCGTGCTCGCGGAGCAATCTTTCAGCCTCGGCGGAGTCGAATTCCACGACTCTGAGCGCTCGCTCGAAGTCCAGGACATTCGAGGCGTTGGCAAGGCGCCGGGCGAGGTCTCGCTGATCTCGTTGGTTCATCGCATTGAAGTTACTTCCAGTCATGTGTTGTCACTCCTAGCTTGCTTGAGGTGGTTGATCTCAGCTCTTGCCTCCGTCAGTCCCTCGTCGATTTCGCGAATGCGCAAATCCAGCGTCTCGACTGCGGTGGTGGCCAACTCCGCCGTTTGATCGGTTTCGTCGGCGAACCTGGCGCCGCGAGTAGATATCTCCGTTGGCAGACGACCACGGATCAGGCCAGAAAAGGCGGGGGTGGCAAGCAGTAGGCAGCCATAGAAGACCAGCAGGGCGGTCTCCAGTCGGTAAAGCCCCACCTGCCCGAAGGCGGTGGCGGGGAGATCGGGATTTCCGTCCTCCCCAAGCGGGACCGGCACTCCGAGGAACGCCGCCAAGGCGAGGCCGAGTGCGAGGGACACGAAGGCTCTGACGAGATAGCGCTCGATCATGTCGGCCCAAGGTCAGCAAAGCCGAGTTTCTCCCCTGGTCAATGGGGGCGACCTCGCGTTCTCCGTCTTTTCACATCTCTCGCCCGCTCGTGGAGAACCCTGTGGGTGAAAAGAAGAATCGAAATAGGGAGAGCACCGATGACTTCCCGTGTTGACATGCATTGCCACTCGACCGCGTCGCAGTACTCGAAGCTGGGTGTCCAGCGCTCGCTGGGCTTGCCGGAGTGTGCGACCCCTCCCGAGGAGGTCTACGAGCTCGCCAAGCGGCGGGGGATGGACTTCGTCACGATTACCGACCACGACACGATCGACGGCTGCCTCGCGCTCGCCGATCGTCCCGACTGCTTCGTCTCCGAGGAGCTGACCGCCCGCTTCGCCGGCGAGCCCCAGGCGGTTCACGTCCTCTGTTACGGGATCACTCCCGGAGACCACGAGTGGCTGCAGGCGCACTCCGGCGACGTCGAGGCCTGCGCCTCCTACCTTCATGAGCGGGGGATCGCCTGCGCCCTGGCGCATCCCTTCTTCAACGTCGCCGCGCCGCTGAGGAGGCACCACCGGCGGCGACTGGCGGAGCTGTTCCCGATCTGGGAGGTCCGCAACGGCTCTCGGGCCGCCGAGCTGAACATGCCCGCCGCCGTCTACGTCGAGACGCACGGCGGCACCGGGATCGGCGGTTCCGACGACCATGCCGGCGTCGACATCGGCCGCACCTTCACCGAGGTGCCGGCCGCTGCCACGCCGGAAGAGTTTCTCGCCCACCTGCAGCGGGGCGACGCCGAAGCGAGTGGGGAGCAGGGCAGTGCCGCGAAGTGGGCGCATGCGGCGATGGCCTTGGCTACTCGGGCTCTGGCGGTGGGGGGCGGGCGGGTGCCCCTCCCCGGACAACAGCGGGGAGGGTCCGGGGAGGGGCACCCGCCCGCCCAACCGGGCGGGCCCGATGCTGCGGCCGTGCTGAAGATGGCCGAACGGGTGATCCGCGAGGGCGCTGCCCGTGAGGGAAAGATTGCTGCTGATGTAGGTCCCGAGGACGCTCGGGCATTGCTCGATGCCTGGCTCGACGGAATGGGGCTTGAGCTGCGTGGCCGCGAGCTGATCGAGTACTTGCAGGCGGACGACTTCTCCCACGCCGACCTCTACCGCCGTGCCCGCCGGCGCCACGATCGCGGTCTGCGTGCCGCGGTGCAGGGCGGGGCCGAGGCGGTCTCCACCGGTGACTTCCAGACCGCCGTCAACGGCCTCTTCGCGGCCCTCGTCCCGGCGATCCCCTACGCGCCGGCGACGGCATTTCTCGGTGCCGAGAAGGCGAAGCTGCGCGACCGGCGCGGCGAGCGCCAGCGGGTGGCGGTGATCGCCGACGGGATCGGCTCGATGCACGGCGTTACCCACACGATCGAACAGATCCGCGAGCGTGGCGTACCCGGCTTCGAGGTCGACATCGTCGGCACCGACCCCGGCGTCGACCGCCGCCTGCCGGCCGCCGCCGAGCTGGAGATTCCCTTCTACGAGGGGATGACCCTCGGCGTCCCCGGCCTGCCGGACCTGGTCGAGACCCTCGCCGAGGGCTCCTACGACCTCGTCCACGTCACCGCCCCCGGCCCGGCCGGGATCGCCGCGACGCTGATGAGTCGGATCACCGGCGTGCCGCTGCTGGCTAGCTACCACACCGAGATCGCCACCTACGCCGGCATGCGCAGCCAGGACAGCACCCTGGAGGCGCTGACCCGGGCCGGCCTCGGCGCCTTCTATTCGGCCCCCGCCGCGGTCCTCTCCCCGAGCCCTTCGGCCGACGCCTCGGTCGCCGCGCTCGGCGCCGACCCCGCCCGGATCGGCCGCTGGGAGCGCGGTGTCGACCTCGACCGCTTCGACCCGGCCAAGGCCGACCGCGACGCCTTTCCCGGCGAGATCAAGGTCCTCTACGCCGGTCGCCTGACCCGCGAGAAGGGGGTCGACCTGCTGGCCGAGACCTTCCTCCGCGCCCATGAGGCCGACTCCCGCCTGCACCTGCTGCTGGCCGGAGGCGGCCCCGAGGAAGCCGAGCTGCGCGAACGCCTCGGCGAGCGCGCCACCTTCCTCGGCTGGCTCGCCGGCGAGGACCTGCCGCGCGCCTACGCCAGCGCCGATGCCTTCCTCTTCTGCAGCAGCACGGACACCTACGGCCAGGTGATCCTCGAGGCGGCGGCCAGCGGCCTGCCGATCGTCGCCGTCGCCGAGGGCGGACCGGCGGCGCTGGTCGAGAACCGCCACACCGGCTTGCTCTGCCGTCCCGACGCCGACCACCTCGCCGGAATGCTGTTGCAGCTCGCCTCCTCGCCGCAGCTGCGGCGCCAGCTCGGCGAGGCCGGTGCCCGCGCTGCCCGCGAGCGCTCCTGGGAGCGCTCGATGTCCCAGCTCGCCGCCGGCTACCGGCGCGCCCTCGACGTCGCTGCCTCGGCGCCAGCGCAGACGCTTGCCCGTGCCGCCTGAGCCCAGCGATCAGCCCGGGTCCCCTCAGTACGATGGACCGATCGACGATCCCGCCCTTTATTTCAACCGCGAGCTCTCCTGGCTGGACTTCAACCAGAGGGTGCTCGAACTGGCCGAGGACCCGGAGGTGCCACTGCTGGAGCGGGTCCGGTTCTGCGGCATCTACGCCAACAACCTCGACGAGTTCTTCATGGTCCGCGTCGCCGGCCTCTTCGACCAGCTCGACGCCGGGATCGAAGCGCGCGGCCCCGACGGGCTGACCCCGAAGGAGCAGATCGACGCGATCCAGCGGCGGGTGCTGGAGCTGGACGACCGCCTCTGCGAGTGCTTCAGCGGCAGCCTGCGGCCCGAGCTGGAGGAGCACGGGATCAACATCGTCACCCTGGAGACGGCGAACGACGAGGAGCGGCGCGAGATCGACGCCCGCTTCGAGCAGCAGGTCTTCCCGGCGCTGACGCCGCTGGTGATCGGCCTCGGTCGTCCCTTCCCCTACATCTCCAACCTCTCGCTCAGCCTCGGCGTCCTCCTGGGCGACTCCGAGAGCGGCAACGAGATCATCGCCCGGGTCAAGGTGCCGAAGGAGCTGCTCGGCCGCTTCCTGCCGCTCGGCGACGACGGCAAGACCTTCGTCCCCCTGGAGGAGGTGATCGCCGCCAACCTCGACGCACTCTTTCCGGGGATCGACGTGATCGACCACGGCTACTTTCGTGTCACCCGCGATGCCGACTTCACCATCTCCGACGAGGCCGACGACCTCCTGCAGGCGGTCCAGGACGAGATCCGCCGCCGCCGCTTCGGCGAGGTGGTGCGGCTCGAGGTCGCCTCCGGGATGAACCCGAAGCTGCGCGCCCAGCTGGTCGAGGCGCTGCGGCTGGAAGACCGCGAGGTCTACGACGTCGAGGGGCTGATCGACCTCGCCGACCTCGACTCGATCGCCGACGTCCCCGGTCACGCCGAGCTGCGCTGGCCGCCCTGGACCCCGGTCACCCAGCCGCGCCTCCAAGGCGACGACGACGACCAGGTCGACATCTTCGCCGAGATCCGCCAGCGCGACCTGCTCGTCCACCATCCCTTCGACTCCTTCGCGAACTCGGTCGAGCGCTTCGTCACCCAGGCGGTCGCCGACCCCGACGTGCTGGCGATCAAGCAGACCGTGTATCGGACCAGCGACGACTCGCCGCTGGTCCCGTCGCTGATCCGCGCCTCCGAACGCGGCAAGCAGGCGGTCTGCATGGTCGAGCTGAAAGCCCGCTTCGACGAGGAGGCGAACATCCACTGGGCGAAGTCGCTGGAGGAGGCCGGCGTCCACGTCGTCTACGGCATCCCCGGGCTGAAGACCCACGTCAAGGCGATCGTCGTCGCCCGTCGTGAGGGCGAGCAGGTGCGCGAGTACGTCCACGTCGGCACCGGCAACTACAACCCGACGACCGCCCGCCTCTACACCGACTTCGGCCTCTTCACCGCCGACCCCGACATCGGCGCCGACGTCGCCGAGATGTTCAACTTCCTCACCGGCTACGGCCGCCCGGCCGAGTACCGCAAAGTGCTGGTCTCGCCGACGACGATGCGGGACCAGATCGTCGCTGAGATTGAGCGCACCGCCGAGGCGCAGCAGGCGGGGGAGGAGGCGCGGATCGCGCTGAAGATGAACTCGCTGGTCGACGCCCGCTGCATCCAGGCGCTGTATGAGGCCTCGCAGGCGGGGGTGCGGATCGACCTCAACGTTCGCGGCATCTGCTGTCTGCGGCCGGGGGTCGAGGGGGTCTCGGAGAACATCACCGTGCGCTCGGTCGTCGGCCGCTTCCTCGAGCACTCGCGGGTCTATGCCTTCCGCCGCGGCGAGGAGACGCGGGTGCTGATGGGATCCGCCGACCTGATGCCGCGCAACCTCGACAGCCGGGTCGAGCTGGTGGCGCCGGTCGAGGACGCGGCGCTGAAGGCGGAGCTGCTGGACGTGCTCGAGCGCTGCCTCGCCGACAACGCCAACGCCTGGGAGCTCGGCTCCGACGGCACCTGGACCCGGCGTGAGCCGGACGGCGAACTGCGCAACGCCCAGGACGAGCTGATGGCACGACATTCCGCACGTGCCGCGGAGCACCTGGCGACCTCGCCTGCCTGAGAAGCGTCCCGGCCTCCCTCGTCACTAGGATGCGCCGCAGTGGCGCGCTTCTCGCTCCTCCCTCGCGATCGGACCTTCTTCGACCTCTTCATCCAGGCCGGTCAGAACTCGCTGCACGCCTCGCGCCTGCTCGACGAGATGATGCACACCTGGCCCGACTCGGGCGGGCTTTCGCGATCGATTGTCGAGGCCGAGCAGGAGGGAGACCGGATCACCCACGAGATCATCAAGCGCCTCAACTCGACCTTCGTCACGCCGATCGACCGCGAGGACATCTACGGCCTGGCGACCCAGATGGACGACATCGTCGACTTCACCGAGGAGGCCGCCGATTTCCTCGGTCTCTACAAGATCGAGGCGCCGATGGAGCAGGCCCAGGCGCTGACCAAAGTCCTCGTCGCCTCCTGCGAACAGCTGGCGATGGGGCTGGAGGGCCTGCCCACGTTCAAGGACCTCGACAAATACTGGATCGAGATCCACCGGCTCGAGAACGATGGCGACCGGATTTCCCGCGACGCCGTCGCCTCGCTCTTCTCCAACGGCATCGACCCGATGATCGTGATCCGCTGGAAGGACATGTTCGCGGTGCTGGAGGAGGCGATCGACGCGACGGAGACCGCCGCCCAGATCCTCGAGGGCATTGTGATTAAAAACAGCTGAGGCCTGTGGATTCCGACGTCATCCTCGTCCTCGTCATCGCCACGGCGCTGGCGTTCGACTTCACCAACGGGTTTCACGACACCGCCAACGTCGTCGCCACCTCGATCTCGACCGGGGCGGCGCGGCCGCAGGTGGCGATCGGGTTCGCGGCGCTGCTCAACTTCGTCGGCGCCTTCATCTCGATCAGCGTCGCCGCGACCGTCGCCAAAGACGTGGTCGACGCCGAAGTGATTACCCCGACGATCGTCTTCGCCGGCCTGATCGGGGCGATCGCTTGGAATCTGGCGACCTGGTGGTTTGGTCTGCCCTCGAGCTCCTCGCACGCGTTGATCGGCGGCGTCGTCGGCTCCGCCGTGGCGGCAGTCGGGTTCGACGCGGTGATTGCCGAAGGCGTCGTCGGCAAAGTCCTGATTCCCGCGGTCGTCGCTCCCGTCCTCGCCTTTCTCGTCGCCGGGATCGCGATCGGGCTCTCCTACCGGGTGGTCGGCAAACAAAGGCCGGGCATCGTCAGTCGCGGGTACCGCTACGGGCAGATCATCTCCGGCGGCCTGTTAGCGCTGGCCCATGGCACCAACGACGCCCAGAAGACGATGGGCATCATCACCCTGGCGCTGATCGCCAACGGCAGCCTCGGCGCCGAAGCCGACCCGCCGTTCTGGGTGATCGCCTCGGCGGCGACGGCGATCGCCCTCGGCACCTACAGCGGCGGCTGGCGGATCATCAAGACGACCGGCACCCGGATCATCAAGATGGACGCGGCCCAGGGCTTCTCCGCCCAGGGCGCGGGCGCCGCGGTGATCCTCGCCTCGACCCACTACGGGTTCCCGCTCTCGACCACCCACGTGATCAACGGCGGGATCATGGGGTCCGGGGCGGCCAAACGGCTCTCGGCGGTGCGCTGGGGTGTCGCCGGCAACATCTTCATGGCCTGGGTGCTGACGCTGCCGGCGGCGGCCGCGATCGGTGCCCTCACTTATGGCTTCACCCGGATCTTCGGCACCGGTCCCCTGGGTCCGATCCTGGTCACGCTGATGGCGCTGTCGCTGGTTGGTGTTGCCTTCGCGCGCCGGGCTGAGCGCGGCGCCCCGGTGGAGGCGGCCGGCGGATGATCGCGACGATCGTCCACACCGACGAACTGCTGCACACGATCGCTGCGGCATCGATCGCCGGGATCGGCGTCACCTTCCTCTTCTCGCTCGGAATCTGGGGCGCAGGCCAGTTCACGGAGCTGAGTCGGGACGGAAGATCGATGCTGGCGACCGCGGCGGCCGTGGTCGGCGTGCTTGCTTTCGCCGCCGTCACGGCGGCGGTGGTCATCGGCATCATCGTGATGACCCACAAGTAGGGGTCGTCAGCTGAGGGAATTCGCGTCCATCCAGACGCGCCAGATCGCCGCTACCGAGGCGGCGAAGAGGAGGATCCAGAGGACGGTGCCGCCGCCGGTGTCGAAAAGCTTGTCGGTGCCGGCGATCAGCAGCAGGATCAGGGCGACGGCGCCGTAGAGGATCGCGCGGCGGCCGTCGGTGAGGGTGGCGAGGGTCATCTGTTTTTCGCGCGAAAGGATGTAGACCATCCAGGCGACACCGGCCATCAGGGCCATGGTCAGCGCCGTGATCAGCGCCGCGGCGGCATTGCCACCGCCGGGTAGGAAGGCGACGACCAGCGCCAGCAGCATGATGATCGCCAGGTTGCGGGCGGCTTTCACGCCTCCAGTGTAGGGCCGGAGTTGGCAATTACGTAACAGAGCTGGGCCGGAGAATTTGCGATCTGCGCGCCACGCGTGCGTCCTGGCCCGGCACGGTTGCGCCATGCCATCGGGAGCCAGGGGAGCAGCGCACGGGGAGGAGGGGACCGCTTCGGTCGAGCTGGTCGCGGTGGTGCCCTTCCTGCTGCTGGCGATCCTGGTGGCGGCGCAGATCGCGCTCGCCGGGCAGGCGCTCTGGTCGGCGAGCGTGGCGGCGCGGGCGGGGGCGAGGGCGGCGCTGGTCGGTGGGGACGCCTCCGCCGCGGCACGCGCCTCGCTCCCGCGATCGATGCGGGCGGGCGCGCAGGTCGAGGAGGAGGACGGGGTCGCGGTCGGGGTTGAGATGCCCCGGCTGATCCCCGCGCTGCCGCGCGTGCGGGTCGAGGCGCGCAGCGGGTTGGAGCCGGGCGATGGCTGAGCGCGGGCAGGCGACGGTCGAGCTGGTCGCGGCCCTGCCGGTGCTGTTGCTGACGGGTTTGGTGGCGCTGCAACTGCTGGCGGCGGGCTACGCGATGACCCTGGCCGACGGGGCGGCCGAGGCCGGAGCGCTGGCGCTGGCCTCGGGCGAGTCGGCCACCGATGCGGCCCGCGCGGCTCTGCCCGGTTGGGCGGAGGACGACGTTTCGGTGCGGGTCGAGGGCGGAACCGTGTCTGTGCGGCTGCGGCCTCCCTCGCCGATCCCGGCGCTATCCGAGCGGCTGACGGTCAGCAGCAGCGCCGCGGCGAGGCCGGCGCGATGAGCGTCGCGAGCCCCGCCCGTCCGCAGCCGACGGTTTTCGTCAACCCGCTCGCCAGAGGGCCGGTGGTCCTCGTCGCTGCCGTGGGGGAGGCGGAGGGCTCGCGCGGCGCGGCCGCGGCGTTGGCCTGCGCCGGCGCCGAGGTCGACGTCGCGACGCTGCTGATTGACGTTGGCGGTCGGGCACCGCGGCCGACGCTGATCGCCTCCGCGGCGGCGCAAAAGCTTGAGGAGCGACTGCGGGCTCACCTTCCGGACGCTCGGGTCGCCGCCCGCGGTCAGGTCTGTCACCTGGTCATTCCGACGGATTGCGAGGGGCTCGACGTCGCTGCTGCTGCGCTCGACATCGCGCGTGATTCCCTCGCGGTACTCCACCTGCCGCCTCAGTTGCTGCAGCAGGCGGTAGGGGATTCCAGCCTGCAGCCCAGCGGCGTCCTCCTGCGCGCCGATCTTCTGGGCGACCGTGCCTTGGTGGCGCTGGCGGCGCGCGACCTGCTCGATCGCGGGCTGGTGGTAGGGGTCCTGAAGCGCCGTCTCGGCT
>Ga0173480_10000267_pt1 | contig 15985 bp, 15 predicted proteins | sample NitcycUS209509C1_FD_122622 | JGI IMG/M metagenome (GOLD analysis project Ga0173480, IMG submission 122622) | Soil microbial communities from Arlington Agricultural Research Station in Wisconsin, USA - Nitrogen cycling UWRJ-S209-509C-1 (version... | ecosystem: Environmental > Terrestrial > Soil... | reverse complement strand
GTCGACACCTCGATCGGCGACCTCATCGCGCAGCCGCCGGGGCCGCTGCGCGAGCGGCTCGATCAGCAGCTCTTCGGCAACATCACCGAGCCGCCGGGTCTCACGCCCGTCGAGTTCAAGTGTCGTCGTCGGGACGGATCCACGTTCGAAGCCGCGTGCGTGGCCACGCTCACGCACGTCGACGGCGCCACTCATCGGCTGGCCGTCATCACCGACGTCACTGAGCGCCGCGGACTCGAGCGCGAGATCCTCGAGATTGCGGCCCGCGAGCAGCTGCGCATCGGTTCCGACCTGCATGACGGATTGGGACAGGATCTGACCGGTGTTGCGTTGATGCTGCGAAGTGTCGTTGCTCAGCTCCGCAAGGAGAATTCGACGGCACGCACGGACGTCGAAGACATCATCAGTCTCGTGAATGGCGCTATCGAAAGTACGCGCGCGATGGCGCGCGGTCTTGCGCCGGTCGGCGCGGATCGCGGCGGTCTCATCGCCGGCCTGCAGTCCATGGCGGTGCGGGGCATGGAGCGTTACGGCGTGCGCGCCCACTTCAATACGTCGCTCAAGGAGCCGCTGACGCTCGACGATGGTGCTGCGACGCACCTGTACCGCATCGCCCAGGAGGCCTTCACGAACGCCATTCGCCACGGGCGCGTCACGCAAGTCACGATTGAGCTCGCCACGGCAGAGGGCACATTGACCCTCAGCGTTCAGGACAATGGTAGGGGTTTCGATGAGCGAAACGCGAGCAACAACGGCATGGGCATGAAGCTCATGCGCTACCGCGCACAGATGCTGGGCGGCGACGTGGCGATTGCGAACAACAAGGGCGGCGGCGTCATCGTCCGCTGCACCTGTCCGCATCGTGCGCCCCTCGGCGGGGACAAGGTCCCGCGAGGCGGATTCCCTCTCAAGGACTGAGCGACCTTATTAAATCGGGTCTAACTATAGTGGCGTATACCTATGTGGAAGCATTGACGCTCCGCAGTAACCGCGTCACGATTCATACCTAATAAATGGCCGTAGGGGAGCGAACATGACCGCAGCGATGGCCACGAAGCGCCAGATTCTCATCGTCGACGACCATCCGATCGTTCGGCAGGGGCTTCGGCGCATGTTCGAGGCCGAACCCGATCTCGCCGTGTGCGGTGAAGCCGACAGCGAACCGGCCGCGCGCGAATCGATTCGCGCCCGCAAGCCCGACATCGTCGTCGTCGACCTGTCACTCGAGCGTGGTGATGGCATTGAACTTGTTAGGCAGATGCATGCCGAGATGCCCGAGCTGCGCATGCTGGTCCTGTCGATGCACGACGAGACCATTTATGCGGAGCGCCTGCTCGCCGCGGGCGCCATGGGCTACATCATGAAGCAGGCGGCGTCCGATCAGCTGCTCATCGCAGTCCGACGCGTGCTCGACGGCCGAACGTATGTCAGTGAAACCGTACAGCGTTCGCTCGACCAGCGTGCGGGCGAGAGCCGTTCGGAGACCAACGATCCCGTCGCGCGTCTCTCGAACCGCGAAGTGCAGATCCTCAACATGATCGGTCGTGGCATGAGCTCGCGTGAAATCGCGCAGGAGTTCACGCTGTCGGTGAAGACCATCGAGTCCCACCGCCAGACCATCAAACATAAGCTCGGCCTGGCCACCAACAGCCAGCTGCTCCAGTACGCCATGAAGTGGTTTTCCGGCGGCACTCAACGCAGCTGAAGAAGTGGTGCCGGGAGGGGGTTTCCGTGTTTCAGCGACCCGGCGACCCCTCTGATCTCCGCGCCGGCGGCTGAAACACGGGAACCCCCTCCCGCCACCCCTCATTTCAAACCCATGACGTCTCAAAGCCCTCTAAGTTACGTACGAGGGAGAGACGCTTGGCAGATGGTTCAATAGCCCGTATGGGAGCCGATTCGGTAGTCGACTTCGACGCCGCACTCATCGAGCGCGCGCGCAAGGGCGATTCGCGAGCCTTCGAGCGTCTCTACCGCGATCACGTGGGTCGCGTGCACGGGCTTTGCCTGCGCATGACGCGTAACCCGGATCTCGCGGCCGACTGTGCCCAGGACGCCTTCATCAAGGCCTGGAAAGCACTGCCGAGATTCGAGGCGCGAAGCAGCTTCTCCACCTGGTTGCACCGTATCGCGGTGAATACCGTGCTCGAAAAACGGCGTGGGCCGTCGAACGCGGAAATCGCGGTCGAAGACCCGACCGAGTACGAGGAACCGGTGTTGAGCTTCGATACGCCGGTGGAAGAGGAAGAGCTGGAGGCGGCGATCCAGTCGCTGCCCCAGGGCGCCCGCGACGCGCTGGTGTTGTGTGGTGTCTACGGTTACGAACATTCGGAAGCCGCGTCGATGCTCGGTATCGCCGTGGGGACCTGCAAGGCGCAGCTGCATCGGGCGCGAGGCCTGTTGCGAGAGCGGCTGGAAAGAGGTGTGCGATGAGCGATCAATCCAAACGACGCGTGACGCGAATCGACGAGCTGGCCAGGAGCGTGCCGCCACCGCGCGACCTGTGGCCGGCCATCTCGGCAGCCATCGAAGCCGATCGTGTCGCGGCCACGACCACGACCACGACCGCGAGCGCCCGTCGGCAGTCGCGCTGGTTGCCCGCCATCGGGATGGCGGCCGCGGTGGGGCTGGTGGCCATCGGCGTCATCATCGGCCAGAACATCGCGCCGAAGACGCAGGTGACGGCCGGCACGCAGACGACGTCCCCGCAGGGCAATGCGGAGCTGATGCCCGCGGCGCTGCGCGACGCGAATTACCGCAAGCAGCGCGGCGTGCTGCTCGCCGAAGTCGACAAGCGGCTGGCGGCCATGCCGCCCGCCGAACGCGAGAAGGTGGCGGCGAGCCTGCTCGCGCTGCGCCGGTCTATCAGTGAAATCGAAGCGCAGCTCGGGCACGACCCGGCCAACGCGCTGCTGCAAGAGTTGTTAGTGAATTCCTGCCAGGAGGAAATGCGCGCGCTGACCGCGGTGCGTGACTCCGGCAGCCAGGAGATTTGAGAAATGAGTGTGAAAACGAATCGTGCCGTCCTGTTGATTTCCAGCGTCCTGCCGCTTGCGGCGTTCGCGGGTAGCGGCTCCATCGATCGCAAGGTGACGGCGACCGCCAACGGCGAAGTCGTGATCTCGAACGTCTCGGGGTCCGTCGACGTGCGCGGCTGGGACCGCAACGAGGTCCAGGTGAACGGTCACCTCGGCAGTGGAGTCGAACGACTCGACGTGGAATCGAACGGCGGACGCACCGTGGTCAAGGTGGTCCTGCTCCGCGGCAGTCATGACGACGGCGAGGCGGAAATCACCGTGTCGGTGCCGAAGGACAGCAGCGTCGAAGTCTCGGCAGTCAGCGCCGACGTCTCGTCGCGCGGTGTGCTCGGCACGCAGCGGATCAAGAGTGTCAGCGGCGAGATCACGGCCGACATCGTCGCCGATGAATCGGAAGTGCGCTCCGTCAGCGGCGACGTGACCGTGCGCGGCGGCGGCAAGCCGTTGCGACTGCGCGTGTCGTCGGTGAGCGGCAACCTCGACCTCTCGAACGCGGCCGGTACTCTCGACCTGGTCACGGTCAGCGGCGACGCGACGGTGCAGGCGGGCGAACTCAGCGACGTTCGCGGTCGCACCACCTCTGGCACGCTCGAAGTGCGTGGCAAGCTCACGCGCGATGGCCGCGTCGATGTCGAAGGCGTCAGCGGGGACATCATCCTGCGACTCTCGGCGCAGGGTGGTCTTTCCACGGAAATCGAGTCCTTCAGCGGTGACATCAACGGCTGCCTGGCGGACAACGTGGAGCGGGTCAGCAAGTACGGCCCCGGCAAGCGGCTGAACATCCGCACGGTCGAGGCGGGCGCGCGAGTCCGTGCGAAGACGCTGTCGGGCGATATCGACATCTGCGATCGCTGACGCCTCAACGCGGCCGTAACCGGCGCGCGACATCGCTACAATGTCGGCCGCGTGCGTCCTCTCAAATGGGTCTTGCTGGGTCTCGGTGCGCTGGTCGCCTTCGTCGTACTCGGCGTGCTGGTGGTCGTCTGGCTGGTCGACCCGAACAGCTTCAAGTCACAGATCGAGGCGGCGGTTCGTGACCGCACTGGCCGCGAATTCACGCTGGTCGGCGACATCGACCTCGGATTCTTTCCCTGGCTGAGCCTGGAGACCGGCGAAGGCCGCTTCGGCAGCCCACCGTCTTTCGGGCCCGAACCCCTGGTCAGCTGGAAGAGCGCGAAGCTCGGCGTGAAACTCTTTCCCCTGTTGAGTGGCGACGTGATCGCCGATCGCATCTTCCTGAAAGGCGCAGATCTCCGCCTGGTCAGGCGTGCGGATGGAAGCGCGAACTGGGTAGGCCTGACACGCGACGAACCGGCGGACCCCAACGCCAAGCCGACGCGACTGAACGTCGAGGGCCTCGAGATCGAAGACAGCCACCTGCTGTTCATCGATGAAGGTGTTCCGCGCCGTGTCGAGATCACGGGATTCAACCTGAGCACCGACGAAGTCTCGCTCGGCAAGCCGTTCACCGACACCGAGATCGATGGAGTTCTGCACATGGACGGGTTCGCGGCGGAAGGCGTGCCGTTCCGTGTCGAAGTGCCCAGGCTCGTTCTTCCTGAATCCTTCGAGTCAGTGGACGTGGAGCGTTACGCGATCGCGTTCGGCGGCTTCGAAGCCAAGGGTGCCGTCAAGGGTTCGCTCGGCGAACACGCGAAGCTTTCGGGCGAGGTGGAATCCAATCGGTTCGACCTGCGCGCGTTGCTTGCGTCCGTGGGAATCGAGGCACCGAAAACCACGGATCCCAAGGCGCTCGGCAAGATCGGATTCTCTGGCACGTGGGCATTCGACGATGGCGCGATCCGCGTCACGCCGCTCGTGTTCGATCTGGACGATACGCACTTCACCGGTTCCTTCAGCCGGACCGCGGGCGAGAATGCCACGGGTGAATTCGCGCTGAGCGGCTCGTCTCTCGACATCGCGCGCTACATTCCGCCTGCCGATCCGAACAGCGAGCCTTTCGTCATGCCGACGGCGGCGCTGAAGGCGTTGCGCTTCCGCGGAGAAATCCGGCTCGTGCACGCCACACTCGACGACATCGACATGAAAGACGTGGTGCTTCGCCTGCTGCTCGACGAACAGGGACTGCGCAGCGGGCCCGCCACGGCGGCCCCAACACCATGACGCGCGCCCGCGGCATCGCACCGCGCCTGCTGGCATGGCACGCGAAGGAAGGTCGGCACGGTCTGCCTTGGCAGAAGCATCTCAGCGCTTATCGCGTGTGGGTCAGCGAGATCATGCTGCAGCAGACGCAGGTGAGTACGGTGATCCCGTACTTCGAACGCTTCACGCAGCGCTTTCCCGACGTGGTGACGCTGGCGAATGCGCCTGCGGACGAAGTGCTGCACCTGTGGACGGGGCTCGGCTATTACGCTCGCGCGCGCAACCTGCATCGCGCGGCGCAGACGATCCGTGATGAACACGAGGGCGTTTTCCCCTCCGACATCGACGCCGTGATGGCGCTGCCCGGCATCGGGCGCTCCACCGCGGGCGCAATCCTCTCGATCTCGGCGGGAAAGCGTCATCCGATCCTCGACGGCAATGTGAAACGCGTTCTCTCGCGCTTCTACGCTGTCGACGGCGCACCCGACGACAACGCCACGCTCGAAGAGCTCTGGCGCCTCGCCGACGACAATACACCCGCGGACAACGTGGCGATCTACACGCAGGCCATCATGGATCTCGGTGCGACGCTGTGTACGCGCGGAAAGCCGCGCTGCGATGATTGTCCCGTCGCGAGCGACTGCCGCGCGCGTATCGAAGGACGGCAGGGCGAGCTTCCCGCCGCCAAGCGCAAGCGCGCGGCGCGCAAGCAGAAGCACGCGGTAATGCTCGTGGCGCGGCGCGATAAAGAGGTGCTTCTCGTGCAGCGTCCGCCCAGCGGAATCTGGGGCGGGCTCTGGTGCCTGCCCGAGTTCGAACATCGCGATGCGGCGGAGCAGTACGCGGCCACGTTCGCAAATGCGAAACTGGCGCGCGCGCCGCTGCCGGATATCGCCCACAGCTTCACGCACTTCGATCTCGTGATCACCCCTGTCGTGGCGAAGTGTCGGGGTGAGACCGGCGTGCGTGACGCCAGCACACTGTGGTATGACCTCGAGCGCCCCGCGCGAATCGGGCTGCCCGCGCCGATCAAGACCCTGCTCGGAACCTTGTTAGAGAGAAACGAATCATGACCCGGATGGTGAATTGCGTTCTGCTGAAGAAAGAAGCGCCCGGGCTCGACCGGGTGACTTATCCGGGCGAGCTCGGCAAGCGGGTCTTCGAGAACGTGTCGAAGGAAGCGTGGCAGATGTGGGTGAAGCACCAGACCATGCTGATGAATGAATACCGCCTCACGCCGATCGAGCCTGCGCATCGCAAACGTCTCGAGTTCGAGATGGAGAAGTTCTTCTTCGGCGAAGGTTCGGAGAAGCCGGCGGAGTACGTCGCGCCGAAGTGATCGGCCGTCAGCCGCCGGCGGGTACCTGCGCCTGCCGTGCGGCCCGCGGTTCGGTGTCTTCGACCGACACCAGCCGCCACTTGCCGTCCTGCACTTCGAACACTTCGCGCTGCCAGGTCTCGCGCGCGTCCGCGTTGCCTTCGATGTCACCTTCGATCAGCAGGTAGCTGGTGATCGTCAGTCCCTTGCGATGTTCGACGAGGCTGAAATTGCGCACGGCGTAGTAGCCCTTGTGCGCCGGGTCGTGATGGCTCGCGAGTTCACCGTCGATGAAGTCCTGCCTCGGCAGCGATTTGCCGGCGTGGTCCCTGCCCGAAAATTTTTCGCTGAGCAGTGATTCGTAGAAGCTGCGATCGGCGGAGAGTTTTGCTTCCGCGCGCTGCTCGGCGAGATTGCGGAAGAAGTACGCGGAATCGGGCGCCGGGGCGCATTGCGCAAATGCTGCCGCCTGCCACAGGGGCAACAACAGCAGCAGGGATGGCGCCATGCGGAGTCGCATGGCGCCGATCATAGCCGGGTCAGAACTTCCCGGCCTGGAAGTCCGCGAACGCCTGGTGGAGTTCTTCGCGGGTGTTCATCACGAATGGACCATAACGCGCCACGGGCTCACGCAACGGTCGGCCAGCCACGAGGATCGCGCGCGAACGCGCCTCGCGACCCTGCAGGCGCACCTCGCTGCCATCGCCAAGCACTGCGAGTTCCTGGGCGTGGATCGTCGCCGCTTCACGCGAGACGCCCACCGACACGCCACCCTCGTACACGTACACGAACGCCGAGTGGCCCACCGGCAGCGGCAGGGCGAAGTCCACGCCCGCGTCCAGCTGGATGTCCATGTAGACCGGGTCCGTGGCCGGCTGGCGCACGGGCCCCGTAGCTCCATCGAGCTCGCCCGCGATGACCTTCACGCGCACGCCGGGACGCTCGACCACGGGGAGCTTCTCGCCGCCGAACTCCTGATAGTTAGGAGCCGTCATCTTGTCCCTGGCAGGCAGGTTCATCCACAACTGGAATCCGCGCATGCGGCCCTCGCGCTGTTCGGGCATTTCCGAATGCACGATGCCGCGACCGGCGGTCATCCACTGCACGGCGCCAGGCTCGAGCACGCCTTCATTGCCGTGGTTGTCCTTGTGACGCATGCGACCGTCGAGCATGTACGTGACCGTTTCGAAGCCACGATGCGGATGCTCCGGGAAACCGGCGATGTAGTCTTCGGCCTTGTCCGTGCCGAACTCGTCGAGCAGCAGGAACGGATCGAGATCGGGCAGGCGGGGCTGGCCGATGACGCGGGTGAGCTTGACGCCCGCTCCGTCGGAGGCGGGCTGGCCGCGAAGCGTCTGGATGACCGCCCGCGGGGTGGTTGCGAGTTTGGCTGCGGTATTCATGGTCGGCCCGAAATGGTGTCAACACACCATAAATCAAGGGTTTGAGGGCCTGCTTGCTTGACGGCCATGGGGGCTGCCGGTCTAATACGCGCCCCTCATTCGAGGGCAGTTCATACCCGTGGCCGGGTAGCTCAGTTGGTAGAGCAGCGGATTGAAAATCCGCGTGTCGTTGGTTCGATTCCGACCCCGGCCACCAAATTTTAGAAATGGGGACACTCCCCATTTCCTAGCAAAAGGGGTCGCACCTCAAAGAGGTGCGACCCCTTTTGCTTTGTCGGCGTGCCCGATTCGAGGTCATCGGCGGAAATGGGGAGTGTCCCCATTTCTAAAATTTGGTGGCCGGGGTCGTAATTCCGGCGCTCGCTTGCGCGAGCGCGTTCGGCCGGGCGAATGCACGTTAAGTGCATTCGCAAAGACATCCGGCCTCACCCAACCCCGGCCTCACTTCGCACCGACGTTTTTCGGACTCGGAAAAGAAGAGGCCCCGCATTGCGGGGCCTCAGAATCGAATCGCTTGGAAGCTGCTTAGCTGACGCGCTTGCGGCGCATGACGAAGTAGAGTCCCAGCAGGCTCACGCCGTACAGGCCGAGCGTGCCCGGTTCCGGAACCGCTTTCGCCGACGTCGTGACGAGCGTGCCGGCGTAGCCGACGACTCCGCCGCCCAGCAGGCCACCGTTCCGGCCCGTCACGTTGCCGTTCACAAACAGCGAGTAGGAACCCGCCAGCAGGCTCGAGAACGAGAACGTGTCGGTGCTGGCAGCCCAGACCGCCGATCCCAACGTGCCGTCCGAGGAGAGGCCCACGCCAGTGATGTCGATGTCGCGAACCCAGCTTCCGTCGAAGGCCAGCGTGAAGCCGAACGAATCCGCGGGACCCGACAGCGAGAAGTTGTACTGGTCGGAGAAGCCGCCAACCGTCGAGAAATCATTTCCGAAGATGCGCAGCCCGGGAGGACCCATGGCGCCGAGGTCGATGATGGTCGCGTTCGCCGCGCCGGAGGCGCCGAGGACGAAGAGAGCGAGAGCAAGGCGGAAGCTTTTGGTCATGTTGGTCATCTCTGCACGTTAGCCTGTCCATGAAGGAGCAAGAAACACGCCATCCTTCGCGAATGCCCGAAAATCAATCGCTTGGGTGCAGACACGCCCACCGGCAATGGCCAATCTGTAAGCAATTCCGACAGCCTTCCCCCGGCCCGGGCCGCCGTTTTCGACGACAATCCGCCCATGAATCCCGAATGGCTCGGCTACGCCGCCGCAATCCTCACCACCTCGTCATTCATTCCCCAGGCACTGATGACCATTCGCTCGCGCAACACGCAGGGAATCTCTCGCGCGATGTACGTCATCTTCACCGTCGGCGTCGCGTTCTGGCTCGGCTACGGAATCTTCATCGGTTCGCTTCCGATGATCCTCGCCAACACCGTCACCCTGGCGCTGGCGGTCACCATCCTCGCGCTGAAGCTTCGCTACGGCTGAGCCGAATCCGGCATCCCTGAACTGGTATCAACCGATCCGGTTTTTGGATCTCGCCTTCCTGCGCCGAAGGCGTAAAAAGCCTCGAAGCGCCTATTTCACACATCTCTTTTCAACGAGTTGTTTCCTTCGTTGGTATCCCGCAACAAAACTGCCACCGGTGGACATTTCGCTTGACATAGCGGCAATTAGAAGGATCAATCGGACTCATATACGGTATAAATCAGTCAAAACCGCTCAGAGTTTTGGTTGATCGAGATCCACGGCTACTCAGGGGGAAATTCAATGTCCAGGTCCGACCGTTCTTCTTATCTATTGCGCCGGGCAATTTCGCTCGCGCTTTCCGGCGCGGCTCTCGCGCTTCCTTTGCACGCGATCGCACAGGGCGCGACTAGTGACGCCACGGGTTCGCAGGAGCTCGAAGAGGTCGTCGTCACCGGCTTCCGTGGTTCGCTGAACACGGCGCTTGGACAGAAACGCGAAGCCACTGCCGCCATCGACAGCATCGTTGCCGAAGACATCGGCAAGTTCCCCGACAGCAACCTCGCCGAATCGATGCAGCGCATTCCGGGCGTCACGCTTTCGCGCACCGACGGTGGCGAAGGCCGAAACATTTCCGTTCGCGGCCTCGGCGCTTCGTTCACGCGCGTGCGCATCAACGGCATGGAAGGTGCTTCGCAAACCGGCTCCAGCGACATCTACGGCGCCGGCAACAACGGACGAAGCTTCGACTTCAATATTTTCCCGACTGAAATCTTCTCCTCGCTGACGGTCCGCAAGACTTCGTCGGCCGATGTCGAAGAAGGTTCGCTCGGTGCAACCGTCGATCTCCGCGCTCCGCGCCCGTTCGATTACACGGACGACAACGTGTTCTCGTTCACGGGTCGCGGCGTCTACAACTCGGTGTCGGAAGACGTCGATCCGCGCGCATCGGTGTTGTGGTCGAAGAAGTTCGGCGACACCTTCGGCGTACTGGTCTCCGCGGCCTACCAGGAACGGTTCATCCGTGAGGTCGGTTATTCGGCGGTCGACATTCTTTCCGCCAACACGAACGCCAACGACCTGACGCCGGCACCGGCGCCAGCCAGGACCTGGGTGCCATTCTGCACGCCGACGAACTGGACCGGCCCCATCAGCCCCGCGATCGGCAATCGCGGCGCGACCGCCACGTTGTGTACCACTAACAATCCGCGAGCGACGGACGCCCAGTCCCTCGCGGCGTTCACCACGGTCTACAACCTGCGTCGCGCGGATCTGCCGAACGTGCCGGGCAGCGGCGCGTTCCTGCCCCGCCTGCCTCGCTACGTGAACTCCGAGCAGGACACGGAGCGCACCGGCGGCACCATCACCCTGCAGTGGATGCCGAACGACGACACCAGCCTCGCGCTGGACGGCTTGATCTCGCGCTACCAGCAGGAGCGTCGCGACAACTACATCGCCGGCATTTCGACGGGTCGCCAGATCAACAACGGTGGCCAGCCGATGGTCACGGTGCGCGACATCACCTTCGATGAACACGGCTCGGTGGAAACGGCCTGGTTCGACGGCATGGACGTACGCTCGGAAGGTCTCGTCGACCAGTTCACCTCGACGTTCCAGCAGTTGAACCTGGACTTCGAGCATCACTTCTCGGACACGTTCAAGATCAGGGCGACCGCGGGTCGTTCGATCTCCGATTGGGATGGCCCGATGCGTCTCCAGACGTTCATCGACAGGATCGACGTCAACAACTTCACGCTGGATTTCCGCGGTCGTGAAACGCCGCTGATCGGCTTCGGATTCGACGTGTCGGATCCGAATCAATTCCGCTACGCGCCGACGCCTGACGGCAACCAGACCGTGATCGGCGGCTTCTCGTTCCAGGGCAAGCCATCGCGCAACGTCACGGCGAACACGATGTTCGAGATCGACGCCGACTGGCAGGCGACGGACCGTTTCAAGGTGACGGGCGGCCTGCAGTGGCGTGAAGCGAACTTCAAGCTGGCGCAATCGGGCGTCATGAATTCCAGCATGACGACCACCACGGCGCTGCCGAGTGGCGTCACGCTGGCGAGCATCACGACGCAGATCAAGGACCTCGACGATCTGTTCGGTGCGGGCGCTCCGGCAAGCTGGGCGGCCATCGATTCGAAGAAGTGGCGCGATGCGTTCAACTACCCGGACTTCGTCGACTTCTGCAACATCGAGTGCGGCGCGCAGCGCACACAGCTGCTCGAAGAAGTCAGCAGCGCTTACGGCATGCTGAGCTTCGACAGCGGTGACGACTGGAAGATCCCGGTTCGCGGCGACTTCGGTGTTCGCTACGTGTTCACGCGCCAGTCGGCCGTGGGCTATGTCCCGATCGCGCAGCCGATGGGCGTGCAGCCTGCGCAGGTGGGCAGCCGTCGCGACGTGGACCAGGACTACGACGACTGGTTGCCGTCCCTGAACGTGGTTGCCGAACTCACGCCGGAGTTGCAGCTGCGATTCTCGGCGGCGCAGGTGATGTCGCGTGCCGAACTGGGAAGCATCACGCCGAGTGTCTCGGCGACGGTCACCACCCAGAACGCCACCGTGAACAATCCTTACCTGGAACCGATCCGTGCCGATACGGTGGACCTGGGTCTCGAGTGGTACTTCCGCCCGGGCTCGCTGCTGTCGGTGGCGTACTTCTACAAGGACATCGACACCTACATCCAGCGCGTCACGCAGGATGAACCGTGGACCTCGCTGGGCCTGCCGGATTCGCTGCTTGCCGGCTCCCCGTCGAACCCGCAGAGCATCTTCCACGTCTCGCGCTGGAACAACACCAAGGGTGGTCCGCTCAACGGTTACGAGTTCAACGCGCAGGTGCAGTTCGACTGGCTGAACGGCTTCTGGAGCGGCTTCGGCGTGCTGGCTAACTACACGCACGTGGAGTCGGAGATCGAGTACATCCTGGCGAGCGTGAACGGTGTGCCCACCGTCACGACCACCAACGACCTCGTCGATCTGTCGCCCAACTCCGCGAGCGGCACGCTGTTCTACGACAACGGTACCTTCAGCATCCGCACGACGGCCTCGTACCGCGACAATTACATCCGCGGTATCCCGGCCTCGCTGGGAAGCGACGTTCGCGCCAACAAGGCGAACACGTTCGTGGATGCGGCGGCGTCGTGGAACGTGAACGACAACCTGTCGATCATCTTCGAAGCGCAGAACCTCACGGACGAGCGCAACACGCTGTACATCGACAGCGTTCGCCAGGACACGCTGTTCCAGACGGAGATCGGCCGTACGTTCACCGTCGGTGCGACGTACAAGTTCTGATCTGAAGCAGGGCTGACAAAGAGGGCGCCAGGGAGCAATTCCTGGCGCCCTTTTCATTTCCTCAACGGCCGGCGTATGGTGCGCTCCGTCGACACGAACAAGAGCGAACCATTTTGAACGCCACCGACGCTTCCTTGCCCGCTTCGTCCCGGCTCTCCAAGACCCTTCGCGCACGCCACCTGGCGATGATCTCCATCGGCGGCATCATCGGTGCCGGCGTGTTCGTCGGCAGCAGCACGGCCATCTCCACCATCGGGCCCGCGGTAGTGCTGAGCTACATCTTCGCCGGCATCGTCGTCTTCATGGTCATCAAGATCCTGGCGCGCATGGCGCTCGATCAGCCGGGCCTCGGCGCCTTCACCGAATACGTGCGAGTGGCGCTGGGCCCGACGTCCGGGTTCATCAGCGGCTGGCTGTACTGGTATTTCTGGGTCATTGTCGTCGGCATCGAAGCCATCGCCGGCGCGAAGATCGTGCACGGCTGGATGCCGATGTTCGAGGTCTGGCAGATAGGCCTCGGGCTCATGGTCGTGCTCACGCTCGTGAATCTCACCTCTGCGCGCTCGTACGGCGAGTTCGAATTCTGGTTCGCGTCGATCAAGGTCGCCGCCATCATCGTGTTCATCATCGTGCTGGCGGCGTGGCTGCTGGGTATGGGTTCGCACGCCAGCCCCGGCCTCGGCAATCTCACCGCGCACGGCGGGTTCGCACCGCTCGGCTACCCGGTGGTGTTTACAGGCGTGACCACCGTCATCTTCTCGATGTGCGGCGCGGAGATCATCACCGTGGCCGCGGCGGAATCGGCGGAGTCGGGCAAGACCATGTCGCGGCTCGCCGCGAGCGTGGTGCTGCGCATCCTGCTGTTCTACGTGCTCGCGATTTTCCTGATCGTCTGCGTATTGCCGTGGAACGGGTTCAAGTCCGGCGACTCCACGTTCTCGATGGTGCTCGAGCACATCGGCATTCCCGGCGCCCGCGTCATCATGGATTGCATCGTGCTGACCGCCGTCCTGTCGTGCCTGAACTCCGGCGTCTACGTCACGGCGCGAACGATGTTCGCCATGGCGGACAAGGGCGATGCGCCGCGCTGGCTCACGGCCGTGAATTCGCGCCAGGTGCCGGCCCGCGCCATCCTTCTGGGAAGCGCGTTCGGATTCATCTCGATGTTCCTCAACGTTGGCTCCGACAACGAACAGCTGGCGAAGCTTTTCACGCAGCTGATCAATGCCTCGGGCGCGATCATGTTGATCGTGTACTGCTTCGTTGCCGTGGCGCACTTCCGCTTTCCGTACTCGGCAGATGCGGATCGCGTTTCCGGCTCGCGACAGTCGGCCAACGTCATTGCGGCGCTCGCGGCGATCGCCATCCTCATCGTGATGTCGTCGATGGCGTTCATCCCCGGCATGGCAGAGCAGCTTTATCCGAGCCTGTGGCTGCTCGCGGCTATTCTCGTTGCGCTCGGCATCAAGCGGCTGGTCGAGCGCAAAGCCTAAGGAGCAGCGCTCTCGCGGGCGTCGAGGAAGTCGATCGCGCGGCCAAGCTGCTCGACGTTCGGGTATTCGTGCGCGTATCCCGGCAGGTCCAAGAGCAGTGACGAAGCGAGTCCTTTCTTGCGGTAACGCGAGAAGACACTCTTCATTTCGCTGCGATTGAAATCCTTCTCCCCGGTGATGAACACGTAACGGTTCGCCGCCGCCTTCTGCTTCAGCTTTTCGTCGTCGGGCATCCAGAAATTGGCGCCGACGATGTACAGGCTACCCGAGAACATCTGCGGAAAGCGCGGTGCGGTCATGCTGGCGATGCGTCCACCGCCCGACATGCCACCGATGTAGATCCGCTTCCGATCCAGCGCCGCCGACTTTTGTGCGAGCGAAAGCCCCATCACCGCGACGAGCACCCGTTGTGCGCTGAGCTGCTGGTTGCCGAACCCGTCGGCGGCGATCCAGCTCAGTCGCCTCTGCTTGAGCAACTCGAGCCAGCCTTTCGGCGGTTCGCCGGAATCCGTCGGGCTCACGAACACGATCAAACCCGGGTTCGGGTCGTCGGAAAACCACGCGCGGAACTTCACGGTCTGATCGGCTGGCAAGGTTTTCGCGAGTGCCGGAATTTCTTCGGGCTTGAATAGCGACGACAACGTTGCGGTTCGCTCCGACGTGGCCAGCGATTCCCCGGCGCGCGCCGATGCAACGCCCAGCAGCACCAGCCACAACGCCCGGGCAACTACCACTTCAGCACCGGGATCGGGCTCAACGGATGCGTGCGCAGCCGTTTGAACGCGAGTTGTGCAAGGCGCTTGTGAAACCCGCTGTTCGGCCAGCGCGCGAGGATTTCGCGCACGCGCGCGCGCGGCAATCCGAAAGTCAGCACGCCGAGCGAAACATCGATCCAGTCCGCGCGTCGGAATGGCTCGATGATCGCGTCGTCAGCGCCCTCGAAGCGGCGGATCTTGTGATGCTCGCGGATCATGCCGGCGACAGTGTCGCGCCAATCGCCAAGCCCTGCACACTCGACGTGCCCGCACGCCAGGTCGATGGACGGGGCCAGGTAGTCGAAGGTATGCGAGGTCCAGATGCCGAGATCGTGGAATGCCGCGGCGAGCGCGACTTTCCCGAGTGTGGCGTCGTCGCACGGAGATAGCGCCGCGTGGAGATTCACCACGCGGTACGTGTGGTTGCGATACGCGTCGAAGTCTTCGCCCAGCGCGGCCGCGTGCGCTTCGAGCACGAGGTCGAGCGGGTCCAGGCGTTCGATCAACATCCGCTGGCGGGCACCCTCAGGCGGGCAGGTGTGCCGCGATCCAGCCGCGGATGTCGTTCATGACCGCTTCCTTGCCGATGTCGTTCAGCGGGTCGTGGAAGTAGCCTTCGTAGAGCTTCAGCGTCTTGTCCTTCGAGCCGGCGTTTGCGTAGAACTCCTTGCTGCCTTCCGGGCGCGTCACGGTGTCGCGCGTTCCGTGGATGATGAGCACGGGCAGGCTGAACTGGCCGAAATCCCGCTTGAGCCGCTCATCGGCGCGCACCATCTCCGCCACGGTTTTCGTCGGCTGCACTTCATCGGCGAGCAGCGGATCGTCGAGCAGCGCCCTCACGACCTTGGGATCGCGCGAGAAGTCTTCCTTCTTGAGCTTGAGCACGTGCGCATGCGGCGCCAGGTGCGAAAGTCCCTTGAGAACCGACAGCGCGAAGTCGGGCGCCGGCACCTTGTAAGCGAAGCTCTCGCAGATGAGGCCGGCGAAATAAGACTGGTGATCGAGAACGTAATTGCAGGCAATCACGCCGCCGGCGCTGTGGCCTAGCATGAACAGCGGCAGCCCGGGCTCGCGCTGGCGCACGAGGTTGACCAATGCGTCGACGTCGCCCTGG
>Ga0173480_10000266_pt1 | contig 15987 bp, 11 predicted proteins | sample NitcycUS209509C1_FD_122622 | JGI IMG/M metagenome (GOLD analysis project Ga0173480, IMG submission 122622) | Soil microbial communities from Arlington Agricultural Research Station in Wisconsin, USA - Nitrogen cycling UWRJ-S209-509C-1 (version... | ecosystem: Environmental > Terrestrial > Soil... | reverse complement strand
CTAGCCGGCAGTGCGCAAACGCCGCCGCACGCGACAGCCTTCCCGCTGGCGCTGTGCGCGCTGTTTGCCACCCAGCTGTTCTGGCTCGCGAGGAATCCACTGCTCTTCTACCCGCATGGTGAGCTCCGTTTGCGGGTGCTGGTGGCATCGCTCAAGCTTCTCTTCTTCGCGTCGCTGATGGCGCTCTCTCTGGTTGCGGCGCAGAGTCTGTGGCCGCCTCTCCGCGCGTGGGTATCGCGCCGGCGATGGTCTGGCTGGCCTGTCTTCTGGGCAGTGGCAGCCGTGTGTCTCGTACTCAAGGGCTCCGTCCTTGCCATTTCCCCGTCGCCGGCCATCGACGTCTACACGTCAGGTATGCGCGGTGTGGAGTACCTGCTTCAAGGCCTCGACCCCTACGCGCAGGAGTATCCGGACCTCTATAAGGGAGCGGCCGGCTACAAGCCGGTGTTCTTCTACGGCCCGGGGTATCTGGCCTGGGCGGTTCCCGGCTGGCTGCTCGGCGACGTGCGGGTGGCCAACCTGTTCGCCGAGCTGCTCGCGTTCGTCGCAATGATCCGGCTGGCGCGTCCGGATTCACGTGACGGCCATGTGGACCGTGGCGCTGAGGCGAGCACGTCGAATCCGCCCTGGCTGGCGCTGGTCTGGCTCACCTTTCCGGTGGGCTTGTTCATGCTGGAACAGGCCTGGGTCGATTCGATTCTGCTGATGGCCGTGGCGTGGATGTGGATTGCCTGCCGGTCGGGACGCTTCGGCCTCGCTGGAGCGATCGCCGGCTTTGCGCTGGCCGGCAAGCAGACCGGCGTAGTGGCGGTCGCGTTGACGCTGCTGTGGGTATTCCGCAATCACGGCCAGCGTCACGGCCTGCGAGTGCTCGCCGCGACGGCAGTCACATCGCTGCTGCTCTTCGGCCCGTTTCTGCTCTGGCACCCGTCGGCGATCTGGTGGTCGCTCGTCGTGCAACTCTCACAAGTGCCCGCCCGGATGGACGCGCTCACCCTGGGCGCGTTGCTGGCCCGCTATCAGGTCAGCGCCGGTTTCGGCCTCGGCGTGATCTCCATCCTGGTGTGTGGGGCGGCAGCGGTCTGGATGGCGCTCCGCCCGCTCGCCCTGTGGCGGCTGATGGGACTGTCAGTCATCTGCTACTTCGCGCTCTACCTGTGCGGCTTCCAGGCGTTCTGCAATTACTACTGGTTCGTCGCCGGCCTCGTCATGCTGACGCTCACAGAGCAACTGCAGCACTCGCACTTTTCAAACGCAGTGCCGCCTTGACCGTCCCTGGGCCGGCTGAAGCCGGCCCCGACGAGCCGATCACGCGGCAACGATACGCACGGGCAAACTGGCAGGACCATGTCCGATCGTGGTCATCCACGGCTCGGCATCGCCGGCGGCCTCGAAACGCGTGATCCGGCGCGCCATCGCGCCGAGCATCGCGTCGGCCTCGAGCTGCGCCAGCGTTTTCCCGACACAGACGTGCACGCCGGCGCCCCAGCCCACCTGACCGCGGAGGTTGCGGCCGATATCGAACCGGTCGGGCTCTGACCAGCGGCGGGGATCCCGGTTCGCGGCCGCGAACAGCAGACCGCACCGTGTGCCGGCCGGAATCACGTGTCCGCCCATCTCCACGTCGCGTGTAGTGAGACGCCCGGCCATCCGCGACGGCGAATCCCATCGCAGGCTTTCGTCGAACGTTGCGCGGCTCTTCGACAGGTCCTGCCGCAGCGCGTCGTACTGATCGGGGAACTCGCAGAACGCGCGAATGGCGGTGCCGAGCGTCATCACCGTGGTGTCTGCGGCGGCCGAGAGCAGGATCCCGACGAGGAGCTTGGCCTCCGCCGGCGTGATCTCGCCGCGATCCGCAGCCTCAAACATCTGCATGCCGAGGCCGCCGGGATCGAGGTTCTCGCGGTTGCAGCACTCCTCCACCCACGCCAGCACCGGCTCGCTGCCCACCATCGCCTCGTGGAACAGCTCGTTCATCGGCCCCATGGTGGCCCAGACCATGTGTCCAAACGCTTCCATGTGTTCGCGGCCGCGCACTGGCAAACCGAGCAGATCGGGAAGCACCTTGTAGACGAACGGCCGGCAGATGGTGGCGACAGCATCGAACGACGCACTGCCCGAGTCGAGCACCCGGTCGACAACGATCTCCGCGTCGGCGGCGAAGGCGGCGGCCATGTGCTTCAACGCCTTCGGCGACAGCGCATTGGCGATGACAAGCCGGACTTCAGTGTGACGGGGTGGGTCGTCCGTGAGCAGAATCTCGGGCCGCACGGACGAGGGATCGTGCCAGGGGCGCGAGGTGCTGGAGAACGATCGCCAGTCGGACAGCGCTGTCGACACCTCCGCGAAGCGTCCCATCACCACGATGTCCTCACGCGCCAGCCGGACGACCGGCGCGAGCTCGCGCACATGATCGTCCACCGCCCTGGCGTTGCGCACCGACTCGCGGCTGAAAAGGTCCTCGTCTATGACAGGAATCGAGTCGGGCATGTCGCCTCCCAGCAGACCGGCAGAGCGCGTAGGGCGGGGCCTTTCGGCCCCGCCGGGAACCGACAGCTTAATGAAAGCTTGATGGGATCTGCCGGGTCCAAAAGGACCCGGCCTACAAGCGCAGGAACCCCGGCCCAGCTCATCCGTCGTAAGCCTACTGTCAAACGCCTTCGAGCCGCATCCACTGCGGCCACATAACGGCGCAGTGGCCCGCCGTGGTTCCGGCTAACATAGCGGCCGGCAAGAGGTAGAACCGCCCTACACCGAGGTTCACCTGTGAATAATTCAACGAGGCTTTCATGAAACGAGTTGCTTTGCTCGTCGTCCTCGCCGCCATGACCCTGCAGACGGCGCGCATGTCTGCCCTGGTTCCTGAGCAGGTTCGCGTCGACACCGGTCTCCTCCAGGGAGTGACCGGCACCGTTCAACCGACGGTCCGCATCTTCAAAGGGATTCCGTTTGCCGCGCCTCCGCTCGCCGAGAACCGCTGGCGCGCCCCGCAGCCGGCCGCCAAATGGGATGGCGTGCGCAAGGCGGACGCCTTCGGTCCCTCCTGCATTGCCAATGGCGGCGCAGGCGGCCGGGGACGCGGCGGAGCGCCAGGACGAGGCGGTGCCCCCGGGGCGGCGGCGCCGGCGGCAGCAGCACCGGCACCGCAGGCGACCGCACCGGCAGCGGCACCAGCGCAGCCACCGCGCCAGCCACCGGCAAACGAGGATTGCCTCACGCTGAACGTCTGGACGAGCGCCAAAGGCGACAATGACCGGCGGCCCGTCATGCTGTGGATCTACGGCGGCGGCTTCACCGGCGGCTCCGGCGGCATGCAGTGGTACGACGGCGAGGACCTCGCCGCGAAGGGTCCGGTCATCGTCACCTTCAACTACCGGCTCGGCGCGTTCGGGTTCTTCTCACACCCGGAGCTGGCGAAGGAGGCCGGGCATTCCGGCTCCGGCAACTACGGCATGATGGACGCCGTTGCGGCGCTCCGGTGGATCCAGAAGAACATCCGCGCGTTCGGTGGCGACCCGAACAACGTCACCATCGCCGGCGAATCGGCGGGCGCCATCATGGTCGGCGCGATCGTCGGATCGCCGCAGGCCAAGGGACTCTTCCACCGCGCCATCTCGCAGAGCGGCGCATGGATGGGACTGCAGATGGGCCGCATGACAGCCGGTGAACAGGCGCAGGGAGCCGGCGCAAAAGCGCTCGAGACAGCCGGCATCAAATCGATCGCGGAGCTGCGCGCCAAACCGCTGGCCGACCTGCCGCAGCTGCCGGGCAGCGGCCTCGTCATCGACGGATACATGATTCCGGAAGATCTGTCGATCACGTTCGCCAACGGCAAACAGAATGACGTTGACGTGCTGGCCGGGTCGAACAAGGACGAGAACACGTTCTTCGGCGGTGGCGGGCGTGGCGGTGGTCGAGGGGCTCCCGCCGGCGCGGCGCCCGCGGTACCCGCTCTCGAGGCCTATACGTCCCGCGCCAGGACGCAGTACGGCGACCTGGCCGACACATTCCTCAAGCTGTATCGGGCGACGACGGAGGCCGACGTCACCGCGATGCAGGCGCTGGCCCAGAACGACGAGATCAACTGGAACATGCGGCAGTTCGCCGCCGCCCAGTCGAAGAAGGGACGAAAAGGCTACGCCTACTTCTTCACGCGTGTCCCGTTGCGCAACGGGCAGCCGCAGGCGAACGGAGCGTCGCACACGGCGGAAATCTCCTACATGTTCAACCACGCCTACAGCAACGGCGCACTCGAGTGGAACGACGTCGACCGCAAGCTGGCCGACGCGATGTCGTCGTACTGGGTGAACTTCATGACCAAGGGCGATCCGAACGGGCCTGGTCTTCCGGCGTGGCCGCAGTACAAGGACATGTCGAAGGATCGCGTCATCGTCCTCGGCGACAGCGTGCAGGTGGAAACCACGGCGCCGGCTGAAAAGCTGGCGTTCTTCAACGGGCGCTACGTGCAACTGATGAAGACACCAGTCGCCACGAACTGAACAATCGATCCGTCCCGGGGCTGGTTCGCCAGCCCCGGTGGCACGCCGATCACCTCATGTCAGTCACAGCCCAACCGTCACCTTGCCGGCGCAGGTCTACCCGTTGGAAGTACTTCGTGCCTGGAGTGTCCTGCGCGATCGGCCGGCGCATCGTGACCTGCACCGCGTCTCCTCCGTTCGTCACCCAGATGTCCTCGACCGGCCACGGCTGAACGTCCGAGCGGAATCGTGTGGTGGGCGCAGCCACGGCTTGCGCGCGCACGAAGGTGACGATTCCGATCAGCAAGTCGTTGGACAGCGGAGACTGTGTCTCCAGGATGATTGGCGGCTGCAACGATGCGTCGCCCGCGCCCACGGCGATCTGGACGAACTCACGTTCGAAAACGTGCTGCCAGTCACGAGGTCCACGAGGTTCGGCAGCGCGCTTGTGCAGCGTGACGCAACGGCCGCGACGAAGCTCCCTCGTCGACACCTTTGGCTGCAGGCAAACGATTGCGCTCGGATCGACTCCGTTCGGGCCAGCTGAGCGCTGCGCCTTCATCCACCAGACACCATCAGGGCCCAGTATCCTTTCGATCTGTTGCACGTCGTCGCTTGTCAGAAAATCCTCATTCGACTCGACGAGCGTGATCTCGCCGACGCGGCGTGTCACCCGCCTGAAGGCCTCGGGCCCTGGTTGAAGCACGATCGCATTGGCGGCCGACGCCAATGCATCGGCACCGGCCACATCGCCCCGCGCACGACGAAACGCCTCGTGATACTGGAGCGCTTCCTTCTGTCGCTCCCGGGGGTACGACGATCCCGACAGTTCGTCACGGACGAGGACCACATAGATGGCATCGGCCGTCGCAAAGGCGGCCTCTGCGGCGCCGTAGTCTCCGCGCCGTTCCTGAAGGCGACCCATCGAGACGTAGTCCCCGGCAACGATGCGATCGGCGGGGCGCCCTGGAGCCGAACGCCTGGCGATCAGTTGCTTGACTGTGTCCACCGCAGCCGGAAGCTGGTTGGCCAACGACAGGCTGCGCAGATACGAACGAATGGCGGTCTCGTCGGGCGCGATGGCGTTGTCAGAAATCGGATACGGCGGCAACGTCTCGGAGGCAGTGACGGCGGCCTTGCACAAGGCCACCGCCCGCGCCGGATTGAGCTCCATTTCGCGGTCACAGGCGACGGTCGCCGCGTTGAAAGCTTCGCGCGCCTCTCGGGTTTTGGGGTCATCCTGACCCAGAGCCGGCCAGAGCGACTGCGCGGTTGTGCTTCCAGCGCCGACCGTGACCAACAGAACCACCGTACGGCATAGTGTCCGCCTGAAGGCGGACCCCACGCACAAAGAAACGGAATTGCGTCGCTGCATAGGATAACTGCCGAGATCCTATCGCACGCAGAAAGTCCGTGTGAAGCATGTCGGTTTGCGTCGGTGGCGGCGTATCCTCGTGCACGGGAAGCCAGGGTTGGGAGGTTCGCGTGAACAGACTGACAGCGATGTCCATCGGGACATCACTCCTCTGCAGCGTCATCGCAGCACCGCTCGCGGCAGCGGACCGCTGGAGCATCGGCCTCACGGCCAACGACGCCGCGATCGAAGCGCTCATAGTGCCCGCGGCGGCGTCTGCACCTACCGTGCTGTTGATCGGTGGCGTGCAGGGACCGGACGCGAGCGTCGACGCGGTTCGACGCGAAGTGGCGGCGTTCGAGAAGCTGGCGATGGCCGACCGACGCTTCCGGCTGATGGCGATTCCGCTGGCGAATCCAGACGCCACGCTGCTGCAGTTCCCACCATCTGGCACGGCCTACAGGGAGAACGCCGAGTCTCACGTGCTGTGGCGCTGGATCGGGATCCACGCACCGGACCTGGTGGTGATCGCTGGAAGTGGCGCACCGCTGGCGACGGCCCTCTCTGAGAATGCGGTGGGGCTCGTCGGCCGCATCCCCACCCGGACAGTGTCAACGGAAGCCGGGATCCTGCAATCGCTTTCCACGCCGATACCGATCTCCGATGCGCACCGCGAGCTCGAACGGCGGCGCGGCCGCGCGCCCAAAGCGCTCGCGGAGGAGCTCGCGAAGGTCTACGGCCACGAGTTCCGCCAGGCTACGTACATCGAGGCGATGGCGCTGATCGCCCAGTTGCGCCTTGGCAACACGGCGGAGGTGCTGAAGCTGGCCGAGCCCTATTTGAACGGCTCGCAGGATCCGTTTGCGAGGCCGTCGCAGAGTGCACTGGCGGCGCACCTGCTGTTCTACCAGCTCGCGAAGCGCACCGGCGATGCCCGCGCCACCAAGCTGGTGCTGCGTGCCGCGAACAGCGGGTTCACCGACGACGGTGCCATGCGCGAGTTCATGCCGCTCAATGGCGGATGGAGCGACTCGGTGTTCATGGACATTCCGATTCTTGCGGCGGCCGGGGCGCTGTCCGGAGAGCGCAAGTACTTCGACATGGCGGCACGGCACTTTGCCTTCATGCAGAAGGTCGTCGGCCGGCCCGACGGCCTCTATCGCCATCAAGCCTCGTCGGATGCGGCCTGGGGACGCGGCAACGGCTTCCCCGCGCTCGGCCTGGCCCTGACGCTCACGGCTTTCCCGAAGGACCACGCCGACTACCCGGCGTTGCTCGCGGCGTTTCAACGGCACATGAAAGCGCTCGGCCCGCTTCAGGACGAAAACGGCATGTTCCGCGAGGTGCTCGACTACCCCGGGGCGTATCCCGAGTACTCGGGAACCGCGATGATTGCCACGGCGATGATGCGTGGCATCCGCAAGGGTTGGATCGACGCCGCGACCTATCAACCGATCGTCGATCGAGCATGGCAGGGCATCCTTCTACGCACAGCGTCCGACGGACGCCTGTTCGATGTCGCCGAGAGTACCGGCACTCGCGGCCTGACGCAGAAAGACTACCTGCGCCGGGCGGCGATTCTCGATGCCGATCCGCGCGGCGGCGCGTTCGCGATGCTGTTCGCGACGGAGATGGCGGGCCTCGGCGCCGACGAGTAACCCTTGTCTTCGAGCTCTCCGCGCCCCAGCGTCTCCGCGTCAGTGTGAGTCGCGTGTCGGCGCCGAACGCGAGACGACCCTCGTTAGTATCGAGCGCCGTCTAGTTTCTGACCTTCTCCGAGTGTTCAGAGTCTCGTGATCCTGAGTTCTCCGCGCCTCCGCGTCTCCGCGGCGTAAAAAGGGCGGCTGTTGCCAGGCTCTCAGGTTCGGGGCAACAGTCCGTCCGAGCCTCGATGCCAGGCGGCCTACTTGCTCGCGGGATCGACCGAGATCAACAGCGCGTCGGTCCAGGTCATGTCGAGACGGTCGCCCACCTTCAGCGATTCGAAAATTTTCTTGTCAGCGACCTTGCGGCTGTAGGCGTAGCCATTGGGCCCGTTCACCGTCACTGCACGCGCGGCGGGATCCTTCGCGGTAATGGTGACGGTCATGGTCCGCTGGATGGCGGCGGTGGTCGCCGGCGACTTGCCGTCGCCTCGCGTGAGCGCGCCCTTCTCGACATCCACGGCCGGCTCATCCGGCTTCTTCAGACGCACGACGACGTTGTCGTAGTAGCGGGCGGTGATCTTGTCGCCCACCTTCAACTCCGAGAACCGCTTCACCTCGGGCGGAGCCTGAATCGTCTCGTACGTGCCCTTGTCGTTCTTGACGGTCAGGGTCCTCGTGCTCTGCTCAATCGCGACGATCGTCGCCGTCAACGTGACGGATTCGCCCTGGAACGTCTTGCTCTGCCCACTCACACCGCTGCCAGAAAACAGCAGCACCGCGGCCGCCAGGGCGCCCGCCCTCGCCACCGTGTTGAAAATCTTCATACGCCTCTCCTCGTTCTTGTTTAGCAACCCAGGTGCAAGTTCCGGACCTCGAAGGTATTCGACCGTCCGTTCAGAATCGCGCCGGAATGTCGCTGTCGGGCGCTGGCTACCGACACGCCGGGACAGCCGCTCACGACATGCTGTGACCGCCGGTCCCCTGGCCACCGCATCATGCGAAGTGGGTGAAGACGTCGAGATCGCCTTGCAGTAGCCTTGAGGCCGGCACTGGCGACCGCGTGATCACGGCGATGAGGGCAACGATGCACAGGCAGACGATGAACAGGCGGCAGGCTCTGCAGGGCGTTCTGGCGGGTGTTGCGGCAGCGGCCGTGTCGTCGGAGTCGCTGTTCGCCGCCGACTACGACCTCCTGGTGCGCGGCGGCCGCGTGATCGATCCGGCGCAGCGAGTCGACCGTCTCGCCGACCTCGCCATTCGTGGAGGCAAGGTCGTCGCGGTGCGTCCCGACATCCCGGCGGCATCTGCCACGACGGTGATCGATGCGCGCGGCAAACTGGTCGTGCCTGGTTTGATCGACATCCACCTGCACGCGCGCGACGCTGCCCTCCCCCCGTCCGAGATCCTGTCCACCGGGGTCACGACGATGGTGGATGCCGGCTCGAAGGGTGCGGACAATGTGGGCGAAATCGTCTCCATCGCGCGTCAGGCGCCGAACCGCCTACGCATCCTCCTCAACATTGCCCGGCTCGGCAACGATCCCGCCCGCGGCGAGTTCACCACCGGCCTCGAGGCCGGCGACATCGGCAAGGCGCGGCGCGCGGCCGAGGCCAACCGCGAGTGGGTCATCGGCATCAAGGCGCGCCTGTCCAAGAGTGTGACCGGAAACCGCGACCGTGAGGTGCTGAAGCTGGCGCTTCAGGTCGCCGAACCGCTGAAACTCCCGCTGATGATCCACATCGGCGACACGTTTACGCCGCTGCCGCAACTGCTCGCGCTGTTGCGCCCGGGCGACATCGTCACGCATGCGTATGTACCAGTGAGCGGCATCCTCGACGCGAACGGCAGGGTGCTGACGGAAGTACGTGAGGCACGACGCCGCGGCATTCGGTTCGACTTCGCCAATGGACTGACAGAGCACTGGGCGTGGGACGTCGCCGAACGCGCGATGTCTCAGGACTTCCTGCCGGACACAATCTCCTCGGACCTGACGGTTGCGGGTCGAACCGCGCAGGTCCTGGATCTGCCAAACGTTCTGTCGAAGTTCCTGCTCCTCGGCATGCCGCTGGCCGAGGTGATCGCGCGAGTGACTGCCAACGCCGCACAGACGTTCCGACAGCTGAACGCATTCGGAACGCTGCGCGAGGGAGCCAGTGCCGACCTCACGGTGCTCGAGCTCACCGAAGGCACGTTCGAGTTCGTGGATAACTACAAGAAGATGCGACCGGGCAAACAGCGACTGGTCACGCGCGCCGCCGTATTCGGCGGCAGGCAGGTGTCAACCGGCTAGTGGCCTGTCACTAGTCGGCAACGAGACGCCAGCCGACCGCCCAGTTCTGCGACTGCATCTGATCGCTCCAGGACAGGGCCGCGGTCCAATCGCCGAACTCTCGATAGCCGAGCGGGCGGTCGTTGAGAAACCATACCACCACCGCGCCGTCCGGGCGGGGACCGATGACGGCGTGAGACACCAGGCGGTGACCTCGCTGCATCCTCCACATGACCGTGGGCTCGCTGTAAACCAGTGGCATCGCAGTGTCCGGCATCGCCGTACCAGCGGCAAGCGTGATACCAGTGCCAGACATCGCTCCTTCGACGCCAACGGCACTACCTCACCGCGAAGGTCCGCGATTGGAAGACTAAGGGCTCGTAAGGTGGCCCCTGCGCCTGGCTTCACGAACATCTCAGTCGCCCGAGAATCTTTCGGCCCTCTTTCCTCGTAACACACGGTACGCAGTCAGATACGGAGCCGAATCTCCAATTGACTTCGCCCGACGGCTTTTCTAGAGTGAGCGCCTCCGGTAAGACTCATCAGGAAACCGCACGCATGCGGCCACCGGTGGCCCATCTGGCGTCGGTCGGCGCCCACACCATGAATTTCATTCCATCGCTCAGCGCGTTCACCGTCTTCCTTGCCATTACTGCGGCAGGATTCATCTACCTGATGATCTCAGCGGCATTCGGTGAGATTTTCGAGCACTTCGACGGCTTGGACGATCATGGTGGCCCAGGCTTCTTCAGCACCCGCGTCCTCGCCGTGTTCGTGACGGCGTTTGGCGCCTCAGGGGCGGTCGCGACCTACTACGGTCTCGGTCCCCTGCCGGCGTCGGTCGCCGGCATCGCCACCGGCGTCGTCTTCGGCAGCCTCATTGGTACGCTCGGACGCTACCTGTACCGGCAGCAAACGAGCTCCGAGGTCCGTGCCCACGATCTGGTCGGCCAGGTCGCACGCGTCATCGTCGCGATCCCGGCCGGCGGCGTCGGGCAGATTCGCTGCCGTATCGGCGAGGAACTGGTGGACAAGATCGCGCGTACCCGCGATGGCGATCCCGTGCATGAGAACACCTCGGTGCAGGTCGAAGAGGTGCTCGGCGAAACGGTGATCGTCAAGAGACACTGAGGAACAAGAGGTCATGGCCGACACGTTTCAGTTACCCGCGCTCATCGTCGCTGTTCTCGCGCTCATTCTGTCCTTCTTCGCGGCAGCCTGGGTCTTCAGCCGTAACTATCTGAAGGTCTCGCCGAACGCCGTCGCGGTGCTGAGTGGACGCAAGCGCAAGCTTCCCGACGGTCGCGTCGTCGGCTACCGGATGGTGCGCGGCGGCGCCGCGCTCAGGATTCCACTGCTCGAGAAGGTGGAGTATCTGCACCTGAACGTGATGACGATCCCTCTCGAGATCCGGAGGGCCTACACGTTGAAGGGCGTGCCCGTCTCGGTGAAGGCGGTGGCCAACGTGAAGATTCGTGGCGACGACACCTCCCTGCAGGCGTCGGCCGAGCGGTTCCTCGGGATGACGCACGACCAGGTGCAGAAGGTGATCTTCCAGACGCTCGAGGGACATCTCCGATCGATCCTCGGCACCCTGACCGTCGAGGAAGTGAACAGCGACCGACAGAGCTTTGCGCAGAAGCTGACGAGTGAAGCGGCTGTCGACCTCGAGAAGATGGGCATCGGCGTCGACGTACTGACCATTCAGGAAATCAGCGACGAGGAAGGCTACCTGGACGCCCTCGGCAAGCGGCGCACCGCCGAAGTCAAGCGCGACGCCACCATCGGCGAAGCCGAGGCGCATCGGGACGCCAAGATCAAGTCGTCGCAGGCGCTGCAGGAAGGCGAGAAAGCGAAGTTCGAGGCCGACGCCAATATCTCGCTGGCGTCGCGCGACTTCATGATCCGGCAGGCGCAGTACCAGGCCGAGATCGAAACGCAGAAGGCCCGCTCCGCGCAGGCCGGCCCCCTTTCGGAAGCGACGTCGCGACAGAGCGTCGTCGCCGAGGAAGTGAAAGTCGAGCGGACGCGCACGCAGGAACAGATCCTGGTGCAGGAGCAGGAAGTGCAGCGCCGTCAACGCGAGCTCGAGGCGACGGTGATCAAGCCGGCCGAGGCCGACCGCCTGGCAGCCGTGGTCAGGGCGGAAGGGGCGAAACAGTCATCGATTCTCGAAGCGGAAGGACGACGGGCGTCACTCATCGCGATGGCCGAGGCCGAGCAGCAGCGGCTGCAGCGGGAAGGCAGCGGCCGCGCGTCGGCGGTCGAGGCCGAGGGACGCGCCGAAGCCATGAAGATCGAATTGATCGGTCTGGCGCAGGCGAAGGCCATCGAAGCGCAGGGTGTGGCCGAAGCCGCGGCCATCCTGCGGAAGGCCGAGGCGTGGAAAGAGTTCAACGAGTCCGCGCGCCTGCAGACGGTGCTCGAGAAACTGCCGGCCATCATCAACGCGTCGTCGAGCGTCTTCGGCGCGGTGGCGGCGCCGCTCGGAAACATCGACAAGCTGGTCGTGATCGATCAGGGGGGCGGGACGGGTGACAACGGTTCCAGTGGCCTCAGCCGGCTGGCGAAGACGAGCCCGGCTATCGTGTTCAACGTCCTCCAGCAACTCGAGGCGCTCGGGCTGAACGTGCCGTCGGTCCTGCAGCAGCTCGGTGTCACGCCGGCGGCAGCCGCTGTCGAAGGCACCAGTCCTGCGCCACCGCCACCGACAGCTGTGGTGCCACCACCCTCGAAGCGTCAGTAGGTCGCCTGCCGGCCCGGCACAAGCGCAGGCCGGGTCCCCTTGGACCCGGCGAGCGGACCCTGCGTCAGGTTGGCGCTATCGTAACGGTCCGCCTGAAGGCGGACCCCACACTGCACGAGGCAACGTCTTGCACGGCGCAGCCTCTCATCTGCCCCCGACCAGATGATCGCTTGCGATACGGTCCCGGGCTGTGCACTTCTGCACGGCGCCGTTTCTTGCTCTGTCGGCGTGCATGACCGAGATCCACGAGACCGGCGGGAACGCATCGGGAACGGGCACCAACGCGAATCTGGAGATCGTCTCAGTCGACGAGATCCTCAACCGCCGCGTCGTGCTCGCGTGGTACGAGTCCGTGGCGATCGTCGCCGGCCTCTGCTCGACGCTGGTCGAGGACCACGCCACCGGCGTGCCGGCGCCAGGCGACGCGTGCTGTCGCGCGACGGACACATCCTCGTCTCGGGTCACAGCAGAAGCACTGATAGCGTGGCGCTGCCACGGCTGCTGCACGAGCTCCTGGCCGTCACTCCTCCGCCGACATCACTCCGCCTGTTCGTCCTGAACGCGATTTCATCGGACGGTGACAAATCGCCGGCGGTCTTCGGCCAGGCACTCGCGTACTACGAGCGCCCGGGGCGCGCCGAGTTGATCCAGGCGGTCCGGCAGCGGTGTCTGGAGACACCAATCCCGGAGCCTGGCTCCGCTTCAGCCGAAACCGAGGAGCCGGAGATCGAGGCCGCGCCCGAGCGACCTTCGCGCCCCGGCCATCGTCGGGCCTGGGCTGTCGCCGCGACGCTGGTGGTGTGTGCCTCTGCGGTCGCGGTTGTCGTTGCTGCCGGGCGCCGGCCCGGGTCCGACAAGGCCGTGAATCAGCCGCGCACTGTCAGCGGAATCGTCGCGCAGGTCGCAGAGACCGGTCGTGAGGTTGCGCGAGGCATCGCCGCCGCGTTGACGTCGGTTTCAGGCAACAGCCACGAGGTCGTCAGTACGCCGCCGGTGGAACCGCCCGCCGCTCCCGCGAAATCAGCCAGCCGGCGAACTGCGGCCAGAAGGGTCACTCCAGTCGTCGCGGACGCATCAGTCGCTGGTCACGTCGTTGGTGCCTCGGGCGTCCCGGACGTGAGCGAGGAAAGCGAGGAGGAGACTACGTCACTTGACGTGGATGCCACAGCGGAGGTGTTTCCGCCGCGGCTGCTCGATCCGGTCCGCTTACCGCACTGGGCGCACCCCGCCGGAAGCACACCGAACGTGCTCGAGCTCGACATCTCGGAATCGGGTGCGGTGCAGCGCGTCAGGCTGATCACGCCAGCGACGAGCCTGACGGACATGATGATCCTCAGCGCGGCAAAGACCTGGGTCTTCGCGCCGGCGACGCAGGACGGCCAGCCAATCTCGTATCGCCTGACCTTGAACTGGGTGTTTGAGACGCCGTAATCGTTGGTTGCCGGGGCCAAAAGGCCCCAGCCTACAGCGCCGCCGGGACCGAAAGGCCCCGGCCTACTTGTCCCCGGTGCCGATCGCCTCGCCTGATACCACCAGCTCCACGCGACGATTCAACTGCCGACCCTCGGCCGTCTCGTTCGAGGCCACCGGACGGTTCTTGCCAAAGCCGGCGGCGCTTGCCGCAGCGGCCGGGACACCCTGCTGAATCAGATAGGCGAGCACGGCGTCGGCACGCTTCTGCGACAACGTCTGATTGAGGGCATCGGAGCCGACGCTGTCCGTGTGCCCCTCGATCTCGAGCCTGAGCGCCGGATGCGCCGCCAGGATGCCGGACACGCGAGCGAGTTTCTCGCGAGCGCCGGGCTGGAGCGTCGCCTGGCCAGACGCGAAGGTGACATCCGACAGGTTCACGACGAGCCCGCGCGCCGTGTCGCGCGTCTCGAGGATCACGTTCAGCTGCTGCAGCAGCGTGGCACGCAGCTCCTCGCGCTCACGGAGCGCCTGCTGGAGGCGCTGATCGAGCTCGGCGGCGGCGGCACGATTGCGTGCCGCTTCGGCTTCCGCGGCCCGCTGATGCTCGAGCGCAGCGGCCTGGCGTACTTCGGCGTCCTGCTGCGCGCGAAGAGCGGCGGCGCGCAGTTCCTCGGCGGCGACCCGCTGACGCTGCGCTTCGTGCGCGGCGGCCTGCGCCTCCCGGTTCGCGCGATCCGCTTCCTCGCGACGACGCTCGGCGGCGAGACGCTCGGCCTCCGCAGCTATGCGCTGCGCATCGGCGGCGGTGGCACGCTGCGCTTCCTCGCGCAGGCGGCGCTGGAGCTCGGCCTCCGCCCTGGCACGCTCCTCCGCTTCGCGCGCGACGGCGGCACGCCGGGCATCCTCCCGTCGCTTCACTTCCACGGCCCGTTCGGCGATGGCGCGCGCGTCTTCAGCGGTCTGCACCGCCTCGCGTGCCGCAACCGACAGTCCGCGCTTGTCGATCTTCTTCTGGCCCGCCAGGTCGTCGGCCCGGCGCATCTGCGTGACCGCATTGCCGAACACCGCCGCGGCATGATCCTCCGCCCCGGCCGACTGCGCGATGCGCAGTGCGTTGCGTGCCTGGAAGAAATCGAGCGGCAGGCCCGTGCGGAGCAGCACGGCGTCGAAGGTAAAGCCGGTTGGCTCGTACCCGCCCGCCGCCGCGACGTCGAAGCTCGTATCGAGCTTCTGCAGCGGCTCCGTTCCCGGCGCGAAGCCGTTGATCAGCACCACGATCCGGCTCGGTGCTTTCACCGCATAGTACGGCTCCGCAGTCACGGCCATCGCGAACGTCTGGTGCGGCGTCGTGATGGTGACCGCGCTGTGATTGCCGGCTGACTGCGACGTCCAGGTCGTGCGGTCGTCCGGCAGCGGCACCTCGCCGATATTGAACGCGCGGCCGTCCGGAGTGAGCGCCCACATCACGTAGGTGAGGTACTCGTGCCCGAACGTCGTCGGGCTCTTGAGATTGGTGAACTGCGCGGAGATCTTGACCGCGGTGCGCTGCTTCTCCACCGTGGCGAGACCCGACGCGTCAGGCATGAGCGTCGTGCCACTGAACAGCAGTCTCGTGGCGCCCGGTCGCGTGCCGTAGGACACCGCGGGCAAATCGACCTTCTGCAGGCCCGGACGCGCCGGAAGTTGCGCGTAGGATGACATCGGAACGGCCGTCAGCACGACTGCTGCGGCCAGGGCTGTGAACGTCTGCAGCACGGGACCTCCTGCGGATTCGCCGCTGTATCCCGCCTATCGGCAGACGCACAGTGACTCGACATCCGTCAGGATGTGCAGGGCTGTGCATCACGCGAGCGGCCAGCTGTCCGGCACCCCGTACCGGTCTCCGCGGCCGCGCGACTGTGACCATCCCAGTGGTGGGACCGCTATCGATCTGGCCGCGAATCGTTCCCTCTCGTCGCGTCGATCGCGATCGGGCCGATGAGCGTGGTTCCCGCAGCGCCGCTCGGTGGCGTCCCGGTGACACCGCGCCCACCGGCCTCCACCGGCGTTTCGAAGACGGCCCGCAGTTCGTTGGCGACGAT
>Ga0173480_10000264_pt1 | contig 16012 bp, 14 predicted proteins | sample NitcycUS209509C1_FD_122622 | JGI IMG/M metagenome (GOLD analysis project Ga0173480, IMG submission 122622) | Soil microbial communities from Arlington Agricultural Research Station in Wisconsin, USA - Nitrogen cycling UWRJ-S209-509C-1 (version... | ecosystem: Environmental > Terrestrial > Soil... | reverse complement strand
GTGCGCGCGTCGAGCGCATTCAGCACCCCGGTGGCGCCAAACGCGTAGACGAGGCCGTTGCCGAGCGTCGGCGTACCGCGCGGACCTGCACCACCGTTCGACTCGTAGAAGCGCGCGGCGTCGCGATGCCGCCACACCGGCTCGCCGGTGCTCAGCCGATAGCACGCGACGATCTCGTCGCCGCCACGCTGTTCCTGCGTGTAGATGAAATCGCCGTCGACGGCAAACGACGACCAGCCCGGGCCAATCCGCCGGCGCCACAGTTCGGCCGGCGGAGAGGCGGACCAGTCGCTGACGATCCTCACGCCCGGGACCGCGCCGTTGCGAGCGGGGCCACGGAACCCGGGCCACTCGGCTGGCTTTCGCGGCGGGACCGCCGCCTCCGTGGCCGCGGTGAGCGCCGGGACGGCGGTTTCGGGTGCGGTTTCGACCGGGGCGACGGGTTCGGCAATCGGCTCGGGTCGTGCGGGCGGTGCGATCGGGTCGTCCTTCACCTCCGCGAGCAGACGCTCTTCCGCCGTGGGCGTCCACCGCCACCGCAGCTGGAGCATCGCTGCGCCGCCGATGCCATCGGTCCGCAGCAGCGCGACCGAGGTGCTGCCGGCGAGGATGGCCACCGCCATGGCGGCGCGACGCGCGGGGGTCGAGAGATGGCGGGTGCCGGCGGCCCAGGCGACCAGCAGGAGGCTGATCGGCAGCATCGACAGGATGTACTGGAGGCCGCCCTGCGCCCCCCCGGCGATGGATGCGTGGATGAAGGGGCGAATCGCCGCCACCGCGACCGCCATCAGGACCAGCGCGCCGGCGCGTTCGAGCCACGGGGCACGGCTGAAGAACAGCCACCAGAGGATGACGGCGAACACGCCAACGCCGGTGCCGATCAGGCCGTAATCAGCGGCAACCGGCAGCGTTATCGTGACCAGGAGGCCGGCGATGACGACCGCGGCGGCGGCGATGCCTGGCCAGAGTCTTAGGACCCTCAGCGGACGTTGCATGGCGGTGGATACGACTCAACCAAAATACCGGTTCCGCACCGGTTGCGGTCAGCGCTGCCGGCGCCAGAGCAGCGCGGCGAAGCCCGGCAGGAAAGCGACCGTCCACGACGCGAAGTGGACGGCGTAGTCCCAACCCGCAGGGTTGAACGGGAACCACATCCCCGAGACGGCGTAGAACGCGGCGCCTGAGGCCAGCGCCGCGATGACGCCGCGCGCCATGGCATCCTTCGCCATGATGGCGCCGGAGCCGCCGTGTTGGCGCGTGAAGGCGCGCACGGTCAGCCAGGGGTTGATGAACCCCAAGGCGATCCAGACGAGCACCCACGACACGAACATCGCGGAGTAGCCCATGACGGGCCTGAGCAGGTAGAAGCTTCCGGCTGCCGCGGCACCGGCGATGACGCCGGCGATCCCTCCCAGGAGCGGCGCGCCGGTGCGTCCGCCGAGAAACAGCCCGATGGCGAGGAAGATCGCCATCCCATGCAACACGCCGTACAGCATCAGATGGCGGACGCGCCAGTTGGCCCAGACGAAGTCGCCCAGCGTACTCAGCGCGGCGAGCAGCACCGCGCCGGCAAGTGCCGAAACCAACGTTCTTCGTGCCAGTGACTCAGTCATCCCGCCCCTCGAGCGTCAGTCCGGCAGTTCCTGCTCCTTCGGCTCCGGTAGCCAGAAGCTCGCGACGACGCCGATGACGTAGGCCGTGGTGCCGACGATCGCCGCGGCGTAGGCCAGCTTGATCGGAACCCCCGCCCCGGGCATCGAGGGGACGAGCGCGGTCGTGATGTAGGCGGCGTAAGTGCCGATCATCCGCCCGCCGACGTTGGCGGCGAAGCTCTCGCCGGTTCCGCGCAGGTGCGTCGGGTAGACGCGCGGCAGGTAGTTTCCCCAGAAGCTCATTTGCGCGATCGTGGTGAGCCCCACGACCAGGATCCCGAACTGCGCCCATGCCAGCCCCTGGGTCGGCACCAGGAGGAACACCGCTGGCAGCAGCACCAGCCCTGGGATCTGGAACACCCAGATCAGGCGGCGGCGGCTGATGATCACGGCGGCCAGCGCGGCGAGCAGCACGCGGCCGGCGAGGCCGCCTCCCTCCTGGAACCAGTTGACGATGGTAATGGTCTGCTCGCGCGCGACGTTTTCCATCGCGCTCACTTCAGGCAGGCCGGGGACGATCCGCGGCATCTGCTGGATGGCGCCGAAGGCGGTGGCGTAGACGGCGGCCATCATGATGGTGGTGACGATCGTCGTGCGGCGCAGGGCCGGCGTGAACAGCGCCGCGAAACTCGGGCGCCGCAGCGTGCCCGCACGCTTCTTCGCGATCCAGGCGGGTGATTCCGGCAGGAACGGCCGGATGAGCATCAGCGGTATGGCGGGCAGGACCCCGGAGATCAGCGTGTAGCGCCAGGCCGAATGCCCGCCATGGATTTCCGGGAACGATCCCGCGTAGGTGACGGAGATGTAGTAGGCGGCGCCTACCAGCACGCCCCCGAGCGAACCGAAGGCCTGCGTGTAGCCGATCACCTTCTCGCGCTGTTTCGGGTCGTCGAACAGCTCCGCCAGCCACGCGACGGCGGCGACGAACTCCACGCAGACGCCGACGAAGGTGGCGCAGCGCCAGAACAGGAACTCGGGGACCGACGTGCTGAACGCCGCGAAGAACGCCGACCCCCCGTAGAGCAGGATGCTGTAGGTAAGGATGCGGCGGCGTCCCAGCAGGTCCGTCAGGTAGCCGCCGAGCAGGCCGAACACGCCGCCGCAGAGCGCCGGCACGTACTGCATCGTCCCCACCCAGGCGTTGACCGCCAGGCTGTTGGGAGCCACGCCCAGCAGCTCCGCCAGCGCCGGGCGCACGATGAGCGGCAGCATCAGCAGCTCGTAGGTGTCGAAGGCGAAGCCGAGCGCGGCGACCCCTACGATCACCCACTTGACGGTCGTCATCCGCGATGGTTCGGTCACGAAAGCCTCATTGTGCGAAGTACCTGGCCAGCGTCGTCGGGCCGGGCCTGGCGACGGGCGTGAGCGCGGACACGACGACCATCATGAGCGCCGACACGACGGTCATCGGTACGACCGGCAGGAAACCGGCGACCATCATACCCGCGGCTGCTCGGGTGATGACCGGTGTGCCGCCCGGACTCCACACCGGAATCTCGGTGCCGGCGGGCGGCGCCGGAATCGTCGTCTGCACCGCCGCGACGAACGCGACCGCCGCGGCGGTCCACAGCGTGGCCGCCAGCGCGCCCCACTTCGTGCTGCCCTTCCAGAACAGCGCAGCCACCACCAGCGGCGCCAGCGCCGCGTAGCCGGCAAACGCGTACTGCGTGGCGATGTCGAAAATCGATTGCGGCACGCGCAGGGCGATGAGGTAGGCCAGCAGCGTCAGGACGATGACGAACGCGCGTCCGGTTCGCACCTGAGCGGCTTCGCCGAACCGGCGCTTGCCGCCATAGAAGGCGAACACGTCCTCCGTGAACATCGTCGACAGCGCGAGGATCTGTGAGTCGCTGGCCATCACCGCGGCCATGACGGCCGCCCCGAGCAGCGCCGAGAGCCAGAGGGGCGCGTAGCCTTCTACCAGGCGCAGGATGACGTCGTCGCCCGCGGCCTGACGCCGGAGCTGCGCCTGTGCGTCGGGTGGCAGTTCGAGGCCCTCCACGGTCAGCATGGCTCGTGCCTCGAGCTTGGCCTGAATGGCCGGCACGGCCGTCGCCTGGTTGGCGACGACGCCGAGGAACACCGACGGCAGCCAGATCGCCAGCATGCAGATCGGGTAGAGCACGATGGTCTTCTTGAAGTGCGTCAGCCGGTTCGCCGTCATGCAGAAGATGGCGATGTGCGGGAAGGCGATCGTCGACAGCGGGATGAACGTGTAGCTGAAGAAGTACCACGGGGACACCCGCTCGCGGGTCAGCAGGGGAGCCGACGGCGACGCCAGCATGCTCTCCATCGCCGCCTGGAACCCGCCCATGCCGGCACTGACGACCGTGATGGCGATGGCGCCGAACAACAGGAACAGGATCGTCTGAAACGCGTTGACCGTAGCGGTGCCGCGCATGCCGCCGAAGAACACGTAGCCCATCACCACCAGCGCCACGATCGCGCCGCCGAGCCAGAACGGCACGAGGCCGCCGCTGACGGTCGCGAGCGTGGTGCCGCCGCCGATGACGGCGATGATGACGTAGGGGATGAGCAGCACGGTCTGCACCGCGAAGATGACTGTGCCGATGTGCCCGCACTCCCAGCGGTCGCGGAACAGTTGCACCGGCGTCATGAAGCCGTGGCGCTTGCCCAGGCTCCACAGCCGTGTGCCGATGACCAGCAGCGTCACCGGGATGACCAGCGCCGACGACGATGCCATCAGCCCGTAGGTGACGATGCCGTTGGCGAAGGCGTGGCCCGAGGCGCCGAGGATCGAGAACGCGGTCATGTTCGTGCCGAAGAGCGACAACAGGAACACCGTCGGCCCGAGCGATCGGCCGGCCAGGAAGTAGTCCTCGGCGTTCGCGGAGCCGCCGCGGCCCCGGAACACGCCGATATACAGCACGAGCGCGAGATAGGCGAAAACGACGAGGGCGGGAATCATTCGAGGTGATGCGGCCAGACGAGCCTGACCAGCGCCCAGAGCGTCACGGCGGTGACGACGGTATAGGCTGCGTGATAGAACAGCCCCACTGGCAGGATGCCGAACACGATCGGACGGGCCTCACGCCAGAGCCAGACATCCTGGTGCAGCGCATAGAGCAGCGCGACGAGCGCGGTGGCGGCGAGCGGGCGCATGCGACGCATTCTTTACTCGTCTGGAGGTCGCGACGTTTACCACGCCGCCGGGGCGATCACCCTCGTCTGCGCGCGGATATACTCGGCTCTCATGACCAAGACTCAGGAGTTCGTGGCGGCGTCCGCGAACAAGGTCGCCGCCGCCCGCGCCGCGCTCGACGCCCATGTCCGCGAGATCGTCGCCTGGCATTTCGATTCGGCCACCGGCAGCCCGTTCTGGCTCGACTACGCGAGCCGCCTCGGGTGGGATCCACGCGCGGAAATCAGAGGATTCGACGATCTCAAGCGCCTCGGTGAGTTCCAGGACGAGTGGCTGCGCGGCGGACCGGTGCAGCGGTGGATCCCGAAGGGGCTGGCCGGACAGCCGGTCTACGTGTTCGAGACCGGCGGCACCACGGGCACGCCGAAGACGCGCGTGGCGATGAACGACTTCCGGACCGACTACGAGTACTTCAGCGAGACCCTGCCGGACGAGCACTTCCCGCGCGGCGCGAACTGGCTGATGCTCGGGCCCTCGGGCCCGCGCCGCCTGCGCCTCTCGGTCGAGCACCTGGCGCAGCACCGCGGCGGCGGCATCTGCTTCTGCGTCGACCTCGACCCCCGCTGGGTGATCAAGCTGATTAAGAAGGGGTGGATGGATCACCTCCAGGCCTACAAGGATCACGTCATCGATCAGGCGGTCACGATCCTCCAGGCGGGGCACGACATCAAGTGCATGTTCACCACGCCGAAGCTGCTCGAGTCGCTGGCGCTGCGCCTCGAGGAGATGGGCACGTCGATCCGGAAGATGGGCATCACCGGGATCTTCTCCGGCGGCACCGAGTTCACCCCGCAGTGGAACCGCTTCGCCCACGAGGAACTGCTCGACGGCGCCTACATGACCCCGACCTACGGCAACACGCTGATGGGCCTTGCGGCCAGCGCGCCGAGCGGCCCGTTCAACGGTTACAAGATTGCCTACTATGCGCCGCAGCCGCGTGCGGTGACCGAGGTGGTCGCTTTCGACGATCCGAACAAAGTGGTGGAGTACGGCCAGACCGGCCGCGTCAAGCTGACGACGCTGACCAGAGAGTTCTTCGTGCCGGGATTCCTCGAGCGCGACGAAGGCGAACGCGAGCCGCCGTACGACGCCTTTCCCTGGGACGGGGTCAGCGGCGTGCGCCCGTTCCACGAGTTCGCGGCGACGACGACGGTAGGAGTTTATTGAGTGCTTACGATCCCGGTTCTCCGCTGGGGCCAGCCCTACACGAGCCTTGAGTTCGACGAGGTCGTGCATTTCACGACCGGCGAGCCGATCGCCAGAGTCAGCCGGGCCAACGGCGGCCTGATCCAGCGCGACATGCGCAAGGCGGCGCGCGCCCGTGCCGCGCTGCGCGCCATCCCGATCGACGAGCTGATCGCGATGGCCGCGAAGGCGGGCGAGCTCTACATGAGCGCGACCCTGCCGATGGGCGACGGCGCGCAGACGCCGGACGAGTTCGTCCGCGCCCAGTCGGCCAGCACCGGCCTGCCCGAGCACATGTGCCGTGCCAACATGAAGAAGAACGCCTTCGTGCTGGCGCAGATGCGCGACATCCTGACGGCACTGACGCGCGGGCTGTCGCTGGACGTGCTGACCAAGGGCTACGGCGAGGAGCGGAACGTCCCGATCAGCTATCAGGCGCAGAGCCCCGTGCTCGGCCTGGTGCTGCCGTCCAATTCGCCCGGGGTCCACACGCTGTGGATGCCGATCATCCCGATGCAGATCGGCCTGGTCCTCAAGCCGGGCCCGCAGGAGCCGTGGACGCCGTACCGCATGACGGAGGCCTTCTACGCCGCCGGGGTGCCGCGCGAGGCGATCGCCATCTACCCGGGACAGGCCGACGTCGGCGCGGCCGTGCTCGACAGCTGCGCGCGCAGTCTGATTTTCGGCGGCCAGCCGACGGTGGACCGCTACAAGGGGAACCCGCGCGTGCAGGCGCACGGCCCGGGCTTCTCCAAGATCCTCCTCGGCGACGACGTGGTGGACGAGTGGGAGAAATATCTCGACCTGATGGTCGAGAGCGTGGCGATCAACAGCGGCCGCAGCTGCATCAACACCTCGGGTATCTGGGCCAGCCGCCACACGCGGGAGATCGCCGACGCGCTGGCCAAACGCCTCGCGGCGATCCGCCCGTTGCCGCCCGAGGATCCGCAGGCGCCGCTGGCCGCGTTCACCGTCCCGGGCGTGGCCGACGCCGTCTCGCAGTCGATTGACGCCGACCTCCAGGCGCCCGGCGTGACCGACGTCACGGCCCGCTACCGCGACGAGCCGCGCGTCATCCATGCGGGCAAGGCGGACTACCTGCTGCCGACAGTCGTCCACTGCGAGTCCGCCGACGCGCCGGTCGCGAAGAAGGAGTACATGTTCCCCTTCGTCAGCGTCGTCGAGTGCGCGGAGTCGCAGATGCTCGAGTCGATCGGACCGACGCTGGTGTGTACGGCAATCACGACGAACGACGCCCTGCGGTCACAGCTCGTCGACGCCGTGCACATCGACCGCCTCAACCTCGGCCCCGTGCCGACGACGCGGCTCAACTGGCTGCAGCCGCACGAGGGGAACATCGTCGAGTTCCTGTTCCGGGCGCGGGCGTTCCAGACCGCGCCGGCCGGGGACTGAGTTCCGGGACGCCCGGTGAAGATTCTGTCCATCACCGCCGGCGCCGCGGGGATGTACTGCGGCAGCTGCTTCCGCGACAACGCCCTCGCGGCGGAGCTGCTCGCGCGCGGCCATGACGTCACGCTGCAGCCGGTGTACACCCCGACGCTGGTCGACGAGCCGAACGTCAGCGCCCCGAAGGTCCTGTTCGGCGGCATCAACATCTACCTGCAGCAGTCGTCGCCGCTGTTCCGGCGGATGCCGCGGTTCGTCGAACGTCTGCTCGACTCCCCGCGCCTCATCCGGACGCTCGCCCGCGGCAGCACGACCGACGCCAGCCTGCTCGGCGATCTGACGCTGTCGACGCTGGACGGCCGCAGCGGTGTGCTGCGGAAGGAGTTCGACAAGCTGGTGGACTGGATCCGGTCCGAGCCGCTCCCGGACGTGATCAACATTCCCAATTCGCTGCTCATCGCCATGGCGGCGCCGCTGCGCGAGGCCACCGGGCGGCCGGTCTGCTGCACGCTGCAGGGCGAAGAGCTGTTCCTGCAGGGACTGCTGCCGGCGTATCGCGCCCGGGCGTTGGCGTCGATCCAGCGGCAAGTGCCGACCGTCGATCGGTTCATCGCGGTCAGCGACTACTGCGCGTCGTTCATGGCGGAGCTGCTGCGCATCCCGGCGGCGCGGATCGACGTCGTACCGCTCGGCATCAACCTGCAGGGGTACGAACGGCGGGAGGCGCCGAGAGATCGGTTCGCGGTGGGCTACTTCGCGCGTATCGCGCCGGAAAAGGGGTTGCAGGAACTGGCGCGGGCCTACGTCGCGTTCCGCCGGCGCGCGAAACACGCGGAGGCGCGCCTGGAGGTGGCCGGATACATGGCGCCGTCGCAGTCGGGATACCTGGACGGAGCCCGGGCGATCCTCGAGGGCGCCGGCTATGGCGGCGAGTTCAGCTACCACGGTGCAGTCGACCGCAAGGGCAAGCTCGCGTTCCTGCACGAGCTGGACGTGCTGTCCGTGCCGGCGACTTACGACGAGCCGAAGGGGATGTTCCTGCTGGAGGCGATGGCGAGCGGCGTACCCGTGGTGCAGCCGCGCCGCGGCGCGTTCACCGAGGTGGTCGAGAAGACGGGCGGCGGTCTGCTGGTGACGCCGGACGACACCGACAGCCTGGCGGACGGTCTTCATGCGTTGTGGAGCGACCGCGATCGCGCGCGTGCGCTCGGGCGCCAGGCGTTCGAGGGCGTGCGGGCACACTACTCGATTCAGCAGTCGGCGGCCCGCCTCATCCAGGCCTATCAGGCGACGCTCGCAGAGCGGCGAACGTCGGTGGCGTAGTCAGGGTTCGCAGATGCTCGACGTGTCCAGCGTTTCCAAAAGCTATCCGACGCCGCGAGGCCCGCTCACGGTGCTCTCCGACGTGGCGTTCTCGCTTGCTCCGGGGCAGGCGGCGGCGATCACGGGTCCGTCTGGCAGCGGCAAGAGCTCGCTGCTCTACATCCTCGGCGCCCTGGAGCCACCCTCGTCAGGCAGTGTGCGGCTCAACGGGCGCGATCCGTTCTCGCTGACGGGAGCGCAGCTGGCGACCTTCCGCAACCAGGAGATCGGCTTCGTGTTCCAGGACCACTGCCTGCTGCCGCAGCTGTCGGTGCTGGAGAACGTGCTGGTCCCGACGCTGGTGGCGAGGCGCGGCACGCAGGCGGACGGGGCCGACATGACTGCGCGGGCACGGGAATTGGTCGCGCAGGTGGGCCTGGCCGAGCGCCTCGACCATCGCCCCGGCGAACTATCCGGCGGCGAGAAGCAGCGGGTGGCAATCGCACGGGCGCTGATTCACCAGCCGCGCCTGATCCTGTGCGACGAGCCGACCGGCAACCTCGATCACGCGTCGGCGGCGACCGTGGCGTCGCTGCTGCTCGACCTCCACCAGCGGCTGCAGAACGTCCTCATCGTCGTCACCCACAGCGCGGCGCTGGGCGAGAGGTTCCCGATTCGCTTCGAGATGAGCGGCGGGCGGCTGACGCGGACCGACGCAGGAAGTCCGATGCGCGAGGTCGGAAGGTAAGCTCGTGTGACGCCGCGCGCGTTGAGCGAGGCGATCCACAGGGGCACGGCCCCGGCGATTCTCGACGTGCGCACGCCCGCGGAGTACGCCGCCGGCCACGTACGCGGCGCCACCAACATCCCGTTCAACGAGGTCGGGAGGCGCGCGACCGAACTGGCTTCGCTGCGCGAACGACCGCTGATTGTCTACTGTGGCCATGGCCCGCGCGCATGGATGGCAGGAGTGGTGCTGCGCCGGCATGGATTCAGGCACATCCGTTTCCTGAGCGGGCACATGGCGGGATGGCGGCGCGCCGGCTTGCCGGAAGAAAGGGGACAGTCATGAGCCCCGCGGGCAAGGTATGGTGAAACGTTGTCAAACGAGGAGTGAATCGATGCGTCGACTGGTAGGAACGGCGGCGGTGGTGGTGCTTGCGTCGACGTCGCTGGGTCAGGCGCAGCTGGCGTCGACCGACGTCACGCAGTGGCGCGGGCCCAATCGTGACGGCGTGGTCCAGGGCTTCACGGCGCCGCAGGCGTGGCCCGAGATGCTGGTGAAGCGCTGGACCGTCGAGGTCGGCACCGGTTACGCGACGCCACTTGTCGTCGGCAACCGCGTCTTCGTGTTCTCGCGGCTGGGCGAGAACGAGACGATGACCGCGCTCGACGGCGGCAGCGGCACGGTGGTCTGGCAGCAGTCCTATCCGGCGCCGTTCGCGATGAACCCGGCGACCAAGGCGCACGGTCCGGGTCCCAAGTCGACGCCTGTGTACTTTAACGGCCGGCTCTATTCGATCGGCATGACCGGCGTGGTGACGGCCTGGGACGCTGCCAGCGGCAAGCAGGTGTGGCAGAAGCCGGGCACAGGAGTGGCCATGGAGTACACGAGCCACTCGTTCTCGCCGCTGGTTGACGCGGGACGCGTGATCTTCCACGTCGGCGGCAAAGACAAGGGCGCGCTGACGGCATTCGACCTCACCACCGGCGACGTGCGCTGGAGCTGGGCCGGCGACGGGCCGGGCTACGCATCGCCGATCGTCGCGGATCTGGGCGGCACCCGCCAGATCATCGTGCCGACCCAAGCGAAGCTCGTGAGCGTCGACGCCGCCACCGGTGCGCTGCTCTGGGAGCGGCCGCTCGTCCACCAGTTCAGCTCCAACGCCATCACCCCGATCGTGTACGGCCAGGCGGTCATTGTCGCGGGCACGGGCCCGCTGATGGAGATCGCCGTCGCCAGGCGCGGAACGCAATGGACGACCGAGCAGGTCTGGGAGAACACGGATCTGCCGCTTCGCTTCACGACCGCCGTGCTCGCGGGCGACACGCTGTTCGGGATGTCAGGCCGGAACGCCGGCCAGTACTACGCCATGGACGCGCGCAGCGGCAAGGCACTGTGGACATCAGATGGTCGCCAGGCGGCGCACGCCTCCATCGCCCGCTCGGGCGACCTTGTTCTCAGCCTCGAGTCCGACGGCGAACTCGTCGTCCTGCGCAACAGCGCCACCGGGTTCGAGCCGCTGCGTCGCTACAAGGTTTCCGAGACTGAAACCTGGGCGCAGCCAGCGTTCTCCGGCAACCGGATCCTCGTGAAGGACGTGATGTCGCTCACGCTCTGGACGCTGAATTGATCATGGCGACGTGACGTGAGCGTGCAGATTCGGTTCGGGTCCGCTGGTCGCGTCGTGCTGGCCGTGGTGCTGTTGACGGCTCCCGTCGCGGCCGAGGACTGGCCGCAGTTTCGCGGGCCCACCGGACAGGGGCACTCGAGCGAACGCGGGGTGCCGGTCGAGTGGAGCGAGACCAGCAACATCGTCTGGAAGACGCGCGTGCCGGGCACCGGATGGTCGTCGCCGGTGGTCGCGGGCGGGAAGGTGTGGCTGACGGCGACGGAGCCGTCGAAAGCGCGCGGCGGCCGTGGCGGGCTGTCGCTGCGCGCGCTCGCCTTCGATGCCGTCAGCGGCAGCGGGTTGGTCGACGTCGAGGTGTTCCGAGTCGGCTCGCCCGGCCCCCTGAATCAGAAGAACAGCCACGCGTCGCCGACGCCCATCGTCGACGGCGACCGGGTATACGTGCACTTCGGCGCCGACGGCACGGCGGCCCTCGATACGGCGGGGAAGGTGCTGTGGACGGCCCGGCTGCGCTACGAGTCGCAGCACGGCAACGGCGGCTCGCCGGTGGTCTATCGCGACCTGCTGATCGTCAACTGCGACGGCAACGGTAGTGACGCGTATGTCGTGGCGCTCGACACCGCGACGGGAAAGATCCGCTGGAAGACCAACCGCCGCCGGCCGGCGGATCAGGCCTATTCCACGCCGCTCGTCATCCGCACCGGCGATCGCGATCAGGTCGTGTCGACCGGCGCGTATCGTGCGGCGGCCTACGACCCGCTCACCGGCGAGGAGATCTGGCGGGTCGGCTACGACGACGGGTTCTCGAACGTGCCGAGGCCGGTGTTCGGCCTCGGGCTGGTGTTTCTCGGCACGGGCTTCAACACGCCGAAGCTGATGGCGGTGAGGCCGGACGGCCGCGGCGACGTGACGCGCACACACGTGGCGTGGACCCTTGGCCGAGGAGCGCCTTACACGCCTTCGCCGATCCTCGTGGGCAGCGAGCTCTACTACGTGAGCGACACCGGCGTCCTCTCGTCGGTCGACGCGAAGACCGGAGGCGTGATCTGGCAACACCGGCTCGGCGGAAACTACTCGGCCTCGCCCGTCTTCGCCGATGGCCGCCTCTACTTCGCGAGCGAGGAGGGCGTGACGACGGTGCTGCTGCCTGGACCGTCACCTCGCGTGGTCGCCACGAACCGTCTCGACGGCGCCACGCTCGCCTCGATGGCCGTCTCCAACGGTTCGATCTTCATCCGAACCGATACACACCTCTATCGCATCGCCTCGAAGAACTGACCAGGCCCGGCGGGCGGCCAGCCGGCTCGTCTCAAGGTGTGCGCAGTAACGGGTGCAGCTCCGCGACGCGATGCATGTAGCCGCCGGCGGGGGCGTAGTTCTTTGCCGCGGCGCTGCGCAGGTGTTGCGTGGCACGCGAGCGATCGCCGATGGCGTCGTAGTAGAGGCCCACATAGAGCTCGGCGAAGAAGCGCGCCGACGGCTCGGTGCCCGCGGTGGCCAGAATCGCCTCCGGTGTCATCGTGCCGCGAAACATCTCGTAGATCTCGCGCATCGGTGAGCGTTGGTCGGGCCCGACCGGCAGCAGCGCGGCGCGCGCCTTTGCCGGCGACTCCGCCTTCGCCACGCACATGAAGTGCCAGGCCGGGTTCTCGACGTCGTTGGGATTGACCGTGCGATGCGATTCGAACTGGGCGCGGCAGTCCTGGTAGCGGCCGGCGTAGTAGAGGGCGATGCCGCGCTGCCACAGCTGCGGCGCCGCCTGAGGTGCCGCCGCCGCCACGCGGTCGAATCCGGCAACCGACGCGCTCAGGCGTCCGGCCAGAAAGTCGTCGATCGCCTGATCGAGAATCGCGCGCGGGTTGTCGCTGCCGCGCTGCGCTGCCAGCGGCACGATCGCGCCCGCGAGGAAGAGCACGCCGCAGACGAGCAGGAGTACGTAGGGGCCGGCTTCAGCCGGCCCGCGAGCATCACGAGTCAGTCGTATGAGGGCCGGCTGAAGCCGGCCCCCACATGCCCTAGTTCTGGCGCAGATCGAGGCAGACGAGCGTGTTCTCGTTGCGGACATAGACAAACCCGTCAGCAATGGCCGGTAGCGGCCGCACGACGCCGGGCAGCACCTGCGCCCGCGCGAGGGGGCGGAACGCCTGCGGTGACGCCTGCGCCAGCACCATCTCGCCGCTCTCGCGCACGATGAGCAGCTTGTCACCCGCCAGCGTCACGCTGCCGGCGCGGAACTGATCCTGGCTCCACTTGACCGTGCCGGTCTTGAACTCGACGGCGCGGAGGCTGGGCCCGAACTCCTGCCGGCCGTGGAAGCCGTAGAGATGACCGTCGTGATAGACGCTGGTCGCGTAGTGATTCGACATCGCCTCGTCCGAGGCCCACACGTCGACCAGCTTCGAACCCTCCACGCGCAGCACGCCGGCGCCGGGGCCGTACTGCGCCGACACGAAAATCGAATCGCCGACCACCAGGGGAGTCGCCGCGTTGACGGAGCTGGCGTTGCGCGCCCGCCAGCGGCGCTGGAAGTGAATCGCGCCGGTCGCCGGATCGAGCCCGATCAGGTTGTCGCGGGTGAGAAAGATGGCCGAACGCCTGCCGCCAATCGTCGCCGCCATCCCGGACGAGTAGCTGGCGTCGTCGTCGGTCGCGGTCCACAGCACCTTGCCGGTCCTGGCCTCGAACGCGACGAGGCCTGCCTTGTCGCCGCCGATGTTGGCGATGACGCGCCCGCCTTCGACGAGGGGGGAGCCGGCGGCGCCGAAGAACCCCTTCGGCACGTTGAAGCGCTTCATGGTGTCCTCGCTCCACACGCGAGTCCCCTTGGCGAGATCGACGGCATGCAGCTGGCCCTGGGCGCCGAACGTGTAGACGATGCCGTCGGCGACCACCGGCACCGCGCGCGGTCCTTCGTCGAAGCCGAAGTCATCGCGATACGTCGTCGGGTAGGCATACCGCCACGTGGTGGCGCCGGTCCGCGCGTCGAGCGACTCGAGAACCTCTTCGTTGCCCACGCGGTGGAAGAGCAAAACGCGGTTCTGGACGACCACGGGCCCGGCAAACGCCTGCCCGACCGGCTTGCGCCAGACGACTTTCGGGCCCGTGGCGCCCCAGGTCTCCGAGAGCGGAGGGCCGGTGTAGACGCCGGTGCGGCTGGGGCCGAGGAACTGTGGCCAGTCCGCGGCGATGGCGGAGACGCCACCCGCCACGAGCAGGACGACGGTCGCGACTGTCCAGCGCGGCATGCCGATGACTTTACCGTATCGTCGCTCATTCTCCGGAGGAGGCGGCACCGTAACGAGGGTCATGTCCCCGTCGTAAGATCGGGCACACATGTCACCGACCGGCGTCCAGGCGCTTCCCGCCGCGCGTGTTCGGGCCTACTACTACGGCTGGGTCGTGCTGGGCGTGGCCGCGCTTGCCATGGTCGGGACGCTGCCCGGGCGGACGCAGGGGCTGGGGCTCATCACCGAGCCGCTGCTGCGCGACCTCGGCCTCAGCCGCGTCGCCTACGCGCAGATCAACCTGGTGGCCACCCTGATCGGCGCCCTCGGCTGCTTCGGCGTCGGCCGGCTGCTCGATCGCTACGGGAGCCGCAGCGTCCTGACGGCGCTCGCTCTGTTGCTTGGCGCGGTGGTCGTGGCGATGAGTCAGGCGGTGGGATTGGCCGCGCTGCTCGTGTCCGTGACGCTGACCCGCGCCGTCGGTCAGAGCGCCCTGTCGGTGGTCAGCCTGGCCATGGTCGGCAAGTGGTTCCGGCAGCGCCTCACGAAGGCCATGGCGATTTACGCGCTCGTCATGAGCATCGGCTTCATGATCGCCTTTCCCCTCGTCGGCGCGGTGGTGCTGTCGCAGGGCTGGCGGTTCGCCTGGGGCGCCATCGGCGTGTCGCTGCTGGTCGTACTGGCGCCCGTGGCATGGCTGTTCGATCGGTCGTCGCCGGAAGCCATGGGGCTGGAGGTCGACGGCGGGCAGTCCGGCGGCGACGAGGTACGGGTGGAGCCGGCGGCGTGGACGCTGGCAGAGGCGCTGCGGTCGCCGTCGTTCTGGGTGTTCGCGCTCTCCAGCGCCGCCTACGGCCTGGTGGCCTCGGGCATCGGGCTGTTCAACGAATCCATCCTGGCCGAGCGCGGCTTCGCGCCGGAGATCTACCACACCGCGCTCGCCGTCACGGCCATCACCGGCCTGGTGGGCAATTTCGCCGCAGGCGCGCTGGCGGATCGTGGCTCGCTGCGTCACGTCCTGCTGGTGTCGCTCCTGGTCCTCACCGGCGCGCTCGCCGCGCTGGCGCACGTGACGACCGTGGCGCAGGTCATGGCGCAAGCGGTGGCGATGGGCGTGGCCGGCGGCTTCGTGATGGTCGTGTTCTTCAGTTTCTGGGGACGCGCATACGGGCGCGCGCATCTGGGGCGCATCCAGGGCGCGGCCCAGGCTCTCACCGTGCTCGCCTCCGCCGTGGGCCCGCTGTTCTTCGCCAGCTTCGTCGCGACGACCGGCTCGTACGCGGCCGGCTTCTATACGCTCTCGGCTCTGGTCGCGGCGCTCGCCGTGGCGACCGTGATCGTGCCCATTCCCCCCGGTGCGCAGCGGCTGCGCGCCGCCGTCAGGTAGCGCGTGCGTCCCCGGTCGCTCATCGCCCGCGGTCTCGGGTACTACTGGCGCACCCATCTGGCGGTCGTGATCGGCGTGGCCACGGCTGTCGCCGTGCTCGCCGGTGCGCTGCTGGTCGGCGACTCGGTGCGGGCGAGCCTGCGCGACCTGGTGCTGCAGCGCCTCGGCAACACCGACGACGTCGTCGTGTCGGCGAACTTCTTCCGCGAAGCGCTGGCCCAAGGGGTCGCGGCCCATCCGGATTTCACGACCCGGTTCCGGGCGGTGGCGCCGCTGGTCATGGTGCAGGGCTTCGTCACCGATCAGGAGAGCGGGCGGCGCGCCGGCCGGGTGCTCGT
>Ga0173480_10000263_pt1 | contig 16064 bp, 26 predicted proteins | sample NitcycUS209509C1_FD_122622 | JGI IMG/M metagenome (GOLD analysis project Ga0173480, IMG submission 122622) | Soil microbial communities from Arlington Agricultural Research Station in Wisconsin, USA - Nitrogen cycling UWRJ-S209-509C-1 (version... | ecosystem: Environmental > Terrestrial > Soil... | reverse complement strand
GCGGCGTCGAACGTGAACCGCTTGCAGATGCGTCCCTCCATCGCCGCGCAGACTAACTCAGACCGGAGCCAGCAGCGAACTCCGCAGCCACTGTCGCGCCGCTTCGTCGCTGCCGAGCTTCTCGGTCAGGTAGGTCATCGTGTCCAGCCGCTGCGTCACGAGGTACAGGCCGAGCGTGGTCCTGGCGGTCTCGTCCTCGGCGGTGATGAGACCGTGGTGGCCGGTCGTGCCGTCGCCGCAGAGCATGACCAGGTTCGCCTGCACGTCGTCGCGCGGATGCCGGTGGATGTGGTGCAGCGAGTAGCGGCTGACGCAGTCGCCAAGCTCGTCGAGCACACACGTGCCGCGCCAGCGGACGTGCAGCGTCGCCAGCAGCTCCAGGTCGCGGACGCGGTTCGGAGGCTTCGGATCGCTCAGGACGCGTCCTGACACGCGTCGAGGAGCGCAAGGCCCGGTGGATAGGGTCGCTGGTCGCGAGCCAGGAGGATGCGTTCCACTGCGCCAGACGCCCATTCCTTCGGTGTCCACACGTACGCCGGGACACCGGCCATGCGGAAGGCGTCCAGCCAGGCTCGCTGCTCCGGGCTGAGCCGGTCCGTGCCCTTGATCTCGGCGACGATGATCCGCTCACGGACGAGGAGCAGGTCCGGAAAGCCCTTGCCGTCCGCCGCCACCGCCGTCCTCCAGCCGCGCTCCGTCGAGACCGGCGGCGTGTGCGCCACCTTCCATCCGGCCCGGCGAGCCAGCTCGATGATCCCCTTCTGAAGCTCGCGGCCCTTCGGCGGCGCTACCGCCATCCGGCGTCCCGGACGTACTCGATCCCGATGGCCGTGATCTCGGACACCTCGCGGTCGACCCCGGCAGCGCCGGTCCGCTCTGCCCCGGTGAACTGGATGAGCGCGTGCGTCCGCAGCTCCGAGCAGCGAGTGGCGAACTCGGTCAGGTTCCCGTCGGCGCGGCGGTCCGTGTCCGACGCGCGTGCAGCCTCCTCGTCGGTCAGACCTCGGCTGTCGTAGCGCACGTCGTAGAAGGCGAGCAGCAGCTTTGCACGCTGCGAGTCGCCCTTCATCCGCATCGTCTCGCCAGCACGCTTCGACGTGTCCGGGTCGGACGCTCGCGCCTTCGGGACGTCACTCGGGACCACCAGCGGGAGCTGCTCGGGCTGCGGCTCCGGCTCGTCGAGCTGGTCGCCGGTGATGTCCGTGAACGCCTGCTCGACCTCGTCCTCGCGGTGTGGGTTCGCCCGCAGGTACGCCTCCATCGCCCGACGCAGGGCGTCGGCAGCGTCGTCACTCATCGCCGGTGTACTCGGCCAGCACCTCGCCCCAGAACTGCGCCAGCTCCTCGTTGGCGACGTCGATGGCCAGGTTCCGATCTGGCGACCGGGTGTAGTTGCGGTCCTGCGTCCGGCGCAGCGCCTTGCCCGCGAGCGAGGCGATCTCCTCGCGGACGATCTTCCTGGTCCGCTCGTCGAAGCCCTCGTCCACGACCAGCTCCGTGAGCACCTCGACGGACGACTCGGCGGGCTGGCCCAGGTTCCGCGCCAGCGACTTCAGCACCTCGCGCTCGTCGTCCGTGAACTCGACAGGCTCTAGCGGCATGTCAGACCTCCAGTCCGAGCGCAGCGACGAGCTGCGCGTAGTCCTCACGACGGATGATCACGTTCTCGCCAGCGACCTCGGCGTTCCGCACCAGCGAGGTTGCCGCTTCCAGCAGCCCGGCCTGGTCGATCACTCCCTCCGGGGGGAGTGACTCGCGCTCCTCGGGCGGCGGCTTCATCTGCGCTTGCAGCTCCGCTCGCGTCCAGCCCTGGTCGGCGGCGAGCGTCAGCCACTGGCGCTGCTCACGGGCGGGCAGCGCGGCCACCAGGGTGTGCGTCGAGAAGCTCAGCTCCCGGCGACGGCGGTTCGGCGGGATGCTCCGACAGACCCAGATGCGGTTCTGGAGGGTGTGCTCGCTCAGGCCCGTCTCGGACGCAGCCTGGGCGAACCGCTCGCCGTAGCTGCCCTCCCCGAAGATCAGCCAGTCGCCGATGTACCAGGCGGTCCGCTTGTGCAGCTCGCCGAAGAAGCGACCGAGCGCAGAGTAGGAGTCGTAGTCGAGGTCCGGCGGCAGCTCCAGGCTGGTCGGCGTGAGTGCTCCGCTGCCCTCCAGCTCGATCAGCAGCTGGACGACGGCTGAGTCCTCGGCGAGCGCGTGCGACGGCGCGTGCGGCTGAAGGTCGTCGACCAGCGTGACGCTCATGCCGCCACCAGCGGCTCAGGCTCCTCCTCCGGTTCGAGCGCGATGGCGGTCTGACCGGGGAAGTTCGGCTCCACCTCCCGGACGACCACCTTCGGCTCCTGCTTCTCCTCGCCGACCAGCGCCTCGGTCCAGTTCCTCGCCGGGATGGCGACGTGGTTCGTCAGCTCGCCATGAGTGTCGCCGAGCTTGCGTAGCGCCTGGTGCGGGCCGTGCGCCTCGCACGCGCCCAGGATCGTCAGCGCCGTCGAGCCGTCGCGTCTGCACACGATGTACGTCGTCATGCTGCTACCTCCTCGTTGATGGCTTCGGCCAGCGCATTGCGCGAGACCCGGTATTCCTTCGCCAGCGAGCGGATCGACTCGCCAGCGGCGTTCCGTCGCCGAGCCTCCCGGACGACGACCGGTGACAGCCGCCGCACTCCCCGCTTCCGTGGCGACTGGACGGCCAGGCCGTAGTGGTCCGCCAGCGCCAGCAGGATGACGCCCGGCTGCGTTCCGCCGACCGTGGCCGCGTGCGCCCGGATGACCTCCCGGAGCATGACCGGGACGCGCAGACCCCACTGGTCGGAGTCGCCACCATCCGGCGTGTACGGGTAGCCGGTCGGCTGATACGGCACGCCGTAGCGGGCCGACAGCACTCGCACGATGACGTCGTTCCGAGAGATGCCCTCGACGGCAGCTTCGGCATCCACACGCTGGCGGATGTCCGCAGGAACCTTTCGCACGTCGATGCCGACTCTGGTCGTCATGGCTACTCGAATACTAGCGGGCGCGACGGTCATACGGACGCCTCGGCGAAGATGCGCTCGGCCTCCACGTACAGCGGGTCGGGATCGCCGGTCAGCGGTGGCCCGTCGCCGAGGATGGCGATGGCGTGCTGCTTCTCGGCTTCGCTCGGAGGGTCGAGCCGCTTCCCCGTCATCCGGCGGAGCCAGCGACCGTGAACCGGCGGGGCGGCAGCGAACGTCGACTCCGGCAGGCTCGCCATCGTCGGTCCGAGCTGCTCGCTCGCTGTCGGGCGCTGGATCGGGACACGCGCCCCGGTGAACTCCTCGATGGCGTTGCGGCGGCGCTCCTGGTACGAGCGGAGGAACTGGGCACGGACGGTCGGCAGGTTGTCGGTGTGCAGGATCGTCCAGCGACCGCCGACGGCCTCGGCTGCGGCCTTGACCTCCGGAGCTGCCAGCCGCAGACCTCCGCTCGTGGCGATGTCCCACGCCTCCTCCGACGACGGCAGCGCGAGCGTCTCCTCTGCCACCTCCCGGCGGATGGCGTGGATGGTCGGCAGGAACTCGGACCCGTAGATCAGCCGCTCGACGGCTCGCGTCACGGCGGCAGGGTCCAGGTCGGCCAGGAGCCGTCCGTACAGCTCCACGGTCTGGTCCGGGAAGTTCTTGGTCGGGTACGCCGCCCGCAGGATGGCGATGGCCGAAGCACAGCTCGTCATGTCGTTCCTCCTCATGGCTTCGAGTCCTGGTAGTACAGCCGGGCGGTCCGCTCACGCTCAGCGGCGTCGATCCCCCGCTGTGCGGCGTCGAGGGCTGAGTCCAGGGAACGTCCGGGTCGATGCGTCGTGACGCGGCTCCAGTTCGACGCGAGCGCGGTCGGCGTCAGCTCGACGTCGGGCCAGCGGTCGCGGTAGAGCCTGGCTCGCACCCTGATCTCGGACGCGATGAAGCCCTCGTCCAGCTCCGCGTTCGCTCCGAGGTTGTAGTCGGCCGCGCACACGGTCCGGATGGTCTTGAGCGCCCTGGCGATCTTCCCCTTCTCGATCCGCTCGTCAGCGCCGGTCTCGGCGACCAGGGAATCCCAGGGAAGGTTCCGTCCGTCGATGCGGGTGCCCTTGACCGGGTCGTACGCGAGCGCCAGCTCGCCATGTGTTTCTGGTTCCGATGGTTCTGGTTCATGGTGGCTCTCGTTCTCCTCCCAGCCTGCTGATAGGGGGGGCTGTCCGTCAGCTGAGAGGGGGGCCTCATCGTGTGCTGCGAGGGGGTTCCCACGGATCACGGTGTAGAGGTTCGTCTCCTGGCCGTCGTCGTCGGACATCCGCCGCTCGACGACGAGCGCACCAGCGGCCTCCAGCTCGCGCCTAGCCGTGTCGACCGCACCGACCGAGCACCGGCAGCGCCTCGCCAGCGTCCGGCGGCTCGGGAACGCCTTGCCCTGCTGGTCGGCGTAGCGACCGAGGACCGCGTACAGCTGGATGGCGCGTGGCCCGATGTCGGCGTGGTCCAGCAGCCACTCGGGGACGATGGAGAAGTATGCGTCCGCTCGGACGCCGGTCTGATCTTTCATGTCCACCACTTCCTTTCCGAACGTTGCGTCCGGTCCTCATGGCTGCGGTACAGTCTATGACGTCGAACGTTGGTCGCGCGGCGTGGCCCCTGGGTCCGCCATCAGCGCCTCGGTCGGTTCTTCATGGCTGAGACGCGGCCCGGGCGACCGGGCCGCTCTCATTTCCATGCGCGGCGCTGTACGCCCTCCTAAGCGCTCGCCTCCTCGCTCGCGGGTTCCTGGTCGGGTTCGTCCTCGCTGGCCGGGAGCGGCTCCGGGAACGCGATGCTGATGTCCTTGAACGCCCACTTCCACGCCGCAGCGATCTGGTCCAGCGTGACCGGCGGGAAGTCACCGCCAGGACCGGCCAGCTCCTCCGCCTTCACGACGGCGTTGGCGAACCGCGTGTAGTACTCGCGCTTCTGCTTCCCGTCCAGCTCCGCGTAGGGCTTCCCGAACAGGTGCAGGATGACGAACTCCTCGACCTCGCTCCACTGCTGCGTCGGGTCGTAGTCCATCGTCGCCCGCCGAAGCGCGTCGGCGTCCTCCTCCGTCCGCACGACCATGGCGGTCGGTAGCAGATGCTTCCCTGGGTCGAACTCCGCCTTCGGGCGCTTGCGTCCCTCGGCCCGCTGTCGAGGAGCAGCCGCTGCCGCACCACGGTTCGTCTCCTCTGGGCTACCGGAGTCGGCGTCCGACACCTCCGCCGTGGCGAGCGCGAACACCTCGGCGACGACGTACTTGAAGGCCATCGTCATCGCCTTCGACGTGGCCTTGTCGCCCATGTCCGTGCCCTCGCCCCATCCGCTCGCGTCGAACGAGTCGCCGTCCGCGCCGTAGAACGTGAACCGGACGTGCAGGTTGACTTCGTACATGGTCGCGCCCCGGCTGGTCTGCCGCTCACTCGTAACCCGGTCGCGAACGGTCGGGACGATGAACACGCCGTGCTTCGCCAGCAGCGGGTTCAGCGCGTTCATCACGTCGTCGTGCCCTCGGAACATGAACTTCTGCTGCTCGTTGCGCTGCGTCTTGCCGATGGCTGGCAGCTCGTCGATGATCGCCAGCACGCGCTGGAACACCGACCGGTCGTCTGCCGGGTTCGGCAGCACCACGTCCGTGTCGTATGTCTCCTCGGTGGTCGTCATGGCTTCCTCCTCTGCGGGTTGTCGGGGAGGGACGCCCGAGGGGGGCGCTCCCTCCCCTGAACACGGCCTCGTCGCTGAGGCCGCGCCTCTTAGCGGGCGATCCTCGCCCACTCCTGGACCGGCAGCGCGACCAGCTCGCCGCCGAGCGTCTCCAGCTCGGCCTGGCGGTCGAAGCCGTCCGCGTCCTTCGCTGCGCGGGTGATTGCGTTGACCACGCCCCACTGCGACAGGTCGCCGCCCGTCGTCAGGTAGTGCAGGATCGACTCCTGCTCCGAGTCGAGCAGGTTGTGCGACTTCGCCAGGACCTCGGTCGACTTGACCGGGTTCGTCAGCGGCTCCGCGCCAGCGGCCTCACGGAGCTGGTCGACGATGGCGGTGAACTGGACGGAGTCGAGCGCCGCCCGCACCGCGTCCCGGACCTTCAGGAAGAACGCAGCGTCATCCGCCGCCAGCGTGTCGTCGGCGTAGATGGCGAACGTCTCCTCGTCCTCGGCCTTGCCGACGTGGTAGCGGCTCATGCCACGGTCGGCCACGACCAGCCCGTTCAGGCAGCGGAGCCGCCAGATGAACGGGCTGATGTCGAGCTTGCCAGCGCCGACCTCGCTGTTCCGGATCTGCACGCCCGCCATGACGATGTCGCCAGCGCCGTCGACGAACGTGTGGTTGCCGGGCTGCGCCTCGACGTCCAGCGCCAGCTCGGGGAGCACCGCCCGGATGTAGAGCCGGGTGTCGGTGAGCGCGGCCGTGTGGAACACCAGTCGGTCGCCGAAGCGGGCGAACTCCGGAAGCACCGCCCGCTCCATCAGGTCGTAGTTGTCGAGCCGCCGGTAGCGGTTCGACAGGAACGCCCGCACCTTGCCCTCCAGCGTCCGGATCATGCGCTGCTCCGGTGCGCCGTGGAACCAGTGGTTGACGTTCTCGTCGAGCAGCGACGGGGCGTCCTCGCGGAGCCGGTCGTAGTACTTCCTCGGGATGCCGAGCCGCTGCGCGATCTGGTTGTGCGCGTAGTCGAGCACCGGGCCACCGGCGGTTCCGTCGTGGTGCGCGTCGGTGTCGAACGTGAGGTAGCTCACCGCGCGGCCCTCGTTCGAGCCGCCCTCCGTGAGCACGTGGCCCACGCCCAGGCGGTCGCTCGCCAGCGACATCCGGCGGGTGTCCACCACGTAGTCGATCTTCGTCGCCTGAAGCCTGGTCAGCTCCTCGGCGAGCGCCTGCGGCGTGCTCAGCTCCTCGGAGCGGAGCCGCTGCAAGCTCGTCGTCTCGGTCATGGTCATCGGTCGGTTCCTCCTCATGGCTCAGTCGGACAGGTCCGCATAGTCCGCGTACACGTCATGGTGTCGCGGGTGCTTCGGATCGCTCAGGTCGTAGGCGTCCTCCTCTCGGTCGACGATCTTCCGGGACAGCGCCGGGACGTCCGGCGTGTCGACCAGCGGCTCGTCTCCGGTCGGCACCTCCAGCTGCTCCCACACCGGCTCGACGACGCCGTGCAGATCGCAGCGCCAGGGTCCGTGTGGGTCGCCCGCCTCCGGGTCGCGTAGGTCGCGTCGGGTCATCCCGGAGCAGACCGGGCACAGCGGCATGTCGCGGACGACGTAGCGCGGTGCCTTCGGCGCTGGCTCGGGACAGTACGGCTCGCTCATGTCGTTCTCCCTTCGGTCGTCTTCCGTGGCCCACCGAAACTAGCAGACACGTCCGTCCGTCGCATCGTCGTCGTGACGACGAACGTGTCCGGGTCGTGACGGAGCGCGTAGATGCGTCGCCCGTCCGCCGTCCACACGTACAGGCTGGTCGGGTCCGCCTTCGCGTGGAGGCCGAGCTGCGCCCGCTCCGCGCTGATCCGGCCAGCGGCCAGCGCCTGCTGGACCTCGGTCTCGATCCGCGCCGTGTCGAAGCGGGGGAACCGCTCGGCGGCTCGCCACATCGCATGGTCGGTCACGACCACCGGGTACTCGCTAGCGGTCATCGACCGACCGCCCACGGGTTCACGATCCAGGTCCCGGTCTCGCCCTCGACCCGGTCGAGGATGCCGACCCGGTCGTCATCGGTCAGGTCGCCCTCCTCGTGCATCGTGGTCAGCGCGAGACCGAGGCCGTCCCGGTTCGTCGAGCACAGCTCGTGCGGCTCACCGTCACGGAGCACGTACACGCGGAACCGGGACAGCTCAGGGTCGTACGGCATCAGACCGTCACGCCGCCACGGAGCCAGGTCAGGAACCGGTCGACGAGCTTGCCGAGCCACGTGCGCGGCGCGGTCGCCGCCTCCTCGATCTGCTCCTCGTCCTCGGTGTCGTACGCCATCTGATCCCACAGCATCTCGATCCGTGCGGCCACGTCGTAGTCCTGCTCCGTGGTCACGACGTACAGCGCCTGGAGGTAGGCGAGGTACGTCCGATGATCCGGATGCCCGCCTGCCAGCACACGCCCGAAGGACGCTGCCGCCGACTTGACGCGCTCGCCAGCCGGGTTGCGTGCGCCCTTCCGCTTCTGCGCTTCCGGGTTCCAGGCGTAGCCGGGCTTCCCGGTCGAGTCGCACAGCTCGCCGTTGTCGGCGATGACCGCCTCCGTGGCGAGCGCCTCGAACAGGGACGAAGCACCGGTCCCTTCGGTTGCCCGGATCAACGTGTCCAGCTCGCGGCGCAGGTGGATGGCCCACTGATGCGCCTGCGACGAGCGCCGGACGGCCTGCTTGATGAGCGAGTCGCTCATGGTGACCTCCTCGGTCGTCGGGTTGTCCGGCACTCGCCGGGCCAGCAGTAGCGGTGCCCGGTGAACCGGCTGTAGATCCAGCGGTCGACGGGAAGCTGCCGACCGCAGCAAGCGCAGCGGTACTCGCTGAGCTTGCGGGCGGACCGGGAAAGCCCCGGCCCGCCCTGGCTGTACCCGGACGGCCTCATCGCCACGATGGACCCCTGGAGGAGTCGCCGTCGTACAGGTACAGATCGTCGAAGTCTGGCTCGATGTGGTCGAAGCCGTCGCTGAGGTCCGGGAGGATGCCGTACACGGCGTCGAACGCCTCGTCGTACGTCATGCCCGTCTGCCGGATCAGCTCGCGGACGCTGTCCTCCATCCACGGCTCCCTCTCCATGAACGCCGGGAGCGGCTGCTGCTTCGGCTTCTCGGTCCGCCGTCCCTTGCCCTTCGCCTTCGGCTTCGGCTTCAGCACCGTCGGCTTGCTGTAGCGGCGGCGCTGCTTCGGCTTCTTCTCGCGGATGGCCGACACCGTCAGCCCGCCGTTCACGCGGACCATCGTCCACGTGTCGAGGTGGACGAACTCACCCTTCGTCGGCGGCTCGCCGAACGTCATCGCCCACGCCCGCTCGATGGCCCACCGGGTCGACGCCCAGACCACCAGCTCGTCGGTCACGTACATGACCAGCGGGAAGCCCTCGGTCCGGGCCAGGATCAGCTCGTCCGGGTGCTTCGCGTTCACGATGGCGACCGCTGCTCCGCCGCTCAGGAGGTCGAGCGCCTCGCCGACGTGGTCCCATCCGGCGTACTCGACCAGGGCCGCGATGACCTCGCTGTCGACCTCCGCCTTGCGCGGAAGGCTCAGCGCCTTCGTCAGCTCGCGATGGTTGTAGATCGTGCCGTTGTGGATGACGGCGGTGTGCCCGGACACGACCGGGTGAGCGTTCCGGACGTCGTCCGCTCGACCGACCGTGGCGAACCGGACGTGGAGCAGCATGGACCGGAGGTCGTCGTTCCACTTCTTCCGACGCCGGGCGACGAACTTGCTCGCGCGGATCGTCTTGCGGTCGACCTGGACCTTGCCATCAGGAAGCATGGCGAGCGTCCCGGTCGCGTCCGTCCCTCGCTCCTCGATGGCGAGCAGGAGGTTGTCGGCGAGCCGACCGATCTCGGGCACAAGGGCGTCTCCGCGCCGATGGAATCCAGCGATGCCGCACATGTCAGATGTCCTCTCTGTCGTTGTCGTTCTGGCCGAGGATCTCGACCAGCCCTGCCCGCTCCAGCTCACGGAACAGCTCGTCCGGCGGAGCGTCGAAGTCGATGACGGTGCTGCTCCACCGCTCCGCCCGCTTGGCGAGGATCTGCCGGAAGGTGTCCTCCGACCAGTCCCACCACTGGAGCTGGCGGACCTTGTCGAGCAGCTCCTGCCACGTCGACGCGGCGGTCACTGAGCCGTTCGACCAGCGGACCCTGCACGGTGACTTGTTGTCCATGCTGTCGTCTCCCTTCCCGGTCAAACCGCGACCGCGTTGAACTCGACCGCGCGTCCCAGGAGGAACGTGCGGGCCGTCTCGTCGAGACGGTCGCCGAGCTGGCTGAACATGTCGCGCATCGTCGCGCTGGCGGTGACGGGCGACTCGCTCGACTTGGCGGTGTCGATGATCGCCTGGCCGAGCCGGACCCACGAGATGACCTTCTCCGCGTCGAGCGTTCCCTGGTGCTGGCGGACCTCCATCGTCCCGTGCTTGCCGTAGCTCGTCAGGTTCAGCGAGCGGTAGCGGTCGATAGACACGGAGCGCATCGCCCTCAGATCGCGGACGCGCTCGATCCGGTACACGTCGCTGTCGGTGAGCGGAGCGCAGTAGAACGAGCCACCGGCGCGGCGGCTCGGGCTGACGAGACCGCTGATGAGCGTCTGGTTGTTGAACCAGGACTTCGCCACGCGCTTGATCTGGTCGACGGTCAGGTCGTTCGCGTCGTGGTGGACGTGCGTGCCACACGTGCGGTTGACGGTCGCGCCGATGGAGCGGAGCGCCCGCGCGACCTTCCGGACCTGCTCCTCGCCGTCTTCACCGACGAGGGCCGGGCTGACGATCTCGCGGCCGTACATGCCCGGCACCGTGATGGACGGATCGCCCTTCACGTACCAGTCGCCGGGCTGGCGGTCGTTGATGCGGGTGACGACGGAGACGCCCGCCTGCCGCATCGCGTTGGCGACGTCCTCGCCCGTGAGGTGCTGCGGGATCGCGCACTCGAACTCGACGCCGAACTTGCGGTTGATGCCGAGCGGGACGAGCGAGCGGCGGGTGCCCGGAACGCGGGGGCCGCGCTCGCGGCGGAGACGACGGTCGCACTCGCGGCAGCGCGTGTACCAGCGGCTGTGTCCGGAGTGCCAAGCGAAGTAGGTGGAGACCGGCTCGCCCGAGCCGGTCAGCGCGTCGCGCTGCCAGCCGTTCGGGATGTGGAGCACGAGGTCGCAGGACGTGCAAGTGAGGCGGTAGTCGCTGGAGCGGTAGTCGTAACGGATGGGCATGTCTTCCTCCTGGTCGGGTTCCGTCGTGGCCCACTAATAATAGCACCCCGGCCCGGACAGGCAAGGGAGAAGGCGCACGTCGTGGCGGCCCGGAAGCCCTGGATCAGTCAGGGATTGCCCGGAAACACGGAGACCGCCGGGCGGCGGTCTCCGGTCGAGCTGGTGGCTGAGCTACTTGTGGTTCAGGGAGACTTCGGCGACGGCTCGATGACGGACGTGCCGATCAGCGAGCCGCTGTTATCGGTGCCGGTCTGCTGGCCGATGATGACCTTGACGACCGCGATGGCCGTGGCGGTGCCGACGAAGATCAGGCCCTCCCGCCAGCCGATGTTGTCGGTGGCGAGGTAGGCGATGACCGCAGCACCCGCCGCCTGGATCGCTGTCCAGCCAGCGCGGTCCAGGAGGTCCAGCCACTTGTTGACGCGAGGGTTCATGCTGCTCCTTCCGGTCGGTGCTCGAAGCGTATGACGACGGTCAGACGGTGATGCGCTTGGCCTGGCTCACGGCGAGGATGCGGGCCTTCGCCGCCGCCGAGCCGAGCGGATGCGTGCAGCCGAGGTGCGTGTGAGAGCGGCCAGCGTCGCCCGGCCAGCGGCCGACGGTGCCGAGCACCTCGCCGCAGTCGAGGTCCTGCCCTAGCGCCACCTTGCGCGAGCCGTAGTGCGTCGAGAAGTAGCGGATGCCGCTCGCCGTCTCGTAGCTGATCGACCAGCCGAAGATGCCGATGGACTGATTCGCACCGTCCGCCGGGTCGTGCCCGGACAGCCGCGTCACGACGGCGTTCTCGACGGCGAGCACCGGCGTCCCGCCGGGAGCCATGAAGTCGATGGCCCAGTTGCCGGGGATGCCGCTCGTCTGGTGGAAGCCCTGGCCGACGTACACGCCCGACACGCCAGCCGGATGCGGGTAGCACATCGCGAGCGCGTCCTCCTTCACGTACGCGAGCGCCCGCGCGTCCATCGCGTACTGACCCCGGTTCGGTCCCTTCGTGACCTTCGCCGCCCGCAGACCCATCCACGACGGCTGGCCGTAGAAGGTCCAGCGCACGTCGTACTCATCCGCGAACCAGTCCTTGAACGCCCGCTCCAGCTCCGCGCCGAAGTCGTCCGTCTCCGAGCCGAGCGGCTGCTGGAGATAGTCGAGCCGGATCAGCGCCCGCTTCAGGCCCATCACGGTCTTCCGGTTCTTCGTCTGCGGCTGCGCGTGCGACGGCCCGTACAGCGGCCCGGTGTACGGGAACTTCGAGATGGTGAGCATCGGGGGAACCTCCGGTGGTTGCGATGGTGGCAACGGGACCGGCTGCGGGACGGTGTCCGTCCACTGGCTCCAGTCGGTGACGTCGTCGGCGGTGTAGAGACAGTGGGCGACGTTCGGATACGTCGAGCGCGGTGACGTTGTCGAGTAGAGCAGCGTCACCCGCTTCAGCCCTTCGGCGAACGCGTGGTCGATGCACGCCTGCCACTCCTTCACGTACAGCGGCACCTCCAGCGGGAACAGTTCGAGCGCGGCGTAGTAGTCGGCGACGTGGTGCCAGCCCTGCGCGTTCTGGACCCACGGCAGCGTCGCCATGTGGACCGGCGCTCCGCCGGTCGGGACCGTCCAGCGCGAGCGCACGAGCGCGGCCACGTCCTCCAGCCGGTAGCCGCCCGAGACCACGTCCTCCAGGTTGAGTCCGAGCAGGTCGGCGGGCTTGCCCTCGTTCCAGGTCAGCGCCCGGTCGATGAGCGGACCGATCTGCTCGAACGTCGTGCAGTGCCGCCACGGTCCCTGCGCGACGCCGTGCTGGCGGTAGCGGGTCCGGTTCACGTCCCAGGCGTCTGGCGGCTGGACGCAGGGGTCGTCGTTCACGCTCATCAGCGCCCAGGTCATGCCAGCGGCCTTCTGCTCGGCGACGTTCTCGACGTTGCCGCCGGGACAGCGGAGGTAGACGCCCGGCTGGAACAGGTCGATCAGAAGATCACCAGGGCGAACGGCACGTCACGGCGGGCCAGGATGTCCCTGCTGGCGTCGAGCGTGTACGGACCGCGCAGCGTGACGCGATAGACGTCCCCGAACGCCTGAGCTGACGCCGAGATGCCCTCCTGAGAGATGGCCGTCGCCTGCGGCACGCGCCTGCTCAGACCGGGGAAGCGGACCTCATAGACGCCGAGGTCCACACGCCGCACGTACGCGCTGCGGTGGCGGCAGTTGTAGCGCCGCTGGAAGTAGATCGGGTTCGACCGGAAGGTGGACGGGATAGTGCCGACCAGGTACTCCGGGTCCGACCGGATCACCACGAAGCCCTGCGCGGTGCCCGACCGGCAGCTCCTGGCGGCTTCTGCGCTGGCGGGGCTGAGAATGAGCACGAGCAGCAGCCCGGCCAGCACGAACCTCACGGAAGCTTCTCGCAGTTCAGCGTCGGCTCGAAGCGGTCTGCGATGAACGGGAAGCCAGCGTCCTCCCAGGCGACGTGCAGCTCCCGGTTCAGCTCGTCGATGCTGCGACAGGTCTCCACGCGGCCATTATGGGCAGCGTCGACCGTTAGTAGGAATGACCACACCGCGAGCGACCAGCTCAAGGCGACGACCACGAGGACCGTGAGCAGCAGCCGCTTCGGATGGCGGTGGACGTGGTCGGCGAGTGTCGTCAGCATCAGCCCGGCCCGGTGCTGAGCAGCGTCACGGCGATGCCGAGACCGAAGACGGCGAGCGTCAGGGCGAAGCCGACCACCGCCAGCACGACCTTGTCGATGCGCTCGGCCATCTCCTTCCGCTCGCGCCGTGCCTCCTCCAGCTCGCGCTCCATGCGTGCCAGCCGATAGCCGAAGGTCTCCGGTCCGTTGGCGGTCGTCATTGCCCTGCACAGAGGTATCCCACGGCAGGGGGAGTCTAGAACCGTCGCCGGAAGACGAGGCCGCTCCAGGCGTAGTAGCTGCGCTCAGGCGCGAGCGCCCGCGTCGTCAGCGTCAGCTCGCGCTCGTGAGCGAAGCCCGCCGCTGCCATGACGCCGAGCCAGTACTCGTCCGTCCGGCAGTTGACGTGATGGTGCCCGCCCTGGCCGGGGACGGCGTGCGTCATCAGCACGAGGTCGGCGCAGCGGAAGGTCGCCAGGAAGTTCGGGATGTACCGCTCCTCGACGTGCTCGACGAACTCGCAGCACCAGGCCAGGTCGTAGCTGCGCGGAGCCGTCTGGAACATCGGCGCTAGCGGACCCTGCGTGTAGTCGTGGGTCACGATGCGCACGTCGTTCTGACGAACGCCGTCGACGCCCAGGACGCGGACGCCGCGCTCGTCGAACCAGCGGAGCGCGTGCCCTTCGCCGCAGCCCACGTCCAGCATCGAGCGCACGCCCAGCTCCTCGACGAGCCACTCCCACAGGGCCGGGCACCAGCTCAGCGGATCGCCGCCGACGTGGTAGCCGCCGAGGTGCGGTCGCTCGGGGTCGACGTACATGGTCTGCGGTCGAATCCAGTTCGCCAGGTCAGACACCTGCCCACCCCTCGATCAAGTCCCACAACTGCATGAGCAACCACACGGCCACCGGAATCGCCACCAGGACGGCGACGGCGATCATCCGTGACACCAGCATGGCCTCGCTCATCGGCACCTTACGCGGACTGTCGAACAGGGTCACGCGTACCAGCCCTCCCCCCAGAGCGTGTCGAGCTGGTCGAACCAGCGCATGAACATCGGGCCGACGGCCTCCAGCGAGAACCGCGCCCTGGCCGCTTCGCGGATGTCCTTGCGGCTGAGCGCCTGCACCCGCCCGAACGCCTCCGCGCCCTGCTTCGGCGTCCGGAAGCGTGCGCCGACGTCCGGCCTCACGATCTCAGTGAAGCTGCCCCAGTCGCTCGCCAGCACCGGGCACCCGGCCAGCATCGCCTCGACCGCTACGCCGCCGAACGGCTCGATGTAGAGCGTTGGCACGATGGTCGCCGCCGCGTTCGACATCAGCTCGTTGCGCTCCGCGAAGCCGACCGGCCCCGCGTGCAGCACGTTGCCCTCGATGACCACGCCGTCGGCTCCGACGATCCGCCCCTCCGTGACCTGACTCGCTCCGGGTCCGGCGACGACGAGCGGCAGGCCGATGCGCTTGGCGATCTCCATGGCGACGTGCGGCCCCTTGCGCTGGATGATGCGACCGATGAAGAGCACGTAGTCCGCTCGCGGCTTGCGCGTGACGCTGAACTGGCTGGCGTCGAAGAAGTTGGGGATGACCTGGTCGTATGCCCGCCCGTCGACGATGGAGCGGATGCCGTAGACGTGGTGCATCCACGCATAGCTCTCGAAGGCGGCGTGCGAGCGCGGGTCGATGCCCTCGTAGCCGACCGCCCACTCGACCGTGATCGGGTTATTCCAGCGCGGCCCGGCGATGGTGTCGGCGATGGTCGCCCAGGTCGAGGTCACGAGGCACAGGTAGTCGCGCGGCTGCACGCGCTCGCGCATGGCGGCGATGGCCCGATGACCGGCCTCGAACCAGTACGGCTGCGCCGAGTCCCAGAGGAACGGCTTGGTCGTGTCGTAGCCCGTCGGCCCGCCGTAGCCCCAGCGCAGGCGGTCGTCCTCGGTCGTGATGACGACGTGCTCGTCCGGCTCGCACGCGATCTCGTCCGGCCCGTACAGCACGACGCGACAGCCCTGCGCCTGCATCATCGGCACGAACTTCAGGACCTTCATCGAGTAGGCGCAGGTCGCGTCCTTCTCGGTCAGCGTCGTGTGCGGCAACGCGACGACGTGCAGGGTCCGGGTCACGGCGTCACGTCGGACACGTTCTGGAGTCCGCGTATGTTCGCGCCGCGACGGTCGGCGCTGCGCCAGTTCATGCCGACGATCCTCGGCCAGTCGAGGATGTTCACGCCGTGCTGGTGCTGCGCAGGCGGGTTCGAGTTGGCTCCTTGTCCTGCGAGAATGCAACCTCGAGCGTAGATTGTCCCACTGTTCACGTAGTGTCCTCGCTCTGCAACCGCATTTTGGTATGTGTGAACTCCGTAAGCATCTGCACCGCTTGAAAGAAACGGCGCAGCATGCCATCCTAAACCTGCACCCGCCCCTGGTTGAAACTCGTCCGGTGAGCGTGGGCGGTCATAAGGATCTGTGTTCGCATAGGAGAAGTTGTAGTTGGTACCTGTCATCAAGATGACCTCAGGCCTGATCGTCGTTGGTTGGAACATGTACCCGTCTTCCTCTGTGAACTCTCCTCCTGG
>Ga0173480_10000262_pt1 | contig 16081 bp, 10 predicted proteins | sample NitcycUS209509C1_FD_122622 | JGI IMG/M metagenome (GOLD analysis project Ga0173480, IMG submission 122622) | Soil microbial communities from Arlington Agricultural Research Station in Wisconsin, USA - Nitrogen cycling UWRJ-S209-509C-1 (version... | ecosystem: Environmental > Terrestrial > Soil... | reverse complement strand
TTTACCGGTTCCTTCGTTGAGGGTATAGCCGCCAATAATTAGTTCCTGTTGTTTTTCTGTTTTTATTTTAAGCCAGTCTTTTGTGCGTTTACCAATTGTATAAACACTTCCTGCTTTTTTTGCCATCACGCCTTCAAGCTCTAAACTCTGTGCTTGTGCAAAAGCCTCCTTTCCGTTATCAATCATACTTTGGCTTAGCCGGATATGTGGGTTGTTTGCCGGAGCTATCGCTTTTAATAATTTCTTTCGTTCTTCCAGCGGTAAATGCATTACGGCCCTTCCTTCAAACCATAGAATGTCAAACAAATAATAAAATATTTGCCCGTCAGCTTCACTACGCCAAAGTTGAAGGTTTGCAAAATCAGGAACACCCTCTTCATTTACTACTACAATTTCACCATCTACAACTACATTAACATTCCATTCCTTTAATGCATTATGAAGCGGGTAAAACTTTTTATTAAAAGATTTATTATTACGGGAGCAAATATTAACCGTTCCGTTATTTATATATCCAACTGCTCGGTAGCCATCCCACTTCATTTCGTAAAGCCATCCTTTTTCTTCAATAGGTTCGGTTACCAGCGTTGCCAACATAGGTTCAATATCTTTTGGCATTGGCGAAGCATTTCCTTTTTTGAGGATGGCTTGCACTTTATCCGAATTTATATTTACTCCAACCTTAGGCATTATCTTTTTATTTAAAATCTATCGAACTGAATATATTTTCTTGCGATACCGATAATTTAAATATCAAACCATTAGCCAATCTTTTAAAACTTTACCTATGTAGCCTTTCCATTTTTGGGATGCTGGTTGTTATTCTTTATATTTTGAGAAGGAGATGCAACAGTTTTGAAATTATTGCTGTCATGTAGCAAAAAATGTAATGAAAAGGGTTACACCGCTTATTATTATTTGCACGGTTTTAGGCTTCCTCAATCTATCCTGCGAAAAGGATGGAGATATGGATAACGGAATAATAACCGGTTTCGATAATAGAATGTGTTCATGTTGCGGTGGCTTGCTGATCAACTTTAAGGGGGAAACTCAATCTTATGTAGGCGAGTTTTATTTAATTCAAAATTCCGCTGAATTAGGTATTGACCAGAATGCTCGTTTTCCCATGCATGTTAAAGTAAGGTGGACCCGGGAGGGTTTGGAACCAATAACCTGTGCCCTTGGAAACATTATTAAAGTGTTAAGTATAAAAAAGTTGAACTAAAACATTTCAAAAACCAGCTTTATTATAACAGATTTCGCTTGAATCTGAAACAGAAGGTGTTTCTCTTCACAATCTTCGACTTAATCGTTTATCCCTTTATTCTCTTTAACAAAACCTAATAAAACTTAGGTCTCCTTTTCCAGTCTCAAGCTCCGTAATTACCGGCTACCGGTTATCAATCATTCAACAACATAATTATGAAAAAATTTTTACCCTTTTTAAGTATCGCTTTAATAATGGCATTTGTTTTTACAGCTTGTACCAGCAATCCAAATGCTTCTGATATGGAAGCCGCGGCTGCACTGCAACAAAAAGCTCCGTATAATACAGACACTGTTGGTTTAGCTCAATTCCAGAACTGGAAAGCTCAGAATGAGCTTGCGAATGTAGAAGACTATAACAAACCTGAGCAGTATACAGCTGCTCCTGTACAAAAGGCAAAACAACCTTATAAAGCTCCTGTGCGTAAAGCGCCGGTGACAAAAGCGCCTGTGGAAACAAGTTCTTCTACTTCAAGCCCTGTTCCTTCATCTACAACTGATGATAATGTTTCCGGTGGTAACGATGGTGTAGCAAGTTCGGAGCCAGCGGGAGAAGCTAAAGCACCTGTTAAAAAAGGAATTAGTAAAGCAGCAAAAGGAGCAGTTATCGGTGGTGTGGTTGGTGCTGTTGGGGGTGCTATCATTAATAAAGACAACCGCGTAGTGGGTGCAGTTATTGGTGGTGTAATTGGTGCCGGCGGTGGTTACGGTATTGGCCGTGGGATGGATAAGAAAGACGGACGCATCTTGATAAACTAAGCGATAAATAATATTTGGATTTTGAGGAGCTTATTTTAGTAAGCTCCTTTTTTTTCCTAAAACTGGCGACGGAGGATGAATGATAACTCTCTGCAACTTTTTAACCTCCAATAATATTAAAAGCGTAAACCGCTTGATAATCTATCTATTTTTGAAGAGAAGTAAATCATCCAAAACAGAAATATGAAAGAGTCAAAATTTAACCGTCGGAAGTTTATAAAGTTTACTACCACTACGGCAACAGGAATGAGCCTGTTATCTGCGTTTCCAAAAAACGTTTTGGCTTCAGCATCATTAGCAGATGAAAGAAGTACCAGCAAATCTAAAGAGGTTGCGAAACCAATGGCTGATCCAAGAATTAAGTTTTCTGTCATTGGTATTAACCATGCTCATATTTATTCGCAGGTAGAAGCGGTAACAAGAGGTGGCGGCCAACTTATTTCTCTTTATGCAAAGGAGCCAGACCTTGTGGCCGCTTTCACTAAAAGGTTTCCGCAAGTAAAATTAGCAGCCAGTGAAAAAGAAATTCTTGAAGACAAATCCATCCAGCTTATTCTAAGTTCTGCCATAGCATCTGAACGTGCCCCGCTTGGTATAAGAGTGATGCAACATGGTAAAGATTATATGTCAGACAAACCAGGCATTACTTCGTTGGACCAGCTTGCTGAAGTACGCAAAGTGCAAAAACAAACCGGCCGTATTTATTCCATCATGTATAGTGAACGTTTTGAAAATAAAGCAACCGTTAAGGCAGGCGAACTTGTGAAGTCCGGGGCTATCGGAGATGTCATTCAAACTATTGGTCTTGGTCCTCACAGGATGAATGCAGACACACGTCCTGCATGGTTTTTTGATAAAAAATTATTTGGTGGAATTATTACAGATATAGGCTCACACCAGTTTGACCAGTTTCTATTTTTCACTGGCTCTAAAAAAGCGGATATTATTTCTTCGCAGGTGGGTAATGTAGCGCATCCGCAATATGCAGCGTTTGAAGATTTTGGTGATGTAATGGTGCGTGGTGATGGTGGCACCGGATATATTCGTGTTGACTGGTTTACTCCAGGCGGATTAAAAAGCTGGGGCGATGGACGATTGACCATTCTTGGAACAAAGGGTTTTATTGAAATTCGCAAGAATGTAGATATAGCCGGAAGGGAAGGAGGCAATCATCTTTTCCTGGTAAACGAAAAAGAAACTCAATATATAGATTGTGTCAATGTGCCACTGCCTTACGGACAGCAGTTAGTTGATGACGTAGTTAATAGAACTGAAACTGCTATGACGCAGGCGCATTGTTTTTTAGCAACAGAACTTGCTTTGAAAGCGCAAAAGAATGCACAGAAGATTAGCTTTAAACAGGCCTGATAAATTTAAAAAAGGATAATAATGGCTTATGGTTTCATGAGCCATTTTTCGTTTGTGAATGTTTGTGAACTGCTGAATAGAATTACTGAACGTACAAGGGAGTGACACAACAGAAGATGATAGTTATATACAGCAGGTTATATAATATTTGCTATACCTTAACGCGAGGATGTAATTTTTACCGGGGGGATTCAACAGAAAAAATGGTTACTGTTTTTACCGGTGCTTTTTTGTTGCTCTCGGGATTTACAAAAACAGCAATTGCCTTCATTAATACTTTTTCACCGGAAGCTTTTTGAGAGTTTGACCCTGTTTCAATAGGAGGTTGGGAGATACTTTGAAAGCATAAAACAGAACAATAGGCAGAGAGCAGCTTTTTCATGGTGGTGGATTCTGCTACAAGATAAAACCGAGATTTTAGTTTTACAAGCAATGCTGCATAAATAATAATACTAATAAGCAAGCTTATCGGATTTAAACTATTTTATTTTTAGTATAGTTACTATCGTTATTTACAGATTATCCGTAGTTCATTTTTCATTAATTACGATACCAAAGCGAATTCGTCGGAAAAAATATTTCAAAAATATAGTTGCTAAAAAATGTATAAAAGAAAAGCGCACTGTAGTCCTAAAACTACGGTACGCTTGATATTGAGAATTGTATTTAGAATACTAAAAATTTTCTGGTAACGTGTACTTTCTTCCCTTGTTTATTTCTTTTAAATAATTAGTAAGTGGCTCAAAATAATCCACCATTGCTTTGGCGCTTATCTCCTGGCCTGTTGCGTCCTTTAAAACTTTACGCCAATCTTCCGTGCCGCCTTTACGCATAATGCCTGCCAAAAATTTTCCTACTTCCGCATTACCATAATAGTTGGTAGCATGAGGATCTTGCTTCAATATTTTTGTAGCAATATAATCGTGCAATTGAAATAAAATAACATAGGACAATGCATAATCGTAATACTGGGCTGCATCATCATTTATATGTGTTTTAGTTGCTGCATCACAATATTCTTCTCCCCTTGTTGATGGTGGTTCTATACCCTGGTATTTTTTAGCTAACTCCCACCAGCGTTTATTGAATTGATCTACGGGCAAATTATTTTCGTAAAGGTCACGCTCAAACTCCGCCATCGTTCCCGTAGCGAATGGAATGAACACAATGTAATTGAGCGCTTCCTGTAATAGCTTTTGTGTATCATCGCTTTTAATATTTTGTGCCAGCAAACCTTTGCCTTGTAAAAAGGGTTTTTGCATAGCAGCCATTCCTATCATGCTGCCCATAGCTTCATGAAAAGCACGGTTAGCTCCTTTGCGTAAAAGAGGTGGCACGCTGTCGTTGGTGTAATTAATATAATAATAAACATGTCCCAGTTCATGGTGAACGGTTTCAAACCATTCCGTATTAGGTTCTACGCTCATTAAACTTCTAACATCATGTTGCAGGTCAATATGCCATGCTGATGCATGATTATTTTTTTTATAATTGGTGCCTGGTGGTAGCGGATATAAACTTGATTTCTGCCAAAAGGTTTGTGGTAATGCGGGATAACCTAAACTCTTATAAAAAGCCTCTCCTTCCTGCACGATCCACTCAGCAGATTTTTTGGATAAAATGCTATCAAGGTTAATACCTTCAACTTCTATCATGCTGCTCCAATCCTGGCTCCAGCGGTTAGGTACCCAATGGGCAGGCAGAAGATCGGGCACGGTGCTTTGATTATATTTTTTTGCGAGTTCGTATCGTGCATATGTATGGAGTTCACGAAACAAAGGATAGAGCTCCCGGTTAATTTGTTTACACATATTTATCATTTCTTCACTCGTCATTCCATATTCCGAAACCTGGTAAGTAAAAAAATCATGATAGCCCAGTGATTGCACCACCTTATTACGCAGGTCACGTAAATGCACTAAACCGGTTTTTAAATTTTTCCCAACCTCTTTACTGGTGTTCCATGCTTTTAATCGTTTAGCTAGGTCTGTTTCTACTTTTAATATGCTGTCAATATTATTTGTAGTTACAGGCTTACCATCTATAGAGTAATTAAACCCATAGAGTTTTGCTGTTTGGTCGGTTTCCGCTTTAATACGGTCTTTCACAGCGTCGGCGGCCTTCTCAGTATAGTTGCCTGCGTCATACAATATTGACTCTAATTGTTTCACCTGGAATGGCGTGAGGTTTTCTTTTTCTTTCAAAAAATCTTGTACTTTATTAACTATCACATTGCTTCCCACATAATCGCTGAACACTTTCCCGGCTTGTTGTTCTGCAAGGGCGTTGGTACTATCGCCTTCTATAATTTTTGTATTAGAAGCCCATTGTGCTTCGGCATAGGCCGCACTAACTTTTATATATTCAGTAGTGAAGGAATCTAAAAAAGCCTGGGCGTTTTTTTGTAAGTCGGCCTCTCCACCTGATGTTGAGTTGTTACAGGCCACAACGCAAAAACCTAGGATGCAGACAAAAGAAACCAGTTTCATATGTTGGTTCATATCGTATAATTAAAAAATCAAGTTACGAGATTGATTATGTATTAATAAACTTAGCACTCAAATTATTTGATTTGTCTCAAAATCGTTGTGGCCAGATAAATATTTTATTTTGGATATTTTTTTATTGAATCAGCAAAAAAGCAATTCTATTTTCGTTTATGATTGTGATTAAACTTTCGCATGATACATCCTGGCTTTTGCCTCAATTTTAAAGATGCCGTAAAAAATTATACCCGGATCACAATTGTACTGGACCGGTTATGGAATGATATTGTAAATCGATATACTGAATCATCTCGTCATTATCATACATTAACTCATTTAGATGCCCTAACAAATGAATTGATTGAAGTAAAGGAGAACATTTCTAACTGGAACCTGGTTGTTTTTGCAATTGCTTTTCACGATATTATTTACAATCCACTAAAAAATGATAATGAAGAAAAAAGTGCTGATCATGCAGCCAAACTTCTTTCCGGTTTATTAGATGGACAAAGTTTAGAAAGATGCAAATACATGATAATAGCGACAAAAAATCATGAATTGAATAATGAGGCAGACGTCAATTATTTTATTGATGCTGATTTATCAATACTTGGTGCCAGCAGCGACAAGTATCAAATTTATACGAAGCAAATAAGAAAGGAGTATAAATTCTACCCAGATTTTATTTATAACCAGGGGCGTCAAAAAGTTTTAAAACATTTCCTGGCAATGAATCAAATTTATAAAACCGATTACTTTTTCAATAAATATGAATCACAGGCAAGAACTAATTTGAACACCGAATTAGAGAAACTTTTATAGCTAACTAACTCTGCAACAAGCAAGGAAACACGTTCATTTTTTTAAAACTACTTACCTAAGCTCTACGGTAAACTATTGTCGGGTATAACTTTTGCGATCTTAAGAGAAAAAAGAGGAGGACGATTATGAAGACCCTATTATTGCTTTTAATAAACTTTTTATCCCTATCCCTTTTAGCGCAAAATGTAACACTAACTTTTGCCGGTGCTAACAAAAACAGGGATTACCAGGTGGTTATTGATGGAGCCAGTTATTACTCGGCCAACAGCGTTAGTACAAATTCTAACCGAGCCAAGGTTATTAATGTTCCGAATCTTTCGTTGGGCTCACATGAATTAGCTGTGTACCGAATGGGGAACAATAACAACATTTACACAGATGGAACCACTAATAATTCTGTTCAAGGTCAGTCTGTGTATAATAAAACTTTTGAATTAAGGCAGGGTTATGATATGAACATAACGGTAAGGGCTAATGGAGTGGTGAGTTTTAGCGAAAAACCCGTAGAAGTTCAGTATAGCCAGGCTGGAACAGCAATGAATGCTACTGCATTTAACCAGTTGCTGACAAATGTGCGTAATAAGAGCTACCAGTCGGACAAAATAAATATGATACGGAGTGCGTTTACCAATCCGGCTAATAGTTTTTCCACAAGCCAGGTTCGTCAACTATTGCTATTAGTGAATTCGGAAAGCAGGAGATTAGAGTTAGCAAAGCTTTCTTATAAAAAGCTAAGCGACCCGGCCAATTTTAGTTATGTGTATGATGTATTGAATAGTGAAGCCAGTAGAAACGACCTTGATGATTATGTAGTAGCACAAGGTGGCTCTATTTCTACCACTGAAAACAATGCAGCTTTTGGTACCGCAATGTCAAATGCCAGCTTTAACCAATTGTTGCAAAGAGTGAACAACCAGTCTTACCAGGATGGTAAAATAAATGAAATAAGAAATGCACTAAACAGCAGTTACAATTATTTCAGCACAGCGCAATTAAAGCAATTATTAGCTGCTGTTAATTCCGAAACGGAACGGTTAAACCTTGCAAAACTGGCTTATTCAAGAACAGCTGACCCGGCTAATTTTTCGCAAGTGGTGAATTTGTTTTATAGCCAGTATAACCGTGATGAATTAAACAGGTTTATTGCTAACAATGGCGGTAGTGTAAATAACAGCAGCTATAAAGCTCCAATGTCAGATGCCAGTTTTTCACAGATCTATAATAAAGCCCGCGGTCATTTCTTTCAAAAAAATATGCTGAATGAAATAAAGACTGCTTTTAGCAACACAAGTAATAGTTTTAGCACTGACCAAGTGAGGCAATTACTGTTATTAACAAAAACAGATGCAGATAAACTGGCGTTAGCTAAGCTTGCTTATCCAAGAGTAGTAGACCCAATTAATTTTTCACAGCTTAGCAATTTATTTACTACCCAGTCCAGTCAGACTGAACTTGATATTTTTATTAAGGCACAACAATAAACGTTGAGACATTTATAGATAAAGCCCTCCGCAAAAAGGGCTTTATTTTTTGATGAAATAATTTTCAACATTCCCTTCAACTTTTTTGAAGGAGTGAAATAATTTTTTATAAAGCAATTGAATCTTCTGTTATTATTTTTTCAATTTCTTCGTTTGAGAGATATAAAATTGACGTAGGCTTGCTCACCTGGTAACTTTTTTTATCTGCTCCGTCTACCGAAATGTTTAAGTTGAGAAAAATGCCCGGAACAGGATTAACTCCCGTTTTATTAGAAAACAAATAATCTATTTCGTAGAGTTTTTCGTCCCGGTTGAATTTAAAATTCTTTGATAAGTTAACAATCATTCCCCTGTGTTTTATACAAGGTAAGCTTGTTTCTCTGTAGCGTGGATTTTAATGCCTGTTATTGCCCTCTTTCTAAAAAGATTGGTTCTATGTTATAACGATGTTCTTAGAACTGTTTGACAAAGGCGTATCCTGGTAAAGAGCGTTTGGTGTCTGTTACGTGGAAAAACTTTTAGAAGTTAAGTTCTTTATAAAATCTCTTTATTGATTGGTTTGTTATTAACCATCAACCATATCAAAAAGAACAAGAAAATTTGCGAAGTCTTTAATACTTTCTTCACCTTTTCCGGCGTTGTGTTTGCTAAATGCGAGGCACAACAACTATGAAAAATATTTTAGCTACCGTGCTGTTGACAGCCATTATTGTGGCTTCCTGCAGCTCTCGTAATATTTTCAGTAAGAAAACACCGCATGAACAATATGCGGAAGTGTTGGACGACAAGGACCTTGATAAAACCCCTGAGGGTCGCCAGTGGCTGGCAGCTTCTAAAATAGCATTGAAAAATGCACAACCTGTTCAACTTCCTTACCGGCAACATGGATATTTTGCACCAAGCAAAGCAAGAGCCCTTGGCCTTGAGTTTACTGCAAAACGTGGCGAGAAATTAACTTTTACCCTAAACAAAAAATTGCCCTTTGTACTTTTTGCCGATCTGTTCAGAAAGAATGGAACTGACCCTAATTTACTCTTATCTGCAGATACCGCAAGTTCTCAATTCAGTTTTGATATAGACGAAGCCGGAACTTATGTTTTGCGCTTACAGCCGGAGTTATTTCGTTCGGGTGAATATAGTCTATCCGTTTCTGTAGGACCATCATTGGGTTTTCCCGTACCTGGCACAACAGCAAAAGCCGGGAGTTTTTGGGGAGCAAGCCGTGATGGTGGTAAACGCAGGCATGAAGGCATTGATATTTTTGCTCCAAAGCTAACGCCTGTAGTTGCCGGTGGCGATGGTGTAGTAACAGGTGTGCAGGAAACTCCTGTTGGGGGAAAAGTGGTTTGGCTTCGCCTGTTAAATAAAAGCGTCACACTTTACTATGCGCACCTTCATAAACAGATGGTGAGTAAGGGACAAACAGTGAAAAAAGGCGAAACGGTTGGTGTAGTTGGCAACACTGGCAATGCCAGGAATACTCAGTCGCATTTACATTTTGGCGTTTACACTGATGCCGGGCCTATAGACCCATTTCCATTTATTAATAAGGAAATAAAAACAGCACCACCCTTAACTAATAAAAATCTCATTGGTTATTTGCGTGTAATAAAAACACAAAAATTAGGTAGCGAAAAAATTGCTGTGAACGCAAACACTTTATTAACACCAATGGCAGTTAGTGCCAATGGGTATATTTCTGAATTGCCAGACGGAAAAATGATCCAGGTTCCTTTTGCCGCAGTAAAATCAGTGACACAGAGTGAAGGAGTGATTGCTTTTATAAACAGTGGAGCGAGTAAACCTGTTCTATGATTTGATGCGGCTCGCTACAATCTATTGCCCTTCTTCACCTTCTAATTTTTTAGGTGCAGGTTTCGATTGCCTGATGCGGTAACTAAGTGTAAAATTTATTTGTCGCCTCCTGGGTTGGGAATTGCTTTCTGTATAAAAATTATCACCCTCGCTTATGGTTCTTGCTTTACGGGTGTTAAACACATCAAGCACATTGATATTTGCTGTGCCTTTTCCTTTAAATACGTCTTTGCTGGCGGTGAAATCTAAATAGTATAAAGATTTACGTTTGCCTTGTGCCGTTTTTTGCGGTGCTTCATAATTGCCCCTGGTTTGTATTTCGATATTATGCGGTAAACTAAAGCGTGATGTTTGCCGTGCAAACCAACTGTAGGTTGACGCTTTGTAGGTTTTCAAAATATTGCTTCCATCAATATCAGCATGAAAAAAATTCAAGCTCGCATCAAGCTTCCACCAGCTGGTCAACGTCCATGCTCCTGTAAATTCAGCACCCCAGGCTTTTTCCGACAGGAGGTTTTCTGGTCTTGTTGTTGAATTGCCTGCACTATCTACCCTGCGTATGCGATCAATTCGGCCTTTGGTGTTGCGGTAATAAAGCCCAGATGATATGGTGCCTTTGTCAAAATATTTTATGTGGCTTATTTCACCAACATTACTAAACTCAGGATCAAGATCGGGATTACCACTTGAAAAATTCCGGGCATCGGAGAAGGTCATAAAAGGACTGAGGTCATTATAAAACGGTCGTCGTACACGACGGCTATAACTCACCTGTAATGCATTTTCCTTTGGAAGATCGAACGTAAAATGTGCGCTTGGAAAAAAGTTGAAATAACTTCTAGGATTTATTTCTTTGGTTTTTTCCAGGGTAGTTTTTACATCTGTCCATTCTGCACGAAGGCCGGCCTGGTAAGAAAGTTTTTTTGCTTTGTTACCCAATATGCCATAAACAGCATGAATGTTTTCATCGTAAATAAAAACATTGTCCAAATTGGGAAGGGGAACAAATTCACCAGCTGCATTTTTTTCACTTACAACGTAGTCATTGATCATATCACGAAAACTACTGCGGATGCCCGTTTCAAATTTTCCATCCTTGCCAATTGGTTTTACATAATCCAGTTGAAACAACCATTGCTTTTCATATTCATCATTAAGCGATTGTTGCAGGATGGATTTAGAAACGTCCTGGATACCATTGGCATCAAAATAATGTTGTGTAAAAAGCTGGGTCGAACTTTCCCAATTGTCTATGTATTTAGCGGCAGCTGTTAGCTCGTGGTCTTTGGAACCAAATGTTCTTTTATAATTGAGGCTGTACTCTGAGTTTGGTTCCTGTTCTTCTTCATACTGACTTCGGGTAATCGTGTTATTCAATTTAGAAAGATCATTGAAGTAATCCTCGTAGCGTATATCCATCGTTCTCGTAGCATCACTGCGACGAAAAAGATAGGAGGCAGTAAGAATACTTTTTTCCGTAAAATAATAATCAAGCCCACCGCGAATATTATTATTTAGCCCTTTTAAAACACTCTCATTTTTTTGTTGTAAAATGAAAGTGGTATCGGGGCTGTAAACCTCCTGGTATAACCTGCCCTCCCCGGGTTGGTTGCGATAGGCAATGCCATAATTGATAAAGAAATTTATTTTTTTATGGCGGTAATTAAAATTAGTCGCAGCACCCAGGTTAGTTGGATAACCTGTGATAATTTCTACAGATCCATTAAAGCCTTGTCGATTGTCTTTTTTTAAAATAATATTGATGATGCCTGCGTTGCCTTCGGCTTCGTAGCGGGCGGATGGGTTGGTGATGATTTCGACACGCTCGATTAAACTTGCGGGTAACTGCTGTAAACCACCACCACCTTTTATGCTTACAAGTCCCGATGGTTTTCCATCAATCAGAATGCGTACATTATCGCTGCCCCGCAATTTTACTGTGCCTTCGGGGTCCACAGAAACAGAAGGAATATTGGTAAGTACATCAGATGCAGACCCACCGGCATTGGCAAGGTCTTTACCAACGTTAAATATTTTTTTATCCAACGAAAACTGCATGTAACTTTTTTCTGCCTGTACTACTACGCCTTGCAAAACCGTTGTTTTTGAAGCAAGACGAATAATACCAAAATCACGATTGGGATTTTTGGACGAAAGCACAAACTGAGCTGTGGTAAATGAAGAATAACCTGTAAATTCTATTATAGCATAGTAAGTGCCAAAAGGAAGATCGATAGAAAACTCACCACTTTCAGAAACCAGGTTTCCATTCACCAGTTTTTTTTGTTCTTTATCAAAAACCTGCACGGTGGCAAAAGCGAGTGGAGAGGAAGAAACAGAATCAACCAGCTTACCTTTTATTGCTGCTGCATTTTGAGCTGATAAATTATTACTTAATAAAAAAAGGAGAGAAACGATACACAGGAACCTGCGGCAATATTTCATTTTATGATAGGGAATAAGAAATTATAAAGACGGCAAATATACGGCGCAAAAATTCTAAGGCGCACCTGGAAGAATGGGGCCCTGATTCATCAAAAATTTGAGCCTGGACATAGACAGAGGAATACTTAAATGACCATACTACACTATTTTTTTGTTTGCGTTAAAACAAAAGCCCTGCTTAAAAGCAGGGCGTGGCAATTGAAATATTAGTTGAATTAGTTCAATTAAATTTTGTCTGCATTCACATATTCATTTTTTATTGTCGCAACTTCTTTCTCATTGTGAATATGTACTTCCACATGATGTTCTGTTGCATCATCAACCAATTTTATAGTATCTCCTTTACCCTGGTTCTCTCCTTCTTTCCACCAGGATTCGTCCGCATTTGTTACCTGGAAAATAGTAATGTTATAAGACGATTTTTTATACCTGTACCTGATAGAAACCGATGGCCAGTTCAAAGGAAAACATGGTTTGAATTTCAAGCTGTCATTTTGTAATTCCAACCCTAACAACGAACCAACAATAAATTGATACATCCATCCTGCCGAACCAGTATACCATGTCCATCCGCCTCTGCCCTTGTGCGATTCATTTGCGTACACATCTGCAGCCATCACATAGGGTTCTACTTTATATACCTGTATATCATCGGCACCTGTTGCATGATTCAACGGCTGTATCATGCTAAACAATTCCCAAACTTTTTCACGGTCACCTAAAGCCGCAAAGGCCATTAGCGTCCAGATGGCCGCATGAGAATACTGCCCGCCATTTTCTCTTACGCCGGGTACGTATCCTCTTATATAACCCGGGTTAGGCCCTTTGGAATCAAAAGGAGGATCCAGCAATTGAATTATTTTAAGATCTCTCCGAACAAGATATTTGTTCAGCGAAGTCATAGCCATGTTCTTTCGTTCAACACTGCCGGCACCGGATAATACTGACCAACTTTGAGCAATAGCATCTATACGGCATTCTTCATTTTCTTTTGAGCCTAGTGGTGTTCCATCATCAAAATAGGCACGCCGGTACCACTCACCATCCCAGCCCGATTTTTCGATATTTTCCTGGAGTGTTGCCGCTCGTTGTTTACAAGTTTCAGCAAATAAAACATCTCCATTATTTTTTGCAATAGGCGCAAATTTTTTAAGAATATCATAAAGGAAAAATGCGAGCCATACACTTTCTCCTTTGCCTTTATGACCCACCTGGTCCATGCCATCATTCCAGTCTCCTGCGCCAATGAGTGGCAAACCATGTTCACCAAAACGGAAGCTGTATTTTATGGCACGAACACAATGTTCGTATAGATTGCCTGTCATGTTCAGGGTTACCGGCAAATCATAAAGCGACTCTTCACCTTCATACAAGGTGCGACTTTCTAAAAAGGCAACAGGCATTTGTAAAATATCAAAATCGCCGGTAACGGTAGTATATCTCGCTACTACAAAAGGCAGCCAAAGCATGTCATCAGAACAGCGTGTACGAACACCTCTTCCTTCTGGTGGATGCCACCAATGTTGCACGTCTCCTTCTGTAAATTGTCTTGATGCACTTAATAATATCTGGTCACGTGCAAGTGCTGGTTGTGTATGTAACAGCGCTAACACATCCTGTAACTGATCTCTGAAGCCAAAGGCGCCCCCTGATTGATAAAAGCCGCTCCTTGCAAACATCCTGCAAGCCAGTGTTTGATAAATGAGCCAACCGTTAGCTAAAATGTTTAATGATTTATCAGGCGTCGTTACCTGCACAGCATTTACTACCTCTTTCCAATATTCCTTTACATCCTGCAAGGATTGCATCACCACGTCTTTATTCAGAAATTTTTCTATTAAGGCATTTGCCTCGTGGGCGTTTACTTCATTTCCTACCTGGTATATTATTTCTTTTTCGCCACCATCAAGTAAATCAAATTTTACATGCAGTGCGGCACAAGGGTCCATTCCTGCACCGATTCGTCCTGAAAGTTTTTTTCTGTAGAGCGACTGCGGATTGGCAAGAGTCCTGTTTCTTCCAATAAATTCGGAACGGTCAGCCGTATAACTGAAATTATAACCACCGTCTACTTTGAAAAAACTAACACGTTCTGAAAAAGCAGAGTTGTACCTATTACGTAATAGCAATGCGCCGGTTTTATTATCCTGCTCAGATAAAATATGCATGTTGGTTTTGGAGCGTACATCACCCAATACTATTTCAAGAAATCCTAAAGTAGAAAGTTTTCGTTCTCGCCCGGACGCATTCTTTATTTTCAGTACAACAAATTTAACAGGGTGTTCTTTATCAATAAACACCGTCATTTCCGAATAAATGCCTTCTTCTATGTGCTCAAAAATGCTATATCCAAATCCATGTGTAATGACATAGGGCGAAGGTCCTTTTTTTGGAAATGGCGAAGGTGACCAGAAATTTCCTGTCTCTTCATCACGTAAATAAAAAGCTTCGCCTCCAATATCACTTATCGGGTCGTTGGCCCATGGTGTGATGCGGTATTCATGCGCATTGATGGCCCATGTATAGGCGGAACCACTTTCAGATACCACGCTGCCAAAAACCGGGTTGGCTATAATATTCACCCATGGTGCCGGGGTCGTTTTCATGTTATCGGTGACGATTTTATATTCGTTACCATCCCGTGTAAATCCGCCTGTTCCATTGAAAAATAAAAGATCACCAGGCAGTGGTATTGACTGTTGGTCCTGCGCTTCACTTGTTTTTACTTCCAGCAATGGAGGTAATTGTTTTTCTGAAGTTTGTTTATTAACCTGTTCTAATAAGCTGCCCCTATTATCATATATAATTAACCGTGCTACACTTTCGAACAGTAATCGATCTTCAGACGATAGTTGGTCTGCTGACTTTACATAAATATTTCCCGCCTTCTGAGTTGCCTGGCTGCTTGTGGCTTCTGCAGTGATCAGTCCGAGAATCTGGTCTTGTAAAAATTGCCGGTAGGAGCCATGGTCTTCGTTCCAGATAACAAGATCAACGGCTAAACCTTTTAACCGCCAATAAGCATGTGCCTGCACCATTTGTTTTACCAATTCTATACTTTCCTGGTCAAAGATGTGCAGCAACACAATTGGTATATCACCGGAAACAGAATGACTCCATAGACCTGATTGACCCCGGAAATTATTTTGAATCACCGCTGGATCTGCACGCAGGTTTGAATTTGCGTAAATAACAGAAGCTGCCAGGCGATTGAATAATTGTGCATCCGTCTCCGTGGCATTAATTTGACGGAGTAATACCTGGCTGTGCGTCCATGACAATTCAAAAGCCCGCCTTTTTAAATACTTATCCTGATATTTAAACATTAGCCCTTCGCAGGCTTCTTTTGTTTCTCCTATACCATAAATTAAATCTATAGTAGCAGTTTGATTTGGTTTCAGCGTGATGCGATGGCGAATGGACATGATCGGGTCGAGTACTGAACCCTGCCTGCCAGAAAGAGCCTCATCTTCCATTGCTTTAGGATGTCGTAATGTTCGGCCCCTCCCTATAAATTGCATTCGGTCGGTTTCATATGATACCGCTTCTATATCGGTACCACGCACGTCCATCAAATGGAACATCCAGGGTGGTGTTTCGTGTTCTGAACGTGGTCGCCTTGTACAATAGATGGCATTG
>Ga0173480_10000261_pt1 | contig 16111 bp, 12 predicted proteins | sample NitcycUS209509C1_FD_122622 | JGI IMG/M metagenome (GOLD analysis project Ga0173480, IMG submission 122622) | Soil microbial communities from Arlington Agricultural Research Station in Wisconsin, USA - Nitrogen cycling UWRJ-S209-509C-1 (version... | ecosystem: Environmental > Terrestrial > Soil... | reverse complement strand
TCGGATTGCTCTCGGCGCTGCCGTGGCTGGGTGTGGCCGCCGGCATGGTGCTCGTGTCGCGCCATTCCGACCGCACTCAGGAGGGCTTCCGTCAGGTCGGGCTGGCCGCACTGACGCCAAGTCTTGCGCTGTTGGGGAGTGCCCTGTCACCATGGCACGGTCTCGCCCTGGTACTTCTGTTCGTGTTCGGTGTCGGACTGGGTGGCGCACAGGCCACCTTCTGGACCATCCCCACCACCATCATGGCGCCCACCGTTGCCGCCAATGGCGTGGTCCTGATCAACCTGGTCGGCAATATCAGCTCCCTGATCAACTCGAAGGTCATCGGGTATCTGCGTCAGGCAAGCGGCTCCTACCAGCTCGCAGTGCTGTTGCTGGTGGCGATACTGGGTGCAGCGGCACTGCTCGTTGGTGCCATTGCGGTGATGTCCTCGCGGCGTAATGCCGTGATGGAGCTCACATGAGCATCGCCGCCCGTCCGTCAGGGGACTGCATTGGACGATAGGGAGCACAAATGGCCTCTCCGGCCTGCGTTGACGGAAGAACCGTTATGCGACCCTCTGGGTCAGACAGCGCGGCGAGGGCGGGCGCGTCGCGTCACCTGCCGCGGGATACTGCCGAAGCGACTGCGAGGCGTCAATTGGTGATGAACGTTATTCGTCACGGAATGAGGGGGCGCTGAACGCCGACCAATTGGCGCGTACGCGCGATCGACTGGGAGACCTTCCTTGGCGGTAGGGAGAAGGGAAGCCTCTTCCCGTTCTGATTACGGCGCGGCCGATGCGCCACGGGCCCCGGTACGGCGAATCGCGCCGGCAACGAAGCCGTTCTTCTTGATAGCTGCGAGGAAGTCTTCCAGATATGCCGATGCGCCTTCTCGCCCCTTGGGTACACCAATTGCCTGCGCGATGGTGGCGAAATGACCGTCCAGGACGCGAGCCCCCGGCATCGACGTCGCCGTGTTCATGAGCACGTCTCGCAGGCTGGCGAGCGCGTCGGCCCTGCCCGTGACCAGCAGATCGACGTCCGTTTCCCCGCCTTCGGGATACACAAGCTGCGCGCGCGTGATGATCCGGCGCAGTGCCAGGTCGTACGCGCTGCGCGGACGTGCGGCGATGCGTACGCCCGGGGCGTCGACGTCTGCGGGCACCTGAAGTCGCGAACCGGCCGGCACCAGATACGTCGCTTCCAGGGTCAGGTAGGGCGCCGTGAACGTGATGTCGGCTTCGCGTGCCGGATCCGCACCGAGGAACGCCACGTCCCACGTGCCAGAAGGAGCCTGCTCCGCCATCCGGGCTGCGCTGTCGTAGGTCACGAAACGCACCGGTACGTCCACTCGTGCCGCCAGCTCCCGAGCAATGTCGATGGCAACGCCGCGCAGCTCGCCCGTTACCGAATCCCGCACGGCCAGAACCGGGTTACCGAGATTGACGCCGGCACGCAGCGTCCCGCCTGGCGCCACATGCGCTGCAGCCGTGGCCGACGGATTGGGAGGCGGCGTGCAGGCGGCTGGCCACACCATCAGCGCGCAGATCAAGGCTATCCGATCCAAGGGTGACGATTCCTGCCGGCCACCGGCGCAGTGTACAGCGCAGAGGTGAGTTCTGTCTCATCAGCTGTTTGCCCCCCATAGACTCCGGCTTACGCTATGCCATGGCGAACAAATCTTCCTGGTCGGATTGGCGTTGCGGGTATCGTAGGAAGATTCCCAGCGAGCTGTATATGAGATCGGTCTGCCTCCGCACGTTCTCGCTGTCCTTGGTGATCCTCGCCTCTTGCGCTGCGTGCAACGGCAGCGGCACGACGACGCCGCCGAAAGGACCGACGCCGTTAGAGGACCTCCCGATCCCCGACGACTTCGTCGGTCCGATCGATCCGGAGTGGCCGCCCTCACACCCGGCCGACCTCGAGGTGGAGCTGCGCGCCGGTCGCCTGCTGCGTGAGCGCCAGGACCAAGGGGAGAAGGTCAACCCGAAGGAGACGCTGTTCGAAGGCGATTACTCGAACGTGTATGCGTCCCAGGGACGGATCGGCAACTTCGACTACATCGAGTCCATCATCGGCGATGTGGAGAGCATCGACGACGAACTGCCGCTCGTCGTGCTGCTGCACGGCCGCGGCGGCCGCCCCTCGATTCCCTACGCGGGGATGGCCGGCGATCCGCCGGTGCGCGTCTTTTCCCCGCGCGCGCCTGACCGTCTCGGCAAGAACGGGTTCACCTGGTTCGCCACGTGGACGACGTCGGGACAGACCGAGCTGCTGGCGCGCTCCATCGTCGGGCGCGCCGACGAGCTGGCGCCCGCTATCCAGGCGTACAGCAAGCTGCGTCCAACGCGTGGCAAGCCTGTCGTCGCTGGCTTCTCGCAGGGCGGCATCCTGACCTACGCGCTCGTGACCCGATATCCGCACTTGTTCACCGCCGCGTTCCCCGTCGCGGCGTGGATCCCCGAAGCGAACCTGCCAGAGCGCCATCAAGAGGGGTCGACCTATCCGCGCATCCACGCGATGCACGGCACGATCGACGAGACGGTTCCTTTCGCCGAAGGGCGCGCTACCGTCGAGGCGCTGGGACGCCTCGGCATCACGGTCGAGTTCACCGCCGTGCCCGGCGTCGCGCACGAGGTCACACCTGAGATGGGGCAGAGCGTGCGCGGCTGGATCGGAAACATTCTGTTTCCCGGACAGCCAACTATCCGCCGCACCAAGTCGCGCTGATTACCGCCTCGCCCGTTGAACTTCAAATCAGGAACCGGGAATGCAGGATCATAAGGGGATAAGTGGCAGGTCCGGGCTCGTATAGCACGGTTTCGCGGCCGCAGAGTCACACCTTGAGGGAGCGAGATGTCACGGAAACGGCTGGCCTTCATCCTCATGCCGATCGGCTTCGTCGTGCTCATCGCTCTGGCGCTGCCCTTCGTCGTCGACGTCAACCGGTATCGCGGGCAAATCGAGGACACGGTCAGCGCGCGTCTCGGGCGCCGGGTGTCGCTCGGGCCGATGCGCCTCAGCATCGTCCCGCTCGGCTTGCGTATTCGAGACCTGTCGATCGCAGAGGACCAGAGACTCGATACCCGCCGTCCATTCGTTCGCGTGCGTGAGCTCTACGTCAGTCCTCGGTTCCTGCCGCTGCTCAAGGGTCAAGTCGAGTTGCACGCGCTGGAGGTGCGGGACCCCGAAGTCGAGCTCGTACGCACCGCCGGAGGAGCCTGGAACTTCGAGTCGCTTCGTCAATCCTCCAGCCAGTCGTCTGACACCCGACTGTTGCCGTTCGAACGGGTCAGCGTGTCGCATGGGCGTCTGGGATTCACCGACCTGTCACGCGCCCCAGGAGCAACGCCATCGGCCTCGTCGCGCGCCGTCTACGACAACATCGACATGACGCTGACAGACGACGCGCCGGATCCGCCGTTCGATCTGACGCTGGCGGTCACGATGCCTGGTGAGGGAGCGCAGCGCGTGACGCTGCAAGGGCGTGCCGCCCCTGGACGCGGTATCGCGGATTCGACATTCGACGGCCAGCTCGAATTCAACGCCGTGTCCCTCTCAGGCGTGGAGCGGTTCCTTGCGGCAGAGACGCTGCAGAACAGCGACGCCGTGCTCTCCGGCCGCGCCGCCGTGCGCAGCAACAGCGGCACGCTCTCGTCCCAGGGCAGTCTGACGTTCGAGCGGCCGCGGGTCCGCGGCGTCGAGATCGGCTATCCGATCGTCGCCGAGTTCGATCTTGCGCACGCACTCGAGGCGAATCGGCTGACGATCCAGAAGGGAACCGTGAAGCTCGGGAAGACTCCGCTGTCACTCACGGGCATGGTCGATCTCAGCGCAGACCCACCGGTGCTGGACGTGCACGCCACGGCGTCGGACGCGTCGATCGCAGAAGCGGCGCGTCTCGCGTCGGCCTTCGGTGTGGCATTCGGCGCCGACACGCAGGTGCAGGGACGACTCCAGGCGGACGTCCGCGCCCGAGGACCGGCGAACCGCCCGGCGCTCGACGGGCAGGTGCGCCTCCGCAACATCAGCATTTCAGGGAAGGACATCCCGCAACCGGTACGATCCGATGCGATCGACCTCGCGCTCACGCCCTCCGAGATCCGGTCGAACCAGTTCAGCGCCGCATCTGGGCGGACGAGTGTCAGCGTTCGCGCTGCGGTACGCCAGTACACGGAGCCGACGCCCGTGATTGACGCCTCGGCGAGCACCGGCGACGCCGATCTTGGTGAACTGCTGGATGTTGCCCGTGCGTGGGGCGTGGGTGCTGAGGGTGCCAAGGGCACCGGACGGATCACGCTCGACGTGCATGCGTCAGGGCCAATAGACGCGCTCGCCTTGAGCGGCAGCGGCAGGCTTCGAGAAGCGACTCTCACCACCACCGCGCTCACGCAGCAGGTCCGCGTGCCGGCTGCCGACGTCACGTTCAGCCAGGACGCGGCGTCCATTCAGGGGGTGACGGCGTCGATCGGGAAGACGACCGCCCGCGGGCGTCTGTCGGTGCGCAGCTTCAGGGCACCCCGTGTCGACTTCGACCTCACAGCCGACCGGATCGACGTAGCGGAACTGCAGCAGCTCGTGCCGCCATCTTCCGGTAAGGCGGCGGCAAAACCGGCCGATAACGACAGCATCCTGCTGCGGACGACGGGCACCGGGCAGCTCCGCGTCGGCACCATCGTCCAGGAGCAGTTGACGCTCGATGACGTGCAGACGACGGTCACCATCGACCGCGGCGTGATCCGGCTCGACCCGCTCACGGCCGGTCTCTACGGTGGACGTCACCGCGGTGCCATTACGATGGACACGCGTCGCACGCCAACTTCGTTCGCCGTGGTCAGCCAGCTGGAAAAGGTGGACGCGAATCGCCTGGCGTCCGCCACGACCAGTCTCCGAGACGTCATCTTCGGTGCGATTGGCACGAAGGCCCGGTTGTCGTTTGGCGGCGCTGGCTCTGAGGCGATCGCTCGCTCGCTCAACGGGACGTTCTCGCTGAATCTCGCGGACGGCCGCCTCGGCAACGTCAACCTGGCCCAGGAGATCTCCCGCCTGGCTCAGTTCATCACCAACAAGCCGGTCGCTGACCGCTTCACGCGTGTGGCTGGACTGACCGGCACGTTCAACGTCGTGAACGGCCTGGCCACGACGTCCGATCTCGCGGCGTCGATCGAAGGCGGCACTCTTGGCGCCGCCGGCACGATCAATCTCGCCGACCAGGCGCTGAACCTCCAAGTCACCGCGGTCCTCGCCCGAGACTACAGCGACCGCGTCGGCGGTACGGCCATCGGCGGATACCTGACGACCGTGCTGGCCAATCAGAATGGCGAGCTCGTCATCCCGCTGACGGTCACCGGCACCGCACAGCAGCCGCGCATCTCGCCGGACGCGCAGCGGCTCGCCGACATGAGGCTCCGCAATCTGCTGCCCAGCCTGCGCGATCCGCAGGCACTGAGCACACGTGTCCTCGGCGCAATCACGGGGGCGCAGAAGGAAGGCGCAACGCCACGGAAAGGTGTAGGTGGTCTCATCGATTCTCTGGGTGGACTCAGCGGCACCTCCGCCAAGCCACCGGCCGCCGGCACGCCGCCGCCCGCGGATGGAACGTCGGCGCCGGGGACGAAGCCCAAGCCGCCGAGCCCAGGAAGCGCCGTGGAGGACCTGCTGAAAATCTTCGGCGGCAAGAAGCCGGCGCCGAAGCCCGAGGAGCAGAAGCCGGCGCCCAAGCCCGAAGAACAGAAGGCGCCGTAAGGTGACCGGAGGCCTCACCACCTTCGCGCTCGGTGCGACGGTGATCGAGAAGGCCTCCGGCTACCATGGAGATAACGGATCCCGAATCCCGAATCCGGGATCCCTAGTTAGAACAGGACCGCGACGTCGAAGATAAGGCCGCGATCGTTGTGGACGACCAGGTGTCCGTCGATGATGCCGCGACGGTAGCCATACGGAATCGGCTCGAGGTCGCGTTCGACATACACCGGCACCGGCCGAACCTTCTTCTGCCATCCGGGTGGCAGATGCTGGTTGCGCACGTAGACATACCGCACGTCGTGCACCACGGGCCGATAGTACGGACGGTAGTACTCGCGCACGACGACGACATCACGCTGGCGGAAGTGGCGGTCCGTGCGATACACGCGATCGTTTCGGTAGTCGGGCCGGCGGCGGTCGTCATCATCGTCGCGCCCGTGGCGATCATGATCACGAGAATCCGACCGCGGTACCGCGCGCTTGTGCGACTCCTTGTCCTTGCCGTTCGCAGACGCGTCAGTGGTCAAGGCGCCTGCGAGCAGCGCGCCGGTCAGGGTGACGAAGAGCAGCCGTTTCACGATCCCACCTCCAGGGTTCCAGGCTGGGGAGCCTGTCGGATAAGGCTGAGGCAAACGTGTTGCCAGTGAGCACAGCCGCGCAACGCCCTGAAAATCAAGGATCTGCCGCCAATCGGCCAAAGTACAGCTTTGGTGCATCCGTCCTCGCGGCAGTACGATTGGCGTGACTCCGGGAGGTCAACCTCCCCGATGCGCGGACTGCGCGTCATGGCGACCGATGGCACACCAACACACGCAGCGGACTCACGAGCAATGGTTGCTGGATCTGACCGACATTCCGACCGCCGCCGGGCGCGAGGGCCTGGTGGTCGCCTGGATTACGGCGTGGGTGGCGCGACGCCGGAATCTGGTTCTGACGCGTGACCGCGCCGGCAATCTGTTCATCACCCAGCGTCGCCGCGAACAGGCCGGGGTGGCGCGTGCGCCGCTGTTCATCACCGCCCATCTCGACCACCCGGCATTCGTGGTCCTCTCCGTGCGCGCCGGCGAAGTGGAACTGGAGTTTCGCGGCTCGGTGCACGATCCCTACTTCGAGAACGCGCCGATAGAAATCCTCGGTCAGCGCGGGAGATGCAGCGCGCGCATCCGATCGCTCGACGCCAAGGCCACACCGTTCAAGCGGGTCTTGGCGACGCTCGATGACGACCAGGCCACGCCGCTGGCCGGCGACATCGCGCGGTTCATCTTTACCGAGCAGCCACTGCCGCGCATCGACGGCGGGCTGCTGCGCACCTACGCCTGCGACGACCTGTCGGCGGTGGCGGCCGCCCTGAGTGCGATGGACCTGCTCCGCGTGCGCACCGGCATGGCGCACGTCGGGCTGTTGTTCACGCGCGCCGAGGAAGTCGGGTTCGTCGGCGCCCTGGCCGCCTGCCGTGCCCGTTCGATCCCGAAGCGCGCCCGCCTGGTCTGCCTGGAGAACTCACGCAGCTTTCCGGAGTCGCCGATCGGCGGCGGACCGATCGTGCGGGTGGGCGATAAGATGAGCGTCTTCGAGCCATCGCTGACCAACGACATCGCGCTGCTGATGGCCGAACACGAAAAGCGGAAGAGCGGCTTCAAGTGGCAACGCAAACTGATGCCCGGTGGCACCTGTGAGGCGACGGCGTTCAGCACCTACGGATACCGCTCGACGTGCCTGTGTCTGCCGCTCGGCAACTATCACAACATGGTGGACATCGACGACGTGCTGGCTGGCAGACGTCCGGCCCAGGTCGGCCCCGAGTTCATCAGCGTGGCCGACTTCCATGGGCTGATCGACATGCTGGTGGTGTGCGTCGAGGGACTCGACTCACCGACGCGCCCGTCGCTGCGCGGGCGGATGGAGGAGCTCCTGCAGCGGAATGGACACGTGCTGACGGAGTAGGCCTCCCGCCTTCGCTGCTCCGCAGCTTCGGCGCGGCAGGCAAGCATGCGGGCCAGGATCAGGCCTCTGGCCTCAGGGCTGGGCCAGGGATCAGAACGAGACTCCTCATCGAGCCCCGAGCCCCGCTTGTCGCGCCGTAGCCTTGGCGGAGGCGGAAGCTTAGAGCGCTTTGTCCAGTCCTTCCGTCAGCTCAATCACCGTGCCCCACGGATCGACGAAGGTCGCGCTGGCAATGTTGTTCAGCGCCGGCAGCCGGTGGTACGGCTGCGTCAGCTTGATGCCCTTGGCTTCGAGCTTCTTACAGAACTCCTCCAGATTCCGAACTTCGAATCCGACGTGATCGATCACGCGGCCGGCGGTTCCGGTGAGCGTAGCCTCGCGCTCGAGACGGAAGAAGTTGAGCATGTAGCCGATGCCCGGCAGGTCGGCGCCGGCGAAGTAGTCGGTGAACGTATTGGCCCCGGTTCGCGGCGTCGCATCCAGTGTCTTCACGTACCAGTCGCGCATCTCGACGTACTGCGGATTGATCCAGTGGACGTGATGATGGTTGATCGGTAGAGCGGTCTTCGGGTCGGTCGCGGTCACCACCTCGACCTTCACGTCGTCCGGCCCGAGCAGGTACTCGAAGCGGCCGTAGACGGCCGAGACACCGCCCGCCGGCTGCGCTGCGGTCGCCGCCGTCTCGCGGCCGACGGTGCGCTTGAAGCCTGCGGCCACGACCTTGGCGGCCAATGCGGGAACGTCCGGCGACGCCAGCCCGATGTGATCGAGTACCGTGCCGCGCGACCCGCCGGTCGGCTTCTGTTCCTTGAGAAACAGGAGCACGTCGCCGAAGGCCACCGTCTCCTCGTTGCCGAACTTGCCCGGCTTTCCACCCAGCGTGTCGACCCAGAAGCGCTTGTGTTCGGCGACGCTGCTCACGTTCAGGTGGTAGTGGCCGACGCGAATCGGCGCCTCCTTATTGAGAATCTGTGCAGCCGGGTAGGCAAGCGAGGCGGCGGCAAGCATCAGGGCGACGGTCACTCGAGTGATGTACTGCATGGCTCCTCTTCGTGGTACACGTCAGACGGCGTTTCCGGTTCCTGGCGGCGGATCTTACCAGCCCCGTTGCCGTAGTGCGAAGGGAAAGGCCGCATCCCTCGAACGGGTGGTGCGTACTCCGGATTAGAATGCCGCCACGCTTTTCAGCGCACCTGCTTTCACAACGTCCCTGAGGTCGCCATGCTTCGTTGTCGCGTTGGTGCGGCGTTACTGGTCGTGGCCGCAGCCACGATAGGTTCGCGCGCACAGGTCCTCCCGATGATTCCCGTCGCTACCGTGGCAGCCAGCAGCAGCGGCACCTTGCCGGTGTCACCGTCTGTGCTTGCCGGTTACAGGTTTTCTCCGGGCGACGCCGGACTGTCGAAACTCGAAGCGCTCGTGCTCTGGCGGGGACAGCCCTCGTGGCAGGCGAAGCGGACCACCAGCAGTGGTGGGAGCGGCAGCGGAGCTGGTTCTTCAGGTACCAGCGTCTCACTGTGGCTGAGCACGGCGAACTACGGGAGCTTTCAACTGACCGCTTCGTCGGATTCCTCCACGTCGGCGTTCGTCGTACAGGGCCAGACGTTCGATCTCCGTCGCGCGAACGTCATCCTCGTCGATGCCGTCGATGCGCCATCAGGGCCGGTCATTGTCGACACGTTCAGGATCGAAGCTCAGGTCCCGACGGCAACCGGCGCGGAGATCCTTCTCCCGATGTTTAACGCCGTGCCCGAACTGCGGGCATTTCTGCGTTGCGGTGTTGCCGGTCCGAGGACCGTTCCTGCGATGCCGGACCTCTGCGGGAAGGTGGCACCATGATGACGCGTCTGCTGATTGTGTTGCTCGCCCTGGCCGCCGCCGACATGGCGTCGGCGCAGGCCGTCACGGTTCGCGGCCGCGTCGTGAGCGATGCCGGTGCGCCACTCCGCAATGCGGCGGTCTCGCAGGGAACGACGATGGTCCGCACGGACGCCGATGGCCGCTTCGCGATCGATGCCACGCAGTCGGGCGCACCGCTCACTGTCAGCAAGGCCGGCTTCGTCCGGCAGACATTCCCGATGGCACCAGGAGAATTGCTTGTGACGATGGCGCGCGGCGGGGCGCTAACGGTGTTCGTCATCGACGCGTCCGGCAAGCCTGTTCCGCAAGCGAACGTCACCGTTACGTGCAGCCGTTCATCGTGGAGCGGATCGCCGATGGACGATCGTGGACAGCGTCGATTCGGAAGCCTTGCGCCGGGTCACTGCGACGTCAGCACGGGTGTGGGGGAGCCGCCGCCCGCCTTTGCCGGCCCGCCGACGCCGCAGGCCCTCAGTGCCAGAAGCGAAGAAATGCGGGCCCGGTCGGCAAAAGAACGGGCCGAGCACCTGGCCAAGGCGCTTGGTGTGGATATACGCGCCGGCGAAGACGCGAGCATCGTCCTGATCGGAACCGCGCCAACGGCGGCACTGCCGCTGAGGACGATGGGCGGCAACTCTGTGATCAGCGGCATCATTCTGGACGAGTTTGGCGAACCAGCGGAGGAGGCGCTCGTGCAGGTTCAGCTCGTCACTGGCAATTCGCAACCGCCACCGCTGCAACTGCCGCGACAACTGCCGCTGCAACTGCCGCCAGGATTTGTGAACGTCGGCCTGGGATCCACGACTGACGATCGCGGCCAGTTTCGCGTCACGGGTCTTCCTCCCGGTTCGTATCGTGTGACGGCGCACTGGGGGCGTGGAAGCCAGGCGCCGCCAGTGTTCTACCCTGGCCGTCGCGAGATGTCGGATGCCATGGTCGTGACCGTGGCGGCGGACTCCGAGACGTCCAATATCGATTTCGCGCTGATATCCGGGTCGCAGGGCACGGTCATCGGGCAGGTACTCACGTCGGTGGGACAGGTGCCGTCTGGCGCAAGCGCTCAGCTCGTTTCGGCGGGCCCGAAAGACAGTGCGCCGCGTCAGGTGGCATCAGTCCCGGCCAACCGGCAGGGGCAGTTCACCATCGGCGGTGTCGCGCCGGGCACATACGAACTGCAGGTGCTGGCCGCTTCGAGTTACGTGTTCGTGACGCACCGTCGCGATCAGGCGGTCGCTGCACCGCTGCTGCCGTCAATGGAGTTCGGCCGCAGCACCCTGACGGTCTCGGACACGACCCCGGCGACGGTGTCGGTTCGAACGGCTCCGAGTTCATCGTTGCGCGGCCGCATCGACGTCGAAGGCGACCGAGGTACGCTCACGTTCTCGGACATTCGTCTCATGCCCGTGGGCGACTCGACCCGATCGGCGGCCATCGCCGCCGATGGCACCTTCGACATGCGTAATCTCTACGGGGAAACGCGTATGGCCCTCGCGGCGCGGACGCCCGGCTGGTGGCTCAAGTCGTTCATGGTCGGCGGCGTGAATGCGGCCGATGAGCCAGTGGATTTTTCAAACGGCAGCTCACCGACGAATGTGCGCGTCGTGCTCGCCCGCGCCGCGATCGTGTCCGGCACGGTGACGAGCGCCGGCGCTTCCGGACGCATCGTGGCATTCCCGGTAGAGCTCGACCGTCGTTACAGCGGCTCACGATATGTCCGGACCGCACTCATCGGTCGCGATGGACGGTATACGCTGGACGTGCCGCCGGGCCAATACTGGGTAGTGGCGCTGGAAGGCAGTGAGTCTCTGACGGAAGCGCTGATGACGCGCCTGCAGTCGATGAGCACGCAGGTTACGGCCAGCGACACGCGTGCGATACAGGCGGACCTCGCGATGGTGCGGCTGCCGCAGTAGCGACGTCATCCTCTCAGACTTAGATGCCGGGTCCAAGGGGACCCGGCCTACTGAGACGCGGGGGGACCCGGCCTACCAGCAGCCATCGCGTAACATCGGAGCTATGCCCAGCGGGTCGCCGGAAGTCATCGCCGTCGCGGGACGCCAAGTGCCGATCTCGAACCCTGACAAGGTGCTGTTCCCGGAGCGCGGTCATACCAAACGGGACCTCGTTCACTACTACCTCGCCGTTGCGGATGGCGCGTTGCGGGCCGCCGGTGACCGGCCGAACGTCCTGGTTCGGTATCCCAACGGCGTCGGCGGCGAGTTCTTCTATCAGAAGCGCGCGCCGGACTCGCGGCCCGACTGGATCGATGTCGTCGAGCTGAAGTTCCCGTCGGGACGTACGGCGACCGAAGTCGTGCCGCGCGATGCGGCAGCACTGGTGTGGATGGCCAACCTGGCCTGCCTCGAGCTGCATCCGCATCCTGTGCGCACCGACGATCTCGAGCACCCTGACGAACTGCGGGTCGATCTCGATCCGGTTCCCGGCGTGGCGTGGGATCAGGTGCGCGAGGTGGCCGAGGTCGTGCAAATCGCGCTTGCCGACGTGGGCCTCGTCGGCTGGCCCAAGACGTCGGGTTCCCGCGGTCTCCACATCTACGTACGCATCGAACGGCGCTGGACGTTCGGCGAGGTTCGACGTGCCGCGCTCGCGCTCGCCCGCGACGTGGAGCGCCGGGCGCCGGCGCTGGCGACGAGCAAGTGGTGGAAGGAGGAGCGCCACGGCGTCTTCCTCGACTACAACCAGAACGCCAAGGATCGAACCATTGCTGCGGCTTACTCGGTGCGGCCCACGCCCGACGCCAGGGTGTCAGCGCCGCTGCGATGGGACGAAGTGCCCGCCTGCGATCCACGCGATTTCACGCTGGTGACGATGCCGGCGCGCTTTGCGAGTGTCGGCGATGTGCACGCGGGGATGGAGCGCCAGCCGGGATCGCTGGAGGCGCTGCTCGAACTGTCGGCTCGCCACGAGCGTGACGGTCTTGGCGATGCGCCGTGGCCACCGCACTATCAGAAGCAGCCAGGTGAACCGTCACGTGTGCAGCCGTCGCGGCGTCGTCAGTCGGTGCATCCGCTCGTGGAAGTCGCGCGATCGCAGCACAAGCCCGACGCGCTCGCGGCCCTGGAGCGCTGGAAAGCACGGCATGCGGATGCGGCTGCCCACCTCGAGGCTGCGGATGTACTCGTGGATTCGATGCGCGGACGGTTTCGCACCTGGACGCGTATCCGGGTGAATCTCCAGCACGTCCCGCCGTCGATCAGGCCGCTGCAGGAACCGCTCGACCTGGACGACGTGGTCAACGAGTGGGAAAGAAAACCTTCTCGAGCTCGTAAGGAGTCGTAACCTCGAGCTGATCGTACCGGCAGTCCTCGGGCTTCCTGTCCAGGCGCCATCGCAGGAACGTCGCCGCATGACGGAAACGATCGCCCTGCATGTGGTCGTATTTCACTTCGCACACGCGTTCGATTCGCAGCGGTTCCCACGACAGGTCCTTGCCAGCGCTCCACCGGCTCTGCCCTCCGGGCATACGTGTGCCGGCGTCGCCGGTGTCGGCCCACTCGCGCCAGGGATGGGCGGCCAGGGCATCCGTTCGCAGCGGCGCGAGCTCGTCCACCAGTTCACGACGTTTCACCATCGTAAATGACGAGGTGACACCGACGTGATGGAGCCGGTGGTTGTCGTCGTAGAGACCGAGCAGGAGCGAGCCGACGAGCGTGCCGGGCCCGGTTTTGTGCCAGCGGAAGCCGGCGACCACACAGTCGGCGGTCCGGGCGTGTTTGATCTTCAGCATCGAACGGCGGCCAGGTTCGTAGGACGCATCGAGAGGCTTGGCAATCACGCCGTCCAGGCCGGCGCCCTCGAACCGCTGCAGCCAGTCGGCCGCCACTGTCCGGTCACGGGTGCAGGGCGTCAGGTAGACCGGGTCTGTCACGTCGTGCAGAAGCCTCTCGAGATGTCGTCGCCGGTCCTGCTGCGGTTCGTGCATGACGTCGCGGCCATCGACGGCGAGAGCATCGAAGGCGACGAATGACGAGGGTGTCTGCTGTGCGAGCTTCGCCACCCGCGACGCGGCTGGATGCAGGCGCAGTTGCAGGGCGTCGAAGTCGAGTCCGCGGGCGGTCGCAATCACGATCTCGCCGTCGAGGACGCATCCGGGTGGCAGCCGGCGCTGCAGAGCCGCGCTCAGTTCAGGAAAGTAGCGATCGAGCGGTCGCAGATCGCGGCTCTGGATGTAGATGCCGGCGTCGCCGCGGAAGACGATCGCGCGGAAGCCGTCCCATTTGGGTTCGAAGGCGAACCCGCCGTCCAATGGAAGCTCTTCCGTAAGCTTGGCCAGCATGGGTTCGATCGGCGCCGTCAATGGACAGCCCTCAGGCGTGGCGGTGGTAGTGGCGGTGGTTGAGGGGACATCTGCCGCCGAGCCGGCGGAGCGGGGACGGCGGAGCGGCATAGGGCGTTTTGTACCACAAAGCTTTTTGTGGGGTCCGCCTTTAGGCGGACCTTGCCGGTACGACGGTCCGCCTGAAGGCGGACCCACAGTTTGACGGCCCATCGCGCTGACGCCATTCGCACGCTAGAATCAGGGCCTACCGAACAAGACGCGCCACGTTCAAGGAGCACCGGGCCCATGTGTCGCAACATCAAGATGCTGGCGAACTTCGAACCGCCGGCAACGGACGAGGAGATCCGTGCGTCGGCTCTGCAGTTCGTTCGCAAGCTCAGTGGGACGACGAAGCCATCGCGGATCAACGAAGAGGTCTTTCAGCGTGCCGTCGATGAGGTGACCGAGTCGGCGCAGCGGTTGCTGGCATCGCTGGCCACGACTGCGGCGCCGCGCAACCGCGACGAGGAAGCCCGCAAGGGCAGAGAGCGCTCGCTGAAACGCTTTGGACATGCACGCGCCTGACGCGACCAAACCCGCAATGGCCGACGCTCCCCTCGATGCACAGGCGGCCTGGGCGTACCTCAGGCTCATCACCGACAACCTGCCGGCGATCGTGGCCCACTGCGATCGCGATTCGAGATACCTGTTCGTCAACAGGCCGTATTCCGCTCGCTTCGGCGCCGACCCCGAGACGTTTGTCGGTCGTCATCTCGAGACCATCGTCGGCCCCGCTGCCTACGAGGCCCTGCGCCCGTTCATCGCCCGTGTGCTCGCCGGCGAGCACCTGGTGTTCGAGCTCGAAGTCCCGTACGAAAACATCGGACTCCGCGTCATGCGCTGTCACTATGTGCCGGTTGCCGGCAGCAGCGGCACGATCGAGTCGTTCATTGCCACCGTGCTCGACGTCACGGAGCATCGCCGGACGGAGCGCACGCTGCACGATCGCGAATCGCACTTCCGCTCGGCGTTCGAGCTGTCGGCCGTGGGGCAGGCGATGGTCGGCGCCGAAGGCATGTACCTGCTGGTCAACGACCGCTATTGTCAGATGACCGGCTACAGCCGCGACGAGCTGCTGCGGATGCACCCGAACGACATCACGCATCCCGAGGACATTCCGCGCGACGCGCAGCAGCGTACGCTGCTCCTGCGTGGCGAGTCGCCGAGCATTACCACCGAAAAACGATACGTGCGGAAGTGCGGCGAAGTCATCTGGGTACGCGTCCACGCGACGCTGTTCCGCTCCGGTGCCGGCACTCCGCTGGGTGCCTTTTCGATGGTGGAAGACATCACCGAGGAGCGGCGCACCGCCGAGCAGCGCGAGCGGCTGTTTGCCAGCGAACGCGCGGCGCGGCTTTCGGCCGAGAAGGCGAACCGCACGAAGGACGAGTTTCTCGCCAGTCTCTCGCACGAGCTGCGGACGCCGCTCAACGTCATCCTCGGCTGGACGCAGGCGCTTCAGCGTCACGCCGTCACCCCCGAGCGGGTCGATGCGGCGCTCGACGCGCTCGATCGCAACGCCCGCAAGCAGGCGCAGCTGGTGGACGATCTGCTGGACGTGTCACGCATCGACGCCGGCCGCCTTCAGCTGCAGCTGCAGCCGGTCACGGTGGCGGTCGTGCTGGAGGCGGCACTCGAAACGGTGCGACCCGCCGCCGAGGCGAAGCGGCTGACGATGACGACCGAGGCCGATCCCGGCGTGCAGATCGACGCCGATCCGATTCGCCTGCAACAGGTGTTCTGGAATCTGCTGTCGAACGCGGTGAAGTTCACGCCCGAACGGGGTGAGATCGACGTTAAGGTGACGACCACCGACGGGCAGCTGGTGGCGCTCGTCAGCGACACCGGCATTGGCATCGATCCGGGCTTCGTGCCGAGACTGTTCTCGCGGTTCGAGCAGGCCGATCGGTCGACGACGCGGCCGTACGACGGGCTCGGCCTGGGGCTGGCGATCGTCCGACACCTCGTGGAACTGCACGGCGGCACCGTGCAGGCGTCGAGCGAAGGGAACGGACGAGGGGCGACGTTTACGGTGACGCTGCCGATGCGCACACGCGCCGCCGACGTCGTGCAGGCGGGCGGCGCGCGTCCGTAGTCACCGAACAGGGCGGCCGCGCGCTAGGGCGTCTTGCTGGTGCTGGTGTCGGTGGCCGACGTGACGACGATCGGGGGAATCTTCTCGTTCGGATACCAGTAGTGCGAGTGACAGTCCTCGCACGCACGTTCGATGTGCTCGCC